>OGMH01000077.1_pt1 | contig 75524 bp, 72 predicted proteins | sample 1573191 | NCBI WGS metagenome assembly OGMH01 (sample SAMEA2581978, study PRJEB24529) | metagenome | biome: Human gut stool | place: China | collected 2011 | reverse complement strand
CTTCCCTTCGGGCCATACGGCTGCGTCCTTCGCCTCGGTGACAGCCCTCTGGCTGGCCGGGAAAAAGCAGTGGGCGATGGCGGCTCTGCCGGTAGGCGTTCTCATCGCATTCTCGCGGATGTACCTCTGTGTCCATTACCCGACGGATATTCTGGGTGGTGTCATTTTGGGAGCTGCCTGTGGATGGGCGGGAGCATGGCTCGTAAAGAAAGCAGAGCGACGAATGGCCATCCCGCGGAGCTAAAAAAGAAGAAGAGACCGCGGTGCAGCAGCTTGCTGTACTGCGGTCTCTTTTGTTATGAGGCAGACCCGCTTATCTGAGGGAACATCCCGGTTTTCCGCAAAAGCCCAAAAGACATGCAGGCAACTCAATGCATCCCCCCCCCCACACACAAAGCTGTGGGGATGGATGGTGATTCACGGTAAAACGATAAAATTTGAAGAAAGCCTGAATGTCTGCGTAAAGCTGACGTTCAGGCTTTCTTTTTTATCTGTTTATACCCAGTTCATCCGGCCATAGCGGGTGGTGATGCTGCAAATTTCTTTTTGCAGCTTTGGGGTCAGCTGGCTCTTTTTCAGCCGCCAGCGCCAGTTCTCGCCTACGGTGGAGGGCTTATTGATACGGGCGGAATTGTCCAGCCCCAGCCAATCCTGCATGGGAATGATGCAGGTGGCGGCGGCACTGCGGAAGATAAGGGCGATCATGCTCTTGTAAAGCTGTGTTTCCGGCGTGGTGTAATCATACAGATAATCCCGCACCAGTGTACGTTCGGCAGAGGTGATGGTCTGATACCACGATACCAGCGTTTCGTTGTCATGGGTGCCCGTGTAGGCCACGCTGTTCACCGGGTAATTATGGGGCAGGTAATCGCTGGCGCTGCCGGTGTCACGGGAGTCGAAGGCAAATTCCAACACCTTCATACCGGGGAAGCCGCTGTCCTGCACCAGCTGCCGGACGGTCTCGCTCATATAGCCCAAATCCTCGGCAATGATCTCCCGCTTGCCCAGTGCCTGCTCCACCGCACGGAACAGCTCGATGCCAGGGCCTTTTTCCCAATGGCCGGGGGCCGCGGTTTCACTGCCGTAGGGAATGGAAAAATACTCGTCGAAACCGCGGAAGTGGTCGATGCGAACCACATCGTACAGTTCAAAGCAATACCACAAGCGGGTGATCCACCACTGATAGCCCGTTTCCCGGTGCTTTTCCCAGCGGTAGAGCGGATTGCCCCAGAGCTGGCCGGTGGGCGAAAAACCATCCGGCGGAACACCTGCCACAGCGGTGGGAATGTTGTCCTCATCCAGCTGGAACATCTGCGGATTCGCCCATGCATCGGCGGAATCCAGTGCCACATAGATGGGGATATCACCGATGATGCGGATACCGTTTTCATTTGCATAAGTTTTTAATTTTTTCCATTGAATGGAAAATTCAAATTGCATGTATTTCTGGAATTCAATTTCAAAATAAAGCTGTTCGCGGTAATAATCAAGGGCATATCCGTAACGTTTTTTGATATCCTCCGGCCACTTATCCCAACATTCGTCTTGAAAGAATCCTTTTACAGCCATAAATAAGGCGTAATCGTCGAGCCACCATGCATTTTCTTCCTGGAATGTCCGAAATTCTGGATTTTGGGAAATATTGCTTCTTTCATAAGCTTTTCGAAGCAGTTTGTAGCGGGCTTTATAAAGTTTTCCGTAATCAATAAAACGAGAATCCAAACCAAAATCAGCAAGATCACATTCTTTTTTAGTCAGAACGCCTTCTTCGATTAAGGTATTTAAATCGATAAAATAAGGATTTCCGGCATAAGTGGAAAAAGACTGATACGGGGAATCTCCGTAACTGGTTGGTCCAAGTGGCAGAATCTGCCAGTATTTTTGATTGGCCAAAGCCAGCTGGTCTACAAATTCATAAGCTTCTTTTGAAAAACAGCCGATGCCGTATTGGGACGGCAGGCTGGATATCGGTAGTAAAATACCACTTTCTCTCATAATATAAAAACTCCTTTCTTTTGTCGCAAAAAGCTTCTTCCTGGTTAGAGCTATGTGTGAATAAAGATATTCTAACACAGGGAGAAGCATTTTTAATAAAAATTAAAGTTCTAAAATTAAAGCCTGATATCCATGAAGTGTTACTTCGTTTCCGTTTAATACAACATCATTATAGTTGTTTAAGAGAACGGATTTATATGGAGCTGGAAGAGCAATGGTCTGTTCTTGTGTCTGATAGTTTCCGATAACAAGAAGCGTCTTGTCTCCTTTTCTGTAATAAGCCATCAGGTTATGGGTATCTTCAAGATACGGAATGACATCACCATAAACGATTGTTTCCTGATAAGCAGGATCCTTTCTAAGTGCGATTAATTTCTTATAATAAGAAAGAACTGAATGGTCATCATGTAACTGGCTTTCTACATTAATCTGGGTATAGTTCGGGTTTACCATCAGCCATGGGGTGCCTGTTGTAAATCCGGCATTTGTGCCGGCATTCCACTGAACCGGAGTTCTTGCATTATCGCGGTTATAAAGGGAAATAATTTTTAGGGATTCTTCTTCGGAGTATCCGGCTTCTATTGCTACATGGTACTGGTCAAGTGCGGAAACGTCATCAACTTTTTCAAAAGGAATTACACCGAGATTTTCCATACCAATTTCCTGTCCTTGATAGATGAACGGAAGTCCACGAAGCATGAAGTATAATGTAGCCAGCATTTTTTTGCTTTGGTCGGAACACTCTCCTTCCGGAATATAATAGCTGACACCACGTGGTTCATCATGATTTTCAATAATGTTAGATAAAAATCCGATCGAACCGATTCTTTTCTGAGAGTGGAAACAACATTTTTTATAATCATCTGGAGTAATGCGGGTATTTGCATACCAGCCTTTATCACTTTTTCCAAAGGAAGTGCCGGCAAAATCAAACATGGAAGAGAAGTAGCCGTTATCTCCGATGAAATCCGGAAGCTCTTCGTCTTTTTCATTAAAAACTTCACCGACGGTAAATGCATTATGAGGCTTAAAGGTTTTGTCACGCATTTCGCCTAAAAATTCACCAACACCCTTTGCATCAGCAAGCATCTGGTCGATACAGCTTAAATTATCATCGCGGTCTACCGTGTAGTCTTTATAAGGAAGTTTCTTTTTGATGTTGATGATAGCATCAATACGGAACCCGCCAAGTCCTTTATCTAACCACCAGTTGATGTTTTTGTAAACTTCTTCGCGGACTTTTGGATTTTCCCAGTTTAAATCCGGCTGTTTTTTGTGAAATACATGCATGTACTGCTTGTCAGGATGTCCTGGAAGTGGTTCCCAGACCGGACCTCCAAAATAACTTCTCCAGTTACATGGAAGTTCTCCCTCTTTGCGGTCTTCAATATAGAAGAAGTTTCCATATTCTCCGTCAGGGTCTTCACAGGCTTTTTCAAACCATTCATGTTCATCAGAACAGTGATTTACAACCAGGTCCATTAAGATATACATGTCACGTTTTTTGGCTTCTTTTAAAAGATGATCCATGTCATCCATTGTGCCGAAGCAAGGGTCAATTTGATAGTAGTCAGAGATATCATATCCCTGGTCTGCAAATGGAGAAGAGTAAATTGGAGAAATCCAGACAATGTCTACTCCTAATTCTTTTAAATAATCTAATTTTAAGGTGATTCCTGGCAAATCACCGATTCCGTCGCCGTTGGAATCATAAAAGCTCTTCGGATAAATCTGATAGGCAACTTTATTGTGCCACCATTTTCTTTCCATAGCGTGTATCCTCCTGATTTTTTTATCAATTTTCGTTTCGCTCATTACTTATGCGGATAAGTAATAGTATAATGACAAAAAATGATTTTGTCCTACGAATATCTGATGAAAAACTACGTTATTTTGACTTGTGCGTTTGTGAAAAAGATTTTCGATACTGCAGAGGTGTCATTCCGGTTTTTTTTCGGAATTCTTTTAAAAAATTTCCGAGATTATGAAATCCGCAGTCAAGACAGATGTCCATAACCGGACGCTGGGTATCCTGAAGCAGAGTAATGGCACGCCCAATGCGGTATTCATTGATATAGGCGACAGGAGTTTTGCCGATATATTTTTTAAAAAATCGGCAGAAATACTGTTCATTTAAGCCGGCATTTTGAGCAAGGGTATGCACATAAAATTTTTCACCATAATGCTGATGAATGTAAGCAAGTGAATTTTTAATAATTTCAACCCGATAATCATCATCCGTATGCTCTTTTACGGATAGAAGCTGATATTGTTCTAAAAAGGCAAGGATTTTTAATAAACCGGCACGAATAAACAGCTGGGAGGCTAAATCGTTTGTGACCATCTGATACTCGTTGATTGGAGCAAATCCATTTTGATAAAACGCATTTACAATTTCAAGATATTCTTGTTTTAATCTGGAAAAAACAGGATGTTCCGGTTTAATACAGCGTGGAAAATAGAGCTCTCCCTTCATCATGGGCTGTAAAATTCGGCTCTGTGCGATATCATAACTGTCAAAATTTAAGATTCTCGGATGAAAAACGACAGCTGATTCTTTTACAGAAGTTTTTGCTAAAATAGAATGGAGTTCACCAGAATTTACAAAATAAAAACATTCATCTGTGATGGTGTAAATATTCATATTGATGACTAATTCAAATTCGCCTTCCATAAAATAAAGAATTTCAAGTTCATCGTGCCAGTGGTGTTTGACACCGTTCCAGTTCTTATCATCATAAGTCTCATAAAGACCACAGGGAAAAGAAAAGGTTCCGTGGTCTTTTTGTTCTTTTAAAGTCGGGTTTGTGTTTGACGGCTCAGTCTTTTGCATGATACATTCCACCTTTCTGCTTTGTAAAACACAATAATCCACTTAAAGTGATAAACATTGTAGCAAATTCCGCAGCGGGAAATGCCAGCCAGATCCCGGTCATTTTAAAGCAGGCAGAAAGCACAAAGGCAAAGAAAATAGTTGCAACAAATCCACGTGAAATAGAGGCACAAAAAGCATATTTAACGGATTCTACAGCACTTAAGGCCGCAGTTCCGACGATGTTAATTCCAGCAAATAAAAATCCGATAAAGTATAATCTTAAGCCAGAGTCTGCATAAGCAGCAAGCTGCAAATCGTGTTCACTGTTAAAGACAGCGGTGACAGCAGGTGCAGAAAAGAAAATAAAAATCATCAGTAAAAAACCAAGACCAAGTGCAGTGGTGAGAGCCATTTTTAAAAGGGAGCGGACATTTTGTTCTTCTCCTCGTCCATAGGATCGACTGATAAGCGGCTGAGACCCTTGTGCAATTCCATTAAACAGTGCAACAGCGACCAAAGAAGTATTGGCGACGACTCCATAAGCAGCAACACCTGTATTTCCGGCAAGATTTAAGATAATCATATTAAAGGTAACTGTAATAACGCCCGAAGAAATTTCTCCAACAAAGGCAGAAACTCCAACTTGACAGGAATAAATCAGCTTTTTGATGGACGGCAGGACAGGAATCAATTTAATCGTGGATTTCCTGGAAAAAAAGTGAATACAGCAGATTAAAATTCCGACAACCGGAGAAAAACCGGTAGCAAGAGCTGCCCCTTTCATAGCAAGACCGAGAGGAAACATTAAAATGTAGTCAAAGACAATGTTAAATAAACTGCTGAATAACGTAGCAGCCATGGCGATGGATGGATTTTTATCATTTCGCACAAAAGCGTTGCAGATATGGTTCCACATAAAAAATGGGGAAAAACACATAAAAATCCGTGTATAGGAAGTTCCGGTCTGAATGATTTCGGCATCGCCGCCAAGCAGTGCAACTAATTTATCCGGAAGAAAAATCCCAATAAAGACAAAAATTAAGCTGATAAAAAATGCACAGATTAGTGCATGGAAAAAGTATCCGTCTGCATCCGAATTCTTCTTTCCACGTTCAATCACAAAGCGGATAGCAGAGCCCACTCCAATCATTGCCCCAATTGCAAAAATGAGATTATAAAGTGGGAGTACCAGGTTTAGGGCGGTGATACCATTTGAACCGACTGCTTTTGAAATAAAATACGTGTCTGCGAGAATATAAAGCGACATGCCGAGCATACCAAGCATATTCTGGGAGACATATTTGGTGAATTGTTTTAACATAGTTTTGAAATACCTTTCATTTAGATATAATTCTAATAGATATGGTAGCAAAAAGTGGCGGATTTTGCCAGACTTTCTTTTTAAAAACGCTTATGCTATAATGGATAATCATAAAGATTGGAGCAAAGGCATGAGTAAAAAAGAGAAGAAAAAAGGCAGAATGGGAGGCATTATCCGTAATTTGGTCCTGATTATCGCAGCCGCAGTCTTTTTATTTTCTGCTTATCAACTGGTCATGATTTATTTGGAGTATAAAAAAGGTACGGATGAATATGATAAAATCAGACAGTATGCGGTAGAAAGTCCTGTAAAAGAAGAGACAAAAGAAAAGGATGAAGCAGAAGGGGAAGAAGAGGGGGAAGAGGCTCAAGAGGTTCAAGAACCTAAAGGACCACAGATTGATTTTGAAGCGTTAAAGGCAGTAAATCCCGATGTGGTTGGCTGGATTGAAATTGAAACACTGGATATCAGTTATCCGATTGTACAGACGACAGACAATGACCATTACCTTCATTATACTTTTGAAGGACAGCGAAATGCGAATGGTGCGATTTTCTTAGAGCATACAAACAGCAGCGATTTTGAGGACTGTAATACCATTATTTATGGTCATAATATGAGAAATGGCTCGATGTTTGGTACATTTCGCAAGCTTCATGAGCAGTCAAATCTGACGAGTCCTTATGTCTGGATTTGTACACCAAAACATACCTGGCGTTATAAAATCTTTTCGGTTCATACTGCATCAGTAACGGGAGAAACGTATACTTTATTCAGCATGGCAGATGAACAGTTTGCCGAGTATTTAAAATCTATGAAGTCAGCGTCAGAATTACAATTAGATGCCGAAGCAGACAAAGACGATAAAGTGATTACTATGTCAACTTGTACGGGAAACAGCAGTACTCGTTTTGTTATTCAGGCAAAGCGCCTTGAGAAAGGAGAAAATTAAAATGGATAAAAAAATTGAAGCATTGCAGAAATTAATTTCAGGGCATCAAAATATTGTGTTCTTTGGAGGAGCGGGTGTTTCAACAGAAAGTGGAATTCCGGATTTCAGAAGTGTGGATGGCTTATATCATCAGAAATGGGATTATCCGCCGGAGACGATTTTAAGCCATACTTTTTTTGTAAGAAAGCCCAAAGAGTTTTATCGCTTTTATAAAGAGAAGATGTTATGTGAGGGTGCAAAACCAAATGCAGCACATAAAAAACTGGCACAGTTAGAGAAAGCCGGGAAATTAAAAGCAGTTATTACACAGAATATTGATAATCTGCACCAGATGGCAGGCAGTAAAAAAGTGTATGAATTGCATGGAAGTGTGTATCGTAATTATTGTACAAAATGCGGGGCATTTTATGATTTTTCCTATATGAAACATGCAGAAGGGATTCCGGTCTGTAAAAAATGTGGTGGAATTATTAAGCCGGACGTTGTGCTCTATGAAGAAGGATTAGATAATGAAGTCATAGAAGGTGCAGTCCAGGCAATCAGAGAGGCAGAAGTGCTGATTATCGGAGGAACTTCTCTTGCGGTTTATCCGGCAGCTTCGTTGATTGACTATTTTAAAGGAGATGCACTGGTTGTGATTAATCGAGATAAGACGCCGAGAGATAAGATGGCAGATTTGGTCATCAATGAACCGATTGGAACGGTATTTGAACAGATTCGTGTAGAATAAAGGGAGATAAAGTGATTTGGAACAGAGAGAACGGTAACAGAGTAACAGAAGAAAGGAAGAGAAATGGCATATCAGTACGAAGTTGGTGATATTGTAAAGTTAAAAAAACAGCATCCGTGTGGAAGTAACGAATGGGAAATTCTTCGAGTGGGAGCCGATTTTCGTTTAAAATGCATGGGATGTGGACATCATATTATGCTTGCAAGAAAACTTGTAGAAAAAAATACGAGAGATTTGAAAAAAAATACTTGATTATTCAGAAAAAGCATGGTAGAATTAATCCTCGTGATATATGATTATCCTTGCTCTCCAAAAAGAGTGGAGGGCCAAAAGACCAAAAGGAGGTAAAACAGGCATGAACAAATATGAATTAGCGTTAGTTGTTAATGCGAAAATCGAAGATGAAGCTCGTGCAGCAGTTGTGGAAAAAGCAAAAGGCTATATCGCCCGTTACAACGGAAATGTAACAGAAGTTGAAGAATGGGGAAAGAAAAGATTAGCTTACGAAATCCAGAAAATGCGCGAAGGATATTACTACTTCATCCAGTTCGAAGCAGACGCTGACTGCCCAGCAGAAATCGAGCGTCACGTTCGCATTATGGACAATGTATTAAGATATTTAGTTGTAAGAAAAGACGCTTAATTTTTTCTTAGAGCACAAAATGCGAATCCCCTTAGAATTATAGTGTTTTATAATTCCCGATTCTATGTGCTGCTACGTACAATGTAAAAAATGTTGAGGTGAAAGATATGAACAAAGTAATTTTAATGGGACGTTTAACAAGAGACCCGGAGGTAAGATACTCTGCGGGAGAAAACTCACTGGCGATTGCCAGATATACACTGGCTGTTGACAGACGTTTCAAGAGAGACGGAGAAGCAACTGCTGATTTTATCAGCTGTGTTGTATTTGGAAAACAGGCAGAATTTGCAGAAAAATATTTTCGTCAGGGAATCCGTATCGTAGTGAGCGGAAGAATCCAGACAGGAAGCTACACAAATCGTGATGGTGTAAAAGTTTACACGACAGAAGTTGTTGTAGAAGAACAGGAATTTGCAGAGAGCAAAGCAGTAAGCGACAGCCACGTAAACCGTAGTGCAAGCCAGCCGGCAGCACCGGATATGGCAGATTCCTCAGCAGAAGGATTTATGAACATTCCTGATGAAATCGGTGGAGAATTACCGTTTTAAGAACGGAATATAGCAGGAGGTAGAAACCATGGCTTTCGAAAAAGGGAATAGACCGGACTCTCCAATGAAGAGAAGAGGCGGACGCAGAAGAAAAAAAGTTTGTGTATTCTGTGGAAAAGAAAATAACGAAATCAGCTACAAAGATGCAAATAAATTAAAAAGATATGTCTCTGAAAGAGGAAAAATTCTTCCAAGAAGAATCACAGGAAACTGTGCAAAACATCAGAGAGCTCTTACTGTAGAAATCAAGAGAGCAAGACACATGGCTATTATGCCATACGTACAGGATTAATTTGCTGTATCGAAGCCGTCACAAAGTACTGTGGCGGCTTATTTTTTTACTTTAGTTCAAGAGAATTTACAAGGAAGAATAGGTACAGCACTTCCAAGAAGGGAAAAAATTTAGAGTTATGAAGTATAATATATTAATAACTGAGGATGAAAGAGAAATTGCCGAATTAATCAAACTGTATCTGGAAAATGAAAATTATAGGGTATTTTGTGCGGAAGATGGAAAAGAGGCGTTAGAATTCTTAGAGCAGGAATCAATAGATATGGCAATACTCGATATTATGATGCCGGGGATGGATGGATATGAACTGACGAAACAGATTCGTAAAAGAAGTAATATGCCAATTCTGATTTTGTCTGCGAAAACACAAAGTTGTGATAAAATAAGAGGCTTAAATCTTGGGGCAGATGACTATATGACAAAACCATTTGATCCTCTTGAAGTTGTAGCAAGGGTAAATTCGGCATTGAGACGTTTTTATCGTTTAAATGGTGAGACGGAATCCAAAAATGAGAATCATATTTTAAAAGTAGGAGATTTGGTGTTAGATACCCAAACTCTTGCACTGAAAAAGAGAGACGAAGAAGTTTTTCTGACACCAATGGAATATAAAATTCTTGCATTGTTTATGAAAAATCCAGGGATGATTTTTACCAAAGTTCAGATTTATGAAAATACCTGTGGGGAATATGTCGAAAGTGATGATAATACAATTATGGTGCATATCTCAAATCTTCGGGAAAAGATAGAGGAGAATCCCAAAAATCCACAGTATATTAAAACCATTCGAGGAGTAGGATATAAAATTGAAAACCGATAAACGAAAAAAGGGCAGTTTTTTATCACTTATTATCCGGAATTATCTTTGGTTTTCGTTTGCTGTGCTGCTGGCTTTGATGTGTATTGTTGTTGTGATTAACTGGATGGGAGAACAGCATTTTTCAGGGTTAAAAACCAAAAAAATTAAAAAATTTACGGAATATCTGGAAGAGGGGAATTATGAAAAATTTCCATCTGATATTTTGCTGGGACAAAAAGGAGCATTTGTTATTTTGGATGAAAATTTTCAAATGATTTATCAAAGTAAAAGTGACATGCCAAAAAGATTTACAGAGGAAGAACTGTTTTTTGTCAATGAGTTGGGTATGAAAGAAAAGATAAAAGCAATTTTTTATCAAGATGAAAATGAAAACGAACGGATTTTAATCCAAAGGGAAAAAACAAAAGAGGGTACTGAAAAGAACAAAAAAGAATATTTGCTTTTGGATAATTCTGGAACAGTATTGGTCAATCAGATGGGGTTTACAGGAAAGAATGTGAATCAAAAAGAGTTGGATTATATTATAAAAAAGGGGAAAAATCCAGTTCAGTATGCAAAGTGGGAATTTAAAAACAAGCGGGGAAAGAGCTATACAGCAGTTTTTCGCTATGAAAAAAAAGATGCAAAGAAATATCTTGAATTTACAAAATCCATGCGAGTGGTTCAGTGGTTGATTCTTCCACTTTATGCTCTGATTGTAGCAGTTTTTGCCGTGCGTTTGAATCATAAGGTGAAACGTCCGCTGATGGCACTGAAAGAATCAATTGTATGCTATCAGAAAGGTCAGAAATTAAGTAATGACAACAATGGACCGGATGAATTTGTAGAAATCGGGGACGATTTTGTAAAATTGGCACAAAGGCTGGCTGAGAGTGAAGAACGAAGAAAAATTTCTGATGAAGAAAAACAGCAGATGCTTGCAGACATTTCTCATGACTTAAAGACTCCGATTACGATTATCCAAGGCTATGCAAAGGCAATCTGTGATGGTGTCATAAAAGAAGAAAATAAACAGCAGTATCTGCAGACAATTTATCATAAGTCAATTGTTTTAAATGAATTGATTAATGCATTTTCAGAATACAGTAATTTGGAGCATCCGGATTTCAGACCGGTGAAAACAAAGGTGGATATCTGTGAATATGCAAGAGAATATTTAGCGACAAAATATAATGAATTGGTGTTGGGCGGATTTTTGATAGAAGTAGAGATACCGGAGATGATAATCTGGTGTCAGATTGATGTACAACAGATGAAGCGGGTATTTGAAAATCTGATTAATAACTCTGTCAAACATAATAAAAGAGGGACAATGCTTTTCTTTTCGATGAAAAAAGAAGCAGATACGATTTGTATCAGTATCGGAGATAACGGTACAGGAATTCCAAAAGAGCTGGCTCAAATGGTATTTGAACCGTTTGTGGTGGGAGATGAATCAAGAAATAGCCGGCAGGGAACAGGTCTTGGGCTTGCGATAGCAAAGAAAATAGTGGAGGCGCATGGCGGAGTGATTGAACTTGTAAAATTTCCCAAAGAAGGGCTTTCAACAGAATTTCGAATCTGGATGCATACGGATAAGGAATAAGAAGCGGTATTGTACAAAAATAAAAAAAATGATATAATAAGCCAGTACATGCTTATCCGGATGAATCGAAAATACCGGAAAATGTTAAGAAATCGGAAGGTAAGAGGATATGAATGGCAATATCAAGATAAAGGGACAGCTTAAGCTGTATATGCAGTGGCCGGTTATCATGGTACTTTTACTCCTGCTTATGGATTTGTGTATTTTCCGCATCAGTATAAAGGGCGGAGTGATTGCAACCTGTTTTATAGCGGTGTATCTTGCGATAGCAGTTTTTCAGTATTATAATAGTCGGGCTGATATACTCAATGAGCTGATTTCTTTTGCCACACAGTATGGGCAGGTACAGAAAAGTCTGTTACGTGATTTTATTGTACCTTATGCTTTAGTGGATGGCAGAGGAAGAATCCTGTGGATGAATGAGGCATTTTCACAGTTGAGCCAGAAACCGGTCAAATACCACAGGTCGATTACAAGCATTTTTCAGGAAATTACAATTGAACGTCTGCCAAAGGATGAATCTTCAGAGGTTCTGTTTCAGTTTGAAAACAGAGATTACAGAGCTTCGATGCGCAAGATTTCAATTGAGGCAATGTTAGAAGATTCAGGTTTGATTGAATCGGATGCAGATAATTTTCTGACGGCAATTTATATTTTTGATGAGACAGATGTAAATCGTTATAAAAAAGAACGCGATGAAGAGAAACTGGTAACAGGACTTTTATATCTGGACAATTATGAAGAGGCGTTAAACAGTGTGGAAGAAGTCCGGCGTTCGCTCTTAGTTGCGTTGATAGAGAGAAAATTAAATAAATATTTCTCCGAGATGGACGGTTTGGTGAAAAAGTTAGAAAAAGATAAGTTTATTCTGATTTTATGCCAGCGTTCGTTAGAAGAGTTAAAAGAAAAACGGTTTAGCATTCTGGAAGAGGTAAAAAGCATTAATATCGGTAATGATATGGATGTCACAATCAGTATTGGAATTGGAATTAATGGGGCAAATTATGTCCAGAATTATGAGTATTCGAGAATTGCAATTGATTTGGCGCTTGGACGAGGTGGAGACCAGGTTGTCATAAAAGACCGTGATACTATGATTTATTTTGGTGGAAAGTCACAGCAGATGGGCAAGACAACACGAGTCAAAGCGAGAGTTAAAGCACATGCCTTAAAAGAGTTTATGGTAGCGAAAGATAAAGTTGTGGTTATGGGGCATAAGATTTCTGATGTGGATTCAATTGGTGCGGGAATTGGAATTTACCGTGCAGCAAAATCTTTGAATAAACGGGCTCATATCGTAGTCAATAATCCAACCATGTCGGTGCGTCCGATTATTGAAAACTTTATTAATAATCCGGAATACGATGAGCACATGTTTGTAAACAGTGCAGAGGCAAAAGAAATCGTAGATAATAATACGGTAGTCGTAGTCGTAGATACGAATAAACCGAGTTATACAGAATGTGAAGATTTATTGTCAAAGACAAAAACGATAGTGGTATTAGACCATCACCGTCAGGGTGCAGAAGTTATTTCAAATGCTGTACTGTCTTATATTGAGCCGTTTGCTTCGTCTGCCTGCGAGATGGTTGCAGAGATTCTGCAATATTTTTCAGATGGAATTCGAATTTATAATATCGAAGCGGATGCCCTTTATGCAGGAATTGTAATTGATACGGATAACTTCACTTCAAAAACGGGAGTCCGCACTTTTGAAGCAGCTGCATTTTTACGGCGCTGTGGCGCAGATGTAACCCGTGTAAGAAAAATGTTCCGTGATGATGTCAGTTCTTATCGAGCAAAGGCAGAGACAGTTCGGACAGTGGAAACTTACAGGGATTCGTTTGCAATTGGAATCTGCCCAAGCAGTGGACTGGACAGTCCGACTATCGTGGCAGCACAGGCTGCAAACGAACTGTTAGATATTGATAGTATAAAAGCATCATTTGTATTGACGGATTATAACAATTTGATTTATATTAGTGCAAGGGCAATTGATGAGGTAAATGTTCAGCTGATTATGGAACGGCTGGGCGGTGGCGGTCATATTAACGTGGCTGGTGCACAGTTGAAAGATGCAACGGTAAATGGAGCAATTATTCAATTGAAAGATACAATTGACCAGATGATTAAGGAAGGAGCAATTTAAGATGAAAGTAATTTTAATTGAAGATGTAAAATCTCTTGGAAAAAAAGGAACAATTGTAAATGTAAGTGATGGATATGCAAGAAATATGCTGTTTCCAAAAAAACTTGGATTAGAGGCAACCCCAAAGAATATTAATGATTTAAAACTTCAGAAAGCACACGAAGAAAAAGTGGCAAAAGAAGTATTCGAAGAAGCAAAGGCGTTTAAAGCAGAATTAGAGACAAAAGAAGTCACAGTTGGATTAAAAGTAGGAGAAAACGGACGTACCTTTGGATCTGTTTCCACAAAAGAGCTTGCAGAAGCAGTGAAAGCACAGCTGGGATACGACATTGATAAGAAAAAAATGCAGCTTTCTTCTCAGATTAAAGAGTTAGGTGTAGTAAGAGTACCGATTCGTCTGCATCCAAAAGTAACAGCAGAATTAAAAGTCAACATCAAAGAAATGAAATAAGATACGCTTAGAAAGGAGCCATGACTGGCATGGACGAAGCACTCATAAAGAGAATACTTCCTCATAATACAGAGGCAGAACAGTCGGTAATCGGCTCCATGATTATGAATAAAGATGCGATTGTGACGGCATCTGAAATTATTACAGGCGAAGATTTTTATCAACAGCAGTATGGAATTGTATTTGATACGATGGTGGAACTTTTCAATGAAGGGAAACCGGTTGATTTGATTACTCTTCAGGATCGTTTGATGGAAAAAGACCTGCCGCCGGAAGTATCAAGTATGGAATTTGTCGCAGAATTAATGAGTTCTTTGCCTACATCTGTCAACGCAAAAACCTATGCGGAGATTGTAAAAGAAAAATCGATGCTCCGCAAGATGATAAAGACGATGGAGGAAATCACAAATACCTGTTATCTGGGAAAAGAACGGGTGCAGGATATTATGGAGGATACCGAAAAGAAGATTTTTGATTTGGTTCAAAGAAAGAGCAATGAGGAATTTGTTCCGATTCGACAAGTTGTCTTAAATGCGATTGAAAAAATAGAAAAGTCTTCGAGAACAAATGGCAGTGTAACGGGAATTCCGACAGGATTTGTTGATTTGGATTACCAGATGTCCGGTTTTCAGCCGTCCGATTTGATTTTAGTGGCAGCACGTCCATCTATGGGTAAAACTGCGTTTGTATTAAATATTGCCCAGTATATGGCATTTCGGAAGGATGTCACGGTTGCAATTTTCAGTTTGGAAATGTCAAAGGAACAGTTGGTTAACCGTCTGCTGTCTCTTGAGTCAAAAGTGGATTCTCAGAATATCCGTACAGGTAATCTTGAGGATGAAGAATGGGCAAAACTGATTGAAGGTGCAAATATTATTGGTTCTTCCAATATGATTATAGATGATACTCCCGGTATCTCAATATCAGAACTGCGTTCAAAGTGCAGAAAATATAAGCTGGAACATAATCTTGGAATTATCTTTATTGACTATTTACAGTTAATGACGGGCAGTGGAAAGAGAAGTGAATCAAGACAACAGGAAATTTCCGATATTTCCCGTTCATTAAAAGCATTAGCGAGGGAGCTGAATGTGCCGGTAGTTGCACTGTCTCAGCTTAGCCGTGCCGTGGAACAGCGTCCAGACCATCGACCAATGCTCTCGGATTTGCGAGAATCCGGAGCGATTGAGCAGGATGCCGATGTTGTTATGTTTATTTATCGTGATGATTATTACAATAAAGATTCAGAGAATAAAAACATAGCAGAAATCATTATCGCAAAACAGAGAAATGGTCCGATTGGAACGATTAATCTGGTATGGCTGCCGAACTATACAAAGTTTGTAAATATGAAAAAATAATTAGAAAACTGCGGAGCTTTTTAGTTCCGCAGTTTTTTTGCAAGCATTTCCGGATTGGACGCATGATTAAGTGCTTCCTGACGGTCGATGACTCCTTGTTGGTAAAGTCGTAATAAACTGTTATCCATTGATAACATTCCGTTTGCAGAAGAAGAGTAGATTAAGCCGTCAATCTGATGAACTTTATTATCTCGTATCATATTTTTAATTGCCGGAGTGGTATTCATAATCTCAAAAGCTGGTGTTAAACCTCCGGTCAGATCTGGAACAAGCTGTTGGGAGACAACTGCCTGAAGCACAGAAGAAAGCTGAACGGCAATCTGTCTTTGCTGGCTTGGCGGAAATACATCAATGATTCGGTCAATAGTATTTGCAGCACCTAACGTATGAAGGGTAGAAAAGACCAGATGTCCGGTTTCGGCAGCTGTCATGGCAACAGCCATTGTCTCGTAATCTCGCATTTCTCCAAGCAGAATAACGTCTGGGCTCTGTCTGAGAGAAGCACGCAGGGCAGTGATATAATTTTCTGTATCCGTACAAATTTCACGTTGGCTTACGATGCTTTTCTTATGGCTGTGAAGAAATTCAAGAGGGTCTTCAAGAGTAATAATATGCTTTTCCATTGTGCTGTTAATTGCATCAATGATACAGGCAAGCGTGGTGGATTTTCCACTTCCTGCAGGACCTGTGACAAGAACCAGCCCTTTGTTATGAGTTCCAAGGTCAATGATTTCCGGTGGGATTCCAAGGTCAGACGGATTTGGAAGGTGGAAGGTGATAACCCGGATGACGGCTGCCATGGAACTTCTCTGCATATAGGTGTTGACACGAAAGCGGGAAAGACCGGAGACTGCAAAGGAAAAATCATCATCTCCGGTTTTTAAAAAATGGGAAATATCACGGTCTCCGGCAAGGCTATAAATCTCACGAATCAGTATTTCAGTATTTTCCGGCATGATACGTTCAGAAGTTAATTCAATTAACTGACCGCTCTTTTTATAAGAAAGAGGAAGTCCTGCTACAATGAAAAGGTCAGAAGCTCCAAGTTCTGTTGTCTTTTTTAAAAAAGTAAGTGCATCCATGTTTGTATTCCTTTCTTGGATTAGTTATCTCCGGTGTAGACAGGCAGGGTATCATCGGCTTCCCATGTCTGTGCGTTGATCAGTTTCCAGGTCTCTATCTGATAGAAAGAGTCCCCTTTTTTGATTTCAGAATTTAAAAGAAGCACCACCTGCAGAGTCTGATGTTCATTTACTTTGACTTCATAAGCAATCTGGTCTTTGGATGGAAAGGAGATTCCATCAAGGCTGGTTAAATTCTGCTGTACCTGTTTAAGATAGTCGGAAGAATCCGAGGATTGATAAGTGGATTTAAGAATAGAATCAATTTTATCCATTAATTCGTTCGCTGAATTTTCAGCCTCATAGACTTCATGAGTATGAGCACTGTTTTTTTTCACCAGCTTATAGTCTGCATTTGCACTGACAAGGGAAAGCACTGCGAAAGTCAGCAGGCATAAAATAACGAAGATCAATAAGATAGAAGAAATTCCAATTCCAATAGGAAGCTGATGTTTGTCTTTCATTAAGAGTTCTCCTTTTTTTCATCTGCGGTGCGTGGAATGGCAGTTTTTAAATCAAGTGTATCGATAGAATCTCCGTCTGCATCTTTTAATACAATAGAATAATGGTTCAAATGACCGTTTGTTTCTTTTATAATAGTCAGATAGTAAGTGGCATTATTAGAAGAAACAGCAGTTCCATTTTCATCATAAGAAATCTGCCATCCGTCTTTGGTTTCTTTCGCTTTCGGAAATAATTCTTCAAAAGGAGTATTTGTATTAGAAGTATCCATATAGGAGAGTGCTTCTGCGACAGAAGAGACAAGAGTAGAACCAAGAGACTCTTCTTTTGCTTCTTTGCCGGTTAAGTGTGCTTTTACAAATACCTGAACGCAGAGCATGCTGGTAAGAGAAAAAAAGAAAATAACAAAAATCAGCTCGATTAAAAAAAGGCTGGACTGTGAAGCGTTTCTTTTATTCATGATGCTCCTCCTTTTGTGCCGGTCGAATGACTGCGGATATGAATGAAAAGAGAGGCGGAAGTATTTTCTTCGTCCGTTACGGTAAAGCGCAGTAAATTTTCGCCCGCTTGTTCAATGGAAAAATTTTGTATGGCTAAAATCTTTTCCCCCTGTGATTTTGTTACAGGTTGTGAGGCTTGTACAAATAGCTCTTTTAAGGCATTTTCATCCTCATAAATATAAGTAATGTAAGAAACGCCGTCAATGGATTCGGAAAGTTCAAGGGCAGGAGCATCTTCAAGAGTTCCAAGAGAGATTGAAGATGTCGAATCATGCTGGCGGACTTTTTCAGCAACATAAGTAAGAGCCGTACGAGTCGTATAGTTTGTTTTCATATCAAGTGCTGTCTGTTTATAAACATGTGCTCCGATTAAGAGAACGGTCAAAGAAGAGATGGTAAACAGACATAGAAGCCCAAGGGAGAAAAGCAGGTCTGTAATATGCACTTGTTCATGGAAGCGCCTTTTTTTACTTATTTTACGCATGGCAGTTCCCCCTTGTTTGTCAGAAAAATGACATCAATATCCGGCATCAGGTTAGAAGCATGAACCTCATAGCTTATAAGATATTTCGAATGATCATAAGTGATTCCATAATGGTTCTCCAGATAAGAAAGACTTTCCGGATAAGTTCCTTCCACTGCATAACAGTAAATGGTACTGCGGATAACAGCCTGTTTTAAGTTCTCTATTTCTTCTTGTTTTGTAGTAGCTGAGATAGAAGAGACAGGAAGAAAAAACAGAAAAAAAACGGCAAAAAAGACAACAACAGGAACAAGAATCGAAAGGACACTTTTTGAAATTGGTTTTTGCTGTGTAAAACGATTCATAATAAAAACTCCTTTTGGATAATCTGTGCTTTCGGTCACAAAAGCAAGGATAATAAAGATTCCGAGCGTACATGAATCAGCCCATTCCGAACATAATTCCCATAAGAGGAAGCATAACAGATAAAAGAATCAATCCTACAATAATCGAAAGGACGGCAACGAGAGTTGGTTCTAATTTGCTGATTAATTGAAAGATGCGTTCATTTATATCTTCCGAATATTGGAGGGAAATCTGTTTCATGACCATGTCTACTGCACCTGTTTTACAACCGATAGAAATCATGCGGGTTGAAAGCGAATCGAAAATCTGACTTTCGGAAACTGCTTCGGAAAAACCTTGTCCCTCTTCAAGCAGGGCACGTGTTTTGGCTATTTTTTCTTCTAATACCGGATGGTCGGCAAGACGGGCAGCCATTTCAAGACTTTCATCGGTATCCAGACCGCTTTCAAGTGCCAGATACATTCCACTTGCAAATCGGGAAACAGCAATTTTTTCAGAGAATTTTTGAGTAAACGGCAGTTTGGAGCTAAATCTGAAAAATTGGTTCCGACCTTTTTCTGTAAATGTAAAATACAGGAAACATCCCGCAAGTACGCCTGCAAGAAGGACAAGAACAAAGGCATAACGGTTCATCAGGATTCCCAGGTTTAAAATATTTTTGGAAACACCGGTTAAGCCTGTTCCAAGCTGTTCATAAACCTGGTTGAAGACAGGCATAACTTTGACAATCAAAACAAGAATAACTGCAAGCATCATGGTAATCATAATAAATGGATAAGTAATGGCATTTTTGATACTGCGGGAGATGGTTTCTTGCTGTTCATAATGTTCAGAGAGTGAAGACATAACTTCATCGAGTCGTCCGCTCTCTTCTCCAATTTGTATCATATTGCACATATATTCCGGAAACACTTTGGTATCTCGAATTGACTGATGAAAAATACCGGTTTCTTCCATATTGGAAATCAGTGATTCTAATAATTCCTTTCCCTGTTCGGGGCTGTCCTCTGCCATCAGGGAAAGTCCTTCGGTAGAAGAAATGCCGGAATGAAGAATCATTGACATCTGCCCACAGAATATAGAAAGTTCATTGTTGGATAAAGGCTTCATAATTAATATGGCTCCTTTCGTAAAGTAGAATAGGATAAGGATAGCAGAGTAAGATTAACGAGTATATCGTGTCACATAATTGTCTCCATCGCCAATATAGTTTAAAATTTTTTTACTGTTAGCATTTGCAGAGGCAAAGGTTGGATCCATTCGTTCCCAGTGTTTGCCGTCAAATTGGATGATATCGTCAATCCATCCTGTTTCCTCAAGATAGACACTAATCCAGGCATGATAAACTTTGCCTGCATAGCCAATTTGAAGCTTTGTTGGGATTCCCTGAGAGCGAAGCATTGAGGTCATTAATGCGGCGTAATCAAAGCAAATTCCTTTTTGGGTTTCCAGAGTTTCATCGACATCCGGCAGATATCCGTTTTCGACCGTTTCTGCTTTTTTTGTATCATAAGTGATGTTGTTGATCACATAATGATAGATAGAAGAAACCGCATCGAGATCTGAAGTGGCATTTTTTACGATATCAGAAGCTTTGGATACAATCTTGCTTTCTTTGGAAAAATTCACATACTGGTTTGGATAAAGATAAGGAACATAATCATTTTCCAGAGTGACTTCAATGTTTTCAGTATAAAGAGAAGCATACTGTGTTCCGGAAATATTTTCATAAGTCTTGACGGTATAGGTGCCGTTACCGCTTGTAATCGGCAGGGTTACATATCCATCTTCCGGTTTTATGAAATATTTATATTCAATTTCATCCGGTCCAATTAACTGGATATTTGCTTTTTCGGATGTTCCCGAATAGTAAGCCATCACATAGCCCTGGTCCAAATGGGATATGTCAATTAACAAAGGCTCTTGTCCGATTACAGAAGTACCGGAGGCTTTTGGAATATGTAAATCCGGTTCATTTGGACGGACAGTCTTTGAGGAAGAAGAATTTTCCTTTGTTGTACCAGAAGAAGATTTGCCGGAAGAGCAAGCAGTCAGAGGAAATAAAACCCATAAGAGATTAAAAAAAAGAAGAAAGAATAAAACCTTATGGTATTTATAAAACATAAGAAAAACTCCTTAATCTGAGGTAAAATCTGAGGTTAAAATCTTGTAATTATCATAGCATTTTTTAAAGATAAGTGCAATGATAAGCAAAAGTAACCAAAAACTGTAAAAAGTTATTAAAAAACTTGAAGGATTAGATATTGTATTCTCTCAAAAAATTCGATAAAATAATGGATATGCATACGGGGACCTTATAGCGGAAGCTGTAAAGGAGTGATGCAATGAAAAAAATAATAAAATTAAAAAATAAATATGGTATGATTGTGTGTGTGTTGTTTTGTGTGATTTATTTTTGTCTTGGATGCGGACAGGAAGATGAGACGGTATTTTTGGAGCAAAAAGAGGAACTTTCAGAAGAGACAGAAAAAACGAACGAGACGGAAGTGGAAAAGGAATCAAAGCCAAAAGAGTCAGAAGAATCTGAAACAGAAGACCGGGAAACCAAAAGTGCCGGTCAGGAACAGATTTGTGTTTTTGTCTGTGGATTTGTAAGAAATCCAGGGGTCTATTATTTGAATATAAATGCCAGACTTTATGAAGCGGTAGAAGCAGCAGGAGGTTTTTTGGAAGAAGCCGATGCCGGATGGCTTAATCAGGCTGAGATTTTGTCAGATGGAGATAAGGTTCGGATTTATTCAAAAGAGGAAACACAAAAAATGCAGGAAGCCGGAATGAAAGAGGAAAGCGGGACAGCAGAGAAAAGTGTGGAAACGAATCAGCAAAATCAGACACAAGATGCAGGAAAGGTAAATATCAATACTGCATCTGCAGAGGAACTTCAGACGATACCCGGAATTGGAGCGGCAAAGGCGGCTGCGATCATTGAATACAGGGAAGTGCAGGGGGAGTTTAAAAGCACAGAAGAGATACAGAATGTACCAGGAATCAAGGGGAAAACCTTTGAAAAAATACAGCCTTATCTAACGGCAGGATGAAAAAAAAGCAAGGAGAGAATCGATGAGTAAAAAAGTATTGGTAGTAGATGATGAAAAACTGATTGTAAAGGGGATCCGTTTCAGTCTGGAACAGGAAGGAATGGAAGTAGATTGTGCTTATGATGGAGAAGAAGCGTTAAATAAAGCAAAAGAAAATCAGTATGATATGATTCTCCTTGATATCATGCTCCCTAAAATGACCGGTCTTGAAGTGTGTCAGCAGATTCGGGAATTTTCTTCTGTTCCGATTATTATGCTGACCGCAAAGGGAGAGGATATGGACAAGATTTTAGGTCTTGAATATGGAGCAGATGACTATATTACCAAACCATTTAATATCCTTGAGGTAAAAGCACGTATCAAAGCAATCATGCGAAGAACGCAGAAAGAAAAAAAACAAGAAGAACGCTCGAATACATTAGAGGCAGGTGACATGCGTTTAGACTGCGAAGGTCGTAGAATTTTTATTGCCGGAAAAGAAATTAATCTGACTGCAAAAGAGTTTGATGTGTTAGAATTGCTTGTAAAAAATCCAAACAAAGTTTACAGTAGAGAAAATCTGTTAAATCTTGTATGGGGATATGAATATCCGGGAGATGTGCGCACAGTGGATGTACATATTCGGAGACTTCGTGAAAAAATTGAAACAACTCCAAGTAATCCTAAATATGTGCATACAAAATGGGGAGTCGGCTATTATTTTCAACTGACAAAATAAATTCTGACGAGGGCATAAGACGTGAAGGAAAAAATAAAATTTACTTTTTTTAAGAGTTTAAGATTCCGGATTATGGTGATTTTAGTGGTAATCGGAATTGTCCCAAGTTTTATTGTAAAAAATGTAGTTGTAAATAGTTACGAGACAAGAGCAGTTTCCATACGGGAAGTCAATCTCAAAAATCAGTGTGATATTCTGGGAAATCAGCTGATGAAAGAAAATTATTTAAGAGAGCCGGATTCCGATGTGATCAATGGAGAACTTTCGATGTTGTCGGCAATCTATAATGGTCGGATTCTTATTATTAATAAGGATGCAAAAATTATTAAAGATACCTATGATATTGATGTCGGAAAATACGCACTTTCAGAAGAAGTCATTCAATGTTTTGAAGGAAAGAGTACGGCAAATTATGATGATAAAAATGCTTATATAGAGATGACAAGTCCAATCACCAAGATGGATTCCAATACAATCGAAGGTGTAATGCTAGTCAGTATCTCTACCAGTGAAATTGAGGACAGTATCGATATGCTGGAAAACAGGGGAAATCTTCTGCTTAGTATTATCTGTATTTTGGTACTGGTTTTTGGATACCTGTTGGCAGGAGTTTTAGTAAAACCGTTCTCAAGAGTTACAAAAGCAATCGAAGATTTGACAGACGGTTATCTGGATGAAGAAATTTCTGTTCCGGATTATACGGAGACCGAGCTGATTACAAATGCATTTAATAAGATGCTTGGCCGGATGAAAACACTTGATGAATCCCGTCAGGAGTTTGTATCCAATGTGTCTCATGAGTTAAAGACACCGATGACTTCTATAAAAGTACTTGCGGATTCTTTAGTGGGACAGGAGAATGTACCGGTAGAGTTGTATCAGGAGTTTATGCAGGATATCACAGTAGAAATCGATCGTGAAAACAAGATTATTACGGATTTATTATCTTTGGTTAAACTGGATAAAAAAGCAGCAGACTTAAATATTGCCGAAGTTGATATTAATGAAATGCTTGAAAATATTTTAAAACGGTTAAATCCAATTGCTTCTGTCAAGCATGTGGAACTTGTGTTAGAAAGTTTCCGTCCGGTTGTGGCAGAAATCGATGAAGTAAAATTAAGTCTGGCATTTTCTAATTTGATTGAAAATGGAATCAAATACAATGTAGAAAATGGATATGTGCATGTCAAACTTGACGCAGACCATAAATATTTCTTTGTAACTGTAACAGATTCGGGAATCGGTATTCCGGAGGAAAGCATTGACAAGATTTTTGAACGTTTTTATCGAGTCGATAAATCACATTCCAGAGAAATCGGCGGAACGGGTCTTGGGCTTGCCATTACAAGAAGTGCAATTGTAATGCATAGAGGTGCAATTAAAGTAAAAAGTGAAGAACATAAAGGAACAACGTTTTCGGTAAGAATTCCGTTGACGTATATCGCGTAAGGAGGCAGAAGCATGAAAAAAATGCGGATGGCAGGACTCTTTTTTCTGATAGTCTGTATGTTGACTGCTTGTGGCACAAAGAAAACGGAAGAAAAAACAGAGTACAAAATGTATTATCTTTCCGCAGCAGAAACTTCTCTTGAAGAGGAAATCTATACACCGACAAAGACAGAAACAAAAGACATTGTAGAGGAAATCTGTGAAAAACTGACCGAGACGAATCCAGATAATGATCATCTTCGTCTGCTTCCCAAAAAAGTGGAAATTCTTGACTGTGAGTATAAGAATGGAACAGTCTGCATCGACTTCAATAAAGAATATAAGAAAATGAAAAACACCAGAGAAATTCTGGTGCGGGCAGGAATTGTGAAAGTTTTTACTCAATTACAGGCGGTTTCCGGGGTTACGTTTGAAGTAGAAGGAGAACCACTTTTAGATTCCAATGGAGAAGAAGTGGGAACTTTGGGGAAGGATTCCTTTATTGAAAATGAGGGAAGAAATATTAATACCTATCTATATACAGAACAGACGTTATACTTTGCCAATAAAGATGGAGATAAACTGGTGAAACAGCAGGTAAGCCGGCATTACAGCAGTAATGTTCCGCTTGAAAAAGCAATTGTGGAATGGCTGATTAAAGGTCCGACAAATTCTGATGCGCAGGCAACGATTTCTCCGTCTACTAAAATTTTGGGTGTTTCAATTGTAGAAGGAGTCTGCTATGTCAATTTGGATAAAACATTTTTAAGTGACCCGATGAATATACAGGAAAAACTTCCAATTTATTCGATTGTCAATTCTTTGATGGATGCCTGTAAAATTCATGGGGTGCAGATATCGGTAGAAGGTGAGACAAAAGTAACATTTCGGGAAAGTATGAATCTGGATAAACTATATAAAGCAGATTATAGTTTAGTAGAAGATGAGGAGACCATTGATGAGTAGGAGACCGTTGTGCATCATAGGATGTCTGGTCATACTGATTTTATGGAGTTTAAATCTGATGGGAGTTTCCACTTTTGGTGGAACTTCTTTGGATTTAACCGATTCTGACCGTTCAGTAATCATACAAGGCATCCTATATAAACAGGAATCAAATTCTTTTTATACAAGTCTATATTTAAAAAAAACAAATCTGATTCAAAATTCAAAAAAACAATCCATTGATAATGTAAAAGCAACAATCAAAACAGAATATTTAAAACAACTTCCTTCAGATGGTGACAGACTTTTAATACAGGGGAGATTAAAGCAGATCCAAGAACCGGGAAATCCGGGGCAGTTTAATGAACGAAGCTATTATTATGCACGAAAAATAAAATGGTATCTGGAGGCAGAACAGGTAACAATTCAAAAAACAGAGGCAGATAAGGGTATCACATTCAGAAGTCGGTTAAAAGAGTTATTAAAAACAAAAATTAAGCAGATTACCACAAAAAAGACAAGTGGTCTTTTCATGGCGATATTGCTTGGAGAAAAGTCAGAAGTAGAGAGAGAAACGTTATTGCGGATGCAGTTAAGTGCTATGTCACACTGTGTTGTGGTATCAGGAACTCATCTTTCAATTTTAGGCTGGGGTTTGTTTCGTTTGCTTAGAAAATTAAGAATTCCGCTTTGGATGGCAGGAATGATCAGTATTTTTCTGATGATACAGTATGGAATTTTCACAGGAAACGGGGCGTCAGCCGTACGTGCCGTGATTATGTTTTCTATGGCTGTGGGAGCTGTGCTTGTGGGAAGAACGTATGACCTGCTTTCTGCGCTGGCACTTTCTATCTTACTGCTTTTATCAGATAATCCCAAATGGCTGACAGACAGTGGTTTTTTACTTTCATTTGGTGCAGTCATTGGTCTAAGTATTTTTTATCCGAAATTAAAAAGTAAGAAAGAAAACAAACTTGGAAATACATTTTTGGGAAGCATAGCTGTTCTGCTTGTCACCTTGCCCATTCAAATGTATGCGTTTTATGAAATTCCGCTTTTTGGAATTTTGGTAAATCTTTTTGTTCTGCCTACAATTGGAATCGTTTTGATAAGTGGAATGGCAGGTTGTGTAGCTGCATTTTTTTCTCTTTTTCTTGGGAAAATTCTGGCTTTTCCTGCAATTCTTATTTTAAATTTTTATTTAAAAATCGGGAAAGTGATACAAAGTATTCCACAGGCGACGTATATTACAGGAAGCGTTTCTCTTAAAAGAGCAGTAGTTTATTATGGAATACTGGCAGGTTGGTGCTTTTTAAGAAAGAAAAGTAAAAAAGTTCCAAGGGTTGGTCTGATTCTGGCAGTTTTGGTTTTACTGTTTCCGACTCCCCGAAATCAGACAAAGATTACATTTTTAGATGTGGGACAGGGAGACTGTGCAGTGATTCAGCAAAAGAAAGAAGTCTATCTGATAGATGGAGGAAGCAGTGATGTATCAAAAGTGGGAACCTATCGGATTTTGCCATTTTTAAAATATAGTGGAATCCGAACAGTAGATGGAATTTTTTTATCGCATCCAGATAATGACCATATCAATGGAATTGAGGAACTGTTTGAGGCAGTTGCCAAAAAAGAGACCAGTCTAAAGATAGAAACGGTTTATCTTTCAAAAAATAAAGAAAAAGAAGAGAAAATCAATGAAATCGCACAACTTGCAAAGCGTGCAGGCTGTGAGGTGCGTTACATAAAAAAGGGGGCACAGTTAAAACAAAAGGCATTTCAGGTAGAATGTCTTTCTCCTGAGAATGAGACGGGAGAAAGCAATGAAAATTCCCAGGTTCTGCTTTTTAAAACAGATAATTTAAGTGTGCTATTTACCGGAGATATGGAACAAAAGGGAGAAGATGCAGTGACAGAACAGTTAAATGAAAGGCAGGAACAGATTGATATTTTAAAAGTACCACATCATGGCTCAAAAAATTCAGCAAAGGAGGCATTTTTAGAGGCTGCAGGTGCAAAGATTGGAATCATTTCCTGTGGAGAAGGAAACTCTTATGGGCATCCTCACAAAGAATTGTTGGAACGGCTGAAGGAAAAGCAGATAGGGTGGTATGTGACCATAGAAAGAGGAGCGATTACCGTTACAGCGGGAAAAAGAAATAAACTTTCTTTCTATAAAAAATGAAGTGTGATAGAATAGATGAAAAGAGCACACAAGAAAGAAATAGAGGAATAATATTATTATGAAGAGTTTGCAGGAAGACATCAGGCAGAAAGAGTTTAAAAATGTCTATCTTTTTTATGGAGAAGAAGCGTATTTAAAACAGGTATATAAAAAAAGAATGAAAGAGGCATTGCTTCCTGATGGAGATGAAATGAATTTTACTTTTTTTGAGGGAAAAAAGACAGAACCGCAGGAAGTGATTCAGATGGCACAGACTATGCCCTTTTTTGCAGAAAGACGAGTGATTTTTCTTGAGAATACCGGATTTTTTAAAGGTCAGTGTGAAAGTCTTCCTGAGTATTTGTCACAGCTTCCCGAGTATCTGTGTATGATATTTATAGAGGAAGAAGTAGATAAACGAAGCCGGATGTATAAGGCAGTAAAAAAATCCGGAAGGATTGTAGAGTTTGCAAAACAGGATTCAGATATGCTGATTCGCTGGATATTTGGAATTTTAAATAAGGAACAGAAAAAGATTACAAGAAACGATATGGAACTGTTTTTAACAAAAATCGGCACGGATATGGGAAATATTGAAAAAGAGCTGGAAAAACTGCTTTGTTATGTCTTAGAACGGGATGTGATTACAAGAGCCGATATTGAAGCTGTCTGCACCTCACAGGTTTCGAATCATATTTTCGATATGCTTCGTGCGGTGACAGAGAAAAAACAACAGAGGGCACTGGATTTGTATTATGATTTACTTGCCTTAAAAGAACCACCGATGCGTATTTTATATCTGTTGGCAAGACAGTTTAACCAAATGCTTCAGGTAAAAGAACTTGAGAAAGAGGGATATGACCAGAGCGCAATTTCAAAGCGTCTGGGAATCCAGCCGTTTGTCGTAAAAAATTATCAGAAGATTTTAGGACGGTACTCCTTAGGACAGTTAAAATCAGCAGTGGAAAAATGCACCAAAACCGAAGAGCAGGTCAAAACAGGATATTTAAATGATGCCTTAAGCGTGGAACTGCTTTTAGTTGAATTCAGCAGTTAAAATACTCGCCAAGAGGACTTGACAAGGTGCCTGTGCAATGATATCATCTTAATGATACGAGATGTAGATAGAGGTTGCATTTTTCATGAGTAAATGGTTGGATGTTCAGGAGCAGATGAAGGCTTTTGAAAGGGAAAGATGCCGAAAAAATACAAGACCTGAGCTTGTGTTTTTGGGCATGTCATTAAGAGTGGCATGACTGTCATCGCAGGATGGAGTGCTATCTGATAGATATGAAACGGATATCTGGAGACGGCGCATCTTGCCGTCTCTTTTTTAGTTAATCATTCAAGGAGGAAAAGATATGGCAATTTTTAAAGGCGCAGGTGTTGCAATTGTTACACCAATGAAAGACAACTTAGAGGTAAATTATGATAAACTGGATGAGATTTTAGAGGAACAGATTGCAGGAAAAACAGATTCCATCGTAATTTGTGGAACAACAGGAGAATCCGCAACACTCTCCGAAGAAGAACACTTAGAAGCAATTCGTTTTACTATTGAACGTGTCAATCACAGAATTCCTGTTGTTGCAGGTACTGGTTCAAATTGTACTCAGACTGCAATTCAGATGAGTAAAGAAGCAGAAGAAGCAGGAGCAGACGGAGTGCTTTTAGTAACACCTTACTATAATAAAGCAACTCAGAATGGTCTGATTGCACATTATACAGCAATCGCAAACGAAATTAAAATTCCGGCAATTCTTTATAATGTACCAAGCCGTACAGGATGCGCACTTCAGCCAAAAACAATTGCTCATCTGGTAAAAAATGTAGAAAACATTGTAGGTGTCAAAGAAGCATCCGGAGATATCAGCCATGTGGCACAGGTTATGAATTTGTGTGACGGACAGATTGATTTATATTCCGGAAATGATGACCAGGTTGTACCGCTGTTATCTTTAGGAGGACTGGGAGTTATCTCTGTACTTTCTAACGTAGCACCACAGTATGTACATGATATGGTTTACAAATTCTTTGAAGGGGATGTTGCAGGAAGCCGTAAAATGCAATTAGAGGCACTTCCGGTTATCAATGCATTATTCTGCGAAGTAAACCCGATTCCGGTAAAAGCTGCAATGAATCTGCAGGGAAAAGAAGTTGGACCGCTTCGTGCACCGCTGACTGAGATGGAACCGGAGCACCAGGAAGTACTCAAAAAAGCAATGAAAGAGTTAGGAATTTTATAAAATAAACAGAAGAATCCGCTATAAGATACGAAAACAAACGTTCTTATAGCGGATTTTTTGCATTTTTTTAAAGAAAAATGACAGGGGAAACTGTGGATTTTAAGAAATGTTTAGTTGCCTTTTTGTTGATTTTATAGTATTATAATTTAGAAATTTAATGAATTAGCAAAAAATTTAATGAATTAGAAATAAAAGAATAGAAGGTGGTTAGACCTTGATAAAGGAAAATCAGAAGCATTTTAACCGGCTGCATGTGGTGATTGATGCTTTTGTGATTATTATTTCTTATTTTTTGGCATGGCTTTTAAAGTTTCATCTGCCGATTTTAAGAGATGAGGGCGGACGGCTTCCATTTCATATCTATATGAGTGCGCTGTTATTTATTGTACCAGCTTATCTTATGTTGTATTATGCATTTAGTTTGTATACGCCAAAACGAGTACAAGGAAGAAGACTTGAATTTTCAAATATATTTAAGGCAAATACATTAGGATTGTTTCTGTTGATTACAGGGTTGTATCTAATTAAGCAGATTGACTTTTCCCGTCATGTAATTGTTATTTTTTATGCAATTAATGTCGTGTCAGAAGAATTGACTCGAATGTTGATTCGGGTTGTACTTCGCAAGATGCGCGCAAAAGGTTATAATCAGAAACATATTTTACTGGTGGGATACAGCAGAGCGTGTGAAGAATATATTGACCGGATTCTTGCAAATCCTCAGTGGGGATATACGATTCGTGGAATTCTAGATGATAATGTACAGGCAGGGTATATGTATCGTGGAATTAAAGTGCTTGGACGGATTGATAATCTGATGGTGATTCTCCCGCAGAATCATTTGGATGAGATTGCGATTACACTGGGATTGAGCGAATATTTTCGATTAGAACAGATTGTTGCGTTGTGTGAGAAATCCGGAGTGCATACAAAATTTATACCAGATTACAATCGAATTATACCGACAAAACCTTATACCGAAGATATTTTAGGTCTTCCGGTTATTAATATTCGTTATGTACCTCTTACCAATACATTTAATGCCTTTACAAAACGGGTAATGGATATTGTAGGAGCGTGTGTTGCAATTATATTATTTTCACCAGTCATGCTGTTTTCGGTGATTATGATAAAACTAACTTCTCCGGGACCTTTGATTTATAAACAGGAAAGAGTCGGACTTCATAACCATAATTTTCTGATGTATAAATTTCGTTCCATGGAAGTACAGCCTCCGGAAGAAGAGAAAAAAGCATGGACCGTAAAAAATGACCCGAGGGTTACAAATTTCGGTCGGTTTATGAGAAAGACAAGCATTGATGAGCTCCCTCAGCTTTTTAATGTGTTAAAAGGTGAGATGAGCCTTGTAGGTCCGCGTCCGGAACGTCCATTTTTTGTGGATAAATTTCGGGAAGAAATTCCGCGTTATATGATTAAGCATCAGGTGCGTCCGGGATTGACCGGATGGGCACAGGTCAATGGATATCGTGGAAATACTTCGATTCGCAAAAGAATTGAGTATGATTTATATTATATTGAAAACTGGACGTTAGGTCTGGATATCAAGATTTTGATACTCACATTTTTTAAAGGATTTATCAATAAAAATGCATACTAAATACAATAAGGGGAAATAAGATGGCAAAGAGAAGCAGAAATACTGTAAAACGCAAAAGAAGACGACTGATATTTGGAATTGAACTGGTTGTACTACTGGTTTTAGTCGGTGTGCTTTTTGTATATGCGAATATTACAAATAAACTTGGCAAAATTGATATTTCAGACAGTGCAGACAGTGCAGATGTCAAAGTCAATGAGCAGGTAGTAGGCAGCAAAGTCATGAAAGGCTATACGAATATTGCGTTGTTTGGAGTGGATTCCCGAGATGAAAATCTGGATAGTTCCAACAGTGATACGACAATTGTAGCAAGTATCAACAATGATACAAAAGAAGTAAAACTGGTTTCTATTTATCGTGATACTTACTTAAATATTGGACAGGATAAAGATAAATATGACAAAGCGAATGCTGCTTACGCAATCGGTGGACCGGTTCAGGCAATGTCTATGTTGAATACAAACATGGATTTAAATATTAAAAATTATGTGGCAGTTGACTTTAATGCGTTGGTGAAAGTTATTGATTTACTTGGCGGGTTGGATGTGGATCTGTCTTATGAAGAAATTGAACATATGAACAACTATTGTGTAGAGACTTCTGAAAAAACCGGAGCAAGCTATGAGCCGATTGAAAAACCGGATCCAAAACCGGAAGATGAATCAAAAATTTTAGGAACCTATCATTTAAACGGTGTACAGGCGACTTCGTACTGTCGAATCCGTTATACCAGTGGATGGGATATGAAACGTACCGAACGCCAGAGATATATTATTTCTCTGATGGTGGAAAAAGCAAAAAAAGCAAGTCTTTCTACCTTAAATGATATTATGGATGAAGTATTTCCAATGATTAAGACAAACTTTACCAAAACAGAATTGATTCAGCTTGGAATGGGAATCCTTTCTTATCAGTTAGGAGATACGCAGGGCTTCCCGAAGAGTAATATCATGGGAGAAGATGTAAAAGATGCAATCGGAATTGATTGTGTTGTTCCAACGACCCTTGAAGCAAACGTCAAACAATTACATGCATTTTTATTTGACCAGGAGGATTACAGCCCTTCTGAGACTGTTTTGAAGAGAAGTGACTATATTGCAGCTCATACCGGATTTGGAAATGATTATGTTTCGGATGAATTAAAACAGTATATCTCAGACAGAGAATCTGCATTGGATGATGAGAAAAATTCTGACAGCGAAGAAGAGATAGATACACAGTCCGATGCAAGCAGTGAGACTTCAGCAGATGATATGTCAGCTTACAGTCAGGATTCTTCAAGTTCGGATAATTATAGTAATGGCAATTCAAATCATAATGATTATGATGACAGCGATTATGATTATGAAGATGACAGTGACGAATATAGTGGATATGGCAATAATAATGGCTATTATAATAGTTATAACGAGGATAACAGTGATGGTGATGAGTCCGGCAGTTATAATTCTGAAGAAAGTGATGATAGTGACAACAGCTACAGTGATGATAATACCTATAGTGAAGAGGAAGAATAAAAAAGAATCTGATTTTGCAGATTCTCAAAGGGGATGTCGTTTAACGACATCCCCTTTTCTAGGCTGGAAAATGTGCATAAAATTTTTCTTATATCCAGTGTAAGGACAGAGTCTGCTGAAACTCAATGTTTGATAGATCAGTTGACAATAAAAATAAAAGATAAGAGGAATAAAACAAGATGAGAGATTTATTTGAAAATGGAAAGAAGCCGGAAGTATCTGTGATTATACCGGCATACAGACCAGGAATAAAATTTGAGCGTCTGCTGAAAAAAATTCAGAAGCAGAGTTATCCGGTAAAAGAGATTATTGTAATGAATACAGAAAAAAAATATTGGAACATGGATTGGGAGTTTGTAAATCCAAATTTGAAAGTGTATCATATTAAAAAATCAGAGTTTGACCATGGAAAGACCAGAGCAGAAGCAGTGAAATTAAGTACCGGTGATATTATGGTGCTCTTTACACAAGATGCAGTGCCGGTCGATGAATTTGTAATCGAAAATCTGGTAAAGGCATTTCGAAATACCAAAGTCGGAGCAGCTTATGGACGTCAGCTTCCAAATCCGGAATGTGCCTTGATTGAGCGTTATACCAGAGCATTTAATTATCCGGATAAAAGCAGATTAAAAGGAAAAGCAGATTTGGATGAGTTGGGAATTAAGACATTTTTTTGTTCTAATGTCTGTGCAGCCTATCGAAAAGACTTATATATGGAGATGGGCGGATTTATTACGCATACAATTTTTAATGAAGATATGATTTATGCCGGGAAAATTGTACTAAAAGGCTATCTGGTAGCATATCAGGCGGATGCAAGAGTGTTTCATTCTCACAATTATGGAAATGTGGAACAGTTTAAAAGAAATTTTGATTTGGCAGTCTCACAGGCAGACCATCCTGAAATTTTTGGAACCGTGAAGTCTGAGAAAGAGGGAATTTGTCTGGTAAAAAATACAGCCCGTTATTTGTGTAAAATTCATAAACCATGGCTGGTTGTTGACCTGGTGATAAAGAGTGGATTTAAATTTTTAGGGTATCGCACCGGAAAAATCTATAAACGTCTGCCTAAGAAAGTAATTTTAGCGTGTACAATGAATCCATCCTATTGGAGAAAGTAAAATAATTTTTTAAAATCTATGATTTTTATCACATTTTGGACACAATTCCCTGTTAAACTGTGCTCATAAAGAAAAAAGGGAGTAATTACTATGAGTGAAGAATTCAAGAATGAATTTGATGAAAATAAAGAAACAGAGACAGATAATGTAAATACGCAGGAAGAAACAGAGACTGTTTTTGAAGATAATGCGTCTAAGCCGGAAGAAACAACAAATGAAAGTGCAGTGACACAAGAACCGGGAAATGCGCCAACACCGGAAAATCCGATTTATGCAAGAGCATACCAGCCGCATGAACAGCGGGAGTCCACAAAAGAAGAGTGGTATCAGGAAGCACAGCAGGAACAGAAACAGCAGCAAAGTTATAATGCTTATCAGTTTACTGCTCCGGAATCAAAGAAGCCAAACAGATCCGGAAAGAAGTTAAACGGACAAGGCAGAAAATTTGGCACAGTCGTTGCGACAGCGGTTGTGTTTGGTCTGGTTGCAAGTGCAGTTTTTCAGGGGACAAATTATGTGGGAAGTAAATTAAATCCACAGGAAAAAAAATCTGTTCAGGTACAGTCTACACAGACAATCAGTCAAAATAAATCATCTGATTCAGAAGAAAGTGTATCAGGAAGCACTGAGGGAACTTCAAGCGTAAGTCAGGTTGCCAAAAATGCAATGCCGTCAATTGTATCGATTGTAGGAGTCAGCGTTCAGGAGATTCCACAGATTTATCAGTACTTTGGATATGGACAACAGCAGGAAACTCAGAGCAGTGGTTCTGGAATTATTGTAGGACAAAATGATACCGAGCTTTTGATTGCAACAAATAATCATGTAGTCAGCGGAACAAATTCTCTTACCGTGTGCTTCACAAATCAGGACGGAAGTGCAGTAACCGCAAATGGCGACGTGGAAAAGACCAGTGCCGAAGGTGAAAGCGGCAACACAAATCAGGATGGTCAGGACAGCAGTTTAGATGAGGTTCAAAGCGGTGCGGTATCTGCACAGATTAAAGGTACGGATGCAGATAATGATCTTGCTGTTATTTCAGTAAAATTGGAGGATATTCCGGAAGATGTATTAAGTGAGATTAAAGTGGCAACAATTGGAGATTCTGATTCCCTTCAGATGGGTGAACAGGTTGTTGCAATTGGAAATGCACTTGGATATGGTCAATCAGTGACAAGTGGTTATGTCAGTGCATTAAACCGTCAGGTAAGTTCAGATGATACAGATGGAACTTTTATTCAGACTGATGCAGCAATTAACCCTGGCAACAGTGGTGGTGCACTTTTGAATATGAAAGGTGAACTGATTGGTATTAACTCTGCAAAGATTGCTTCTGATGAAGTGGAAGGGATGGGATTTGCGATTCCGATTTCAAAGGCAGAACCAATCCTTGATGAGATGATGAATCAGGAAACCCGTTACAAAGTAGAAGATGAAGATAAAGCAGCATATATTGGAATTACCTGTGAAAATGTAACCAGTGATGTCAACCAGATGTATGGAATCCCTCAGGGAGTTTATGTAGATACTGTAGTAGAAGGTGGACCGGCAGAAGAAGCAGGAATCAAAAAAGGTGATGTCATTACTAAGATTGATGGTACTGCGATTGATGCATACAAAGATTTGGTAGACAGACTGGAATACTATGAAGCCGGAGAAACCGTAGAATTAGAAGTTTACCGTGCACAGGATGGAGAATATAACGCTCAGAAAATCAGTGTGACTTTAGGAGCAAAGAAAGATGCACCGAGCACAAATTCTTCTTCTAATCAGCAGCAAAATGAAAAAAATAATAAATAGTAAAAAGAGATATCAGAATACCGTAGGAATGTTGTTTGTTCCTGCGGTATTTTTTTGATAAGTTCCAAGAAAAGTCAAATGCCTTACCATGCAAGCATGAAAGTCATTTGAACTTTCTGACCCTTGATATCATAATATAATACTGTATCTTTTATTTTTAGGGATTATTATTATGGAAAGATATTGTATGCAAAATCATTATACCTGCCGTTCAAACAGGATGTCAGAGAATCGTTCTATGCAAAACCGTCCGTTTAGTGGGGACTGTTTTGATGACACTGCTATTTATAAACATGCAGACCATCTGCCTCTTACAATGGCTTATGTTCCGATGCAGAAATTCTCTGGAATATTTTCTCTTCAGAAGAGTCTGTCTTGTGGAACTGTTTTTCCGGAGCTTTGTAAACCATTTTGTGGAAAGAGAGGTCGTTGCAGATGAATCAGTGTCGTGAACAAACTGCCCTGTTTCAATATATCAATGAAGTTAGTTTTGCAATCAATGATATGAATTTGTATTTAGATACGCATCCGGAAGATAAAAAGGCATTGGCATTTATGGAAGAGCACGTAAAAATGCGCAAACGTGCGTTAAAAGAATATGCTATGAAATACGGACCACTTACAATTGATACGACCGATGACGGACAGAGCTGTTCATGGGACTGGGTGATGCAGCCCTGGCCATGGGAATAATCAAATTGGAATGAAGAAAAAGAGCAGAAAGGAAAGTATTTGTTATGTGGAATTATGAAAAACGGCTTCAGTTTCCGGTTAATATTAAAACGCCAAATGCGAAACTGGCGTTATTTATCATGAGCCAATACGGTGGCCCGGACGGTGAAATCGGAGCATCCATGCGTTATCTTTCTCAGCGTTTTACCATGCCAAATCGTATTGCAATGGGAACGTTAAACGATATCGGTACGGAGGAACTTGCACACCTTGAGATTGTTTCTACAATCGTGCATCAGCTGACCAGAAACCTTTCTATGGAAGAGATTGAACAGTCGGGGCTTGGACCATATTATATCGACCATACCGTGGGAATCTGGCCTCAGGCAGCAGGAGGTGTTCCATTTAATGCCTGTGAGTTTCAGTCAAAGGGCGATCCGATTACGGATTTATTTGAAGATTTGGCAGCAGAACAAAAAGCAAGGAGTACTTATGATAATATCCTGCGTGTCGTAAAAGATTCTGAAGTAGCAGAGCCGATTCGTTTCCTGCGTGCAAGAGAAATTGTGCATTTCCAGCGTTTTGGTGAAGCACTTCGTTCAGTACAGGAAGAATTGGATTCGAGGAATTTTTATGCATTTAATCCAAGTTTTGATGCACCTTGCCAGGCCTTTTGCGAATCTACGACAAAGAATGGGAATTAAGTCAAACGTAAAATAATTTGACAATTGATTATGATTCTGTTATCATAGTTTTCGCTGACTAAGTTTTGTGAGATGCCACAATAAGCATTACGAGCGCTTACTGTGGCATCTATTTTTCTGTCAATTCATAGAAAAGCAGGTGAAAAAGTCTTGAGATTGTTTTTATTGTTATTTCTATTGATTCACAGATGCCTACTAACAGAAAGGAAATTTATATATGGAAACCATTACATTTGAAGAACTCGGCTTATGTCCTGAAATTGAAAGAGCAGTCCGTTTTATGGGATTTGAGGAAGCTTCTCCAATTCAGACAAAAGCAATTCCGGCTATTATCAGCGGAAAAGATATTATCGGACAGGCACAGACCGGAACTGGAAAAACCGCTGCATTTGGTATTCCACTTCTTCAGAAGATAGACCCGAAAAATAAAAAGCTTCAGGCAATTGTACTTTGTCCGACAAGAGAGCTTGCAATACAGGTTGCAGATGAAATCCGTAATCTTGCGAAATATATGCACGGAATCAAGATTCTTCCAATTTACGGGGGACAGGATATTGTGAAACAGATTCGTTCTTTAAAGAACGGAACTCAGCTTGTTATCGGAACTCCGGGTCGTGTGATGGATCACATGCGCAGAAAGACTGTAAAGATGGACCATATTCATACAGTTGTGCTTGATGAAGCAGATGAAATGTTAAACATGGGATTTCGTGATGATATTGAAACTATTTTAAGTGGTGTTCCAGAAGAACGTCAGACTGTTTTATTTTCTGCAACAATGCCAAAACCAATTTTGGAAATCACAAAGAAATACCAGAATCATGCAGAGTTAATTAAAGTAACCAAAAAAGAGCTGACCGTTCCGAATATCGAACAGTTTTATTATGAAGTAAAACCAAAAAATAAAGAAGAAGTGTTATCCCGCTTATTAGATATTTATTCTCCAAATCTTTCTGTTGTATTTTGTAATACGAAAAAACAGGTAGATAATCTGGTAACAGCTTTAATCGGAAGAGGATATTTTGCAGCCGGATTACACGGAGATTTAAAACAGTCTCAGCGTGACCGTGTGATGCAGAGTTTCCGTACCGGAAAAACAGAGATTCTTGTTGCAACAGACGTCGCTGCACGAGGAATTGATGTCGATGATGTCGAAGCTGTTTTCAACTATGATTTGCCACAGGATGAAGAATATTATGTACATCGTATCGGTCGTACCGGACGTGCCGGAAGAGGCGGACATGCATTTTCTTTTGTCAGCGGAAAAGAAATGTATAAATTAAAAGAAATTCAGAGATACTGCAAGACAAAGATTTATGCACAGAAAGTGCCGTCTATCAATGATGTTGCAAACACTAAGATGGAACATATTCTTGCAAAGGCAGATTCAGTAATTGAGCGTGAAAATCTTTCTCTTATGTTAGATGCCATCGAAGAACGTGTCAATGCTTCTGATTATACGACAATGGATATGGCAGCAGCCCTGCTTAAAATGTATATGGGAATGGTAAAAGAAGAGACCGAAGAGGAAGAAATAACAGATTTTGGAGATACCGGTGCAGAAGAACCGGGAATGGTTCGTCTGTTTATCAATATCGGTAAAAAACAGAAAATTCGTCCGGGTGATATTTTAGGAGCAATCGCCGGTGAGAGCGGAATGCCTGGAAAATTAATCGGAACAATCGATATGTTTGATAAATATACCTTTGTTGAAGTACCAAGAGAATATGCCTCAGAAGTCTTAAAAGCAATGAAGAGTGCAACAATCAAAGGAAATCATATTGCAATTGAACCTGCAAATCGTAAATAGCTTTTTTGAGTCCAGTAAAAAGTGCTGGACTCATTTTTTTATTGCATAGAATAGTATAGGTAAGTATCAAATGGAAAATTACATTTTGTTAGATTTTGATTTACAAGTCATAAAAGAACATATACTGTTGTAAGATTCCGGCATATCCTTTATATTTTTCATAAGGAAATCCATCCGGATAATGTTCAGCTAAAATTTTTTTTACGTGTGTATCAATCGGAAAAGCATCTACGTGATGCAGAGCAAATAAGGCAATGCAGGCTGCCACTTTATTTCCGATGCCATATTGGTCTGTCAGCATTTTATGAGCAGTCGCAGTATCCTGTTTTTTTAATGTTTCAAGGGAAAAAGAGCCGTCTGCTACGGAACAGGCCATTTTATAAATATATTTGTCACGGTATCCAAGTCCAAGACCGGCAAGTCCTTCCATTTTGGCAGAGGCAAGAGTTTCACTTTCAGGAAAAGTGTAATAAATTTTGTCTTCTGGGGTTATTTTTTTCTCTCCGAATTTTTCACAGAGAGCCGCTACGCTTTTTCGGATTCTTGGAATATTATTATTTTGCGAAATTAGAAATGTAATGATGATTTCCCATAAATCCTGATTTAAAATTCGCATGCCCCATCCATAATTCACAGCTTTGGTAAGGTAACTATCGTTTTTGTCTACAGAGGCTTTTATTTTGTGATAATCTGTTTTCAAATCAAAATAAGATTCCCAGATTTCTTTAAACTCAGTTTCAGAACAGTCAAAGAGTACCTGCTCATTTTTTTGGATGATTCGCAGATGCTTTCCAAATGCAACATTAGAGAAACTGCCATCTTTTTCTTTATGGATGCGGAAACATTGTCCGGATTTTGCAATTTGTTCAATACTAAAATCTTCGATTTGTTTTTCTATCATGATTGTTTTTCTTTCTTTAATAATTTTGTGTTGGTTATAGAAGTTATAAGATCTTTTAATCTTTATAAATGAAAAAATGGATTCTACCTTTTCCAGAACGGTCCCGGTAAAATCCTGTAATATCCACAAGAGCAGCGGAAGAGATGCAGTTAGAATATCTTTTTTTATCAAGGGAAAACTTCTCCCGAACGGGACCGACTTCATAAGAAAAGACTCTAAAATTACTATATCGAACTTTACTAGCTTTGTCAAGAAAATTGTCGATATCTTCCAAAAAAAACGACATTATACGATAAAATTCGTATAATTTGACAAAAATCGACAAGCGAACACTTTTTATAAAATAAGAGAAGAATCCTGCATTAGGATTCTTCTCATTTGACTTAAGCTTTATAACTCTTTTGTTTCAAGCTGTAATACAGTCTGACCTCTTGGAATAATTCTTGGTCCGCCAGAGTGTTCAATATATTCTTTTGTAAGGATAACTTCTCCGATATTATCATCTTTTGGGATTTCATACATGATATCCAGCATGTATTCTTCTAAGATTGCACGAAGCGCACGGGCTCCGGTATGTTTTTCCAATGCCATTTTTGCAATCGCATGAAGTGCTCCTTCTTCAAATTCAAGTTTTACTTCATCCAGTGCCAGTAATTTCTGATATTGTTTTAAAATTGCATTTTTTGGTTCTTTTAAAATCTGAACAAGCATTTCTTCAGATAGACCGTCCAGTGTAAAGATAATCGGAAGACGTCCTAAAAATTCCGGAATCATACCAAATTTCTTTAAGTCATCAACAGTTACTTTATTTAAAAGCTTGCTGTCATTGTCATATTTATCTTTTAAGTCTGCCATGAATCCAATAGAAGCCTGTTTATTTAAACGTTCTTTGATAATGGATTCAAGGTCGGGAAATGCTCCGCCACAGATAAATAAAATATTTTTGGTATCTACAGTTGCAAGTGGAACCATTGCATTTTTGCTGTTGGCACCTACCGGAACTTCAACCTCGCTGCCTTCTAAAAGTTTTAACATTCCCTGCTGTACAGCTTCCCCGCTGACATCTCTTTGATTGGTATTTTTCTTTTTGGCGATTTTATCAATTTCATCGATAAAAATAATTCCGTGTTCTGCCTTTTCTACGTCATTATCAGCGGCTGCAAGCAGTTTGCTTACAACGCTTTCGATGTCATCCCCGATATAGCCGGCTTCGGTAAGAGAAGTAGCATCTGTGATTGCAAGCGGTACATCAAGCAGTCTTGCCAGTGTCTTGACCAGATAGGTTTTTCCACTTCCGGTTGGTCCAATCATAAGCATATTGGATTTTTCGATTTCAATTTCATCGGCATTGTCTGCAAATACTCGTTTATAATGATTGTAAACGGCCACAGACATTACTTTTTTTGCATATTCTTGTCCGATTACATAAGAATCCAGGCTTTCTTTGATTTTATGAGGTGCCGGTATACTGCGGATATCAAATACCTTTTTGGCGATTTTTTCATTTGCTTCTTTTTCAGGCTGAACTTTTTTCTTTTTAATTCTCTGTTTTTTTGGAATTTCATTTTGTAATGAATTTAAATCAACCATGCTGATGTTGGGCATGTTTTTCATTAATTCACTGTAATCCATCGGCATATTGTTCATAGAATTAAAACTCTTCTGCATACAGTCCATGCAGACGTGAATTCCGCCCGGAATATCGATCATTTTTCCGGCTTTGCTTTCCGGACGTCTGCAGATAAAGCAGACATTTTCATAATCTTCTTTGTTTTCTTCTTCCTGTTCTAAATAATCCTTATCTTCTGCCATAGTTTCCCCTGCTTTCCATCTATCTATATGATTTTTGTTCTCTGTATAAGCTTATATGTCTGTGGGTATCTTAACATAATTCATAAATTCGAACAAGTAAACTTTTCATGAAAAAAGTCTAAAATGAAAAAACCCAAAGATAGGTCTTGTATGTAAGGTGGTAGATTTGGTAAAATAAAAACAATAAGTTAAAAAAGCAAAGAACAGGAAAAAAAGATGATACTAAGAATTAAAAGTATGTGGAAGATGATAAAATATAATATGATAAGTCTGCTTTTGTTTGAAGCAGGATATCGGGTTGCTACTTTTTTAATTATTACAAATTTGACTTCAACAGCAGTTAATTACTCTTTAAAAAAGCGCAATTTCAGTTATCTGACAGCAGAAAATTTCCACAAATTTTTACAAAATCCAACTTCCATGATTTTTCTTTTTGGAATTTTATTGCTGATTTTATTTTTCTTTCTAATAGAAATTTCAGCGGTTTTATCCTGTTTTTCCCATTCCTATCAAAAACGAAAAATCTATACCAGTGATATGTTGATTGAAGGAATCCGACGGACGTTACATTTTTTAAAACACAGTCAGAGCTCCTGGATTATATGTATTTTGATGGCAGCTCCGTTTTTGTCGGTCTATTTTTTAATTATGGAAATCTCTTATTTTGGAGTGCTTCAGTACAGTGTGATGCAGATCTATAAATGGGTGAAGCCACACTGGATTTTATATCTGGCGGTTGGAGTTATTCTGGTGATTTCTTTTCTGGCGGTATTTTCGCTTCCCTATTGTTTGCTGGAGGAAAGAAAAAGCAGCAGAGGATTAAAATCAGGATGGATTCTTTTAAAATGGCACTGGAAGCGAATTATTTTAGGTTTTGTGGCACTCCATATCGTGATGCTTGCAGTTATCATGGGTGTTTATTTTCTGGCAAATGCCACAGCTTCCGGTTATGCAATTTTAAGCAAACCAAAGTCAGCAGTTGTAAGCGCAGTGCTTGTCTATAATGACTGGATTCGTATGGGAATCGGTATCTTTGCAGGAGCACTCCAGCTGATGCTGAACCTTGCCTTTGTTTATTTTATTTATGCGCGTTACCATATCCAGAAAAAAAGTGAAGCGGGAATTGCTGCTATTTTCAGACAGAAATTATGGTATCAGAAAATCGGTCAAAGAAGAGCAGCGGCCATCTTTACTGCGATTTTACTTGTCATGGAAGGTTCTTATCTGGTTGTACTGGCTTCTGACCATAGCAGTGCCGTAAGCAGTCTGATGAGTACAACCGGAGTCACTGCACACAGGGGAGGGGCTCTGATGGCACCGGAAAATACAATTAGTTCTCTGGATTATACTATAAAATGTGGAGCAGATTACGCAGAGATTGACGTGCAGGAAACAGCCGATGGGGAATTGGTTCTCCTGCATGATAATTCTCTAAAACGAACGGCGGGTGTAAAGAAGAATGTCTGGGAAATGACTTATGCAGAGATTGCACAGCTTGATGCAGGTTCAAGTTTTAATAAAAAATTTCGCGGGGAAAAGATTCCAACATTAGATGAAGTATTGAAATTCTGCAGGGGAAAACTGGATTTGAATATTGAAATTAAATACAATGGGCAAAATAAAGGAATTGTAAAGAAAGTTGTGCGTATAATAGAACAGAACCATTTCGAGGATCATTGTGTGGTTACTTCGATGAATTATTCGTTTTTGAAGCAAGTGAAAAAGGCAAATCCTGACATCCGTACCGGATATATCATGACGATGACTTATGGAACCATTTCACGGATAGAAGCAGCAGACTTTTTCAGTGTGAAATATACTTATGTGGATGAGGCGTTTGTGAGGGAAGCACATTCTCTTGGTAAAGAAGTACATGCCTGGACGGTGAATTATCGTGGAGATATTAAGCGGATGCTGGATGTGGGCGTGGATAATATTATCACGGATAATCCGGTTTTAGTGAGAAAAGTTAAAAACCAGGAAAGTGATATGCAGACTGGTTTTTGGGATTTAATGCGCTATGCATTTAAGATGTGAGAAAAAACTGTTGACAAATAGTGGCAAAGAAGATATACTTTGAGCATCAAAGTAATTTTGAGCCTAATTGAAAAAAATAAAAAATGAGATATATTTTATAAGGAGATTAAAGATTATGTTAGAAAAAATGAGAGAAATTATTGCAGAACAGTTGAATTGTGACGAAGGAGAAATCAACGTAGATACTTCTTTTAAAGATGACTTAGGAGCGGATTCCTTAGATTTATTTGAATTAGTTATGGCTTTAGAAGATGAATATTCTGTAGAAATCCCGGCAGAAGAACTTCAGGAATTAACAACAGTTGGTGCTGTTATTGACTATTTAAAAAATAAAGGCGTAGAAGAATAAGAAAGACTGGAATCTGCCGCAATGGTAAGAAATAACTCTTGCGGCAGATTCTTTTTAGGTAAATAGTTTGAAATACAAAATATTCTAGTTTCAAAGGAGTTTTATATGAGCAAGACAGCTTTTATTTTTCCGGGACAGGGAGCACAATATACCGGCATGGGAAAAGATTTTTACGAAGAAATTCCTGTGTGCAGGGAAATGATTGATTTAGCAGGAGAAGTTACTGGTCTTAATATGCCGGCACTGTTATTTGAAGAAAACGAAGAGTTAAATATTACAGAATATACACAGATTGCAATGCTTAGTGTGGAAGTTGCCATTTTAAAGGCATTGGAAGCACAGGGAGTGAAAGCAGATGTGACTGCCGGCTTAAGTCTGGGTGAATACGCTGCCTGTGTCTGTGCAGGAACTCTTTTAGAAAAAGATGCTTTTTTACTGGTCAGAAAAAGAGGAATTTTAATGCAGGAGGCAGTTCCGAGTGGCGGTGCAATGGCGGCAGTAATGGGAACAGGTGCCGATTTGATTGAAGAAATCTGTGAAAAGACGGAAGGAATTGTATCGATTGCCAATTATAACTGCCCGGGGCAGATTGTCATTACCGGAGAAAAAGAGGCTGTAGAAAGAGCATCCGAGGCATTAAAAGAAGCTGGAGCAAGAAGGATTGTTCCTTTAAAGGTATCTGGTCCATTTCATTCTGCAATGCTTGAGCAGGCTGGAGAAGCACTTGGAGAAGTATTGGATGCAATAGAGGTAAAGAAACCGGAAATTCCTTATGTGACAAATGTGACAGCACAATATGTGACCAAGGCAGAAGAAGTCAAACCACTGCTTGTTAAACAGGTTTCCTCTTCTGTAAAATGGCAGCAGTGTGTAGAAGCGATGATTGAAGATGGGGTAGATACCTTTGTGGAAATCGGACCTGGAAAAACCTTAAGTGGATTTATGAGAAAAATTAACCGGAATGTGACCGTTATGAATATTCAGAATAAAGAAGAGTTTGAAACGGTAGTAAATTGTTTGAAATGATTTAACCAAATCAAGCAAGTAGCGAAAGCGGATTGCGAATATCCGCTTGACAATAAACGGATTTGAAATTTGAAATTAAGAAAGGCAGAATCATGTTAGAAGGAAAAATCGCATTAGTAACCGGCGCAGGAAGAGGAATCGGAAGAGCAGTTGCCTTAAAACTTGCAGGGCAGGGTGCAGTGGTAGTGGTAAATTATAACGGCTCGAAAGAAAGAGCCGAAGAAGTCGTAAAAACCATTTTGGAAAACGGAGGAACTGCATCTGCATATCAGTGCAGTGTCAGTGATTTTGAAGCCTGCGAAAAAATGATAAAAGATGTGATTGCACAGTATGGACATCTTGATATTTTGGTAAATAATGCCGGAATTACAAGAGATGGACTGATTATGAAAATGAAAGAAGAAGATTTTGATGCTGTCATTGAGACAAATTTAAAAGGAACATTTAATACAATTCGTCACACAACGAGATGGATGTTAAAACAAAAAGGCGGAAAAATCATCAATATTTCTTCAGTGTCCGGAATCCTTGGAAATGCGGGACAGGCAAATTATGCAGCAAGCAAGGCTGGTGTGATTGGTCTGACAAAAACAATGGCAAGAGAACTTGCAAGCCGTGGAATTACCGTCAATGCGGTTGCACCGGGATTTGTGGAAACGGATATGACAGAGGTGTTACCGGAGGCTGTGAAAGAAACTTCCTGTAAACAGATTCCGCTTGGAAGATTTGGAAAACCAGAAGAAATTGCAAATGCAGTTGCATTTTTAGCATCAGAAGAAGCAGATTATATCACAGGTCAGGTCATCAGTGTCGATGGCGGAATGAGCATGTAGGAGGACGTTATGAGACGAGTAGTAATAACAGGAATGGGAGCAATCACTCCGCTTGGATTAAATGTAGAAGAGTTCTGGAACGGATTAAAAGAAGGCAGACATGGATTTGGAGAAATTACCCGTTTTGATGCCTCTGAATATAAAGCACATCTTGCCGGTGAAGTAAAAGGATTTGTCGGAAAAGAATTTATGGATGCAAAGGCAGCAAAGAGAATGGAACTGTTCTGCCAGTATGCGGTCGCAGCCACAAAAGAAGCCATCGAAGAGGCAGGTCTTGACATGGAGAAAGAAGATGCTTACCGTGTGGGCTGTTCGGTTGGTTCAGGAATCGGAAGCCTTCAGGCAATGGAGCGTGAACACACCAGATTATTAGAAAAAGGACCAAACAGAATCAATCCTTTATTAGTACCAATGATGATTTCCAACATGGCAGCGGGAAATGTATCGATTCAGTTTGGATTAAAAGGAAAGAGCTTAAATGTCGTAACTGCCTGTGCAACAGGAACAAACTGTATCGGTGAAGCTTATCGCAGTATTCAGTTTGGTGATGCAGATGTCATGGTAGCAGGTGGAACAGAAGCCGCAATCAGTCCGATTGGAATTGGCGGATTTGCTGCATTGACTGCACTTTCAAAATCCACAAATCCAGACCGTTGTTCGATTCCGTTTGATAAAGAGCGGGATGGATTTGTAATGGGAGAGGGCGCTGGAATTGTCGTATTGGAAGAATTGGAACATGCGAAAAAACGTGGTGCAAAGATTTTAGCAGAAGTCGTGGGATATGGAGCAACCAGCGATGCCTATCATATCACTTCTCCGGCAGAAGATGGAGAAGGTGCTGCAAATGCAATGGCAAATGCCATCAAGGAAGCAAAAATTCAGCCGGAAGAGGTTACTTATATCAACGCACATGGAACAAGTACCCATCACAATGACTTATTTGAGACAAGAGCAATTAAAAAATTGTTTGGGGAACATGCCTATAAGATGAAAATCAATTCTACAAAATCCATGATTGGACATCTTTTAGGAGCAGCGGGAGCAGTGGAAGTGATTGCCTGTGTAAAACAGATGGAAAACAATTATGTACATACAACAGCAGGATATCAGGTAAAAGATGAAGAATGTGACTTGGATTATGTAGCGGGAAGCGGAGTAGGAATGGAAATTCCGTATGCACTGACAAATTCTCTGGGGTTTGGTGGACATAATGCCAGTCTGTTGCTTAAGAAATGGAATGACTAGGAGGTAGCTTAAAATGGAATTTGAAAAAATGATTGAATTAATCAAGACCGTCAGTGATTCTAATCTGACGCAGTTCCAGATAGAAGAAGACGGATTTAAGCTTTCCATGAAAACAGATAAACAGTCCAAAGTAGTAGTTCAGAAGCAGGAAAGCGTACCAAAAGAAATTCAAAGTGTTGCGATGGATGAGATTAAACCGGCAGAACAAAAAGAAATCAAAAAAGCAGAGGGAAATGTTGTGAAATCTCCATTAGTTGGAACATTTTACAGTGCCTCTTCACCGGATTCTGCCCCATTTGTAAAAGTAGGAGATACCGTAAAAAAAGGTCAGGTACTTGGTATTGTAGAAGCGATGAAACTTATGAATGAAATCGAGTCCGAATTTGACGGAGTCGTAAAAGAAATTCAGATTGAAAATGAACAGGTTGTAGAATATGGACAGCCATTATTTGTCATTGGTTAGGAGAAATCAGATGAAGCTTACAACAAAAGAAATTATGGAGATTATTCCTCATAGACAGCCATTTTTATTAATTGACACGATTGAAGAATTAGAGCCGGGTGTACGTGCAGTCGGAAGAAAATGTGTCAGCTACAACGAGCCATATTTTGCAGGACATTTTCCACAGGAGCCAGTGATGCCAGGCGTTTTACAGATTGAGGCACTTGCGCAGGTCGGCGCTGTTGCAATTTTAAGCAAGCCGGAAAATAAAGGAAAAACTGCTTATTTTGGTGCAATTAACAATGCGAAATTTAAGACAAAAGTCGTTCCGGGTGATGTGTTAACGTTAGAGCTTGAAATTATAAAAGAAAAAGGACCGATTGGAGTAGGAAAAGCGGTTGCCAAAAATCAGGAGGGCAAGATTACAGTCTCAGCAGAACTGACATTTGCAATCGGATAGGAGTGTGGAAAAATGTTTCATAAAATATTAATTGCAAATCGCGGAGAAATTGCGGTCCGTATTATCAGAGCGTGTCGTGAAATGGGAATTAAGACGGTTGCGGTTTATTCGGAAGCAGACAAAGATGCGCTTCATGCCCAGCTTGCAGATGAAGCAGTCTGTATTGGACCGGCTCCGGCTTCGGAAAGTTATTTAAATATGGAACGAATTTTAAGTGCGACGGTGGCAACAAAGGCAGAAGCGATTCATCCGGGATTTGGCTTTCTCTCTGAGAACAGTAAATTTGTCCGAATGTGTGAAAAATGCAATGTGGTATTTATCGGTCCGTCTGCAGATGTAATTGACAAAATGGGAAATAAATCGCAGGCGAGAAAGACCATGCAGGAAGCCGGAGTACCAGTCGTTCCAGGCACAAAAGAGCCGGTTTATACTGCAAAAGAAGCTTTAGAAGAAGCAAAAAAAATCGGATTTCCGATTATGATTAAAGCATCCTCCGGTGGTGGAGGAAAAGGAATGAGAGTTTCTGAAAGTGAGGCAGATTTTGAAGAAAATTTTAATACTGCACAAAGAGAATCCATTAATTCCTTTGCAGATGATACAATGTATCTGGAACGCTATGTGGGACGTCCTCGTCATGTAGAAGTACAGATTTTAGGAGATAAATTCGGAACAGCCGTTCAGCTTGGAGAACGTGATTGTTCGATTCAGAGACGTCATCAGAAGATGATAGAAGAATCTCCATGTTGTGCAATTACTAAAGAAATCAGAAAAAAAATGGGTGAAACTGCAGTTCGTGCGGCAAAGGCAGTCGGATATGAAAGTGCCGGAACGATTGAATTCTTACTTTCAGAAACCGGAGAATTTTTCTTTATGGAAATGAATACCCGAATTCAGGTAGAACATCCGGTGACGGAATTTGTCTCAGGTGTGGATTTGATTAAAGAACAGATTCGTATTTCGGCAGGACTTCCGATTTCTGTTAAGCAGGAGGAAATTCAGGTTAAGGGTCATGCAATTGAATGTCGAATCAATGCAGAAAATCCGAAGAAAAATTTCATGCCGTGTCCGGGAAAGATTGAAAATCTGTATCTTCCGGGAGGAAACGGAGTAAGAATTGATACCGCAGTTTACAGTGGTTATCAGATTCCGCCCAATTATGATTCAATGATTATGAAAGTGATCGTATATGACAAAGACAGGGAGTCTGCAATCGCAAAGATGCGAAGTACACTTGGGGAAGTCGTCATTGAAGGGGTTCAGACAAATCTGGATTTTCAGTATGATATTTTAAATCAGAAAGATTTTTTAGAAGGAAACGTAACCACACATTTTATTGAAGAACATTATGAGTAATAAGGAGCAGGCGAAATGTCCAGATTGAAGGATTTATTTAAAAAATCGACAAATGAATCAGCTAAAACAGAAGAAATAAATGAAGCCCAGTTTGGTCCGTCTGTACCAGAAGGTCTGTGGGTAAAATGTCCAAAATGCGGAGAACTGCTTTATAAAGAAGATGTAGTAAAAAACAGTTATGTCTGCCCAAAATGTCAGGGATATTTTAGAATGAAGGCAAAGACGAGAATCCGCATGATTGCAGATAAGGGAAGTTTTAAAGAGTGGAGTACGGATATTAAGACAAAGAACTTTTTGAATTATCCGAATTATGAAGAGAAAATTGCCGAAGTGCAGGAAAAGACTCACTTAGAAGAAGCAATCAAAATCGGAGAAGCCCAGATTGATAAGACAAGAGTCGTGCTTGGAGTCTGTGATGCCCGTTTTTTAATGGGAAGCATGGGATATGTGGTAGGAGAGAAAATTACCAGAGCATTTGAATGTGCGACAAAAGAAAAGCTTCCGGTTATTTTATTCTGCTGTTCGGGCGGAGCAAGGATGCAGGAGGGAATGGTTTCTTTAATGCAGATGGCGAAAACCTCTGCGGCAATTAAAGCACACAGCAAAGCAGGACTGCTCTACATTCCGGTTCTGACAGACCCGACAACAGGAGGAGTGACCGCAAGTTTTGCAATGCTTGGAGATATTATTCTGGCAGAGCCTGGAGCACTGATTGGATTTGCCGGTCCAAGGGTGATTGCACAGACAATTGGACAAAAACTTCCGGAAGGATTCCAGCGTTCGGAATTTTTAGTAGAACATGGAATTATTGATGGAATTGTAAAACGAAATGATTTACGAAGAACCTTGTCCGGTCTTGTAAAACTGCATGAGCGAAATGCAAGTTATAGTCAGTTTAATAAAATTTGTTTTCAGGGTGAACAGAAACAGAAAATCGAAACAAAGAAGCGAAGAACCAGAAAAAAAGAAATGACTGCATGGGAGCGGGTAGAAATAGCTCGTGATTCTAAAAGACCAACCAGTTTGGATTATATTGGAAAGATATTTGATACCTTTATGGAACTGCATGGAGACCGTGCCTTTCGAGATGATGGGGCAATGATTGGTGGACTTGCATTATTGGACGGACAACCGGTTACGGTTATTGGAGTACAAAAGGGTCGTAATACAAAAGATAATATTACGAGAAATTTTGGGATGCCGTCTCCGGAAGGGTATCGAAAAGCACTTCGACTGATGAAACAGGCAGAAAAATTTAATCGTCCGATTATCAATTTTATTGATACTCCCGGAGCATTTTGTGGAATTGAAGCAGAAGAACGCGGACAGGGAGAAGCGATTGCCAGAAACTTAATGGAAATGTCGGATTTAAAAGTTCCGGTTTTAAGTATTGTAATCGGAGAAGGCGGAAGTGGTGGTGCACTTGCCATTGGTGTTGGAAATGAAGTCTGGATGCTGGAAAATGCCACTTATTCGATTTTATCGCCGGAAGGATTTGCCTCTATCTTATGGAAAGACAGCAAAAAAGCAAAAGAAGCTGCGGAAATTATGAAAATTACGGCAAAGGATTTAAAAGCACTTGGAATTATTGAACAGGTGATTGAAGAACCATATCCGGCATGTGAAGAAAACTTAGAAGAAATTTCTGAGAATATGAAAACGAAGATGCGAGAATTTCTTCAGAGAATGGATAAAAAAACAAAAGAAGAACTGGCAGAAGACCGTTATGAACGTTTCCGCAAGATGTAAGAACTTAGGAAGATAAGAAGAAATAGGCAGGAAAAAATATGAGCAAATCATTAAAAATAGGGGATTTGGAAGTAAAAATTCCGGTTGTGCAGGGCGGAATGGGCGTTGGAATCAGTCTTTCAGGACTTGCAGGAAATGTCTCTGCCTGTGGCGGGCTTGGTGTGATTTCAACCGCTCAGATAGGCTGGAGAGAACCGGATTTTTATGAAAAACCATTTGAGGCAAATTTCCGTGCAATTGAAAAAGAAATTAAAAAGGCAAGAGAACTGGCAAAAGGCGGAGTGCTCGGAGTGAATATCATGGTGGCAACACAGCGTTATGAAGAGTATGTAAAATCAGCCGTAAAAGCCGGAATTGACATTGTTATTTCCGGAGCCGGACTGCCGATTGACCTTCCCAAATATGTAGAGGGAAGCAAAACAAAGATTGCACCGATTGTCTCTTCTTTGAAATCTTTGACGGTTATCTGCAGGATGTGGGAGCGAAAATATCAGACAGCACCGGATTTGGTTGTGATTGAAGGACCAAAAGCAGGCGGACATCTTGGATTTTCAAGAGAAGAATTAGAAACTGTTACAGATGAGGCTTACGATGACGTGATTGTCTCGATTATTGAAAAAGTAAAAGAGTATAGTGAAAAATTCTCAAAAAAGATTCCAGTAGTAGTTGCCGGCGGAATTTATGAGCGAAAAGATATGGAACACGTTATGAAACTTGGCGCAGATGGAGTTCAGATGGGAACAAGATTTGTGACAACGAAAGAATGTGATGCCGACGAAGCCTACAAGCAAAGCTACATCAAGGCAAAAAAAGAAGATATAAGGATTGTACAAAGTCCGGTTGGGATGCCGGGACGTGCGATTTTAAATCCATTTCTGGAAAAAGTAAAAACAGAAAAATGCAAAATCAAACACTGCTATCAGTGTATTGTGACCTGCGATAAAAAGACGATTCCATACTGCATTACAGAAGCGCTGGTTAATGCAGCAGAGGGCAGAGTAGATGAAGGTCTGCTGTTTTGCGGAGAAAATGCATATCGTGCAGATAAGATAGAAACAGTAGCAGAGATTATGGAAGAGTTTCGATAAACCGATAACAAAAAGAGTCCTGAAATCAGGATTCTTTTTTGTTTATCAGGTATTTCAAGAATAGTTAGCACTTGAAAAGTCAAAATTCATAAGGTATAATTTTAGTCGTATCGATGGAGTCGAGAAAAAAGTCTGAAAAAGACGATTTTTAAGGAGATAGAAAATGAGTACAGTAAGAACAAGATTCGCACCAAGCCCGACAGGAAGAATGCATGTCGGAAATTTAAGAACTGCATTATATGCTTATTTAATTGCAAAACATGAAAACGGAAGTTTTATGCTTCGTATTGAAGATACCGACCAGGAACGTTTCGTAGACGGAGCACTGGATATTATTTACCGTACACTGGCAAAAACAGGTCTGGTTCATGATGAAGGTCCGGATAAAGATGGCGGATATGGTCCTTATGTTCAGAGTGAAAGAAATGCACAGGGAATTTATTTAAAATATGCAAAACAGTTAATTGAGCAGGGAGATGCTTATTACTGTTTCTGTACCAAAGAACGTCTGGAATCTTTAAAATCCAACGTTGGAGAAGATGGAAAAGAAATCTCTGTTTATGATAAACACTGCCTGCATTTAAGCAAAGAAGAAGTTGAAGCAAAACTGGCAGCAGGAGAACCGCATGTTATTCGTTTTAACATGCCAACAGAAGGTACAACAACCTTCCATGATGATATTTATGGAGATATCACCGTACAGAATGATGAATTAGATGATTTAATTCTGATTAAATCCGATGGATATCCGACCTACAACTTTGCAAACGTAATCGATGACCATCTGATGAACATCACACATGTAGTAAGAGGAAATGAATATCTTTCTTCTTCACCGAAATACAATCGTATTTATGAAGCATTTGGATGGGAAATCCCGACTTATGTACACTGTCCGTTAATCACAAACGAAGAACATAAAAAATTAAGCAAACGTTCCGGACATTCTTCTTATGAAGATTTATTAGAGCAGGGATTCTTAACAGAAGCAATCGTAAACTACGTTGCACTGCTTGGATGGTGTCCACAGGACAATCGTGAGATTTTCAGCCTTGAAGAACTGGTAAAAGAATTTGATTACCATCACATGAGCAAATCTCCGGCTGTGTTTGACATGACAAAATTAAAATGGATGAATGGCGAATACATTAAAGCAATGGATTTTGATAAATTCTATGAAATGGCACTTCCATACATTCAGAGTGTAATTAAAAAAGACTTAGACTTAAAGAAAATTGCACAGATGGTAAAAACCAGAATCGAAGTATTCCCGGACATTCCGGATTTAATTGACTTCTTTGAAGCAGTTCCGGAATACGATGTTGCAATGTATACTCATAAGAAAATGAAAACAAATTCGGAAATTTCTTTAGAAGTATTAAATAAAATCATTCCGGTATTAGAAGCACACGAAGATTACACAAACGATGCATTATACGAATTACTGTGTGGATTTGCAAAAGAAAACGGATACAAAAACGGACAGATTTTATGGCCGATTCGTACCGCACTTTCAGGAAAACAGATGACACCTGCCGGTGCAACAGAAATCCTTGAAGTACTTGGAAAAGACGAATCCATTATACGTTTAAAAGCAGCAGTAGAAAAACTTTCTTAATTCAACAAATATAGCAAGGATTCTCCCACCTCTATAGGTGGTGAGAAAAATTGCAAACAGAAAGGTTAACGGCAGTGATGGGCGGAGAGAAATCGGTATCCCCCACTGACATGAGGTAAACCACAGTCAGCGTTTTGCTGACATGTCAGACTCTGTGAAATTACCGACTGTGGGTTGAAACAATTTGAACTGGAGAAAAGTAAATGAAAGAAAATTCAGCACAAAACCGTGCGATTTCCCATGATAAAGGACCGATGATGCTTCTTGCCGGTCCTGGTTCAGGGAAAACAACGACGATTACAAAACGAGTGGTGAATTTAATACAAGAAAAAAAAGTGACTCCTTCTTCTATTCTGGTGGTGACCTTTACAAAGGCTGCTGCCAGAGAGATGAAGGAGCGTTTTTTACGCCTGTGTAAAGAAAAAAATGTGAATGCGCCTTATGAACAGGTTACCTTTGGTACGTTCCATGGTGTTTATTACACTATTTTAAAATATGCTTATCACTTAAATGCGCAGAATATTTTAAGTGAAGAGCGTAAATATGATATCTTAAAAGAAATTGTATATCGCCAGAAGCTTACGATAGAAGATGAAAAAGAATTTTTTCAGGGACTGGTACAGGAAATTTCCATGGTAAAAAACGGGCGGATTCCACTCGAACATTATTATTCAGCCAATTGTCCGGATGATACATTCCGTGCGATTTATCAGGCTTATGTGAAGCGGTGCAAAACTTCAAAGCTGCTTGATTTTGATGATATTTTATTATATACTTATGAACTTTTGACAAACAGAAATGATATTTTAAGAGGCTGGCAGAAGCGTTTTTCCTATATTTTAGTAGATGAATTTCAGGATATTAATCAACTGCAGTATGATGTGGTAAAACTGCTTGCAAAGCCGGAAGATAATTTATTTATCGTAGGAGATGATGATCAGTCAATTTATGCATTTCGAGGTGCAAAGCCGGAGATTATGCTGCATTTTCCAGAGGATTATCCGGATGCAAAGACAGAACTCTTAGCTTGCAATTACCGTTCCGCTTCTACCATTGTAGAACTTTCCCAGAAAGTGATTTCAGAAAACTCAAGACGTTATAAGAAAGAATTATTTGCAGATAGAATGGGTGGAAATCCTGTAACAATACAGGCGTTTGAAGATGGAAAACAGGAAGAATTATATGTAAAAAATCAGGTGAAGGAGCTGTTAAAAAAGGGAATTCCTTATGAAGAGATGGCAGTTTTGTACCGCACCAATTCCGGAGCACGTTTTCTTGTAGAAACTCTGATGCAGTACCAGATTCCATTTTGTATGCGGGATACGCTTCCAAATCTTTATGAACACTGGATTGCACAGGATGTGATTTCTTATATCCGTATTGCAATGGGTGAGAGAAGCCGAAGAGAGTTTTTACGGATTATGAATCGTCCCAACCGTTATTTTTCAAGGGATGCTTTGGATGATGCACAGGTTTCTTTTGAGGGACTGCGCTGGTTTTATGAGGAAAAAGACTGGATGTGTGACCGGATTGATAAACTCGAAGAAGATTTGAATACCTTAAAACGTATGACACCCTATGGTGCAATTAATTATATTCGTTATGGAATCGGCTATGAAGAATACTTAAAAGAGTACGCAGGGTATCGGAAAATTAAGGCAGAAGAGCTGTTTGAGGTAATGGAAGAACTGGCTTTAAGTGCAAAAGGCTTTAAATCATTTTCAGACTGGTTTGTCCATATAGAAGAGTATACACAGCAGTTAAAAGAACAGGCAAAAAAGCAGGCTTCAGAGAAGAAAGGGATTACGATTTCTACTCTGCACAGTATCAAAGGACTTGAATTTGATGCAGTCTTTTTGATGGATGTCAATGAGGGTTCCCTTCCCTATCATAAAGCAGTGACAGAGAGCAGTATAGAAGAAGAACGACGTCTGTTTTATGTGGGAATTACAAGGGCACGGAAATTTTTATGGATTTTATATGCAAAGAATCGACATGACAAAGAATTGGAAGTCTCCAGATTTTTAACGGAAAGCGGTCTGGTATTAAAAGAAGAGAAGGATAAGAAAAAATGACAAATCAGATATGGATTTACTATGGAAAAATAGAAAATCTGGTAAAAGAAGAAAGTTCAAAACAAAAGCGGGAACGAACAGCCGGAAGGCTACTGTTGTTAAATGCAATAAAGAAAAGCAACATCCAAACCATCCAAAATCTGGAAGAATTAGAACAGTCTGTTGAAATCGGAGCACATGGAAAACCGTATTTTAAAGACAAAGCCCGCTTCCCTTTTTTTAATATCAGTCATTCCGGAGACTATGCAGTCTGTGCAGTGGCAACTTGTGAAATCGGAATTGATATCCAAAAAATACAATCTTACAGTCCAAGGCTTTTAAGGCGGATCTTAACGAAACAGGAGCTGTTACAGCTTGAACAGTCAGAGGAAACAGAGTCTTTCTTTTGCAGGCTCTGGAGCCAAAAGGAAAGCTATGTAAAGTGGAGTGGTCAGGGAATTACGAGAGAACTTGACACTTTAGAAAAAAATGCATGGCAGGAAAGTTTTTCAATCGAGGATTACTGGGTCTGTGTAACAGCACAGTCTGCGTGTGAAATTGAGTGCATAAAAGAAGCAGAATAAAATATAGAAAGTGAAGCGGCAAGAAAGAAATTCCTGTATTAAATAAAGATTGTCCTCATATATTATTTTAAGAGGTGAACAAGATGAAAGAAAAGGGAATTACATATCTCTTTCCTGCTAAAATACGGGAAATACTCGAAAAGACCGGATTTAATTTGGAAGAGCTTTATGAAATCAGGCTTCGGGTTAATGCTCCGATGATTGTAATCTACGGTGGGAAAGAATACTTTGTTGCGAAAGACGGAAGGCTGACCAAAAATATGCAGAATGTCTGTATGATTGAGGCAGAAGATTTGCGGGAAACAATGGAATATGTCAGTAATTATTCCATGTATGCATTCGAAGAGGAAATCCGAAAAGGATTTATTACAATTCAAGGCGGGCATCGGGTCGGAATAGCCGGAAAAACCGTCTTAGATGGGGATAAAATAAAAAGTCTAAAATACATATCTTATATCAATCTGAGATTATCACATCAGATAAAGGGGTGTGCGACCCCAATTCTCCCTTATATTATGAAAAAAAATAATGTGTGTCATACCTTGATTATTTCTCCGCCGATGTGCGGAAAAACAACACTGCTTCGGGATTTAATCCGTCAGGTCAGTGACGGGAATCGTTATCTTGAGGGGAAAACGGTGGGAGTGGTGGATGAACGTTCTGAGATTGCAGGCTCTTATCAGGGAATTCCGCAAAACGATTTGGGAATCCGTACGGATATTTTGGACTGTTGTCCAAAAGCGGAGGGCATGATGATGCTGATTCGCTCGATGTCTCCGGAAGTGGTTGCAGTGGATGAGCTTGGCGATTATGAAGACATTCATGCGATTGAGTCAGTCATTCACTGTGGCTGTAAGTTATTTGCAACCGTTCATGGTAGTTCCATTGATGATATGAAGCGAAAACCGCTGATGCAGAGACTCATGCAGGAAAAAGTGTTTGAACGCTATATTATTTTGCAAAATAAGGACAGGGCAGGACAGGTCAAGGCAATTTTTGATGAAAGAGGAACGTGTCTGTATGACCAAAACCGAAAAAAGGGAATTTTATGTTAAGAGTGGCAGGTGCGTGTCTGATATTAAGTGCGTCCTCTTTGCTGGGTGTACAAAAAAGCAGGCAGTTTACAAAAAGAATCGAACAGCTTCAGGAATTACAACGGATTGTGCTGTTGATTCAAGGAGAGATTCTTTATAAGAATGCAGCACTTCCGGAAGCCTTAAGAAGCAGTGCCGGAAAAGTAAAAGTACCGTTTGATTCTTTTTTAAGACAGACAGCAGGAAGGGCAGATGCCTTTGATGGAGTCCGTTTTTCTGATTTGTTTGAGACAGAAATAAAAGAGCAGTTAAAAGGTACAGCACTTACAAAAGAAGATAAAGAGGAATTTGCCCGTTTTGGAGAATCGCTTGGATATCTGGATGTGGAAATGCAGAAAAATGCAATGAAGCTTTATTTAAAAGAACTCGAACAAAAAATTGAATATCTGCAAAAAGAAATTCCACAAAAAAGAAAATTGTATCAAAGTCTGGGGGTCATGGGGGGAATCTTTCTTTTGATTTTGCTCTGGCAGTAAAAAATCGAAAAAAAGCTGAAATTGCAGGGGAGGGAAGTACTTGGAAGTTACGATTTTATTTAAAATTGGAGCAGTCGGAATTCTTGTTTCGGTACTTTGTCAGATTTTAAAACACAGCCAGAGAGAAGAACTTGCTTTTCTCACCAGTCTTGCAGGGCTTTTAGTCGTACTGTTCTGGGTGCTTCCTTATATTTACGAACTCTTTCAGACGATTGAAGATTTGTTTTCTTTGTAGGGGGCAGGATGGAAGTTGTTAAAATTGTGATGATTGGAATTACGGGAGTTCTTTTGGCACTCTTTTTAAAAGAAAGTAAGCCGGAGTATTCTGTTTATCTGAGCTTTGCCGTTGGAATCTGTATTTTAGGATATGCAGTGGAAAAATTATCCTATCTGTTTGAGAGTATCAAAAAAATACAGGAATTTCTTCCGGTAGATGAAAAATATGTGCTTGTTCTGCTTAAAATGACAGGAGCAACCTATATTGGACAGTTTTCATCAAGTATCTGCAAAGATGCCGGATATGCAGCAATTGCAGGACAGATTGAGTTATTTGTGAAACTTTATCTTATGGTATTATCTTTACCGGTGTTACTGGCACTGGTTGAGACCATTCATAATTTTTTATTATGAAAAGAAGAATTCGATTCATACTGGCAGTTTTTTTGATCTGTCTGGAATTTGGAGCAACTTTTGTACAGGCAGGGCAAAAACAGAGAGAACAGCAGGAAGAAGAAACAAGACAGAAGCTGATGGAAGATATGGAACTTGGGCAAATGCAGGATGCAGTCAATCAGATTTTAAAAGAGGACAGCTTTTCCATAGAAGAAATCTTAAATCAGATTTTAAAAGGAGAGTCTTTGTTTCAAAAAGAGACAATGAGTAAGTGGTTTAAAAATATAGTAAAAGCACAGCTTCAAAGAGAACAAAAGGCAATGTTTCAAGTTGTACTTTTGGTACTTCTTGCAGCTGTGTTTTCTAATTTTACAGCAGTATTTGGAGATGGAAAAACCGGAGAAACCAGCTTTTATATTACTTACATGCTTTTGCTTGCATTATTGATAAAATCGTTTGGAAGTATGGGAGTGGAGTTAAAAGAACTTCTGGAAAATTTTATTTTATTTTTAAAAGCTTTAATGCCGTCTTATTTTCTTGCGCTTACGGCTTCCTCAGGAAGTGCGACGGCAATGATTTTTTATGAAGCAGTGCTGTTTTTAATTTATGTGATTCAGGTTGTCTTTTTAAAAGGCATTGTTCCGGCCATTTATGTTTTGGCACTTGTAGAACTGGTCAATTATCTTCACAGCGAAGATTTCTTATCCAAAATGGCAGAGCTGTTGCAGACTTTGATTGAATGGAGTTTAAAAAGCTGTATGGCGGTGGTGCTTGGCATGCAGTTGATTCAAAATATGATTGGACCGGCAATGGATTCTCTAAAGCGGGACATCATTGGAAAGACAGCGGCTTCGATTCCCGGAATCGGAAATGCCATTAATGGAGTGACAGAAGTTGCCCTTGGGACAGCCGTGATTATCCGAAATGGAATCGGTGTAGTGGGAATTATTATTTTAGTCTGTATCGGAATCCGGCCGGTGATTCGTCTGGCGCTGCTTGCATTTTTATATAAACTGTTGGCAGCGGTAGTACAGCCGGTATCGGACAAGCGGATGACAGGAGCACTTAGCACAATTGGTAATGGCTATGTTTTATTTTTAAAGGTACTGCTTTGTATGGAACTTTTGATTTTTATCACGATTGCAATTCTAAGTATTTCATTTATCGGAAAATAGGATAAAAATCAGGCAAGTCAATATGGGAGGGGAGTCGATGCCGGAGAGAGTTTGTCTATGGATGCAGAGTGTTGCCTGTTATTTTATCTTTCAGTCTGCACTTCTGCATTTTCTGCCAGAGGGAAGTTATAAAAAATACATTCAGTTTTACATGGGACTTTTATTTATCTGGGTTTTGATTGTAACAGGAGGGAAGCTTTTAGGAGCAGAGGAAACCATGTTTGAGATGCCGGATATGGAGCTTCAAGAAGAGACAGAGAGTCAAAAGGAATGGGAGCAGAAGGCTTATGATGCAGAAAACCGCTATTGGCAGGAACGGGAAGAAGAGGTGGACAAGCCATGAGAGGATTTCCGGACAAATTAAAAAAAGAATATCTGGCGGTTGCTCTGTTAGTTGGAATTTTGTGTCTGATACTTGCAATTCCGGTGAAAAAAGAGACGATAAATGAGACAAATACAGCGATAGAAGAGAAAAGTGAAGATTTAAAAGAAGGGGCATGGCAGGAGCAGATTCAGGCAAGGCTTCAAAACATGCTCAATGAATCGGAGGGGGCAGGAGAGACGAAAGTATTTTTAACTTTTGAAAACAGTTGGGAAAATGTAGTAGAAAAGGATGAAAACCAGACGGTGTTTCAAAAAGATGCAACAGGAAATCAGACTCCTTATGTAAAAATGCAGAAGTATCCGAAAATCAGCGGAGTTTTGATTCTTGCAAAGGGAGCAGATAATCCGGTAGTGGTACAGAATATTCAGGAGGCAGTGCAGGCATTATTTCAGGTGGAAGCCCATAGAATAAAAGTAATGAAAATGAATTAAAGGAGAAGCGTGGGTGAAAAAGATTTTTAAGAAAAATCAGGTGATTATTACTGCTTTGGCAATTATGATTGCGGTTGCCGGCTACATTAATTACTCAGACACACATCTGGGAATGGATAAGGTACTACAGAAAACAGGTGCTGTTTCGGATACTTCAGATACGGAGGCGCAGGAAACCGCAGGAACAGATGGAATTGTGGAAGAGATTGACAGTCTGGATTATGATTTGACAGATGAAAGTGCCCTGTTAGAAGAAAATCAGGCAGCAGGGGACAATCAGGCAGGAGAAGCGAGTGCATCTGCCGAGACACCTGGAGAAGCAGTATTAACAGGCGCATCCACTTTTGCTGCACAGGCAAAACTGAATCGGGAGCAGGTACGTTCTGCCAATAAAGAAACACTGATGGGAATTATCAACAACGAAAATATAGGAGAGGATAAAAAACAGGAGGCAATTGCTTCAATGGTAGAAATGACAGACCTTGCAGAACAGGAAGAAGCCGCAGAACTTTTACTGGAAGCAAAGGGATTTGCAAATGTAGTGGTGAATCTGACCAATGAATCGGCTGACATTATTGTACCGCAGGAGTATATGGCAGATGACAAGCGGGCTCAGATTGAAGATATTGTAAAACGGAAAACATCGGTTCCGATAGAGAATATTGTGATTACTCCGCTTGAAGCGGAAAGTTCGGATGGCGAATAAATCTTTTTAAAATCCTTGACACTGTTTGTACGGTATACTAAAATATGCTAAGTGTTTACTTATGAAAATTTTAATTTGAGATAAAAAAAGAGAAGGAGGTCATTTCAGTGGCTGACTATACAAAAGAAATTACAAAAAGAAGAACTTTTGCAATTATTTCCCATCCGGATGCAGGTAAGACAACTCTGACTGAGAAATTTCTTCTTTACGGAGGAGCAATCAACCTTGCAGGAAGTGTAAAAGGAAAGGCAACAGCTCGTCATGCGGTTTCAGACTGGATGGAAATTGAAAAAGAAAGAGGTATTTCCGTTACATCTTCCGTACTTCAGTTTAATTATGACGGTTATTGCATTAACATATTGGATACTCCTGGACATCAGGATTTCTCGGAGGACACATATCGTACTTTAATGGCAGCAGATTCTGCAGTTATGGTCATTGATGCTTCAAAAGGAGTGGAGGCTCAGACCAGAAAACTGTTTAAAGTTTGTGCGATGCGCCATATTCCAATTTTTACGTTTATTAACAAAATGGACAGAGATGCAAATGATACCTTTGATTTACTGGATGATATCGAAAAAGAGCTTGGAATTCCAACCTGTCCGATTAACTGGCCAATTGGTTCCGGTAAAAAATTCCGTGGTGTTTATGACAGAAATACGGAAAAAGTGCTGACATTCTCAGATACCATGAAGGGGACAAAAGAGGGAATCGAAGAAGAAATCGGAATTGATGAAGCACACTTGGATGATGTAGTGGATGCAGAACAGAAAGAGCAGTTATTAGAAGAAATTGAACTGCTCGATGGCGCAAGTGCGGAATTTGACCAGGACTTAGTTAACGAAGGAAAGCTTTCACCGGTATTTTTCGGTTCTGCGCTTACAAACTTTGGTGTGGAGACATTTTTGAAACATTTCTTAAAAATGACTTCTTCCCCGCTTCCAAGAAAGGCAGATATCGGAGAGATTGACCCGATGAAAGAAGATTTCTCTGCCTTTGTATTTAAAATTCAGGCAAATATGAATAAGAATCACCGTGACCGAGTTGCATTTATGAGAATCTGTTCCGGTAAATTTGAGGCATCCAAAGAGGTGTATCACGTACAGGGCGAGAAAAAAATGCGTCTCTCCCAGCCACAGCAGATGATGGCGCAGGACCGTCATGTGGTGGAAGAAGCGTATGCCGGAGATATTATCGGTGTATTTGACCCAGGTATCTTTTCAATCGGTGATACGGTATGTGCACCGGGAAAAAAATTCCAGTATGAAGGAATCCCAACGTTCGCACCGGAACACTTTGCAAGAGTACGTCTGCTTGACAGCATGAAGAGAAAGCAGTTTGTAAAAGGGATCAACCAGATCGCACAGGAAGGTGCGATTCAGATTTTCCAGGAAATCATGGGCGGAATGGAAGAAATTATTGTCGGAGTTGTCGGTGTGCTTCAGTTTGATGTCTTAAAATACCGTCTGGAAAATGAATACAATGTGGATATCCGTCTTGAGACACTGCCTTATGAACACATTCGCTGGATTGAAAATAAAGATGAAGTAGACGTTAAGAAACTGACCGGAACTTCTGACATGAAGAAGGTTATGGATATGAAAGGCAATCCTCTGTTATTGTTTGTAAACAGCTGGAGTGTTGGCATGACCTTAGATAGAAATGAAGGATTAAGACTGGCTGAGTTCAGCAGAAACTAAGAAGGACTCCGTTTTCTGTTTAAAAGACAGGAGGCGGAGATTCTTTTTTATATTTTCTATAGAAGTTTTGACACCACAATTATATTTTGATATAATGTCAGATAGGAGATTATCCTTTTAAAAAATAGGAGGTTTAATTATGGCGGAAGATAGAAATATCTATAAGATACATGATAATGGCTCATTGGGCGAGGTTCAGATTGCCGATGAAGTGGTTGCTATTATTGCGGGACTGGCAGCAACAGAAGTAGAAGGTGTCGGTTCTATGGCAGGAAATATCACAAATGAACTGGTTGGAAAACTGGGAATGAAAAACCTTTCAAAAGGGGTAAAGGTAGATATTTTAGAAAACATTGTCTGCGTGGATTTGGCTTTAAATATCGAGTATGGATACAATATTTTAGAGACAAGTAAAACCGTACAGGAAAAAGTAAAAGCAGCAATCGAAAATATGACAGGTCTTGTAGTCTCTGATGTAAACGTGCGTATTGCAAGTGTAGAGATGGAAAAAGAAAAGACAAAATAGTTCTTTGAAAAATGAAACACAGATAGAGTAAAAATGAAAAGGTGTCTCGCAAAAGGACACCTTTTTTTATAAATGGAGGATAAGATGAAAAGAAGAGAAATGAGAGAACATATATTTAAGTTATTGTTTATGGGAGAATTCAATACAGTAGAAGAAATGCCGGAACAGAGCAGTCTGTATTTTGAAACATTAGAAGAACTTTCTCCACAGGAAGAAGAATATATGCGTGGAAAATATGAAAAAGTATTAGAACACGTAGAAGAAATTGATGAGTTATTAAACAAGGTATCTTCCGGATGGAAAGTAAACCGTATGAGCAAAGTAGACTTAAATATCTTAAGACTTGCTGTTTATGAAATGAAATACGATGAAGATGTACCGTTTAAAGTTGCAATCAATGAGGCAGTTGAATTAAGTAAAAAATTCGGAGGAGACGAATCTTCTTCTTTCGTAAATGGTATTTTAGGAAAGATTGCCAAGGAGCAGTAAAAGGAATATGAATCGGACCTATTCGGTTGGACAGATTAACCGTTATATTCAAAATATGTTTACGCAGGATTTTCTGTTGAATAAAATCTCTGTAAAGGGAGAAGTTTCAAATTGCAAATATCATACTTCGGGGCACATTTATTTTTCGCTGAAAGATGCTGCGGGAACGATATCCTGTGTCATGTTTGCCGGTGCGAGAAAGGGTCTTGCTTTTTCCATGAAAAATGGAGACAACGTGGTAGTCAAAGGCAAAGTGGAAGTATATGAGCGGGATGGAACGTATCAGCTTTATGCCAGAGAAATTAAGTTAGAAGGTGCCGGAGCATTATATGAAAAATATCTGGCGTTAAAAGAAGAATTAGAAGACATGGGAATGTTTGCACCGGAATATAAACAGCCGATTCCAAAATACATTCAGAAACTTGGAATCGTAACTGCTGCAACCGGTGCAGCGGTGCGTGATATTCAAAATGTTGCGGGAAGGCGAAATCCGTATGTTCAGCTGATTCTTTATCCGGCACAGGTACAGGGAATCGGAGCAAAAGAAAGTATTGTAAAAGGAATTGAAATGCTCGATGCTTATGGCGTAGATACGATTATTGTCGGTCGTGGTGGTGGAAGCATTGAAGAATTATGGGCGTTTAATGAAGAAGAGGTTGCAAGGGCAATTTTTGAATGTCGAACACCGATTATTTCTGCGGTTGGGCATGAAACAGATACGACGATTGCAGATTATGCGGCCGATTTGCGTGCACCGACTCCGTCTGCGGCGGCTGAGCTTGCTGTATTTGAGATACAGGATTTATTGGGAAGATTGGAAGAGTATCATGCAAAATTAAACCGTGAACTGCAACAGCAGATTGTTCAAAAGCGACAAGGCTTAAAACTGTATGAAAATAAATTAAGTTACTTGAATCCAAAAAGTCAGATAGAAGAGAAAAAACAGCATTATGAAAGTATTCAGATACGGCTGGAATCTGCAATGAAAACCAGGATTTTAACTTCCAGACAGGAATTGAGGCTTTATATTGAGCGGATGAAAGGTCTGTCTCCGTTGGATAAATTAAATCAGGGATTTTCTTATGTAGAAAATGAAGCGCATAAGGCGGTGACGAGTATTTCACAGGTAAAATCAGGTGAGACGCTTCTGATTCAGGTAAGTGATGGAACAATAGAAGCCAGGAGTATCGGAATAAAACAAGTAGAAAGAGGTGTGTTTGATGACACCGGATTTGAAACAAAAAGAAACACAGACGATTGAAGAAGCTTTTGAAGAACTGGATGGAATTGTGGAGCAGTTGGAACGTGCAGATGTTTCGCTTGAGGAGTCATTTTTGATTTATCAGACTGGCATGAAACTGCTTAAAGAATGTAGTGAGAAGATAGATACCGTTGAAAAAAGAATGTTAATGATGAATGAAGATGGTGGGCTGAGTGAATTTTAAAGAAGAATTAGAACAAAGAACCAGAGAAGCGGAAGAAATTATCAAAAGCTATCTGCCAAAAGAAGAGGGCTTTGCCAAAAATATGGCAGAGGCAATGAATTACAGCATGCTTTCCGGTGGAAAAAGACTTCGACCGGTATTTATGAGAGAAGTTTACAGTATGTTTGGCGGAACAGGGAAAGTGATAGAGCCTTTTATGGCGGCAATGGAGATGATTCATACCCATTCGCTGATTCATGATGACCTTCCGGCACTTGACAATGATGAGTACCGAAGAGGAAGAAAAACCACCCATGCTGTTTATGGAGAGCCAGCGGCAATTCTTGCAGGAGATGCACTTTTAAATTATGCTTATGAGACGGCATTTCGTGCATTTGACTTATTAGATGAGTCAGATATGGAAGAATGGAAGCGTGTGGCAAAAGCCTTATCAATTCTTGGAAAGAAAACCGGAATTGACGGCATGCTTGGCGGACAGAGCGTAGATGTAGAAAATGACAAAAAAGAGCAGGAACTGGACAGGGAAATGCTGGATTATATTTATGAAAATAAAACATCTGCATTAATTGAATGTGCAATGACAATCGGAGCAACTCTTGCAGGAGCGAGAGAAGAAGAGATACAGAAGATAGAAACTCTTGCAGGAAAAATAGGAATTGCCTTTCAGATTCAAGATGATATTTTGGATGTCACAGGTACAATGGAGGAACTGGGAAAAGCAGTAGGAAGCGATGAAAAGAACCATAAAACAACTTATGTGACTCTGGAAGGAATCAAAAAGGCGGGAGAAGATGTGAAAGAGCTGACCAAGGAGGCATTGAATCTGCTTATAGAACTTCCGGGTGAACAGGAATTTTTAAGAGAACTGCTTCTTTCACTTTGTACCCGCAGAAAATAGAGGTGCAAAAGAGATGCTGTTAGAAACAATTGAAAAAGAAAACGATATAAAGAAAATACCGTTAGAACAGATGCCTGTGCTGGCACAGGAAATCAGAGATTTTTTATTAGAGTCCTTAAGTAAGACCGGAGGGCATCTGGCTTCTAACCTTGGGGCGGTTGAACTTACCATGGCACTGCATTATGTGTTTTCACTTCCAAAAGACAAAATTATCTGGGATGTCGGTCATCAGTCTTATACACATAAGATTCTGACCGGAAGAAAGGATGGATTTAAAAATCTGCGTCAATATGGAGGGTTGAGTGGATTTCCCAAAAGGGAGGAAAGCCCTTGTGATGCTTACGATACCGGACACAGTTCAACTTCCATCTCAGCAGGAGTCGGCTATGTCTGTGCAAGCAAAGTAAGTGGAGAAGAGTATCATGTGGTATCGGTAATCGGAGATGGTGCGCTGACCGGCGGAATGGCCTATGAAGCTTTAAATAATGCAGCGAGCTTAAATAAAAATTTTGTTATCGTATTAAATGATAATAAGATGTCGATATCGGAAAATGTGGGCGGAATTTCAAGCTATTTAAGTAATCTAAGAACAGCAGAATCTTATACGGATTTAAAGAGCGAAGTCAAAAAGACATTAAATAAAGTACCGGGAATCGGACCGGTCATGGTACAAAGAATTCATAAGACAAAAGACAGTATTAAACAGCTTATGATTCCAGGAATGTTTTTTGAGGATATGGGAATTAAATATTTGGGACCGGTAAATGGACATGACTGTGGAAGAATGATTCAGATTTTTCAGGAAGCAAAAAAAGTAAACGGACCGGTGCTGGTGCATGTTCAGACCGAAAAAGGACGAGGATATGAACCGGCAAGAAAACACCCGGCAAGATTTCATGGAACATCTGCATTTAATCTGGAGCATGGGATTCCATTAAAAACCGGGGGAAAGGCAAATTATACAGATATCTTTTCGACAGTTATGCTAAAGTTGGCAGACAGAATACCAAATCTTGTTGCTTTGACAGCGGCAATGCCGGACGGTACCGGTTTAAAACGGTTTCGAAACCGCTTTCCACAGCGCTTTTTTGATGTGGGAATTGCGGAGGAACATGCGGTAACCTGTGCAGCAGGAATGGCACTTGGAGGCATGATACCGGTTGTGGCAATTTATTCTTCATTTCTTCAAAGGGCAGTGGATCAGATAATCGAAGATGTTTGTCTGCAGAACCTGCATGTGATTTTTGCAATAGACCGTGCAGGGCTTGTAGGAAGTGATGGAGAAACCCATCAGGGATGTTTTGATTTATCGTATCTGTCGATGATACCGAATATGACGGTGTTAGCACCAAAGAACAAATGGGAGCTTTCAGATATGTTGAAATTTGCAGTGCGTTATCAAGGTCCAATTGCAATTCGCTATCCAAGAGGAGAGGCTTATGATGGTTTAGAAGAATATCGTGAGCCTATGGTTTATGGAAAGAGTGAGTTGATTTTTGAGGGCGAAGAAACGGCATTGTTGTCAGTAGGCAGTATGGTAGAGACGGCAGTAGAAGTAAGGGAGAAATTAAAAGCAGACAAAATCAATGCAACTTTAGTCAATGCAAGATTTATAAAACCACTGGATACCAAAATCCTTGACCGGCTTGCATTGAAGCATAAAAAAATTGTGACAATGGAAGAGAATGTGAAAAATGGTGGATTTGGAATGGCGGTTTCCGAGTATATGCAGGAATATCATCCAGAGGTAAAAGTGCAGATTATCGCTCTTCCGGATGCATTTATTACACATGGAAATCCAAAATTGTTAAAAGCAAAAGCCGGAATCGATGCAGATTCTATTTATGGGGCAATCAAGGAGGCAGAGAAGAGATGAAAGAACGTCTGGATGTACTGTTAGTAAAAAGAGGACTGGCAGTATCAAGAGAAAAGGCGAAAGCAGTCATTATGTCAGGCTGTGTTTATGTAGAGAATCAGAAAGAGGATAAGGCAGGTTCGATGTTTGCAGATACAGCAAACATTGAAGTGCGTGGCAATACTTTAAAGTATGTAAGTCGTGGTGGATTAAAACTGGAAAAAGCGATGAATAACTTCGGAGTAACCCTTCAGGATAAAATCTGCATGGATGTAGGTTCTTCTACCGGTGGTTTTACAGATTGTATGCTTCAAAATGGAGCAGTAAAAGTTTATGCAATTGATGTAGGACATGGTCAGTTAGACTGGAAATTAAGAAATGACGAGCGGGTTGTCTGTATGGAAAGAACCAATATCCGATATGTGACACCGGATGATTTGCAGGAGCCAGCGGATTTTTCTTCGATTGATGTTTCTTTTATTTCTTTAACAAAAGTACTGCTTCCGGTTTATCATCTGTTAAAATCAGGTGGAGAAGTGGTATGCCTGATTAAACCGCAGTTTGAAGCAGGGAGAGAAAAAGTTGGGAAAAAAGGCGTAGTCAGAGATGCGAAAGTACATCAAGAAGTCATTGAGAAAGTAATGGAGTATGCAAAAAGTATTGGATTTGCACCTCAGCACCTTGAATTTTCACCGATAAAAGGACCGGAAGGAAATATTGAGTATCTGCTTCACATTGTAAAGACAGATACCGAAAATCCGGTAAAAGAGCAGGAGCTTTCAATTCAGAATGTCGTTGCTCTGGCTCATGCGGAGTTGGATAAATAATGGATAAATTTTTTATTATTGCAAACAGACAAAAAGATAAAGAATTAAAGACGGCAAGAAAAGTCGAAGCGTATTTAAATTCCAAAGGAAAATCTTGCATTTTAAGAGAAGAAACATCGGAACAAAAAGCCAGAAGCAATCATTATACGGATGTGGAAAAAATCCCAAAGGATGTGGAGTGTATTATTGTGATTGGCGGAGATGGAACACTTTTGCAGGCTGCAAGAGATGTGGTAAATCGTCAGATTCCGCTTTTGGGAATTAATATGGGTACGCTTGGATATCTTGCTGAAATTGACCGTTCTTCTATTGATGGAGCATTAAATCATCTGATGTTAGATGAATATACAATAGAGAAACGAATGATGTTAAACGGAAAAGTTTATCATAAAGAAGAACTGATTGCAGAAGATGTTGCATTAAATGATATCGTGATTGGTAGAGATGGTCCTTTGCACGTAACGAGATTTCATAACTATGTAAATGGTGAATTCTTAAACAGCTATACCGCAGATGGAATCATTATAGCAACTGCAACTGGCTCGACCGGATACAGCCTGTCAGCAGGAGGACCGATTGTATCTCCTGAAACAAACATCCTGATTATGACACCGGTAGCACCGCATACCTTAAATACCAGAAGTGTGATTTTTCCGGCAGAAGATGAGATTACGGTAGAAATTGGAGAGGGAAGTCAGGGCTGTGAGGCAAAGGCAGTAGTAAGCTTTGATGGAGATACCAATGTTCCGATGCGTACGGCAGACAGAGTTGCGATACGACGTTCCGTGAAAGACACCCAGATTATAAAGATAAGTAATATTAGTTTTCTTGAAGTATTAAGACGGAAAATGAAAAACTAAGGAGACGGACAGATTATGAAAATTGCCAGACATTCAAAAATCATTGACCTGATTAACCAATATGATATTGAAACCCAGGAAGAACTGGCAGCTAAACTGCAGGAAGCCGGATTTGCAGTGACTCAGGCGACAGTTTCAAGAGATATCAGAGAGTTGAAATTGATGAAAATCGCAAAACCGGATGGGGGTTCTAAATACACAGTTTTAGAGCAGCGGACGAATCAGGACAGCGAAAAATATAAAAGGGTTTTGCGGGATGCACTGTTATCCATGGAAATAGCGCAGAATATTCTGGTTATAAAAACAGTTGCCGGAATGGCAAATGCTGCCGGAGCAGCGCTTGATAACATGAAGATGAATGAGATTGTGGGCTGTATTGCCGGGGACGATACGATAGCCTGCATTAACCGTACAGTAGACGATACGATTATCTTAATGGAAAAAATTAAAAAAATTATTAACACAGGCGAAGAGAGTACAAGGTAAAAAATATGTTGTTGCATTTGCATGTAAAAAATCTGGCACTGATTGATGAAGCAGAAGTAGATTTTACAGAGGGGCTTAATATTCTGACTGGAGAGACCGGTGCCGGAAAGTCAATTTTAATTGGTTCGATTAATCTGGCACTTGGTCAGAAAGCTTCAAAAAGCATGATAAGGGAGCATGCGGAGTATGCGTTTGTGGAACTGGTATTTGAAGCAGGAGAGCGGACTGCCGAAAAATTGAAACAGATGGATATTTTCCCGGATGACGGACAGGTTATTATCAGCAGGAAACTGACAGGAAACAGAAGTATCTGTAAAATAAATGGAGAAACCTGTACGGTTTCTATGGTAAAACAGGCAGCGTTTTATTTGCTTGATATTCATGGACAGCATGAACACCAGTCTTTATTATATCCGGAAAAGCAGATGGAAATTCTGGATGCTTATGGAAAAGAAGAGATTCAAGAGAAACGAGAGCAGGTTCAGAAAGATTATGAAACTTATAAGGCATTAAGAAAAGAACTTGAACAGTATGAGATAGACGAAGAACAAAAAAAACGGCAGATGGATTTTCTGGCATTTGAAATTTCAGAAATTGAAGATGCAAAATTAAAAGTGGGCGAAGATGAAGAGTTAGAGGCACAGTATCGCAAAATGATAAATGCAAAGCGGATTACGGAAAGCCTTTCAGAAGTGTATGAACTGACAGGGTATGAAAGAGAAGGAAGTTCAGAACAGATTGGCAGAGCCGTCCGGCAGTTATCGCAGGTATCGGAACTGGATGATGACTTAAAAGGAATTTATGAAACCCTGAACGATATAGATGCTCTTTTAAGTGACTTTAACAGAGAGCTTTCTTCTTATCTTTCTGGTTTCCAATTTTCACAGGAAGAGTTTTTGGAGACAGAAGAACGTTTAAATCTTCTGAATCATCTAAAATCAAAATATGGAGCAAGTATTGAGGCAGTACTGGAATATAAACAGGAAAAAGAAGAAGAATACGAAGCACTGGAACATTTTGAACAGAATCAGGCGGAATTAAAAAGAAAAATAGAAGAGCAGGAAACGGTGTTACAAAAACAGTGTGAATGTTTAACAAAAAGTCGAAAAAAATGGGCAAAAAGTCTGGAAAAAGAGATTATCGAAGGACTGCAGGAACTAAATTTCCTGGATGTTGCATTTGAGATTGTGTTTGAGGAAAAAGCAGAGTTTTCTTCAAATGGAAAAGACAGCATCTGCTTTTTTATTTCGACCAATCCTGGAGAACCGAAAAGAGAACTTCAAAAAGTAGTTTCCGGTGGAGAGCTTTCCCGAATTATGCTTGCGATTAAAACGATTCTGGCGGATAAAGACGAAAAAGAAACACTTATTTTTGATGAGATTGACACAGGAATCAGTGGAAAGACGGCATGGAAAGTTTCAGAGAAAATGGCAGTGATTGCAAAGTCTCATCAGGTACTTTGTATTACGCATCTCCCTCAGATTGCAGCGCAGGCAGATTCTCATTTTTTAATTGAAAAAAGTGTAAAAGAGCTGGAAACTCAGACAAAAATCTGGCGTCTTGATGAAGAAAAATCGGTGGAAGAACTGGCAAGAATGCTTGGTGGAGAAAGTATTACTGAGACGGTACTTTCAAATGCGCGTGAGATGAAAGAAATGGCACAACAACAAAAAAATACAAGAGTGAAATAATAGAATTTTCACATACTAAAAAGGGTACACAATTAACGTGTATCCTTTTTTGTATGTGAAAACTGCAAAATAAAAGTTTGCATTTAGAATGAAAAAAGAATTTATTTGAAAAAAATAACAAAAGGATGTGATTTTTTGAAAAAAAAGTGTAATTTTCGTCGTCTTTTATTCGTATTATTATTAGCAGATATTATCTGCGCAGGATTTTTTGGATGGAAAATCACCGAACAGGCAATTCCGGATACGGTGTATCTGTCCAAGAAAGAAGAAAAAGGAATTTCTGAATTACGAAATCTGCCATTTGTGACTTATGAAGATACAATTCAAACTTCGAAGGGGAATGCATACTGGATTTCCTGTAAACTGTTTGATACGATTCCGGTAAAAAAAATAAAAGTTCAGACAGTAGAGGAAGATAAAGTTTCGGTTTGCGGGCAGCCGGTAGGACTTTACATGGAGACGAAGGGAGTATTAATAATTGATACAGGAGAAATTGTACAAGCGGATGGAATGACCTGTACACCAGCAAAAAATATTGCAAAATCAGGGGATTACATTCTTAAAGTAAATGGGGAGACAATTCAGACGAAAAAGGAGCTGATTGATAAAATACAAAATTCAGAGGGAAAAGAAGTAACACTTTTAGTAGAACGGGATGAGGAAGAAATTCCAATCTGTATTCAACCGGTAAAAGCGCAGGATTTAAAGTATAAGCTTGGAATCTGGGTCAGGGATAATACGCAGGGAATCGGAACGTTGACATTCTTAACCAAAGAGGGGACTTATGGTGCACTGGGGCATGGAATCAGTGATACAGATACAGGAGCTCTGCTTAAGATTTCACAGGGAGAACTTTATGAGGCTCAGGTTGTCTCTGTAGTAAAGGGAGGCAGAGGAACACCAGGTGAGTTATCGGGTTATATTGATTATAGTGAGGGAAAAAAACTTGGAACAATTGAAAAAAATCAAGAAAATGGTGTATATGGAATGATTGGAATACAGGAACAAGGAAAACTGCCCCTTTGTCAGATGAGTATTGGTTATAAGCAGGAAGTTTGTACCGGAGAGGCTGAAATTTTAACAAACGTAGAGGGAGAGGTAAAAGCATACCGTGCACAGATTACAGAAATTTTTCCGGAACACGCAGATTCAAATAAAGCGTTTTCTATCGAGGTGACAGATGAAACACTGCTTGGCATCACAGGTGGAATCGTGCAGGGAATGAGTGGAAGTCCCGTGATACAGAACGGAAAGCTGATAGGGGCTGTGACACATGTATTTGTTCAGGATTCAACAAAAGGGTATGGGATTTTTGCTGAAAAAATGCTGGAATAAATAAAAAGTTGTAATTTGTCAAAATGTCGAAAAATAACAGAAAAGAACACTTATTGTAGAAACAATTTTCTTGATTAACTGACAGACAGAGAATATAATACAAGTAATCCTTAGAAAATGGCAATTCAACAGGGCGCCCGTCGTTTACTGAGGAAAGCAGCAATAAGTGATGGAGGATTAGAAATGGAAAAATTAAATGTCGCAATTGCAGATGATAATGAAAAAATGATAGACTTATTGGAGACGCTCATCAAAGAAGATAATGAACTGGAATTAGTCGGACACGCAAATAATGGTGCTGATATTTATGATATTATTAAAGAGAAAGAACCGGATGTTGTACTTTTAGATATCATTATGCCAAAAGTAGACGGGCTGACCGTGATGGAGCGGGTTGGAAAAGATTGCACAATTAAGAAACATCCGGCATTTATTGTAGTATCCGCAGTCGGACAGGAACAGATTACGGAAGATGCTTTTAATCTTGGCGCAAATTATTATGTGTTAAAACCATTCGATAATGATATGCTGATTTCAAGAATCAAACATATTCGTCAGTTGAGAGACGGAAGAAAAGATTTAAGAAGAATTAATGCTTATGAAGATAAGAACACTTATTTTGAACGCAATCTTGAGACCGATGTAACAAATATCATTCATGAAATCGGAGTTCCGGCACACATCAAAGGATATCAGTATTTAAGAGATGCCATTATTCTTTCTGTCAATGATATGGAAATGCTGAACTCTATCACGAAAATTTTATATCCGACGATCGCAAAGAAACATCAGACCACTCCAAGTCGTGTAGAAAGAGCGATTCGTCATGCGATTGAAGTTGCATGGAGCAGAGGAAAAATGGACACTATCGATGAATTATTTGGATATACAGTCAGTACAGGAAAGGGAAAGCCGACAAATTCGGAGTTTATTGCTTTAATTGCCGATAAAATCCGGTTAGAATACAAAAAATAACTTTTAATGCCAGACAAAAAGGAGTATAATCATCTTAAATAGACATCGAATTAAGGAGGAAATTTTTGGTGAAAAAGATTTTATTTGTGGCATCAGAAGCAGTGCCTTTTATAAAAACAGGAGGACTGGCAGATGTTGTAGGGGCATTGCCAAAGTGTTTTGACAAGAACGAATATGATGTGCGGGTGATTATTCCAAAATACATGTGCATGAAAGAAGAATATAAGAACCAGCTTCAGTATGTAACACATTTTTATATGGATATTGGTTACCGCAGAGAGTATGTTGGAATCATGCAGATGGTATATGAGGGAATCCAGTATTACTTTATCGATAATGAATATTATTTCTCAGGCTATCAGCCTTATGGAGATATTCGATTTGATATTGAGAAATTTTCTTATTTTTCAAAAGCAGCCTTATCCATTCTTCCGGTTATTGACTTCAGACCGGACTTGATTCACTGTCATGATTGGCAGACCGGATTAGTGCCTGTATTCTTAAAAGACCGTTTTCAGGATGGTCCGTTCTATCAGGGAATCAAAACTGTTATGACCATACATAACTTAAAATTCCAGGGAACCTGGGATATTAAGACAATCCGTGATTTAACCGGACTTCCGGCATATTACTTTACTCCGGATAAACTGGAATCTTATAAAGATGGAAACCTTTTAAAAGGCGGTCTGGTTTATGCTGATGCAATCACAACCGTAAGTAATACTTATGCCGAAGAGATTAAGACAGAATTTTATGGTGAGAAACTGGATGGACTGATGAGAGCGCGTGCAAATGACCTGCGTGGAATCGTAAACGGAATTGATTATGGTGAATGGAATCCAGAGACAGATCAGTTGATTGCAAAGAATTACAATGCGAAAACATTTCGTAAGGAAAAAGTAAAAAATAAAATAGAGCTGCAAAGAGAACTTGGTTTAAATGAAGACCCGAAAGCCATGATGATTGGTATTGTCTCTCGTCTGACTGACCAGAAAGGTTTTGATCTGATTGCTTACGTGATGGATGAATTATGTCAGGATAATATTCAGTTAGTGGTACTTGGTACAGGGGAAGAACAGTATGAAAATATGTTCCGTCACTTTGCATGGAAGTATCAGGGAAAAGTATCTGCAAACATTTTCTATGATAATGCAATGTCCCATAAAATTTATGCTTCCTGCGATGCATTCTTAATGCCGTCTCTGTTTGAGCCATGTGGTTTAAGTCAGTTAATGAGCCTTAGATATGGAACGATTCCGATTGTAAGAGAAACGGGTGGATTAAAAGATACCGTAGAACCATACAATGAATATGAAAGTACCGGAACCGGATTCAGCTTCACAAACTATAATGCACATGAAATGCTGGCGACCGTTCGTTATGCAGAAGCTGTTTACTATGACAGAAAACGCGAATGGAACAAGCTGATCGATCGTGCAATGGCAAAAGATTTCTCCTGGGGAAATTCTGCAAAACAGTATGAAGAAATGTATAATTGGTTAATCGGTTAATAAATAAATCAATTAATAGAAAAAAGGATATCCCTTGTCATTTTGGGATATCCTTTTTTAATATAAATTTACATCAGATTATAAGAATAATGGAGTAAATACAACAGCAACAATTGTCATAAG
>OGMH01000068.1_pt1 | contig 79738 bp, 64 predicted proteins | sample 1573191 | NCBI WGS metagenome assembly OGMH01 (sample SAMEA2581978, study PRJEB24529) | metagenome | biome: Human gut stool | place: China | collected 2011 | reverse complement strand
GGTTTCTGGGATTTTTCCCTTCGGCCATATATAAGATTATCAACTCTTTTTTGAGCTGTCAATCTACAGATTTTTTTTGCTAATGAAGCATAATAATTGACACATATAAATGATTTTATACTAACCAATTCAAAAAGTCAACCCTGGCATGGCTTTTTGAACGCAGATAAGCAAGTAGCAAAGCGAATGTCCGCTTTACCGCTTTACCCTTGTCAGAACAATGGGGATAAAATAAAAAGGACATCCTATCTATTGAATTTTTCATTTCAAGATAGAACGTCCTTTTTAAGTTTTGCTAAAGGAAGCTTTTGATTAATTATTTACCTGTATTATTTGCTTTTTTTCTTCAGCAGTTTTGTTCCTGTTAAAGTTGTGCATGAGACAGCTAAGAGTGCAATCCAAATCATAACGTTTGTATCATCTCCTGTTTTTGGAGAAGTAGTGGCAGAAGTACTTGTTCCGGTTGTGGAAGTTTTGCCTGTAGAGGCTGTTGTTTTTCCATTGGTTGAAGTATTTGTTGTACTGCCTGTTGTTTTGGTGGTACCGTTCGTTTTGTCTGTAGTGCTGTTATTTGCATTGTTGCTGTTGTTTTTATTATCGTTACCGTTATTGGTATTATCGTTCTTGTTGTCGTTATCGCCGTTGTTGATATTATCGTTCTTGTTGTCGTCATTTTTATTGTCATCATTCTTTTTGTCTGTAATAGTGAAAACAATTTCGGCAGAGGAACCAGCGTAGTTGCCGATACCTGTAACAGTTAACCTGTAGCTTCCAGCGTTGATAAATTCTGTATCAGCAAAATTTTTTGCTTCAGAATCATCTCCGTAGATGCAGGAAACAGTGTAATCAACACCTTCTGTTAAAACAGTTTTTCCATCTTTTACAGTCAGAGCCGGTGTTTTAGCTGTTCCATCATAAGAAGCAGAATCGGAATCTAAAGCAACATCAAAAGTAAGTTCTTTTGGCGTAATCGTAAATGTTTTTTCTACGGTTCCGTAGTAATTTCCAATACCGGTAACTACTACAGTGTAAGTGTCTGCGTTTGTAAATTTACCATCGGATTCTGTTCCATCTTCGTTTTTGTAAGTAATGAAATAATCCGTTCCTTCTGTTAAAACAGTTTCTCCATCCTGTACCATTACAGAAGGGGTAAGTTCTTCACCGGTATAAGGCTGATTTTCAATGTCTGCTACAGTGAAGGTATTTGTTACAGCATTTGTTATGAACTTATCTAATGGAGGTGTAGTTTCAACACCTGTAGTCCAGTATAATTCTTCAAGTGGGTCATTATTGACATCATTACCAATCTGTGTACCGTTTTCAATATGACGGCTTGCACTTGTAACTTTTACATTTTCGGAAATTGCATTTCCCGGTGTTGCGTTTTTGGAAGTACGAGAGGTAGCTCCCTGAAGGAAAGCTTCGGAAGTTGTAATCATTCCGTTTCCAATGACTGCATTTCCGCCGTTGCCCCAGAGTACATCACCACCGATAGCAACAACTTTTCCATTTCCTGAGATGTTGCCGTTGTCTAATTCAATAGCGTTACCGCCAGCGGCATATAGAAGTACATTACCTCCTCCGCCGTATGTAACGAGTGTAGCATTATCTTCCAGATTTAAAGTACCGTCTTTTACAAGAAGTGCAGTTTGTCCGATATCGCTTCCGGCTTCATCACCAGCGATAAATACCTGACCTTTTACGGTTACAGTTCCATTTGCAACAACAACTGCATCAGAACTGCTACGGTCTGTTAAATCTCCATTTGCAAGATAATTGATATGAGAGTAGATAGAAGCATTTTCAAGAATTGCTCCATCCTGTAAGCGAAGCTGACCACAAAGTGAAGCTCCGGTAGTAAATTCCTGGTTAAAGGAATCATAGTTCATAGAGAAAGTACCACCATTTTGTACATCGATAATTCCCTGGACAACGGAATCGGAAAGTGTCAATTTACCGCCAGATTCTACGACAATTCTGACACTGCTGAGAATCTCCATATTTGTCATTGTCAGGTTACATCCATCTGGAATATAAAGCGTCTGAGGAATCTCTCCATTTGTCACCTGTTTCCAAGGAAGGTCATATCCGAGGTAGCCGTAAGTACCACTTTGATGAGAACCGAACCAGGCTTCTAAGTCTTTTGGAACACGAACACTATTTTCTTCGCCTTCTACATTACTTCCAAAATTTTTGATTGCCCAAGGCTCCATGATATCCCATGCATAAAGACCATTTGCATATTGTTTTAAATTGTCGGTAGTCAGACGGTCTGCTAAAGTTTCTTCGCCTGTGTAAACATTAAATGGTAAGGAGTTGCTGACAGCGGTTCTTCCCTGGGTATCTGTTATAGATACGGAAATAAGATAAGCACCGGCATCTTTTGGAGTACCGTTTAATGTCAAGTTACTGCTGATGGTCATGTAAACTCCGCTCATGCCACTGTCGCTGTCGGCAGGAGTTCCTTTTTCTGTATTCGGAACAATGCTGACACTGCATTTGCTTCCGTTTAGGTTGATTTTTGAAGAATGGTCAAGTTCTTCCCAGTCTGCGTCTGTTGGTTCAGTCCCTTTTGCTGTGATGGCACCGTAAACTTTTGCAGAACTGTTTTTGCTGCTGGTAGCGCCACCAACACTGGCGCTTGATACGCTGTCATAGTTCTGCTGACCAATGATGGCTGATTCAAAAGAGCCTTTCAGTTTTACGTGAAGTTCATAAGGGTCACCCTGTCCATCGTCTTCTGTGAGGGAGGCTTTTCCATTTTCGTCAATCACAAATTTAAAAGTCAGTTCCTGATATCCATCAGCGGTAATTGTGATGACATCACCACTTTTTAAAATAGAGGTTTCAGGGTTAGAACTAAATTCTTTTGCAGAGAAAACTAAGACGTTATTATCTGTATCTTTATAATATTTACCACCACTGGATGGTTTAAAAGAAGAAGCTTCCCATGAAGTTTTGTTTACTTTTACATCTGTAATGGATGCTGCATAATTATCTGCATTCTGGAAAGACAGATTCCAGTTTGTTCCCAAAAAATCAGTAGCAATGCTTAATTGTTCTAAATTGATTTTTACAGGTTCAGCAGGTGCGATTTTTTTAAATGTAGCAGATACGGTTACATCTTCTTCTGGCATAACAAAAGAATAAGTTCCATCTGTATTCTGAATGGAAATCTCAGAATTACTGGTAGTTCCTGTAACCTTTAATGTATCCAGTTCATAATTTTCATTAGGAGTTACTGTTATTGTGACAGTATCTCCCTTTTTGATGTCTTTTGTAGCGCTTAACTGCATAGTTCCGTTTTCAGTTTCTGATACAGATGCAGAATAGGTTTTTTCAACAGGTGTATTTACAACTGTTGCAGTATAAACATAAGGATAAGAGGAAGTATTTTTGGTTACCTGAAGGTTTAAATCCTGATATCCGTCTGCAGAAATTTTAAGGGTTGCAGGATAAGTAGAAGGATTTACGATTTTTAAAGCTGTGTAACTTCCGTATGCGCCAGTAGCGCTTCCAACCTCCCAAAGATTTCCATTGCTTCCCCAACTGCTAATGGTTCCCTTTGTATAAGTCGTATCATTTACAATCACATTATTGATTGCGGTCATCCACTCGGCATCTTCAAAGCCAAGAGTTAAGATTTCTGTCATGAATCCAGTCACATCACAGCTTGTTACAGCAGCAGGTGCTGGCTTTTTGTTGTCTGCAAGAACAGGTGAATAGATTGTAGACAGACAAATTAACAAGGATAAAAACAGAGATGCGACTTTTTTCCATGTTTTTTTCATAATAATCTCCTTTCATTATGGTAGTGATATATTACCAAAATTAGCAATAACTAACATTGGTAATATAATGCTATCAATCCTTTTTAAGACTGTCAATGAAAATTGCCTTATTGAAAAAAATTATCTATAGGGAAAAAGTATAAAAGTAAAAAACCTGAATTACTTATAAACTTGTTACTTATAAGCAATTCAGGACTTTTAATTTTTAAATTTTTCATTTAAGAGTTTTTCATTTTCTTTTCCAAGCTTATTTGTCATACCATTCATTGCAAATAAGGCTGAAGCAAGAAGAAAGAGTATGGCCGGTCCAAAATTAATGACCGCATTGATTTTAGTAAGAGTAGTGGCACCCATTTGAGTGTTCGCTTCAAATCCAACGAGACCCATTGCAAAAATTCCAACTGCTCCACCAATTGCACTTCCAAGTTTTGTGGAAAAAGAAATACAACTATAAATTACCCCGTCTGAGCGAATACCTGTACGAAGCCAATTATCATCAATGATTTCAGCGCTTAGTGTATAAGATACGATTCCGCCTAGATTTGTTGCACCATAGAGGAAGCCAACGATAACACTAAAGGAATATAGATGTTCTTGACCAATGAAAAAGAATGCAATACAACAGAAAGCTTGAAGTAAAGACGAAATCATTCCTACCGTTTTTTTGTTAATTCGATTTAAAAAGAATGGCGCATAAAAATTAACGATTAACATTCCTAATGACATCGCAGTTGAAAACGTCGCTATCATTTGTGGACGATTTAAAACATAAATAAAGTAATAAGCCATGATGCCTAATCGACAAAAAACTCCAGTTAGGAATGTAAGTTCTGCTAATATTAAAAGCAGTGCGTTTCTGTCAGAAAATGTATATTGAAAAGAGCGAAAGAGTGCTTTCGTTGTATTATTTCGTTTCTGGTAGCGGTTAGTTTCAACCGTTTCCTTTGTGAAAATGACACAAAGGAGAAAACATGGAATACTTAATAGAGAGAAAATAACGGCAGTTAAAAAATAGCCTTGGCTACTTGAAGTAGAGCCATTTCCTAATTTTATAATTAATGGTATTGTTACCGCACCAATTATAGTTTGCACAAGACCTCCCATAATACCACGAAATGCATTTAAAGAAACTCGTTGCTGATTGTCTGTTGTCATAGAATTAGCCAGACAGCCGACAGAAATATTGACGGTTGTATAAGCCATCCCACATAGGATATATGTAATCCCACACCATATAGCTTTGCCAGTCATGGGTAAATCAAGGTTTAAGAATACTAAACAGTTTAAAAGGGCCATAAAAGGTGCACCATATAAAATATATGGTCGATAACGACCTAATTTCGTATGAGTATTTTCTGCAATTGCACCGAACATGGGGTCATTTATTGCATCCCACATTCGGGCAATTAACATAATGAGAGAAATAACTGCAGGAAGCAGACCTACAACATCTGTGTAGTATATAGTAAGGTAGGAACTGATTAATGACCAGCTGAATTGAGAGCCTGCTTCGCCCATTCCGTATCCTATTTTATTCCAAATAGAGAGTGTATTATGTTTTTTATCTGAAATATTAACTATTGAATCGTGCTTCATGCTTATTCTCCAAGGATGATTGTTTATAGTTAGATAGCTTCCGTTTCTTCATAACGGAACCAGTCAAAGGACGCCCAGTTATTGATATCGGTACCATTTCCTGTTGCATACATTCCTAATAGTGTTCCGCACATACAACCAACTTTTTCTGGATTAATAAGGGAACCATCAAATCGATACAATTCTTTCAGGCTATTTTCAGATTCCCCATAACGGATAATAAAATCTTCATTATGCATTTCAACCTGTAAGATTATAGAGTCATTGCTATAAGGCTCGGAACAAAGGCAGGTACGATTTGTGGTACTGGTAAATCCAGGGAAGTAAGGTGGTTGTGCATAATCAGCAGTAACTAAAACAACGCGAACCACTTGTTGATTATTTTCACACGCCCGTTCAATATGCAGCTGATGATTCATAGCCTGAACAACAGCCAGTCCGGCACTTTCCTGAGATTTAGGCGTAAATTGCATATTTGTGGTCACAGTGGTATTCATAGAACACTGACGTCTTCCGAGAAATGCAACAAATTTATCATCTGAAAGATTTCCGTCCATTCTCATTGGCTCCAAGTCATCATCAAGTCGCTGATGGATACAGCTTAATTGTAAACAGGAGTGTTCAATTTTCCAGCAATTCTCGCTAGGGGTGCCCCAGAAAGTCATATAAAATGGAAGTTTATTAGTTTCAAAGTCATCAAAGTTGTTTACAGATGGATAAACGGTTTCTGATAAGGATGTCGGTCCTGGATAAGACCACTCAATTTTTCCTGTTTCAGGGCTAAATACAGGCCAGTCTCTTTCCCAGATTATAGGGCAGATAAAGGTTTCACGACCTAGATTTTTGCAACTTTCGTTAATTAAACGGGAACCAAGCATGACCGCATACCAGCTACCGTCCTTTAATTCTACTAAATCTGCATGTCCAACATTGGTAATAGGACTCTTGAATCCCATATTTCTATGTGTGATAACTGGATTGGCAGGATTGCCTTCGAAAAAACTGAACAATTTTTTCGAACGTGCTATCATAACCGCATGGTAATGCTCCGTACCGCCTTCTGCAATAAGAAGATAGTAATAGTCTCCAATATGATATAAATGAGGCGCTTCAGGGGAAGAGCCTCCTCTCATTGCGCTGTTATAAATGGTATAAGGTTCACTGGTTAAACAGAAATTTTTGATATCATAAGATGCAATCCAGATACCTCTTTCTTTTACACCGGTACCATTATCCCAAACATCTCCAGTGCCTAAAACATAACAGCTACCATCATTGTCAAAGAAAAGAGATGCATCGATACCGGGAACATCTGTTAACCAGTGAGGATTAGACCATGGACCGGCTGGATTTTTTGCAGTGCAAATATAGTTTCCCTTGTCGGCAAAATTTGCATTTATGATGTAATAGGTTCCATTATTATAACGAATAGTTGGAGCCATAAGTCCACCGACTCCACAGTTACGTTCCATATGAAAACCATTTTCTGGAGTTAAAGCATTGCCGATTTGTTCCCAGTGAGCAAGGTCTTTGCTGTGAAAGACAGGAATGCCTGGAAACATTTCAAAACTAGAGCATGTAAGATAGAAATCGTCATCTACTCGAATAATAGAAGGGTCTGGATAATAACCTGGTAAAATTGGATTTTTTAATTGATAACTCATGAGTTCATCTCCTTTAATTTTGCTTCATTTTCTTTTCCTTTTTTATTAGTCATGCGAATCATCAAAAATGGAACAATTGCTGCAATAAAACAAACAGCAGGTCCTAAATTGATTACTGCATTCATTCTTGTTAATACTTCAGGAGCCATTGTGGTATTAGCAACAAATCCAACAGCTCCAAGAATTACAATACCGATTGCGCCACCGATTGCATTTCCGATTTTTGTAGAGAAGGAAATAACCGTTACAATCATACCATCAGACCGTTTTCCTGTTCGAATCCAGTTATCATCAATAAGTTCACCAACAAGGCTTACAGAAACAAGACCAACCATATTTGTTGCTCCATAGACAAAACCAACAGCGGCAACTAATAAGGTGGCTGCATGTGCCTGACCCATGAAGAAAAATGCAATACAACAGGAAGCCTGAAGAATGCAGGAAAGCACTCCGACGAGTTTTTTATCAATATGATTTAATAGGTATGGTGTATAAAAGTTTACAACAAGCATTCCGGCAGTCATAGCAGTACCAAATGATGCCATTCCCATAGGATTCTCAAGGATGTAGATGAAATAGTAAACCATGATACCGATTCTTCCAAAAATGCCAGTTAAATATAAAATCATTGCAAATGTAAGCCATGCAACATTCCAGTCTTTTAATGCATTTTTAAATGAGCTTCCAATCATGACAAGAGGATTTACTTTCTCTCCGTTAGAAATACCGCCTCCAATGACTTCTTTTGTTGATTTAAAACAGATTAAGAAGCAAGGGATAGAAATAATGGAAAAGATTAAAACCGTTAAAAAATATCCTCGAGCGGAATTTGCATTTCCACCACCGAATTTTATTAGCATTGGCATTGTAATTGCATTAAGTAGAATACCAAAGATGCTGGAAATGATTCCTTTGACTGCATTAGCAGAAACACGTTCAGAGTTAATCGAAGTTAACGAGTTTACAACACAGTTTACAGCGCCATTTGCAAAAGAGTATGCTGTGCAGCAGGCAATGTAAGTAGCCATACACCAAAATGCTTTTGCACTGGAAGGAATGTTAAGATTTAAAAAGGTAAGTGTACTAAAAATTGCGAGTAAAGGTGATACATATAAAAGATACGGTCGGTATCTTCCATATTTTGAATGGGTATTTTCTGCAATACCTCCGAAAATAGGGTCGCAAAGTGCCTGCCAGATTCTTGCAATCAACATGATAATGGAAATGATAGCAGGAGCAAGCCCAACAACGTCAGAATAAAAAACGGTCAGATAAGAACCAATCATGGTAAAGGAAAGGGTACTTCCAGCTTCTCCCATACCGTATCCAATTTTCTTTGCGAGAGATAGCTTGACAGCAGTTGGGTCTTGCATGTTTGTGTTTTCTTGTGAATTCATGTGTTATGTAGTCTCCTTTCATAGGTTTTATTTATTTTTTTGAACTGATTCTATTGTAGTAAAAGCCTTGATTATTTTCTTTATTTTATCCAACTGATTTTTATCAAGTTTTGATTGGAATTGAAAGTGATTTTGAAGAATGTTATAATATAACAATAAAATTGTTGTATTATAACATTTAGGGGTTAGATAGGGAGTACAATTATGCAAAATTTTAAAGTCGAATTTTATAAAGAACAAGTTGTGGTTGATACAATTCAAAATGAATATCTTTTATTATTTGTGGTGCGTGGGAGCATTTCTGTTCAACTTGAATTGGAAACATTCTATTTAGATTCAAAAGATGTAATAATGATTAATGGAAATCGGCACTTTAAGTTTCAAACTCAGGCAGACACCTTATTATTAGTAGTATCAATTCAGCCAGAGCTGCTGTGCGCGTTATGTAATACTCGTGTACCACGCTTTCAATGCTGTAGTGTTAAACACTCTAGTGTAAAATATGAAAAATTAAAATATTTGATTTATGATTTATTAGGAGAATACGCATTGGAAATTAATGGGATGAATGCAAAGAAGCTTAGTATTTTATATAAAATCTGCGATTATTTAATTCATTCATTTTTATTGTCAGATAATCAGATTTCACTTAATAATCCAAAAGAAAGATTAGACCCTGTCTTTATATATATTGCGGAGCATTTTTCAGAACAAATTTCTCTTCCACTGGCAGCAAAACAAGTTCATATTGCACCAGAATCATTGTCCAGATTATTCAAAAAGAATACAGGAATTACATTTGTACAATATGTAACAAATATACGATTAAATCATGCAGTTTCACAGTTGATGCAAAGTCAGCTCTCGATTTCGGAAATTGCTTTAAATAGTGGATTTTCTACAGCGTCTCAATTTAATAAAGTTTTTAAGCGAAAATTTAAGCTTTCTCCGAGCGAATACAGACAGAAGTCAGCAGAAAGAATGAAAAATACAGGAAGGGAAGGCGAGCAGAGCGACCGTGAACTTCTTAAAGAATATCGTTCCAAAACACGGATGATGTTTGTAAAAGAGGAAAAAATAAGGCTTCAATCGATTAGCGTAGACAGTACAAATGGAAAAGAAACAAAAAATCCATGGGGGTCTATGTTGTATCTTGGATTTGCATCGCGAATTTTGTCAGGTTCATATCAAAAACAGATTCAATTTTTGAAACATAAACTTGACTTTTCGTATGGTAGTATTAATGGATTATTTTCTCCTGAATTTGGACTGATAGAACAAAGACAAGCAGAACAGTTAAATTTTGTTAATCTGGACCATATACTAGACTTCCTTGTAGAAAACGGAATTAGGCCTTTAATTGTTTTTGACAATCAGACTTTAAAAATGCTAAAAAATCTAAATGAAATTCAGGAAATATCGATTATTCGTATATTTTCAAGTGCTCGTCAGTTTATAACCGTAACTGAAAAAATACTAGACCATGTAGTAAATCGGTACGGTTTAAAAGAAGTTTCAAATTGGAAATTTGTAATTTGGTATTATGTATATAAGCAAACCCTAATGGGGATTTCGGGAAAATTTGTGGAGCTATGGGATGAATTTTTTGAAACGGTAAGAATGAGAATTCCAAATGCCTGTATTGGAGGGGTTAGTTACAGTGCATCAATGCATAGAAATAGTGCGGTTCAATTTTTTAGTGAGTGGAAGATTGCAAAGCATATGCCGGATTTCATAACAATTAATTCGTTTCCTTATCGTGAGGCAGAGGAGCCTACAAAAATGAATGCAATCCGGCAGAATGTAGATTCTTTTTTTCAAAGTGATTTAGATGAAATGTACTCCATTCTGGAGGAAGCACAATTTCCCAAACGTCCAATCGTAGCATTGGAATGGAATCTTAGTTTTGTTCAGAGAAATGCATTTAACGATATGGCGGCAAAAGCTGCAATTATGATGAAACATATGGTAAATACACTTGGAGAAGTAGATGATGTGTGTTATTGGCATGCAAGTGATTTGTTTGCGGGAGATTTTGATGCAAAGAAAATTTTAAATGGTGCATGTGGTTTATTAAGCTCAGATGGATTTTGTAAGCCTTCTTATTATGCATTGCTCTTTTTTAAACAGCTATATAACTATCTTGTTGATAGAGGAGAGCATTATATTGTTACGAAAGATGGATTTGGTCATTTTGCAGTTATTCTTTTTAACAATAAGTTGTTAAACTATGAATATTATTCGAGTGATGAAGCAAGAATTGGAACGAATGATGACCAGAAAATTTTTAGCAATCATGATGCTTTGGAAATAACATTACAACTTAAAAATGTGGAAAATCGAATTTACAGCATTCGAAAACAGGTTTTGGGACCTGAATTTGGCAGTATTTTAGATGAATGGAGACGTTTAGGAATGGAATTGGAATTAACTTTAAATGAAATTTCTTACCTTAAGAGAAAAAGTATTCCACATCGAAAAAATGAGACGATTCAGTCTAAAAAAAATGTACTTGTTTTGCAAGAAACATTAAAGGAACATGAAGTTATGCTGATACATATTAATTAAAAAATAAGATTTGATTTATAAAAAGATTTTAGCGCCAGATTAAAAATGATATAATAAACCTAATAAAACCACAGGAGGTGAAAGATTTGAAGAAAGTAGTTTTAATCCCCGATTCATTTAAGGGAACATTATCTTCTGCGCAGATTTGTGACATTATGGAGCAGAATGTGAAGAAACACTTTCCGGAGTGTGAGGTTGTTAAAATTCCGGTTGCTGATGGAGGAGAGGGCAGTGTAAACTGTTTTCTGACTGCTGCAGGTGGAGAAAAGAGAAAGGTTATCGTTAAGAATCCTTACATGGAGGATATGGAAGCATTTTATGGGATTTTGCCGGATAAGACAGCGGTGATTGAGATGGCAGCATGTGCAGGACTTCCGCTTGTGGAGAATCGTCAAAATCCAGAAGTGACAACGACGTATGGTGTCGGTCAGCTGATGCTTGATGCTGTGGAGCATGGTTGTAAGAAGATAGTAGTTGGGCTTGGCGGTTCGTGTACAAATGATGCTGGTGCAGGAGCGGCGGCGGCAGTTGGAGTTGAATTTTTTGATAAAGATGGAGAGAAATTGATTCCGACAGGCGGAACACTTGGAAAAGTTGCAAAAATTTCGATGGAAAATATGGATGAGCGAATTAAGAGCGCGCAGATTATCACGATGTGCGATATTGATAATCCAATGTATGGAAAATCGGGGGCAGCTTATATTTTCGGACCGCAAAAAGGTGCGGATGATGAAATGGTGCAGCGGCTGGATGCAAACTTAAGAAAATTTGCAGAGCGGATACAGACAGAAATCGGAAGAGATATTTCGAATATCCATGGAGGCGGAGCAGCAGGTGCAATGGGAGCCGGTATGGTTGCTTTCTTTGATTCAAAGCTTCAGATGGGAATTGAAACCGTACTTGATATTGTAAAATTTGATGAATTAATCCAGGGTGCAGATTTGATTTTCACCGGTGAAGGAAAGATGGACAGCCAGAGCCTTCGTGGAAAAGTGGTAATTGGAGTCGGAAAACGGGCTAAGAGACAAGACGTTCCGGTTGTGGTTGTGACAGGAGATGCAGAAGAAGTAGAAGATGCTTATGATATGGGGATTTCGGCAGTCTTTTCAACGAATCGGGTAGCAAGAGATTTTTCAGTAATCCGATATAAGAGTAAAGAATATATGGAAGTCACAATGGATAACATTATGAGGCTGATTAAAATTGTGAATAAATAGGGAGAAATTAGAAAAAATAAAAAGAGCGGAGACTTGGATTTTAGGTGAGTCCCCGCTCTTTTAAATTTAAGAGGTTTTTGTATATGGATTAGAGGTTTAAGTTTAAAAAAAGTTTTATAAGTTCGAGTAACCCATCAGGGAAGCGTCCACTGCCTCAGCAGCTTTTCGTCCTTCACGGATTGCCCATACGACCAGAGACTGTCCTCTGTGCATATCTCCTGCGGTAAATACGCCAGGAACAGAAGTTTCATACTGGTCAGGTTTTGTTGCAACATTGGTTCGTGGAGTTAAGTCCACTTTAAATGCATCGGTTACGTATTTCTGGCTTCCAAGGAAACCGGCTGCGATTAATACAAGCTGAGCTTCTATGATGGTTTCACTGCCTTCGACCGGAACCATATTCATACGTCCTGTTTTTTCATCTTTTTTCGGTTCAAGCTTTACAAGTTTTGCTTTTTGTACGTTACCTTTGTCGTCTTTGATAAATTCGGTTACTGTGGTCTGATAGATACGTGGGTCATGTCCAAAGACTGCGATAGCTTCTTCCTGGCCGTAATCTGTCTTGCAGATACGAGGCCATTCCGGCCATGGATTCATCTCTGTTCTTTCATCTGGTGCTTTTGGCATCATCTCAAGCTGTGTGACAGATTTTGCACCAAGACGAATTGCAGTTCCGACACAGTCATTTCCGGTATCACCGCCACCGATTACAACGACGTGTTTTCCTTTTGCAGAAACAAAGTTTTTATCTTTGAAATTGGAATCTAAAAGGCTCTTTGTAATAGAAGAGAGGTAGTCAACTGCAAAGAAAATATTGTTGGCTTCACGTCCCGGAACTTTAATATCTCTTGGATTAGAAGCGCCACAGCATAAAACAATGCGGTCAAAATCTTTTTGGAGTTCTTTTGCAGTGATGTCTTTTCCGACATCTACACCTGTCTTAAAGACAACTCCTTCTTCTTCCATGAGTTTGATACGTCTGTCAATCACAGATTTATCAAGCTTCATGTTCGGGATTCCATAGCGGAGCAAACCACCGATTCTGTCTTTTCTTTCAAAAACAGTAACCTGATGTCCGCGACGGTTTAACTGCATGGCAGTTGCGAGACCGGATGGACCGCTTCCTACAACGGCAACTTTTTTGCCGGTACGAACTTTTGGAATCCTTGGAGTCACCCATCCGTTTGCATAAGCAGTTTCAATAATGGCACGTTCATTTTCCTTTGTGGAAACCGGTTGAGAATCCAGATTACAGGTGCAGGCTGCCTCACAAAGGGCAGGGCATACTCTGCAGGTAAATTCAGGGAAACAATGGGTTTTGGTTAAACGGGTATAAGCCTGTTCCCAGTTTCCGTGATAAACTAAATCATTTAATTCCGGAACTAAATTGTGAAGCGGACATCCGGAAGCCATTCCGGCAATCATTGTACCGGCCTGGCAGAACGGAACGCCACATTCCATGCAGCGTGCGCCCTGTTTCTGCTGTTCCTCTTTTTTTAAAGGGGTACGAAATTCGTTAAAGTGTTTAATTCGGTCTTTTGGTGCTTCGACTTTTGCGGTTTCTCTTTTATATTCTAAAAATCCTGTTGGTTTTCCCATGATTATTCTGCTCCTTTCTGAAAGTTTTCATTGAAGGCTTCTAACTGTGCTTCTTCTGGTGACATGCCCATTTCTTCCAGTTTGGTAGCCATAGTAATCATCTTTTTGTAGTCATCCGGAATAATCTTTTTGAATTTCGGCAGATATTCCTGGAAGTGGTCGAGTACTTCCTGACCTTTTTCAGAACCGGTAGCAGCAACATGAGCTGCAATCATGTTATGAAGTTCCTGAATATCAGATTTTAATTCTACTTTTTCAATAGAAATCATAGATTTATTCAGGTTTTTATACAATTCATTTTTATCATCAAGTACATAAGCGACACCACCGCTCATACCAGCTGCAAAGTTCTTGCCGGTTTTGCCAAGGACAACCACACGTCCACCTGTCATGTATTCACATCCATGTTCGCCGACACCTTCAACAACTGCGTAAGCACCGGAGTTACGAACTGCAAAACGTTCACCGGCTACACCACAGATATAAGCAGTACCGCTTGTTGCACCATAGAGAGCAACGTTACCGGTAATAATGTTTTCATCTGCTTTATAATTTCTTTTCTTCGGAGGATAAAGTACAATCTTACCACCGGAGAGACCTTTACCCATGTAATCGTTGCAGTCACCGCAGAGAGTTAAAGTGAGTCCTTTTGGAACGAAGGCTGCGAAACTTTGTCCGCCGGCTCCATTACAGTTGATGGTGATGGTATCATCTGGCAGTCCGTCTTTATGATGTCTTGTAATTTCTGCGCCAAGGATGGTAGCAAATGCACGGTCTGTATTGGTAACTTCTACATCGATAGAGGCTTTTTCACCTTTTTCGATGGATTTCTGAAGTTTTTTCAGAAGAATTTTTTCATCTTTTGTCTCTTCCAGTTTGAAGTCATAAACCTGAGCCGGGTCGAAGGTTACTTTCTGTCCTTCTTTGGCGAATGGATTATTTAAGATTGCACTTAAATCAATCTTAGATGCCATCGGGCTTTCCGGATGTTCTTTTACTTTTAAGAGGTCTGTTCTTCCGACCATCTCATCGAGTGTACGGATTCCAAGTTTTGCCATGTATTCACGCAGTTCCTCGGCAATAAAGCGCATGAAGTTTACAACATATTCCGGTTTTCCACGGAAACGTTTTCTAAGTTCCGGATTCTGAGTAGCAACACCAACCGGACAGGTATCTAAGTTGCAGACTCTCATCATAACGCATCCCATTGTTACAAGCGGAGCAGTAGCAAAACCAAATTCTTCTGCACCAAGTAAAGCTGCGATTGCAACGTCACGTCCACTCATTAATTTACCATCGGTCTCAATCATGACACGGTTACGAAGTCCGTTCATAAGCAGAGTCTGATGAGTTTCAGCAAGACCGAGTTCCCATGGAAGTCCGGCATTGTGGATAGAACTCTGCGGAGCAGCACCTGTACCACCGTCATAACCGGAAATCAGGATAACCTGTGCACCGGCTTTTGCAACACCGGCTGCGACGGTACCGACACCGGCTTCAGAAACCAGTTTTACGGAAATACGGGCATTTTTATTTGCATTTTTCAGGTCGTAGATTAACTCTGCCAAATCTTCGATGGAGTAGATGTCGTGGTGCGGTGGCGGAGAAATCAGGCTGACACCTGGAGTGGAATGTCTGGTTTTTGCAATCCAAGGATAAACTTTCTTAGCAGGTAAGTGTCCGCCTTCACCAGGTTTTGCTCCCTGTGCCATTTTAATCTGAATTTCTTTTGCACTGACTAAGTAACGGCTGGTAACACCGAAACGTCCGGATGCAACCTGTTTGATTGCAGAACAACGGTCTACTTTGCTTCCGGCACTGTCAAGACGCTCATCACTTTCTCCACCTTCACCGGTATTTGATTTTCCGTGAAGCATGTTCATTGCGATTGCAAGTGTTTCATGAGCTTCCTGAGAAATAGAACCGTAAGACATTGCACCGGTTTTAAAGTGTTTTACGATTTCATCTACACTTTCTACTTCCTCAATCGGGATAGGATTTTCAGCAAAGTTGAAATCCATCAAACTTCTCAGATAACCACTCTGTTCATTATCAACCATGCTGGTGTACTGTTTGAATAGGTTATAATCTCCACGTTTGGTTGCCTGCTGTAATGCATGAATGGTCTGTGGGTTGTAACGATGTTTTTCACCTTCACTTTTTGCTTTGTGCATGCCAAGACTGTCGAGCTGAAGATTTGTGGTAAGTCCAAGCGGGTCAAATGCTTTGGAGTGACGGGCATCAACATCTTTTTCAATATCTTTTAAGGTAATACCACCGACACGGCTTACAGTACCGGTGAAATATTTTTCAATGACATCGGCGGAAATACCGATTGCTTCAAAAATCTTAGAACCCTGATAGGACTGGATAGTAGAAATACCCATTTTAGAAGCAATTTTTACGATACCGTGAAGGATTGCGGAATTGTAATCATTTACGGCAGCGTAATAATCTTTATTTAATAAGTTATTGTCGATTAATTCCTGGATTGTATCCTGTGCAAGGTAAGGGTTTACGGCACATGCACCATAACCAAGCAGGGTAGCAAAGTGGTGGACTTCTCTTGGTTCACCGGATTCAAGGATGATGGCAAGAGAGGTTCTTTTCTTTGTTTTTACAAGGTACTGATGAACTGCGGATACAGCTAACAGAGATGGAATCGGCATGTGATTTTCATCGACCCCGCGGTCAGAGAGCACTAAGATGTTTGCTCCATCTTTATAAGCTTTGTCAACTTCTACAAAAAGGCGGTCAATTGCACGGTCAAGCGGTGCACTCTTATAATAGGTAATCGGAACAACAGCCACTTTAAAACCTTTTACATTCATGTGTTTGATTTTCAGCATATCCGTGTTGGTCAAAATTGGGTTGTTGACTTTTAATACCTGGCAGTTTTCAGGCTGTTCGTGAAGCAGGTTTCCATCTTTTCCTACATAAACGGTTGTGCTGGTTACGATTTCTTCACGGATTGCATCAATAGGCGGATTGGTAACCTGTGCAAAAAGCTGTTTAAAGTAGTTAAATAATGGCTGATGTTTTTCTGAAAGAACGGCAAGTGGAGTATCTGTACCCATTGCTGCGATTCCTTCTGAACCATTTAATGCCATGTTATAAATGGACTGACGGTATTCTTCGTAAGTGTAGCCAAATGCCTGCTGCATTTTTGTCAGTTCTGTACCTTCGTAATCCTCAACGCGCACGTTTGGAATTTTTAAGCTCTTTAATTCGACCAGATTGCTGTCCAGCCATTCACCATAAGGCTGTTTGGTTGCATATCTTTCTTTTAAGGTATCATCGTCTACGATTTCCCCTTTTACAGTATCAACTAAAAGGATTTTTCCTGGATGCAGACGTTCTTTTAATACGATGTCCTCTTCAGGAACCGGCATAACGCCAACTTCTGAAGAAAGGATAACGTCACCGCTCTTTGTGATATAGTAACGGGATGGACGAAGACCATTTCTGTCAAGTACAGCTCCCATAACATCACCGTCAGAGAACAGGATAGAAGCAGGACCGTCCCAAGGCTCCATCATAGTTGCATAGTACTGATAGAAATCACGTTTTTCCTGAGTTAAGGTCTGATTGTTTGCCCATGGTTCAGGAATACAAATCATAACGGCAAGTGGTAAATCCATACCATTCATAACTAAAAATTCAAGAGTGTTGTCAAGCATTGCGGAGTCAGAACCTCTGGTATCAACAACCGGAAGTACTTTATGAAGCTGTCCTTTTAGATAGTCAGAAGCCATGGTTTCTTCACGTGCGAGCATCTTATCGGCATTTCCACGAATGGTATTGATTTCACCGTTATGTACCATAAAACGGTTCGGATGAGCACGTTCCCAGCTTGGGTTTGTGTTGGTACTGAAACGGGAGTGAACCATTGCGATAGCGGATTCATAATCTGCATCCTGTAAATCTTTAAAGAATGTACGAAGCTGTCCAACAAGGAACATACCTTTGTAAACGATGGTACGGCTTGACATGGAAGCAACGTAAGTGTTGTCATTACTCTGTTCAAATACACGGCGTGCGATGTAGAGGCGTCTGTCAAATGGAAGTCCTTTTTCGACATCATCAGGTTTCTGGATAAATGCCTGAACGATATGTGGCATTTTTTCGAGTGCTTTGTGTCCAAGTACCTCTGGACATACCGGAACATCACGGAATCCTAAAAATTCCAGACCTTCTTTTTCTACGATGATTTCAAACATCTTTTTCGCCTGATTGCATTTTAATTCATCCTGTGGCAGGAAGAGAACGGCAATACCGTATTCTCTTTCGCCACCGATTTTGATACCCTCTTTTTTGCAGGCTTTGGAAAAGAATTTATGTGAAATCTGAAGCAGGATACCAACACCATCACCGGTTTTTCCTTCTGCATCTTTACCGGCTCTGTGCTCCAGGCTCTCTACGATTTTTAATGCATTTTCAACAGTTTTGTGGCTTTTGATACCTTTGCTGTTTACAACTGCACCGATACCGCAGTTATCATGTTCAAATTGCTGTCGATATAAACCTTGTTCTCTCATAATGATTGACCTCTTTCCTTTTTATATGTGGCAGCCGCCTGCACCAGTCCTTTAAATAGCGGATGTGCATGATTCGGTCTTGATTTTAATTCTGGATGACCCTGAGTACCGACGAAGAATGGATGCTCGGTAATTTCAATCATCTCTACAATTCGTCCGTCCGGAGAAAGTCCGACAAGACTCATTCCATTTTCTTCAAGCTGTTTACGATAGTCATTATTTACTTCATAGCGGTGTCTGTGACGCTCGGCGATATCCTGTTTTCCATATAATTCGTAGGATTTTGTTCCTTCTTTTAATTTACAAGGATAAGAACCAAGTCTTAAGGTTCCGCCTAAGTCTTCGATTCCGTCCTGTTCCGGCATAAGAGCAATGACTGGATGAAGGGTGTCCGGATTTAATTCAATGCTGTTTGCATCGTGATATCCGAGGACATTTCTTGCAAATTCAATAATTGCAACTTGCATACCAAGACAGATACCGAGGAATGGAATTTTGTGTTCTCTTGCATACTGAACGGCAAGAATTTTTCCTTCGGTTCCTCTGGTTCCAAAACCTCCGGGAACAAGGATTCCGTCGAGTCCTTTTAAAGATTCCTCATAATTTTCTATGGTAAGATGTTCGGAATCAATCCAGTGGATGTGGACATTGGCATGATTTGCGATACCGCCGTGTTTTAAGGCTTCCACTACACTTAAGTAAGCGTCATGAAGCTGAATGTATTTTCCGACAATTGCAATGTCTACTTCTGTCTGAGGATGTCTTAAATCGTTTACCATTGATTTCCAGTCATCCAAATCCGGTTGTGGACAAGGAAGTTTTAGTGATTCGCATACAACCTGTGCCAGATTTTCTTTTTCCATGGCAAGAGGTGCTTCATATAAATATTCTACATCAAGATTCTGTAATACGTGGCTTTGCGGTACGTTACAGAATAAAGCGATTTTATCTTTAATATCCTGACCAATTGGATGTTCGGAACGGCAGACTAAAATGTCCGGCTGAAGTCCCATTCCCTGAAGCTCTTTTACACTTGCCTGTGTCGGTTTTGTTTTTAATTCTCCGGATGCCTTTAAATAAGGAATCAGAGTAACATGAATTAAGATAGCATTTTCATGTCCGACATCATGCTGAAATTGTCTGATTGCTTCTAAGAATGGCTGACTTTCGATATCACCTACCGTACCGCCAACTTCGATAATAGCGATTCGCTCTTCATCAGGAAATTTTGCACGGTAGAAACGGCTTTTAATTTCATTTGTAATATGAGGGATAACCTGAACAGTCCCTCCGCCGTAATCCCCATGTCGTTCTTTTTGAAGAACGGACCAGTAAATTTTACCGGTTGTAACATTGGAATTTTTATCAAGGCTTTCATCAATAAAGCGTTCATAATGTCCAAGGTCAAGGTCAGTTTCTGTACCGTCGTCTGTGACGAATACTTCACCATGCTGGATGGGATTCATTGTACCTGGATCTACATTAATGTAAGGGTCAAACTTCTGCATGGTGACCTGATAGCCTCTGGCTTTTAATAAGCGTCCTAAAGATGCGGCGGTGATTCCTTTTCCGAGACCGGAAACAACACCACCTGTAACAAATACATATTTTACTGCCATCACATTTTCCTCCTGCTGTTGTTTCATTATCAGAAACAGGTTATGCGGTCCTGAGTCTGATAAATAAGATAATTTCATGGGATTACCGTGAAATCAAAAAAGGCGTCGAAACTCCCATAGAAAATACTATGGAAATTCGACGCCTTTGTCGTTTTCTATTCATTATGTAAGTTATCAGTCGTTTTCGGGAAGTTCTTGGAACTCCGAAAATTATGCAAATACTATAGCTCATTTTTTTTTATTTGTAAATCCCTTTTTTGAATTTTTTTTTTGAAAAAATTTTTTTAAAAAAAGTGATTGACAAATTTCTTTTTCCGTGCAATACTACATGGCATAAAGCAAAGGCGCTTTGAACTACAAAAGTTCAGAGTGCCTTTTTTGTTTTTACCAGAGTCAAAAATTGAAAACCAAACCAATCCGTAGGTAAAAACAAATTTAAGTAATAATTTTAAAAGCAAAAACAATCACATGAAGAAAAATGGAAAGGAGTGCTGTGAATATGTCAAAAGATATTCCTACACTGTATGGAAGCCTTGTTTTCAGTGACAAGGTAATGCGTAACAAATTACCGAAGGATGTTTACAAAGCTCTTCGCAAAACAATTGAAAATGGAACTCATCTGGAACTGGATGTTGCAAATTCCGTAGCTGTTGCCATGAAAGAGTGGGCAGTAGAAAACGGAGCAACACATTTCACTCATTGGTTCCAGCCAATGACAGGATTTACTGCTGAAAAACATGACAGCTTTATTACTCCGGTTGGAGAAGGCGAAGTTATCATGGAATTTTCAGGAAAAGAACTGGTAAAAGGTGAGCCTGATGCTTCCAGCTTTCCATCCGGTGGTTTAAGAGCTACATTTGAAGCAAGGGGTTATACAAACTGGGATCCAACATCACCGGCTTTCATTAAAGATAATACCTTATACATTCCGACAGCATTTTGTTCCTGGAGTGGAGAGGCGTTGGATAAGAAAACTCCGCTTCTTCGTTCTATGGAAGCGTTAAACAAAGAAGCTGTTAAGATTTTAAATTTATTAGGAAATACAGAAGTAACAAGTGTTACAACAACCGTGGGTCCGGAACAGGAATATTTCTTAATTCCAAAAGAATTATATGCAAAACGCCGTGACCTGATTTTTACCGGAAGAACTTTATTCGGAGCTTCCGCACCAAAAGGACAGGAAATGGAAGACCATTACTTTGGTGCATTAAAACCAAGAGTTGCAGCCTACATGCATGATTTGGATGAAGAGTTATGGAAACTTGGTATTCCGGCAAAAACAAAACATAATGAAGTTGCTCCGGCACAGCATGAACTGGCACCGGTATTTGATACCACAAACGTAGCGGTTGACCACAATCAGCTGACAATGGAAATTATGAAGAAAGTTGCAGAAAAACATGACCTTGTCTGCCTGCTTCATGAAAAACCATTTGATGGAATCAACGGAAGTGGAAAACATAACAACTGGTCTGTTTCTACCAATACAGGAGTAAACTTATTAGACCCGGGAAAAACACCGGCAGAAAATATTCAGTTCTTAGTGTTCTTAGTAGCAGTTATCAAAGCTGTCGATGAATATGCTGATTTAATGCGTGTTTCTGCTTCAGGAGCCGGAAATGACCATCGTCTTGGTGCAAATGAAGCACCGCCGGCAATTGTTTCTATCTTTATCGGAGATGAACTGACAGAAGTCTTAAAATCAATCGAAGAAGATAAATTCTTCAGCGCACATAAAACAATTCAGATGGATATCGGTGCTCATGTACTTCCTCATTTTACAAAGGATACAACCGATAGAAACCGTACATCACCATTTGCATTTACCGGAAATAAATTTGAATTCCGTATGCTTGGTTCTTCTGCATCTGTTGCAGGTCCGAACGTTGTATTAAATACAGCAGTTGCTGAGGCTCTGGCACAGTTCTATAAAGAACTGGAAGGAACAGCACCGGAAGATATGGAAACAGCAGTGCATGAATTAATCAAACGGGCAATCAGAAAACATAAAAAAGTAATCTTCAATGGAAATGGTTATACAGACGAATGGATTAAAGAAGCAGAGGAGAGAGGACTTTATAATCTGGTTTCTACTCCGGATGCACTTCCACAGTTTATCGCTGATAAAAACATTGAATTATTTACAAAACATAGTGTATTTACAAAAGAAGAAATTTATTCTCGTTATGAAATTTTACTTGAGAACTATGTAAAGACTATCAATATTGAATCTAAGACTTTACAGGAAATGCTGACAAAAGATTTTATTCCGGCAGTTAACGGATATGCAGCAGAAGTTGCAGTCAATGCAAATGAAAAGAAAGCATTAATTGAGGGTCTGTCAACAACAGCCGAAGAATCTCTTGTAAAAGAATTAACAGAAGCTTCTAATATCTTATCTGCAAAAGTAGCAGAATTAAAAGTTGTAACAGAAAAAGCAGATGCGGCAGCAGAAGAAGATATGCAGAAAGCAGCAGAATCTTTCCATAAAGATGTATTAACTTTAATGGATGAAATGAAAGATGTTGCAAATTCAGCTGAGGAAAAGATTCCAGACGAAGAACTGCCTTATCCAACTTATGACCAGATGTTATTTTATGTTTAAGGAGAGGGAGTCATGGAATTCTTACCAGAATGTGAAATAAAAGAAGAATGTGGTGTATTTGGAATTTTTAATCCGGATGGCGGAGATGTTGCCCCATCTATCTACTATGGACTGAGTTCACTTCAGCATAGAGGTCAGGAATCCTGTGGTATTGCAGTCTGTGATACCATGGGACCAAAAGGCAACATGAATGCACATAAGGGTATGGGACTTGTGAATGAAGTATTTAAAGAAGAAACTTTAAATAATCTTCACGGAAATCTTGGAGTCGGTCATGTGCGTTACTCCACAACCGGAGCTGCAAATATTAATAATGCACAGCCTCTGGTATTGAATTATATTAAGGGAACACTTGCGCTGGCTCACAATGGAAATCTGGTAAATACAGCAGAGCTTCGCTCAGAGTTGGAACGAACCGGTGCAATTTTCCATACAACAACTGATTCAGAGCTCATAGCCTATTTCATTGCAAGAGAAAGGGTAAATGCCCACAATGTAGAAGAAGCAATTCTTCATACAGCAAAAAAAATCCGTGGTGCTTATGGACTGGTAATTGCCAGTCCGCGTAAACTCATTGGCGTCAGAGATCCTCTTGGCTTAAAACCACTTTGTCTCGGAAAACGCGATGGAAGTTATATGATTGCCTCTGAAAGCTGCGCCCTTTCTGCAATCGGCGCAGAATTTGTCCGTGATATCCGTCCGGGCGAAATCGTTACGATTACCAAGGACGGAATCACTTCAAACTGTCAGCTTTGTCAGGAAAAAAGAGCACATTGTATTTTTGAGTACATTTATTTTGCAAGGCTTGACAGTACAATAGATGGTATTAATATTTACGATGCCCGTATTCGTGCAGGTGCCGCACTTGCGGCTGCTTATCCTGTCGATGCGGATTTGGTTGTGGGAGTTCCGGACTCAGGTATTCCCGCAGCGAAGGGCTATTCAGAAGCTTCCGGAATCCCGTTCGGAATAGCCTTTTATAAAAACAGCTATGTGGGAAGAACGTTTATTAAACCGACACAAAAAGAACGTGAATCCAGTGTACGCTTGAAGCTGAATGTATTAGAGCCGGTTGTCCGTGGAAAACGAATTATTTTAGTTGATGACTCTATTGTCCGTGGAACAACAATGGCAAATCTGATTCGAATGCTCAAAAAAGCGGGAGCAGTAAGCGTTCATGTACGTGTGAGTTCTCCGCCGTTCCTGTATCCTTGCTACTTTGGAACGGACATTCCATCCAACAAACAACTTATTGCGTCTTCCCACACAGCAGATGAAATCAGAGAGATAATCGGTGCAGAGTCACTTGGTTATATGAAATTAGAAGACTTGCAGTCAATGGTAGGAGAACTGCCAATCTGCAGGGCATGTCTTGATGGAAAGTACCCGATGGATATTACAGGACATACCGAGGACAAAAAACAGTAATTGCGGAAATGTAAGGCATTTTCCGATTACATATATCACATTCGATACCTGGAAATTGCTGGTCTAAAAAACAGCTTTTAGACTTTCGACCCTGGTATCATCACATTTTTCTTTATGCGACGGTGCGTATTTTGTGAGAGCAAAGTGCGCACCTTTTTGTATTTTAGAAAAATGTTGTATAAATAAAATTTAGAAAAATGTGAGCTTGAGGAAAGGGGAAATTAACATGGATTATTCATCAGTAAATACGATATGGGTGCTTCTTGGCGCCGCATTAGTATTCTTTATGCAGGCTGGTTTCGCTATGGTAGAAACCGGTTTTACCCGCGCAAAAAACGCCGGTAACATTATTATGAAAAACTTAATGGACTTTTGTATCGGAACACCGGTCTTCTGGCTGGTTGGTTTCGGAATTATGTTTGGTGCGGGAAATGGCTTTTTTGGTTCGATTTCCGGTATCGCTTCAGAAAGTAATTATGGAACAGCAATGCTTCCGGATGGAGTTCCGTTTTGGGCATTTCTGATTTTTCAGACAGTATTCTGTGCAACATCTGCAACAATTGTTTCCGGTGCAATGGCTGAGAGAACAAAATTCTCATCTTACTGCATCTACAGTTTCTTAATCAGTTTAGTTGTTTACCCGGTATCTGGTCACTGGATTTGGGGCGGCGGCTGGTTAGCACAGATGGGATTTCATGATTTCGCCGGTTCCTGTGCCGTTCATATGGTCGGTGGAGTTGCCGCTTTAGTTGGTGCAAAAATTTTAGGACCTCGTATTGGAAAATATTCAAAGAGTGGAAAATCAAAAGCAATTCCGGGACATAACCTGACAATCGGTGCACTTGGTGTATTCATTTTATGGTTCTGCTGGTTTGGATTTAACGGTGCCTCCACTGTTTCCATGGAAGGCGATGCGATTGTAACCGCAGGTAAAATCTTTGTGACAACCAACCTTGCAGCCGCAGTTGCAACTTTAACCGTACTTGCAATCACATGGGTAAGATACAAAAAACCAGATGTATCCATGTCGTTAAATGGTTCACTTGCAGGTCTGGTAGGAATTACCGCAAGCTGTGATACCGTATCTCCGACATCTGCTGCAATTATCGGTATCTTAGCCGGATTTGTAGTAGTATTTGGTATTGAATTTATCGATAAAGTATGTAAAATTGATGACCCGGTTGGTGCAGTCGGTGTACATGGAATGTGTGGTGCACTTGGAACACTTTGTGTAGGTCTTTTCTCTGATGGAACAGGTACAGAATGGAAAGGACTTTTCACAGGCGGTGGATTTAAATTATTAGAAGTTCAGTTTATCGGATTTATCGCAACCGTTGCATGGGTTGTTGTAACAATGGTTATCATCTTTAATGTATTAAAACATACCGTAGGTCTTCGTGTATCTGCCGATGAAGAAATCGCAGGTCTGGATATCAGAGAGCATGGTCTTGCAAGCAGTTATGCAGACTTTGTTACAACAGATAACATGGGCGGTGGAAATGTTCCAAACGTAATGGGAATAAAGAGAGGACCGGTAGAATCTCCGGCTGCAACTCAGGCTCCGGCAGAACTGGTGAAAGATCCGAAAGTTGGTACCGATGTACATAAACTGACAAAAGTGGTTATTATTACACGTAGAAATAAACTCGATGACTTTATGCAGGCAATGAATGAAATCGGTGTAACAGGTGTTACCATCACAAACGTATTAGGCTGTGGCGTACAGAAAGGTGCAACCGCTTACTATCGTGGTGTTGAAATGGATATGAACCTGCTTCCGAAAGTAAAAATTGAAATCGTTGTAAGCTTAGTACCGGTCGAAAAAGTAGTAGAAGCTGCAAAAGCAGTGCTTCATACCGGACAGATTGGTGACGGTAAAGTCTTCGTATATGATATTGAAAATGTAGTGAAGATTCGTACCGGAGAAGAAGGTTATCTGGCACTTCAGGATACCTCGGAAGAGTAAAAAAGTTAAAAAAAAAGACCATCTAAAAAAAGATGGTCTTTTTCTATTGACAAGAAAAATCGAGATTGCTATAATACCAAACATAAATGAAAGAACAAAGGCGTTCTTATTTGGAGGGTAAAACTCTCTAAATAAGAGCGCCTTTTTTGTTGATTGAATAAAAAAACAACTCGTAAGAGAGAGGAGATTATGCATGGAAAATTACACGAAGGAAGCCATATTGCAGATGGCAGAAGAGGAAGATGTCGAATTTATCCGTCTTCAGTTTACAGATATGTTCGGATGCCTGAAAAATATTGCAATTCCTTACAGTAAACTGGAGAAAGCGATGGATAATAAATGTGTGATCGACGTTTCTTCTATTGAAGGATTTGTCCGTGATGAAGAATATGACATGTATTTATATCCGGATTTATCTACGTTTTCCATTTTACCGTGGCGTCCACAGCAGGGAAAAGTTGCCAGATTTGTGTGCGATATTTACAACGAAGACGGCACTCCTTATATAGAAAGTCCAAGATATATTTTAAAGAAAGCATTAGAAAAAGCGAAAGCAAAAGGTTATACCTTGATGGTTAATCCGGAGTGCGAATTTTTCTTATTCCATACCGATGATAATGGAATGCCGACAACAACAACTCATGAAAAAGCCGGGTATATGGATTTGAGTCCGATTGATTTAGGTGAGAATGCAAGACGAGACATGGTCTTAACCTTAGAAGAAATGGGATATGATATTGAATCTTCCCATCATGAGATTGCACCGGGACAGCATGAGATTGACTTTGAATATTCTGAGGCGATGGAAACAGCTGATAAGGTCATGACCTTTAAGACGGCGGTTCGTACCATTGCAAAACGTCACGGATTGCATGCGACATTTATGCCAAAGCCGAGAGCCGGAGTCAATGGTTCAGGAATGCATGTCAATATGATGTTAATGAAAGATGGAAAGAATGTATTTACCGATAAAGAAGATGAGCTTGGATTAAGTAAAGAAGCGTATCAGTTTATGGCTGGTATTTTTGCACATATTAAAGGAATGACAGCGATTTGTAATCCATTGGTTAACTCTTATAAACGTCTGGCACCGGGATTTGAGGCACCGTCTGATATTACCTGGTCTTCAAGACAGAGAACTGCGCTGATCCGTGTTCCGCAAAATGTAGAAGGTGGAACACGATTAGAACTTAGAAGCCCGGATGCATCTTCTAATCCATATCTGGTATTGGCACTTTGTCTGGCAGCAGGTCTTGACGGAATTGAAAAACAAATGGAACTTTCGGCGGAATTAAAACGAAGCATAAGGAAATTAAACAAAAAAGAAAAAGAAGAAATGGGAATCGATTCCCTGCCTGAGAATTTAAATGAAGCTTTAACCGAGTTTCATGCAGATGAATTGGTCAAAGAGGTATTGGGAAAAGATTTTACAAAATATTATCTGAAAGCAAAAAAAGAAGAATGGTTAGAATACATGGAACAGGTATCTGAGTGGGAACTTGAACAGTATCTGTACCGTGTGTAAAAAATAAAGAGCAGGAGGCAGTACATGAGCAGCATCATTATTGTATTACCAAAAATCGAAGATGCGAAAAAAATCAGGAAAATACTGATGCAGCATGGATTTGATAGTATCATACCATGCGCTACAGGTGCCTCTGCCCTTATGGAAATGAATAAACAGTCCGGAGGGCTTGTAATCAGCGGATATAAACTTCCGGATATGTATTACACCGAACTCGCAGACATGCTTCCGAGTTTTTTTGATATTTTATTGATTGGTTCAGCAAATGTGGTAAGTTCCGCACAGTCAGGAATCATGGCAGTCACAATGCCGATTCGGGTTCATGAACTGGTTAACACCGTGGAAATGCAGATGATGCAGATTCAGCGTCGTTTAAAGAAACAGAAAAAGAAACCAAAACCAAGAAGTGAGAGGGAACAGAATTATATTCAGAATGCAAAGCGGCTTCTGATGGACAGAAACCATTTGACAGAGGAAGAAGCTTACAGATATATACAAAAGTGCAGTATGGACAGTGCAACCAGTATGGTCGAGACTGCACAGATGATATTGACTTTAATCTATGATGAAGTATAAGCATAAAGACAAGTATAAGCATAAAGGAGAAATGTGATATGTTTACAATTAATGAAAATTATCTGAAACTGCCGGGAAGTTATCTTTTTTCTAACATTGCAAAAAAGGTAAATGCGTATCAAAGTGAAAATCCGGAGGCACAGATTCTTCGCCTTGGAATCGGAGACGTCACACAGCCGCTTGCACCGGCAATCATTGAGGCTCTGCATAAAGCAGTAGATGAGATGGCAAATGCAGAAACCTTTCATGGTTATGCACCGGACCTTGGTTATGAATTTTTAAGAAGTGCTATTGCAAAAAATGATTATAAAGATCGAGGCTGTGATATTGCAGCAGATGAAATCTTTGTATCTGACGGTGCAAAATGTGATTCCGGTAATATTCAGGAAATCTTTGGTCTGGATAATAAAATTGCAGTATGCGATCCGGTTTATCCGGTTTATGTAGACACCAACGTTATGGCGGGAAGAAGTGGGGAATATAATCCAAATACTCAGAACTTTGATGGCATGATTTATATGCCGTGTCTGGAAGAAAATGATTTTGTGCCGGAGTTCCCAAAAGAGAATCCGGATATCATTTACCTATGTTTCCCAAATAACCCGACCGGTGCCACAATTACCAAAGCACAGCTTCAGGAATGGGTAGATTATGCAAAACGTATCGGTGCAGTTATCATCTATGATGCAGCGTATGAAGCATATATTACAGAGGAAGAAATTCCACACAGCATTTATGAATGTGAAGGTGCAAGAGAGTGTGCAATTGAACTTCACAGTTTCTCAAAAAATGCCGGATTTACAGGCGTTCGTCTTGGATATACCGTAGTTCCGAAAGATTTAAAATGCGGTGATGTACAGCTTCATTCTTTATGGGCAAGACGTCACGGAACAAAATATAACGGTGCTCCGTACATTGTACAAAGAGCCGGTGAAGCCGTTTATTCAGATGCCGGAAAAGCTCAGTTAAAAGAGCAGGTTGCTTATTATATGCAGAATGCAAAAGTTATTTATGAAGGCTTAAAAAATGCAGGATATTCTGTATCCGGCGGTGTGAATGCCCCTTATATCTGGTTAAAGACACCGGATAAAATGACTTCATGGGAGTTCTTTGATAAGTTACTTCATGAAGCAAATGTAGTTGGTACTCCGGGAAGTGGATTTGGTGCTCATGGAGAAGGATACTTCCGTTTATCAGCATTCGGAAGTCATGAAAATACAATAAAAGCAGTAGAGCGAATTACAAAGATGTAATAACAGGCGTGAGAACGCGTGATTTGCGTCCCGGGGTCTGGATGCCCCGGGATGTCTGTTTTTAAAAACGCGATAAAGGAGAAATGTGATATGGAATTTGTTACAGGTGTAAAAGAAAAAGAGGCAATGGAACTGCCAGAAGTTATCATGCAGGAAGAAGGAACAGAAGTTATCGTAGAAGGTGCAATTCACAGCATCCGAAATATGGGTGAGATTGCATTTGTCATCTTAAGAAAAAGAGATGGTCTCATTCAGACTGTATGGGAAGAAAATAAGACAAATCTGGATATCTCTGAATTAAAAGAAGCTGCCTGTGTCAGTGTAAAAGGAGTCGTAAAAGATGAAGAAAGAGCTCCGCACGGAAAAGAAGTCCGTCTGGAACAAATTACCATTTTATCACAGCCGACTGCTCCGCTTCCACTTGCGATTGATAAATGGAAATTAAATACCTCACTTGAAACGAAACTGGATATGCGTTCGGTTTCTCTTAGAAACTTAAAAGAAAGAGCGAGATTTAAAATTCAGGAGGCAATCTGCAGAGGATTTCGTGAGTATCTTTATGCACAAGGCTTTACGGAGATTCACACTCCAAAGATTGGGGCAAAAGGCGCAGAAGGTGGTTCCAATATGTTTAAGTTAAGTTATTTCCATACACCGGCCGTGCTGGCACAGAGTCCCCAGTTTTATAAACAGATGATGGTTGGCGTGTTTGACCGCGTCTTTGAAACCGGCCCGGTTTTTCGAGCAGAGAAACACAACACCAGACGTCATTTAAATGAATATACCAGTCTTGATTTTGAGATGGGATACATTGACAGTTTCCTTGATATCTGTGAAATGGAAACCGGATTTTTGCAATATACGATAGAATTATTAAAGAAAGATTATGCAAAGGAATTAAAGATGCTTGGAATCACACTTCCAAACGTGGAAAAAATTCCATATGTCCGCTTTGATGAAGCAAAACGTCTGGTATCTGAAAAATATAACAGAAAAATTCGCAATCCATTTGACTTAGAGCCGGAAGAAGAGGAACTGATTGGAAAATATTTTAAAGAAGAATACGATGCAGATTTTGTATTTGTTACCCATTATCCGTCAAAGAAGAGACCGATGTATGCAATGGATGACCCGGCAGATGACAGATATACCTTAAGCTTTGACCTCTTATTTAAAGGACTTGAGATCACAACCGGAGGTCAGCGTATTCATGATTATAACATGCTGGTAGAAAAAATCGAAAAGAGAGGCATGAGCCAGGAAGGAATGGAACAGTACTTAGATACCTTCAAATATGGCATGCCGCCTCATGGTGGACTTGGAATCGGACTGGAGCGACTGACGATGCAGCTTTTAGGAGAGGACAACGTAAGAGAAGCATGTCTGTTCCCAAGAGATATGAAACGTTTGGAGCCGTAAGAAAGGAGAAACAGCCATGGCAAAGCAGATAATTGATGATACAGTAATGGAAAATGTAGAAATTCTTGCAAAACTTGCCCTTACGGAAGAAGAGCGGAAGAAAGCAAAAGAAAAAATGCAGGAAATGCTGGATTATGTTGATAAATTAAATGAGTTGGATACCGATGGAATTGAACCTCTGTCCCATACATTTTCTATGGGAAATGTATTCCGTGAGGATGTAGTCACCAATGGAGATGACAGGGATGCAATGCTTGACAATGCACCAAAATGCAAAGACGGACAGTATCAAGTGCCGAAGACGGTACAGTAGGAGGAAAGGGTATGGATTTGAAAGATTTAAGTGCTCTTGAACTTTCCACTGCGATTAAAAAAGGAGAAGCAGGTGTGGAAGAAGCTGTAAAGGTGTCACTCGAACAGATAAAAAAATCAGAAGACACTGTACATGCATTTCTTGAGACAGATGAAGAAAAGGTATATCAAAGAGTAAAAGAAGTAGAAGCAGGAATTGCTTCCGGAAAATATAGCGGACCGCTTGCAGGTGTTCCGATTGCAGTCAAAGATAATATCTGCACAAAAGGCAGAAAGACAACTTGTGCATCCAAAATTCTTGGAAATTTTGTTCCGCCTTATGATGCAGAAGCCGTGAAAAAATTAGAAGAAGCCGGAATGATTATTCTTGGAAAAACAAACATGGATGAATTTGCCATGGGAAGTACCAGTGAGACATCTGCATTTGGAATTACCACAAATCCATGGGATCAGACAAAGGTACCGGGTGGATCTTCTGGTGGTTCATGTGCCGCAGTGGCCGCAGGAGAGGCTTTCCTGGCACTTGGTTCGGATACCGGTGGTTCGATTCGTCAGCCATCTTCTTACTGTGGCGTGGTCGGAATGAAGCCGACTTATGGAACGGTTTCTCGTTATGGATTGATTGCTTATGCCTCTTCACTTGATCAGATTGGACCGGTTGCTAAAAATGTGTCAGACTGTACGGCTTTATTAGAGGCAATTTCCGGATACGATAAAAAAGACAGTACCTCGATTGAAAGAAATGATTTGAACTTTACAGAAGCGTTAAACGGCGATTTAAATGGGGTTCGTGTCGGTATTCCTACTGAATATCTTTCAGAGGGACTCGATGAAGATGTGAAAAAAACACTTCAGGAAACCGTAGAACTGATGAGGGCAAACGGAGCAGTGGTTGAAGAATTTTCTCTTGGACTCGTTGACTATGTGATTCCGGCTTATTATATCATTGCTTCCGCTGAGGCAAGTTCCAACCTGGCGCGTTTTGATGGCGTAAAATACGGTTATCGCGCAGGGGAGTTTGAAGGACTTCATGATATGTATAAAAAGAGTCGTGCACAGGGATTTGGAGAAGAAGTCAAACGAAGAATCTTACTTGGTTCTTTCGTATTAAGTTCCGGCTACTATGATGCGTATTATTTGAAAGCATTAAAAGTAAAAGCCATGATTAAAAAAGCATTTGATGATGCATTTGCAAAATATGATATGATTCTGGCACCGGCAGCACCGTCTACCGCACCGAAGGTAGGAAGCAGTTTACAAGACCCGCTTAAAATGTATTTAAGTGATGTCTACACCGCAGGGGTAAATCTCGCAGGTCTTCCGGCAATCAGTGTTCCGGCGGGAAAAGACAGAAATGGAATGCCGGTTGGTCTTCAGTTTATCGGAGACTGCTTTAAAGAAAAGAAAATTATACAGGCAGCTTATGCTTATGAAAAAATCCGTGGAGCATTTCCTATGGCATATCAGAAGGAGGGAAAATAGATGGCAAAACAATATGAAACAGTCATTGGACTTGAAGTTCATGTAGAGCTTGCCACAGCGACCAAAATCTTCTGCGGATGCTCTACGAAATTCGGAGGCGCACCAAATACACATACCTGTCCGGTCTGCACCGGTATGCCGGGGTCTCTTCCGGTCCTAAACAAACAAGTAGTAGAATATGCACTTGCACTTGGACTTGCAGCAAACTGTGAGGTTAATCAGAACTGTAAATTTGACCGAAAGAACTATTTCTATCCGGATAACCCACAGAATTATCAGATTTCCCAGTTATATCTGCCAATCTGCCATGATGGATTTCTGGAAATCCAGACCAATGCAGGAACAAAGAAAATCCGTATTCATGAAATGCACATGGAAGAAGACGCAGGTAAATTAATCCATGATGAATGGGAAGACTGCTCTTTAGTAGACTATAACCGAAGCGGAGTTCCGCTTGTGGAAATCGTGTCCGAACCGGATATGAGAAATGCAGAAGAGGTTATTGCGTATCTGGAAAAATTGAGAATGATTTGTCAGTACCTCGGTGTATCTGACTGTAAATTACAGGAAGGTTCGATGCGTGCTGATGTTAACTTATCTGTACGTGAAGTTGGCACAGAAACCTTTGGAACAAGAACGGAGATGAAGAACTTAAACTCCTTTAAAGCGATTGCCCGTGCGATTGAAGGAGAAAGAGAACGTCAGATTGAACTCATCGAAGAAGGAAAAGCGGTTCAGCAGGAAACCAGAAGATGGGATGACAACAAAGAATATTCCTATGCAATGCGTTCCAAAGAAGATGCAAAAGACTACCGTTACTTCCCGGACCCTGATTTACCGCCGGTCTTTATCAGTGATGAATGGATAAAACGTATCAAGGACAGCCAGCCGGAACTTCAGGAAGCAAAATCTGCACGTTATGAAAAAGAGTATGGACTTTCCGCTTACGATGCTTCACTTTTAACCCAGTCCAAACATCTTGCCGATTTATTTGAAGAAACCGTAAAAGAAAGCCAGAATCCGAAAAAGACAGCAAACTGGTTTATCGGTGAAACTCTGCGTCTGTTAAAAGACAGAGCAATGGAAGCAGAGGAACTGCGCTTTACTCCAAAACATCTTGCAGATTTGATTCTTATGGCTGAAAAAGGAGAAGTCAATAACCAGAATGCAAAGAAAGTCTTTGAAAAGATTTTTGATGAAGATGTAGAACCGAAGGCTTATGTAGAAACAAATGGATTAAAGACCGTAGAAGATACCGGTATGCTTGAATCTGTTGTCGATAAAGTACTTGCAGATAACCCGAAAACTGTAGAAGAATATCATAGCGGAAAAACAAAAGTGCTTGGATTCTTAGTCGGACAGGTTATGAAACAGATGAAAGGCAAGGCAAATCCGGCGTCTGTTAATAAAATGCTGATGGAGAAACTGTGATTAATTGCATGCCTGTTTCTTTTACCGAAACAGTAGAAATTATTTTTGGAGCCATAGAATAGTAGAAATTGTATTTTAAAAATATTGGCTAGTTCGGGGACAGAAATCTTGTCCCCGGACTTTTTTATTTCATAGGATTCTTTTTATGTGCTATGCTTCATTCTTCTCATTCTGCTCAACCAGATAATCCAGCGACCGAAACTGATACCCCATTTCTTCCCATTTGCCAAGCAGTTCATCTAGAATTTGGGCATTGGTTGAGGAAGTGCTGTGGAGCAGTACAATTGCGCCGGGGTGAATCCGGTTAAGCAGTTTGTCGAAGGCTTCTTCTTTTGAGGGCTGGTTATCCTGGTACCAGTCTACATAAGCAAGACTCCAGAAGAAGGTTTTATAACCTAAATCTTTTGCCATTTTTAAGTTGGTTTCGCTGTATTTGCCTTGAGGAGGGCGATAATATTTTTTCATTTCCTGTCCGGTAGCCTCTTTGTATAAATCAGAAAGTTCCTGTAATTCTTTTGAGAAGGAATCAATGGAAGAAATTTGAGACATATCCGGATGGTGATAAGAATGATTGCCTACGATATGTCCGTCGGAAATCATGCGTTTGACAATTTCAGGACTTGTGGAGAGAAAATTTCCAACGACAAAAAAGGTCGCAGGGGCATTGTGCTTTTTTAAAGCATCTAAAATGATTTCAGTATTGCCATTTTCATATCCGCAGTCGAAGGTGAGATAAATATTTTTTTCATCGGTGTCTTGTGCATAGTAGGCGTCATATTGCTGTAATTCTTCGATAGAGGCATTTCCGACAGGACGTTTTCCTTCTTCCTGAAAGCTTAGCCCCCAGTTGCCGACTGCATTGGAAATGGTTTCCTGTGCGGAGTAATAGTGGATGGCAAAGCTTAAAAAATTTCCAAATGCAAAAGAAGCAGTAAGCAATAAAAAAAGTGCAAGATACTTTAAAATAAAATTTTTATGTAACATAAAAAATCCTAAATGCATTGTTGTTACCTAATATATTGAGAAAAAAGGAAAAATATCACAGAAAAAGTGAGATTGCGAAATCCTCAAAATCATGTTAGAGTAAAAAAACAGAAGAGAAAGATAAAGAGAGGAGAACAAAGGTGAATAGAAAATTAATTTTCTTTGATATAGATGGAACAATTATTCCGGAAGATACAGGAGTGATTCCGGAAAGCACGAAAGAGGCAATTAAAAAAGCAAAAGAAAACGGGAATCTGGTTTTTATTAATACAGGACGTACTTTTAGCGGAATTACCCAGCCGATTTTTGATTTGGAATTTAATGGTTATGTCTGCGGATGTGGAACGCATATTTATTTTGATGGAAAGAAAATCTATTCCTCTGTGATTCCGAAAGAAAAATGCATTGAAACGGTAGCTATTCTTCGAAAAAATAAAGTAAATGCTTTTTACGAAGGAGACAAGGGAATTTATTTTGATTACAGCTATTCGAATCCGTTTATGGAACGGGCAAAAAAAATGCTTAGAACGAATGGTAAATCGGTTGAAGTGATATTAGAAGATAAGGATGAAGTATTTGATAAATGCCTGATTAAATTCACAGATGAGGATATCAATAAGAAAGATATCATTATGCCATTTTTTGAAGCAAATTATTATTGTATTGACCGTGGAGAAGATATGTGGGAGATGGCACAGAAAGGTCACAGCAAGGCAACAGGAATCCAGAAAGTCTGCGAATATCTTGGGGCAGATATCGATGACTGTATTGCAATTGGCGACAGCACCAATGACCTTGATATGTTAAAGGCAGTAAAAAACAGTGTGGCAATGGGAAATTCCATGGAGAGCATTCTTCCTTACTGCAGTTATAAGACAACAGATATTAAGGAAGATGGAATTTATAATGCACTGGTATATTTTGGAATTATCTAATGTTTCCGGTAGATTGTTTTTTCAAGGTTTAGATATTCGCGAAACTTTCTTGGAGTATATCCGGTCATTTTTTTAAACTGATTGCTAAAAGCGGCAGCATCTTTAAAGCCACAGGAATAAGCAATTTCTGTAATGCTGTAGTCTGAAGAAGAAAGCATATCAGATGCAATGTGGATTCTTAATTGAAGCAGATATTGTTTCGGAGAAATTTTCTGCTGTTCCATAAAAAGACGATAGAGATAAGTCCGATCAATTCCAATAGCGGCTGCAATGTCCTGAATACGGATGTTGTAGCCGTAATTATTTTTCATATAATCCATTGCGCGTTTTACATATTGAGTGGAATAAGAGTTTCCTTCTACAACAGACGGACCAGTCATCAAACCAAGAAGTTCAAGAAACAACCCTGTCAGAGTAAAAGGATTATAGTTGGCTGAAGAGAAAGTATTTAAGATAGAATGCATCAGAGTCCGTAGATTCAACTTTCGTTCAGAATCAGGAGGACAAATAAAAATACAGGAGTCCTGAAAACAGGTCTGGTTTAAAAGGGCAGGGATTTCCTGTCCATTAAAGCCAATCCATGCATATTCCCAGGGATTGGTTTGGTCGGCTTCATAGTAGGTAGAGTCCATTGGTTTGATTAGAAAGGAGTCTCCGGACTTGAGAGAATACGTATGTCCTTGATGTTTAAAAATACCTTTTCCGGAAAGTACAACATGAATCAAATAATGAGGACGTACGGCAGGACCGAAAGAGTGTCCGGGCTGGCAGTGTTCGTGACCACAAAAATAAATAGATGGAATTCCGGACAGAGACTGGTTCATAAATAAAATCCTCCATTTTACAACATTTTTACAAGTTTTGAGAAACAAATCAGATAGAAAGTCCTTTTCTTTGATTATATAATAAGAATCATAAAAAGACAACGGATTATGATAAAATCAAGGAGGATGAAAAATGGCAAAAATAACGTTTATGGGAGCAGGAAGCACTGTTTTTGCAAGAAATGTATTAGGAGACTGCATGTGTAGTGAAGCGCTCTGTGAAAGTGAAATTGCATTATATGATATTGATGCAAAACGTCTGGAAGATTCAGAGATTATTTTAAATGCAATCAACAAAAATGTAAATGAGGGCCGTGCACAGATTAAAACATATCTCGGTGTGGAAAATCGAAAAGAAGCACTTAGAGGAGCAGATTTTGTGGTTAATGCGATTCAGGTGGGAGGATATGACCCTTGTACTATTACGGACTTTGAAATTCCGAAAAAATATGGTTTAAGACAGACAATTGCGGACAGCCTTGGAATTGGCGGAATTATGAGAGGTCTGCGTACAATTCCGGTGATGCAGGAATTTGCAAATGATATCGAAGAGGTATGCCCGGATGCATTATTTTTAAATTATACAAATCCAATGGGAATTTTATCCGGCTATATGCAGAGATATACAGGGGTAAGAACCATAGGACTTTGCCACAGCGTTCAGGTATGCTCAAAAGATTTATTGACGAAGCTTGGCATGGAAGATAAATTAGAAGGTCGTGTGGAAACGATTGCCGGCATTAATCATATGGGCTGGCTGTTAGATATCCGTGATAAAGATGGAAATGATTTGTATCCGGAAATCAGAAACAGAGCAGCCGAGAAAAATGCAACAGAAAAACATGATGATATGGTACGTTTTGAGTATATTAAACGTTTGGGTTATTATTGTACGGAATCAAGTGAACATAATGCAGAATATAATCCATTTTTTATCAAGGCAAAATATCCGGAACTAATTGAAAAATACAATATTCCGTTAGATGAATATCCAAGACGATGCATCAAGCAGATCGCAGAATGGGAAGAAGAGAAAAACAATATCTTAAAAGACGGAAAGATTACCCATGAGCGAAGCAGAGAGTATGCATCTCATATTATGGAAGCAGTTGTAACCAATCAGCCGTATAAAATTGGTGGAAACGTAATCAATAAAGGTATGATTGAAAATCTTCCGGCGGATGCCTGTGTAGAAGTACCGTGTATGATTGACGGAAATGGAGTCAATCCATGCAGAGTCGGAAGACTTCCGGTACAGCTGGCTGCAATGAATATGACAAATATCAATGTACAGCTGCTTACCATTGAAGCAGCAGCAACGAAAAAGAAAGAATACATCTATCAGGCTGCGATGCTTGACCCTCATACAGCAGGAGAACTTTGCATTGATGATATTGTAAAAATGTGCGATGAGTTAATTGACGCACATGGAGATTATATGAAGATGTATAAATAGTGATAAAGTTTCGCATTGACTTGACGGAAATCGGGTATCGGCTTATAATCAAATTCACCTGAAAAAGGCAGTTGGAGGAATATGATTATGGCAATGAATCCAGTAAAGTTAATGCAGATAAAAGCGACAATTGCCGGAGTAGAGAGGCGGCATCCGAATCTTCGAAAGTTTTTTGAGGCAGTTGGAAGAGAGAAATTAAGAGAAGGAACGATTTTGGAACTGAAGGTGCAGACACCGGAAGGGAAAAAGCTGATTTCCAATGTAAAACTGACCAAAGAAGATGAAAAATTAATTTCAGAGCTGTTAAAGAATAAAGACACCTTGCTTTAAAAGCAGGGTGTTTTTTTCTTGACAAAGGTAAGAATTGGGAGTAATATAATGCTAAAATGTTCACGAAAATTAAAAAGGTGGATTACATGAATATACAAGAATATGATATTATGAACGAAATCGCAGAAAGCGGTTATGAAAATCAGAGAATTTTAACAGAAAAGACAGGATATTCTCTTGGAAAGGTTAATCAGTCCTTAAATGAATTGATTCAGAAAGAGTATCTTACCAAAGAATATCAATTAACAGAAAAAGCAGAAGCGGAGTTTGAAAAGAAAGCTCCGAAAAATGCAATTATTTTGGCAGCAGGTTATGGAATCCGAATGATGCCGATGAATCGGGAAGTGCCAAAGGGGTTAATCGAGGTTAATGGAGAACCGTTGATTGAGCGCCTAATTCGCCAGCTTCATGAAGCCGGAATTTTTCAGATTGATATTATTGTCGGGTTTATGAAAGAGCAGTATGAATATCTGATTGATGAGTTTCAGGTAAACCTAATTGTCAATCGTGAATATGCGCAGTACAATAATCTTCATTCTCTGGCACTTGCAAAAGACAGGATTTCAAATACATATATTATTCCGTGTGACGTCTGGTGTGAAAAAAATCCATTTTCCAAAAGAGAGCTGTATTCCTGGTACATGGTGACAGATTTGGTGGATGACGAAAGTGATGTCAGAGTCAATCGAAAATTAGAGCTGGTTTCGGTAGATGCAGAAAAAAGCGGAAATGCAATGGTAGGCATTGCTTACATCCTTGAAGAAGAAGCAGAAGAACTTCAGAGCCAGATAAAAGAAATGTGTAAGAAAAAAGCTTATGAAAACGTATTCTGGGAAAGCGCTCTAATGAAAAAAGGTAAAATGTATGTATCAGCGAAAATCGTGCCGTCAAGAAGTGTTTATGAAATTAATACTTATGAGCAGTTAAGGGAACTCGATGACACGTCAAAACAGTTAGACTCAGATGTGATTCATTTGATTTCTGAAATTTTGGCATGTGAGCCGAATGAATTAGAAGAGATTGAAGTTCTAAAAAAAGGCATGACAAATCGTTCTTTTATGTTCAAGTGCAGAGGCAAACGGTTTATCATGAGGATTCCGGGTGAGGGAACAGAAATGCTGATTAACCGAAAGCAGGAATACGAAGTTTATCAGGTAATCAAACCGCTTGGTATCTGTGATTCGATTCGATATATCAATCCGGAAAATGGTTACAAACTGACAGAATTTATCGAAGATGCAAGATGCTGTGATTCCGGAAACCCGGAGGATGTAAAGGCATGTATGGCGGTGCTCCGTAAGTTTCATGAAAGCGGGGTAAAGGTGGAACACACCTTTGATGTTTTTGAACGGCTAGAGTTTTATGAAAAATTGTGGAAGGGAATTCCGTCCTGCTATCGTGATTACAAGCAAACCAAAGCGCATGTATATGAATTAAAAAACTATATTGATAAGCAGGAAAAGCAGATTTCACTGTGTCATATTGATTCTGTTCCGGATAACTTTTTAATGACCAAAGACAGAATCGCATTAATTGACTGGGAATATGCGGGGATGCAGGATACAGATGTGGATCTTGCGATGTTTATCATTTATTCCATGTACGGGAAAGAACAGGCAGATGCTTTGATTGATGCATATTACACAGAAGGATGCAAAAAAGAAAAACGATTAAAGATTTACTGTTACGTTGCAGTTTGTGGTCTGTTGTGGAGTAACTGGTGCGAAGTAAAATACCATGAAGGTGTTGAATTTGGCGAGTATTCCTTAAGACAGTACCGATACGCAAAAGAATATTATAAATATGTAAAGGAAGAACTGGAAAATGGCTTATAAAGTAGAAAATGCAGTTATTATGGCAGCAGGATTGTCCAGTCGATTTGCGCCTCTTTCTTATGAAAAGCCAAAGGCTTTGATCACAGTGAAAGGTGAGGTGCTGATTGAACGGCAGATTCGCCAGTTAAAAGAGGCCGGAATCCATGATATTGCAATTGTTACGGGATATAAAAAAGAAAAATTTGAATACTTAAAAGAAAAGTGTCAGGTGACACTTATCGAAAATCCAGAGTATGCAACCAGAAATAATAATGGTTCGATTTATTCGGCAAGAGAATGGATTGGGAATACTTACGTGTGCAGTGCAGATAATTATTTCCCTGAAAATCCATTTGAATCGGAAGCGGAAGGCAGTTATTATTCGGTACTTTATGCCGATGGGGAGACAAACGAGTGGTGTGTCACAGAAGATGAAACCGGAAGGATTACTTCGGTTAAAGTCGGAGGCAGAGACTCCTGGTATATGATGGGACATACCTTCTGGGCAGAGCCGTTTAGCAAACGTTTTCTTGAAATCTTAGAAGCCGAGTATAACAAACCGAAAACCAGGAATAAATTATGGGAAGATATTTATATTGAACATATAGAAGAACTCTCGATGAAAACCAGAAAATATAATCAAGATGAAATTTATGAATTTGATTCTTTAGATGAATTAAGGGAGTTTGATGAGAACTATAAAACAAATTCCGGTTCTGAAATCTTAAAGAAAATTTCTGATGAACTTCAAATAAAAGAAGAGGAAATCTACCACCTCGTTCCGGCAAAGGATGAGAATGGACTGGTGACCGGAGTTAAGTTTGAAATACAGGGAAAACAGTTTGAGTATGACTATCAGCTACAAAAGATGATACATGGAGGAAAAATCGATGAATAAATTAGATCGCAAAAGAATAGACTGGCTCATCACGTTAGCTCCTTTTATTAGCATTATGTTATTAGCGGGTGTATTATTTGTATTTCCAAATGAGTCCAATAACATTATAAGTAAGGTGCGATTTTTTTTCGGTGATACAGTCGGGATTTATTATTTAGTAATTGGTTTAGCAGTTTTGCTGGTTTCTGTTTATTTAGCTTTTTCAAAGTATGGGAATGTCGTATTAGGTGAGCCAAATGAGAAGCCGAAATATCCATTTTTTGTATGGGGAAGCATGATGTTTACTTGTGGACTTGCAGCAGACATTTTGTTCTATTCATTTGCGGAATGGGTAATGTACGCAACTAATCCGCATATGGAAGAACTTGGCTCCGTGGCAGAATGGGCCGGCGTTTTTCCACTGTTTCATTGGAGCTTTATTCCGTGGGCATTTTATCTGGTACTTGCAGTCGTATTCGGTTTTATGTTACACGTGAGAAAAAGAAATCGTCAGAGATATTCGGAAGCATGTCGACCAGTTATTGGGAAACATGCGGATGGTGTGTTGGGACGTGTGATTGACTTATTTGCATTATTTGCGCTGCTTGCCGGAACCGCAACGACATTTAGTGTTGCAACACCGCTTTTGGCAGCAATTATTGTAAAATTATTTGGTATCACGCTTAGCCGAACAGTTGTTACAATCATCATTTTATTGGTTACCTGTGCAGTATATACCTATGCAGTTTTGCATGGGTTTAAAGGAATTAGTTTTTTGGCGAAGCTGTGTATTTATCTTTTCTTTGGCTTATTATTGATTGTGTTGCTGATCGGTGGTCAGGGAAAATTTATCATTGAAAATGGCTTCCAAAGTTTTGGAAAGATGTTACAGCATTTTATAGAGTTAAGCACATTTACGGATCCGGAACGCACCAGTAATTTTCCGCAAGATTGGACGATTTATTATTGGGCCTATTGGATGGTTTGGGCAGTCGCAGCTCCATTCTTTATTGGTAACATTTCACGTGGCAGAACGATTAAACAAACGATTCTTGGAGGATACGTGTTTGGTGTTGGATCAACAATTATTAGTTTTGTCGTACTTGGAAATTATGGGCTTGGGCTTCAAGTGAGTGGAAAAGCAGATTTTATTTCCCAATATGCGAAAGATGGAGATCTTTACGGACTCATTTTGAATATTATAGATACAATGCCGCTGGCAAAGGTGATTTTAGTAATCACAGTGTTATGTATGATTGCATTTTATGCGACTTCATTTGATTCGATTGCATATACGGCAGCTTGTTATAGTTACAAGGAGCTTGGAGAAAATGAGCATCCGCATAAACTGATTGAATTGTTATGGTGTTTACTATTGATTGTATTGCCGATTGCGTTAGTGTTTTCGGAAAGTTCGATGAATAACATTCAGAGTATCAGTATCATTTCGGCATTTCCGATTGGCATTATTATGATTCTTATTTTGATAAGTTTCTTTAAAGATGCAGGAAAATATTTAGCTGAATCAAGTAAATCTCCTGATTCAACTACGAAAAGCAAGAAGTAGTGGGTAGAGACTTGCTTTTTGTAGAGAACGGTAAAGAACTGGAGAATTTGATATGACACTTATACAGTTAAAATATATTTTGACAATAGCAGAAACAAAATCCCTAAATAAAGCGGCAGAGCAGCTTTATGTTTCACAGCCATCTCTAACCAATGCTCTGAAGGAACTGGAAAAAGAAATTGGGATTACGATTTTTTTTAGAAGCGGACGTGGTGTAACACTGACGAATGATGGCGTGGAATTTTTAACCTATGCCAGAGAGCTTTATCATGAGTATGAACAGTTACTGCACCGTTATACAGAAGGCAGTTCTTATAAGAAGAAATTCGCAGTTTCCACCCAGCATTATTCCTTTGCGGTCAAAGCGTTTGTGGACGTTGCAAAGACGCTGGATATGTCACAGTATGAACTTGCAATCCGTGAAACAAAGACTGCAGAAGTTATTATGGATGTCAACACAATGAAAAGTGAAATCGGGGTATTATATTTAAGTGACTTTAACCGCAAATCCATGGAAAAACTCTTAAACTCTGCAAATCTGGAATTTCATCCCTTAATTGAGTGTGATGCTTATGTTTATTTATGGAAGGGTCATCCGTTAGCGGAAGAAGCATGTATTACGATGAAGCAGTTAGAGAATTATCCATGTCTGGCATTTGAGCAGGGAGACAACAGTTCCTTTTATCTTTCAGAAGAATTACTGCCGACAAATGAATACGGTCAGATTATTCATGCAAATGACAGAGCGACGATGCTGAATTTGATGGTGGGCTTAAATGGTTATACGCTTTGTTCCGGTCTAATCTGTGAAGATTTAAATGGAAATGACTATCGTGCAGTACCGTTTAAAAATAGTGAAGGACCGGAAGAAAACAAAATGGAAGTCGGATATGTGACAAGAAAGAATCTGATTTTAAGTAAATTAGGTGAGATGTATGTAAATGCATTAAAAGAATATCTGAAAACGGAATAACGAAAGGAATCATGAAATAGCCAGTTATAGCTTAAAACTATAACTGGCTATTTTTTTTGTGTATTAGACAGGTAAATTTGATTGTGTTAATATCAATAACATGTAAAACATATTAAACAGGTATGAAAATAGGAATATAAAAACAGGAGGAAAAACAGATGACGGATGTTCTGATTATTGGAAGTGGCCCGGCCGGTATGACAGCAGGCATTTACATAAAAAGAGCAAACTTAGATGTGCAGATAATAGAAAAAGAATATGAAGGAACCGGTCAGATGGCAGAGAGCAGCCGCATTGATAATTATCCTGGATTTTATGGAATAAGCGGTTATGACCTGGGAGAGAAAATCAGGGAGCATGCCGAAAACTTAGAGATTGAATTTTTAGAAGAAGAAGCAGTTGCCTTTGAAGAGACCAAAAAAGGATTTTTGGTTATCCTGGAAAGTGGAAAAACACTGGAGGCAAAAACAGTGATTTATACAGCCGGGGCAGAACACAGAAAATTAAATGTTCTTGGAAGTGATACATTTGAAAATAAAGGAATTTCCTATTGTGCCTCCTGCGACGGAGCTTTTTACAAAGAAAAAGACGTGGTGGTGATTGGCGGAGGAAACAGTGCATTGGATGATGCTTTGTTACTTTCTGAAATTTGTAACAAAGTATATCTGGTTCACAGAAGAGATAAGTTTCGAGGCAATCCTGGAACACTTGCAAAATTAGAAGCAAAAGAGAATGTTGAAATTATTCGAAATGCAAATGTCCAGGAAATCAAAGGAACAAAAAAAGTAGAAACTGTTTTATTAGATACAGGAGCTTCCCTTGAAGTACAAGGTGTGTTTGTGGCAGTGGGGATGATTCCACAGACAGAAAAATTAAAAGACCTGGTTGAGTTAGATGAAAATGGATATGTAAAAGCTGGGGAAGATGGAATGACTTCCAAACCGGGATTTTTTGTAGCAGGAGATGTAAGAGCAAAGAAACTTCGACAGATTATTACAGCAGCAGCAGATGGAGCAAATGCAGCAGATTCAGCCATTCATTATATCATACAGTAGTACAACGTACGAATAGAAAGGAAACAATATCATGGTAAATCAACTGACAAGAGAAAATTTTGAAAAAGTAATAAAAGAAAACAGTATTGTTGTTGTAGAGTTCTATTCTGCAACTTGTAAGCACTGTAAAAAGCTGGAGGCAGGAATTGCAGAGCTTTCCGAGGAAGCCGGAAATGAAGTGTACTTCGGAAAAGTATTAGTTTCTGATGAACTGGCTCTGGCAGACGAATATGAAATCACCTCAGTTCCGACTTTATTATATTTTAAAGACGGAGAGATTCGTGAAAAATCAATTGGCTTTACACATAAACTGATTATTGCAGAAAACATAAAGAAATTATAAAAGAACAGGAGTAGATAGATTATGGGATATCCAAGTATTTTTCCAACAGGAACATTAATTTATGATAAAGAGAAAACATTTAATGGTTATACAATTTTTCCTTCCGCAAAAGGAGCATTATTAATCGATATGAATGGTCGTGAAGTTCAGCTTTGGGCAGGACTTGGCGGATTTCCAAATAAAATTCTTCCGGGCGGATATGTAATGGGAACAACAGGAACAAGACCTGGTAAAAAAGCATATCAGGACCAGATTGATTTGGTTCAGGTTGACTGGGATGGAAATGTTGTCTGGAAATTTGATAAAACAGAATTAATTGCAGACGGAGATAAAGACCCGGTTTACATGGCAAGACAGCATCATGATTATCAAAGAGAAGGCTCTACTGTTGGTTATTATTATCCGGGCGGAGAACCAAAGACAGATAGTGGAAATACCTTAATTTTAACACATGAAAATCTTTATAATCATGATATTTCAGATAAACGTCTGATTGATGACAAGATTATCGAAGTAGACTGGGAAGGAAACATCTTATGGAGCTGGAGAGCAAGCGACCATTTCGACCAGTTAGGATTTGATGAGGCAGCCAAAAACGCACTGTTCCGTAATCCATGCCTGCAGGGTGAAGCCGGTGGTGACTGGATGCACATCAACAGTATGTCAGTCTTAGGTGAAAATAAATGGTACGATCAGGGAGATGAACGTTTCCATCCGGACAACTTGATTATTGATGCAAGAAATGCAAATATTCTGGCAATCATCAGCAAAGAAACCGGAGATATCGTATGGCGTGTCGGACCAGATTTTAATGAAAACGAAGCAACCAAAAAACTTGGATGGATTATCGGACAGCACCATTTACATATGATTCCAAAAGGACTTCCGGGAGAAGGAAATCTGCTGGTATTTGACAATGGTGGAGAAGGCGGATACGGTACTCCAAACCCTGGAGCATTAACAGGTGTCAACAATGCAAGGAGAGATTATTCAAGAGTACTTGAATTTAACCCGATTACACTTGAGATTGTATGGCAGTATACTCCACTTGAAGCAGGAAATCTGTTATTTACGGATGCATCTAAATTTTATAGTTCCTACATCAGTGCAGCACAGAGACTTCCAAATGGAAATACTTTAATTACAGAAGGTTCTGACGGACGTCTCATTGAAGTGACACCGGAACATAAAATTGTATGGGAATACATTAATCCATACTTTAACACCATCCTTGGACAGTTTACGAACAACATGGTTTACCGTGCATACCGTGTACCTTATGAATGGATTCCACAGGTAGAAAAACCGGAAGAAATTTCTGTTGAACCGATTGATGTGGAAACCTTCCGTGTGCCGGGTTCTTTAGTTGGAAATGGACTTGGAAAAGTGACAACGATTGACGGAGTCGACCCGAATGCACGCCTGATGACAGGTGGAGGAGCATCCGAAGATGAGGATGAAGAAGTAAACTTCTGCGTGGCAACCGTAAAGAAAAGTGATTTAATTCATAAATAAATCTGAGAATAAATTCAAAATTAAATTTAAGGTAATGATACCTGAAAGGGAGTGAAGAAAATGAAAAGCAAAAAAATTACAGCAGCAGTTTTTGGTCTTGTTCTTACATTAGGTCTGGTGGTTACAGGCTGTGAAAGTAATAGTAGTAAAGCAGATGACAGTGCGAAGACAGATTCAGGAAGCAAGAAAGAAGCAAGTGCAGATGGATATCAGGTAGTCAATATCGGTTTCCCGAGCGCCGGTTATGAATGGGCAGAAGGTGCACTGGCAGTAGCAGAAGAAAAAGGTTATCTGGATGAATACTTAAATCCACTTGGCTATGATGCCGATTTGATTCCATTTACAGGGGCAGCACCGGCGATTCATGAAGCATTAGTATCCGGCGATTTGGATTATGCATATTATGCAGGATTTGCAGGAATTATGGCAAAATCAAATGGAATTGATACGAAGTTATTGGCTGTAACAAGCTTTGGTTCTGCATGGCAGTTAGCAGTCAGCGCAGATTCCGGAATCACTTCCCTGGAGGATTTAAAAGGAAAAACTATTTCCTATCAGAGAGGTGCAACTCCTCAGATGTATGTATTAAAGGTGTTAGAAGAAGCAGGTCTTAGTGCAGACGATGTACAGCTTGTAAACAGTACCATTCCGGAAGGACTTTCCAGTCTTTCTACCGGTGCAGTTGATGCGGCAGTTGTTACTTATGGACAGGCAGATACCTTAGTAGAACAGGGAAAAGCTTCTATTATTCATAAGGGAGTAGATGCGGATGCAGATACTTTCTATGAACCAAGTGTGCTGACAGGAAGAAGTGATTTTGTGGAAAAAAATGCAGATGTCTCAAGCGCAATTATTGAAGCTATGTTAAAAGCAAGAGATGATATTATTGCAGACCCGGAAGCATTTTACGAATTGTCTTCTGAAAAGAGCGGAAGAACATTAGAGCAGGTAAAATCCGTAGCAGTATCTGAGGTAGAACTTGCTTATCCGGTCAACTTAGATGAAAGATACATTACTTCATTAAAGAATATTGAACAGTTTGAACTCGACAACGATATTATTACCAGTCAGGTAGATTTTGATTCCTGGATTGATTCCTCCTATCTGGATAAGGCAGTACAGGATTATCAGGAAAACGTAGAGTAGGGAGGATTCATGAGCATGTACAAAGGAAATAATGCATTTATACAAAGACTATTGCTCTTTCTTAATATGATTATATTGCCGGTACTGATTGTACTGGCATGGCATGTTGCCACTTCTACCGGAGCAATGTCTACGCTGATTTTACCGAAAATCAGTACCGTGCTTGAAATATTAAAAGACCAGCTTACAAACGGTCCGCTTGCCGGAGATATCGGCATCAGTTTAAGCCGTATCGCAAAAGGATATGCGCTGGCAGTCGTTGTAGGAATTTTACTTGGCGTGCTCATGGGAATGAACAAATTTGCAAACCGGTTTTTTATGCTAACATTTACAGCAATTCGTCAGATTCCAATGATTGCATGGGTTCCGATTTTAATTATCTGGTTTGGTATCGGAGAAGAATCTAAAGTAGCAGTTATCTTCTTAGCAGCATATTTCCCGGTACTGGTAAATACAGTCAGCGGAATTGAACGTACAGACCCGAAACTGATTGAAGTTGGAAAAATGTACCATTTAAATGGATGGCAGCAGTTTACACAGATTTATCTTCCATCTGCTCTTCCTTCTATTTTTGTAGGATTAAAACTGGGATTAAGTGTATCCTGGATGGCAGTTGTAGGTGCAGAAATGATTGCAGCCACATCTGGTATCGGATTCCGTATCAATGATGCAAGAAGCCTGATGCAGTATCCGATTGTATTTGCAGGAATTATCGCCATTGCAGTGGTTGGTGTGATTATGGATTTAGCCATCTCACTCATTGGTAAGTTATGCACACCTTGGGAAAGAAGCAGGTAGGAACATGGGAAAGAAAAAGTTAATCATTCATGATGTAAATAAAAGCTTTGCAGTTAATGGACAAAACGTAGATGTATTAAAAGATATTAATCTTGAAATAGAAGAAGGCGAGTTTGTAGTCATTGTCGGACACAGTGGATGTGGAAAAAGTACTTTATTAAAAATGATTGCAGGACTTGAAAAAAATGATACAGGAATCTTAAGTGTAGATGGAAAAGAAATCGATGGACCAGGAATGGACAGAGGAATGATTTTCCAGGAACACAGACTGTTTCCATGGATGAGTATCGAGAAAAATGTACAGCTTGGTCTAAAAGGATTAAGCAAGGAAGAAAAAAGAAAACTTTCTGACCAGTATCTGGAGTTGGTAAAGCTTAGCGAATTTAAAAAAGCATATCCAAGTCAGCTCTCAGGTGGAATGTCACAAAGAGCTGCCATTGCAAGGTCTTTGGTAAGTCAGCCGGAAATTCTTCTCTTAGATGAACCATTTGGAGCATTGGATGCGCTGACAAAAATTGAACTTCAGGAAGAAATGCTTAAGATTCGTGAACGCTTTCATAATACCATGATTATGGTTACACATGATATTGAAGAAGCTGTATTTTTAGCGGACCGTATCGTGGTTATGTCCGCAAGACCGGGACGAATCAAAGATGTAATTAAGGTAGAACTTGGAAAATACAGAGACCGTGGAAGCACAGACTTCACACATTATAAAAAGAAAATCTTTGATTATTTCTTTGAAGAAAAAACAGTTACACCAGAATACAATATTTAAAAATAAACCATGTAGATGCCTGAGAAGGATTTACATGGTTTTTTGATTTTTGGAAAAATGTGTAAAATCACGTCAAAAAAGCTGGAAAAATGTGTTAGCATTAATATAGAATGAATTTAAAAGGCGGTGAATTTCAATGAAAAGAAATGCAATGGAAAGTTTAGTACGATGGAAGAATGATGAAGAACGTAAGCCAATGGTATTAAAAGGTGCCAGACAGGTTGGGAAAACCTGGATTATGAAAGAATTTGGCAGGCAGTATTATGAAAAATATGATTCATGGTCAAGAGATGAATTACATCTTAAAAATATTATGAAATTTGAAAAATACACAATTGAAGAGTTAAAACAGGAAGTTAAGTAAATAAAATAAAGGAGTTTGTGATTTTATAAGTCACAAACTCCTATTTTGGATTAAGTATTAGAAAAAATTATTTATCAATCTTACTCAGTGCCGCTTCATCTGCAACGATTGTCACATCATTATGCAACTGCAAAATAGAAGCCGGTACTTCCGGAGTAATTGGTCCGTAAAGTACTTCTTTTAAGATATCGGCTTTATCTGCACCACTTACAACAACCAAAATTTTCTTTGCCTGCATAATGCTTTTGATACCCATTGTGTAAGCCTGTCTCGGAACATCATCTTCGGATTCAAAGAAGCGTTTGTTGGCTTCAATAGTGCTTTCCGTTAAGTCTACGCAATGAGTTTCTTTTTCAAATGCTTCACCTGGTTCATTAAATCCGATATGACCGTTATGTCCAAGGCCAAGGAGCTGTAAATCGATTGGACCTTGTTCCTGAATGATTTGATTGTAGTCATCGCAGGCTTTTTTTGAATCCGGTTCAAGTCCGTCCGGAACAAAAGTTTTAGTTTTATCGATATTTACATGGTTAAAGAGATTGGTATTCATGAAATAACGATAGCTCTGGTCATTTTCCGGGCTTAAGCCTTTGTATTCATCTAAATTGATACTTGTAACCTGTGAAAAATCCAAATCACCTTTTTCATACCATTCAATCAGTTGCTTGTAAGTTCCAACAGGTGAAGAGCCGGTTGCCAGTCCCAATACACAATTCGGCTTCATGATAATCTGGGCAGAAATAAGATTTGCTGCCTTTCTACTCATATCCTGATAGTTTTTTGCTTTGTAGATCACCATTTTTCTTTACTCCTTTAAAAAATTCATTTTTGATTCTTATTTGTTTCTTAACTATAGTATATCGAAAAAGAAAATAATTTCAATAGAAAAGTGGACAAAAGAAAATAGTTTCTTGAACTGAAAAGATTACCGTTAACTTGTGCAAAATATACAAAAAGAATCAATGAAAAACGTGCAAAAAAACATTTTTGGGCGAAAAATACGAAACTAGTTTCAAACGATACGAGAGGGGTTGAAAAAAGTTCCGAAAAAAACTATACTACAAGCAAGAACGAAGGAGGCAACAAAATGAATCAAAAAGTTGAGAACCTTAAGGGCAAGTTAATTGTATCTTGTCAGGCGTTACCGGACGAACCGTTACACTCTTCTTTTATTATGGGAAGAATGGCTTTGGCAGCTAAGGTAGGCGGTGCAAGTGGAATTCGTGCCAACACAAAAGAAGATATTAAAGAAATTCAGTCTCAGGTAGATTTACCGATTATCGGAATTGTAAAAAGAGACTATGAAGATAGCAAGATTTATATCACTCCGACAATGAAAGAGATTGAAGAGCTGATGGAAGTAAAACCGGAGATTATCGCAATGGATGCAACCATTTCTAAACGACCGGGAAATAAATCATTGGATGAATTTTTCCATGAAGTGAAAGCAAAGTATCCGGATCAGCTCTGGATGGCAGATTGTTCAACAATTGAGGAAGCTCTTCATGCAGATGAACTTGGATTTGATTTTATCGGAACGACAATGGTAGGTTACACGGAACAGAGCAAAGGTGATAAAATTGAAGCAAATGATTTTGAGATTTTGAGAAAGATTATTGCAGGTGTAAAGCATAAAGTAATCGCAGAAGGAAATATCAATACGCCGGAGAAAGCAAGAAGAGTAATTGAGTTGGGTGCATATAGCGTAGTAGTCGGTTCAATTATCACAAGACCACAGTTGATCACAAAGGCTTTTGTAGAAGAGATGGAGCACTAAAAAATTTTTATATAAAAAAGAAAGGAAAGAAAAGCGATGAGAAACTTAGAAAAGTACAAAGGAGTTATCCCAGCATTTTATGCATGCTACGATGAAAAAGGAGAAGTAAGTCCAGAAGGAGTACAGGCGTTAACAAAATACTTCGTAGAAAAAGGAGTAAAAGGTGTTTATGTAAACGGTTCTTCAGGAGAATGTATCTACCAGAGTGTAGAAGACCGTAAAATTATTCTTGAAAATGTAATGAAAGCGGCAGAAGGCAAGCTTACCGTAATCGCACATGTTGCATGCAACAATACCAAAGACAGCCAGGAACTTGCAAGACATGCAGAAAGCCTTGGCGTAGATGCAATCGCAGCAATTCCTCCGATTTATTTCCGTTTACCGGAATATGCAATTGCACAGTACTGGAATGATATCAGTGCAGCTGCACCGAATACAGATTTCGTAATTTATAACATTCCACAGCTTGCAGGTGTTGCTTTAACTCAGGGGCTCTTCGCAGAAATGAGAAAAAATCCGAATGTGATCGGTGTTAAAAACTCTTCTATGCCGGTTCAGGATATTCAGATGTTCAAACAGGCAGCAGGTGCGGATTATGTCATCTTTAACGGTCCGGATGAGCAGTTCATCAGTGGACGTGTAATTGGAGCAGAAGGTGCAATTGGCGGAACTTATGGTGCAATGCCGGAATTATACTTAAAGCTGGATGAATTTGTAAAAGCGTGTGATATGGAACATGCAAGAGAACTTCAGTATGCATGTGATGAAATTATCTACAAAATGTGTTCTGCACATGGAAACATGTATGCAGTGATCAAAGCAATCTTAAAGATTAACGAAGGACTGGAACTTGGCGGAGTAAGGGAACCGCTCCCAGCATTAGTTGAAGACGATATGAAGATTGTTGAAGAAGCGGCAGAAATGATTCGTGAAGCAAAAAAGAAATATTTATAAAATAATATTTTAAACTTTTAGAGAGGGAAAAAGTATGCAGGGTTTTACTTATATTGATCTGATCATTTTGGTTGTATATTTAGCAGCAGTATTGTTTGCAGGTCTTCATTTTGCAAAAAAAGAAATGAAGGGAAAAGAATATTTTAAGGGCGATGGAACTGTGCCGTGGTGGGTAACATCTGTATCCATCTTTGCAACATTGTTAAGTCCGATCTCATTCTTGTCATTGGCAGGAAACTCCTATGCGGGAACATGGATTATGTGGTTTGCGCAGCTTGGTATGCTGCTTGCAATTCCGATTACCATTCGTTTCTTCCTTCCAATTTATAGTAAATTGGATATTGATACTGCGTATCACTATCTGGAACTGAGATTTGGAAGCAAAGGACTGCGTGTGCTTGGTGCAGTAATGTTTATTGTTTACCAGATTGGACGTATGTCAATTATTATGTATCTTCCATGTATGGTACTTGGAAGTTTGACCGGAATTAATGTAAATCTTCTGATTATCATCATGGGTGTAATTGCAATTATTTATTCTTACACAGGCGGCTTAAAATCAGTACTTTGGACAGACTTTATTCAGGGTTCTGTACTTTTAATCGGTGTAACATTTGCTTTGATTTTCTTGCTGTTACATATGGATGGCGGCATCGGAGCAATCTTCCAGGCATTTGCTACGGAGCACAAATTCCTTGCGGTAGATCAGCCAATCTTTAATCCGAACATCTTAAAAGACAGTGTATTTATTATGATCGTGGGTGCCGGATTTAATACAATGGGATCTTATGTTTCCAGTCAGGATATTGTACAGCGTTTTACTACTACAACGGATACAAAGAAATTAAATAAAATGATGCTTACAAACGGAGCATTGTCTATCTTTATTGCAACAGTATTTTACTTAATCGGAACCGGTTTATATGTATTCTATCAGCAGAATGCGCTTCCACCGGCAGCTGCTCAGGACCAGATTTTTGCATCTTATATTGCATTTGAGCTTCCGGTCGGAGTAACAGGTTTATTATTAGCAGCAATTTATGCAGCCGCTCAGTCAACCCTTTCTACCGGTTTGAACTCTGTAGCGTCAAGCTGGACACTGGATATTCAGTCCAGTCTTTCTAAAAAAGAATTAGGTTTTGAAAAAGAAACAAAGATTGGTCAGAGAGTTTCTCTTATTGTTGGTATCTTCGCAATCGTAGTCGCAATGGTACTTGCAAACGGAGGAGTAAAATCTGCATATGAATGGTTTAACGGATTCATGGGTCTGGTACTTGGTATTTTAATTGGAACCTTTATCCTTGGAGCATTTACAAAAATTGCAAACACATTTGGTGCAGTTGCCGCATTTATCGCATCTTCTGCAGTAATGGTTTACATTAAATATTTTGTACCTGCCGGAGAGGTTACAATCTGGAGTTACTCTATTATCTCAATTGTCGTTTCCTTAATTGTAGGTATTCCGGCAAGTATTCTTTGGAGAAAACTGAAAAATGATAAGACGGTACCGGCTCCAAATACAACAATCTTTAAGAATTAATTAGGGGTGTATTGGAAATGATTTTTGGAAATATTAAAAATATAGAAGAATTTGCATATCTCGAAGAACAGATAAAAGAATGTTTTGAATATGCAAAGACACATGACCTTGCTTCTTATGAAAAAGGAAGTCATGAAATTGACGGAGAGCGTCTGTTTGTAAATATCGTAGAATATGAAACCACAACTCCGGAAAAGCGTTTTTGGGAAGCGCATAAAAATTATCTGGACGTTCATTTTATGCTTCACGGAACGGAGCAGATTGATTTGAACTTTATTCAAAATATGGAGTTAAAAGAATTCGTAGCAAAAGATGATTTCCTTCCGATGGAAGGCGAAAAAAATGCTTCGGTTGTGCTGACCGATGGTGATTTTCTGGTATGCTATCCAAGTGATGGACATCGAACCGCAGTTTGTGTAGGAGAAAAACCGGAAACCATTAAAAAAGCAATTTTTAAAGTAAAGATCTAAAATTTAGGCAGGTGTTAAGCCTGCCGAGCAAAAGGCAAACCATTGGTTTGCCTTTTTTTCGACAGCATAAGAGTCCTTGAGAAAATGATTAGAATTATATATAATAGACAAAGGAAAGTGGGTTACAAGATGAAGAAGTATATAAGTATTGATATTGGCGGAACTGCAATTAAATATGGAGTCATTCAAGAAGATGCCGAAATTGTATTAAAAAAATCTATGCCGACTGAGGCTTGGAAAGGCGGACCGTCTATTTTAGAGAAAGTCGTCAACATTGTTCGAGAGTTATTGGAAGTAACGGAACATCAAATTTCCGGCATTTGTATTTCAACAGCAGGGATGGTCGATACGATAAAAGGTTCCATCTTCTATGCGGCACCGTTGATTCCGAACTATGCCGGAACAGAGTTTAAAAAAGTATTAGAAGAAACCTTCCATATTCCATGTGAAGTGGAGAATGATGTCAACTGTGCAGGGTTGGCAGAATACAAAAATGGTGCGGCAAAAGGCAGTAAAGTGGCAGTGATGCTTACAATTGGAACCGGAATTGGCGGTTGCATTCTCTTGAATGGGGAAGTGTTCCATGGTTTTAGTAATAGTGCATGTGAAGTCGGCTATATGCATATGGAAGAAAGTGATTTTCAGACGCTTGGTGCGGCAAGCATTTTGACAAAAAAAGTAGCAAAATGGAAAAATGAGCCAGAAGAAGAATGGAACGGATATCATATTTTCGAAGAAGCAAAAAAGGGAGATGCGCTGTGCTTGCAGGCGATTGATGAGATGGTAGAAGTGCTTGGAAAGGGGATTTCAAATATTTGCTATGTTTTAAATCCGGAAGTGGTAGTGTTAGGCGGAGGAATCATGGCTCAGGAAGCCTTTTTAAAAGCTAAAATTGAAAATGCGGTAAAAACATATCTTGTATCCAGTATTGAAGAACATACAAAAATCAGATTTGCCGAAAATCAGAATGATGCAGGAATGTTGGGGGCATTTTATCATTTCTGCGGAAGGCATGTAAAAGAATAGGAATGAATATATGGAATATTATGTGAAATCAGTGGTGCCGATTATAGAATCGAACTATGATAAATTTACAGCAGTTGAAAAAGTAGTTGCAGATTTTTTTATTCATAATCAAAAAAAGATGGATTTTTCGATTAAAAATATCTCAGAATTGTTATTTACTTCGAAATCTACATTGGTTCGTTTCGCTCAAAAATGTGGATATCATGGCTATAAAGAATTTATCTATCAATATGAAGAAACCTTTATTGAGAAATCAGAAAAGATTACCGGAAATACAAGGATGGTATTAAATGCATATCAGGAGCTTTTAAACAAAGCTTATAGTCTTGTAGATGAAGTTCAGATTGCGAAAATAACAGGCTATTTAAATAAAGCAGAGCGAGTGTTGGTATGTGGTTTGGGAAGCTCTGGACTTTCGGCAAAAGAGATGGAAATTCGTTTCATGCGAATCGGAGTCAATGTGGATTCTTTATCAGACTCCGATATGATGCGAATGTCATCGGTATTTCAGAATAAAAACAGTCTGGTATTAGGCTTTAGTATTAGCGGAGAACGAGAGGAAGTGCTCTATTTATTAAAAGAGTCTTATAATAAAGGTGCAAAGACAGTGCTTTTTACCAGCAAAAGTCGGGCAGAATTTGACGAGTACTGTTCAGAGGTTGTACTATTGCCATCTTTGAAGCATTTGAATCATGGAAATCTGATTTCGCCACAGTTTCCGATTTTAGTAATGTTGGATATTATTTACGCTTATTATGTGGAACAAAATAAATATATCAGAGAGGGGATGCATGATAGCACGCTTCGTGCACTGGAAGAACGAGAAAAGAGAAATAAGAAGGTTATTGATTAAAAAAATTTTATCTTAGGAGAGAAAATGCAATGATTATTGATAATGTATATGTATATACACCAGACAAAAAGTTTGTAAAAGGTGGAATTATTTTAAAAGGGGAACAAATTCAAGCTGTTTATGAAGCAAAGGATACACCAAAGTTTGAGGAAGAAGTGTTTGATGGAAACGGTGCTTATGCAATTCCCGGTCTGATTGATTTACATTTTCATGGATGTAAAGGTGATGATTTCTGTGATGGAACAAAAGAGGCGATTGGAAGAATCGCAGAGTATGAGGCCTCCATTGGGGTAACTGCGATTGCTCCTGCAACTATGACTCTTCCGGTGGAAGAACTGGAGCATATTTTAGAGGTGGCTGCAGAATACAAAAAAGAAAATACAGACAAGCGCAGAGCCGATTTACTTGGCATTAATATGGAAGGACCATTTATCAGTCCTGCCAAAAAAGGTGCACAGGATGAAAGAAATATTATCCCTTGTAATGTAGAAATCTGCGAGCAATTTTTAAAGGCATCTGATGGTCTGGTAAAATTTATTGGAATTGCACCGGAAGAGAGTGGAGAAGCCATTGATTTTATCAAGGCAGTAAAGGATAAAGTAAATGTCTCTCTTGCACATACGAATGCAGATTATGAGACTGCAAAAGCAGCATTTGAAGCCGGCGCAAACCATGCGGTTCATCTTTATAACGCAATGCCACCATTTTCGCATCGTGCACCAGGAGTGGTAGGTGCGGTCTACGACTGTAAACATGTAATGCCGGAAATTATCTGTGATGGAATCCATATTCATCCGGCAACGGTTCGTGCGACATTCGAAATGATGGGAGCAGACCGTATGATTTTAATCAGTGACAGTATGCGTGCAACCGGAATGCCGGATGGTCAGTATACACTTGGAGGTTTGGACGTAAAGGTTGTTGGGAAACTGGCGACTTTGGTATCGGATGGAGCAATTGCCGGCTCAGCAACAAATCTTATGGATTGTATGAGAACGGTGGTAAAAGAAATGGGAATTCCACTTGAAACGGCTGTTGCATGTGCAACAATGAATCCGGCAAAGAGTCTTGGTGTGTATGAAGAATATGGTTCCATTACAGAGGGCAAAAAAGCAAATATTGTGTTACTCGATAAAGATTTAGAATTACAGGCAGTTATTAAAGATGGTGTGAGATTATAATGGAGTTTCGAGTAGCAAAAAAACAGGAATTTGACAGCGTCAGAGATTTATATTGGACACTGATTGATGAGACATCGCATCTTCCGTCTTTTCCACACTGGAAGAAAGGAGAGCATCCGTCAGATGAGTGGTTAATGGACAGTCTTATAAAGTCCCAGCTGTTTGTATTAGAAGAAAATGAAAAAATTCTCGCCAGTGTTATTCTAAATAATGAGGCAAATGAAAGTTATCGACTGGTAAACTGGAGCAGAGAGGTTCCGGACGAAAAGATTCTGATTATTCATGTGCTTGCGGTTTCTCCAAAACATGCAGGCAAAGGGCTTGGCACAAAGATGATGCAGTATATTTTGGATTATGCAAAAAAAACCGGGATGCAGGCAGTCCGGCTGGACGTAATCAGTAATAACAGTTCGGCAGAGCATTTATATCAGAAAATGGGATTTCGGTTTGTACAGACACAGAGGCTGTATTATGAAGTGACTGGAGAAAGAGATTTTAATCTGTATGAATATTATTTATAGCAGTCAACTGTTTCTGCCAAAGGATTTTGATGAGTCATGCCGTGGATGTTGGAGTTGTTTTAAGTTTTCGCATAATTCTCTTGAATTTCCACATACTACCCATACAGTACAATAATGGGAAACTAAGAGTATGATGAAAAAATACAGGAGGAATTTAAGATATGAAAGCGACAGGAATTGTCAGGCGGATTGATGACTTAGGAAGAGTTGTAGTGCCAAAGGAAATCAGAAGAACTCTGCGGATTAAGGAAAGTGATCCACTGGAGATTTTTACGGACCGTGATGGAAAGATTATCTTAAAGAAATATTCACCAATTGGGGAACTGGGAGATTTTGCAAAAGAGTATGCACAGAGTCTGGCGCAGGTTTCGGGATATACGGTGTGTATTGCCGACCATGACCAGATAATTGCAGCAAGTGGAAAGCGGGCAAAAGAATATTCAGGAAAATTAATTGATGAAGAACTTGAAACCGTAATTTTGAATCGTAAAACGGTAAAACTTGCGAAGAAAGAAGCAGTCAGATTGACGCAAAACGATGCGGGAGGATATCAGTCGCAGGTGATTTCGGTAATTACAAGTCTTGGAGATTGTGTCGGAGCAGTGATTATTTTCAGCGAAAATGGCGAGACAGAACTTGGCGAGACAGAAATTAAACTTGCAAAAGCGGCAGCAGGATTTTTAGGAAGACAGATGGAGCAATAGAATTTCGTTTGCGAGATTAAAAAAATGGACATGACAAAGCGAAAAAATTGTCATGTCCATTCTTTATTTCATGATTTTATATTCTATTCGTTTTTAATTGCTGCCTGACTCATTTCTTCAAGCAAGTCACTTTTAATTTTATAGAGTTTGTCGGATAAATCCACATATACTTCCTGCGGATTAACGAGACGCAGAGTTTCGCCCCACAAGGTCTGTTTTTCTTTTTGACAGATGTCACGAATTTCCATTACAGATGGGGAAGTATAGACACATTCGCCTTTTTTGAATACCGGAACAAGCAGTTCACGTAAGGTATAAGTGCCACCTTCTATTTTTGTCTTTTTCCAGGTTGCCATAGGGTCAAAAATAATCATATCTTTTTCCGGGTTAAAGACTTCATCGGCAAGGCAGATTAAATCTGCGCGGATTTTTCCGGTTGCTTTGTCGTAAATACGGAAAATTGTTTTGTTTCCAGGGTTGGTTACTTTTTCTACATTTTCAGAAAGTTTGATTTTTGGAATGAAATCTTCATCCTCTTTATTTTTAATTGCAGCTAATTTGTAGACACCGCCAAAAGCCGGATGCCCTTTAGAGGTAATCAGATTTGTACCAACACCCCAGGAATTGACTTTTGCGCCCTGAGCTTTTAAGCTGTCAATCAGATATTCGTCAAGGTCGCTGGAAGCAGAGATGATGGCATCTTCAAATCCGGCTTCTTTTAACATTTTATATGCCTGTTTAGACAGATAAGCAAGGTCACCACTGTCAATACGGATTCCATAGCCTTTTAATTCAATGCCTTCTGCTTGCATTTCTTTAAAGACGCGGATTGCATTTGGAACACCGGATTTTAAGACGTCGTAAGTGTCAACGAGCAGGATACAGGCATCCGGGTATAAGTTTGCGTAAGTTTTAAATGCAGTATATTCATCCGGAAAACTCATAATCCAGCTGTGAGCGTGAGTTCCTTTGACCGGAACATTAAACATCTGACCGGTTAACACATTGGATGTGCCGATACATCCGCCAATCATTGCGGCTCTTGCGCCGTAAATGCCGGCATCTGGTCCTTGGGCACGACGCAGACCAAATTCCATAATTCCGTCACCTTTTGCAGCATAGACAACGCGGGAAGCTTTGGTTGCAATTAAAGACTGATGATTTAAAATATTTAAAATGGCAGTTTCAATTAACTGTGCTTCCATAACCGGGGCAATAACTTTAAGTAAAGGTTCTCTTGGGAAAATAATAGTTCCCTCTGGGATTGCATAGATATCGCCGGTGAAATGGAATCCTCTTAAATATTCCAGAAAATCAGTATCAAAAATTTTCAGGGATTTTAAATAATCAATATCGTCCGGTGCAAAATGCAAGTCACGGATGTATTCAATTACCTGCTCCAGTCCGGCACAGATTGCATAACCGCCATCGCACGGATTCTTGCGGTAAAATGCATCAAAAACCACGATTTGGTCAGTAGGATTTTTAAAATATCCCTGCATCATGGTCAACTCATATAAATCTGTAAGTAATGTTAAATTTAGGGCTCTCATAAATTCTTCCTTTTCCATACGTTCTTTTGTGTCTCAATTATATAACAGATGAGGGGAATAATTCAAGGAGTTTGGCATAGTAACACGCTATTTTGGTGGAAGATGAAGTCCTCTTTCATAATATTCTTCCAAAGTCATTCCGGTAAGCGTAAGGCTTGAAGCAAGCCCGATTCCGGTATAGCGGATATGCCATGGCTCAAATGGAAAACCGGTAATCTCTTCTTTGTTTTTAGGATAACGCAGGATGAATCCAAAAAGAGCACAATGGCGGGCAAGCCAACAGCCTTCTTTGGTTTTTGCAAAACTTTCTTCTAATTCATAGTTTTCATCCGGGCAGGAGATATCAAGGGCAAGACCGGTCTGATGCTCACTGCATCCAGGCGGAGCAACACCGGGGCGTCCATTTGCAGAAGAGAACAGTGCTTCCTGTCTTTTATAGGAGCGATAACCGGAAATTCCCCATAAATGGATTTCCTCTTTTTGGGCGCGTTTAAACAGTTCTTCTGCGGCAATGGCAGCTTCCCGCTGTAAGAGGCGACGTGGGTCGTTGCCCGGGGCATAAAAAGGAATATCAGGTTCAATTAAATCAGAAGGTATGTAGTGAGGGTTCAGAGGATTTTTTTTATTTACAAGAATAGAAAAAGGATACATGCAATGCCTCCATTTCACAGGAATAGACTTACATCATTTTATGCGAAATATTCGAGAAAAATCACACAAAAAAAATATTTAAAAAAATTTCAAAAAAAGTGTTGACTTTTTTCTGAGTATCATATATAATTCATTTTGTTGTAAGACATTGGGCTATCGCCAAACGGTAAGGCAACGGACTCTGACTCCGTCATTTCAAGGTTCGAATCCTTGTAGCCCAGCTCTCATATCCCAGACAGAAGTGTCTGGGATTTTTTTTTACAGAAACTAAACACTTAAATTAGATTTAGATAGAGAAGGAGAATATATGAAATACTCTTTTGACAGTTGTGTCAGATTCAGTGAGGTAGGAGAGGATCAGAAACTTACGCTCGGTTCTGTGATTAATTATTTTCAGGACTGTAGTACATTTCAGTCAGAGCTACTTGGAGCAGGAGTCGAATTTTTAAGAAAACAGCACAGAGTATGGGTGTTGTCTTCCTGGCAGGTCGTTATTGAACGATATCCGGCTTTGTGTGAGAAAATCAGGATAACAACCTGGGCTTATGGTTTTAAGCGTTTTTTGGGAAATCGAAATTTTACAATGGAAGATGAAGCTGGAAATGTGGTTGCCTATGCTAATTCCATCTGGACTTATTTAAACACAGAAACAGGACTTCCGGTGGCAGTTTCCAAAGAACAGGTAGATGCCTATGGATTAGAAGAAAAATTTCCGATGGAGTATGCACCGAGAAAGATTGCAGTACCGGAAGGCGGAATGGAATATGAACTATTTCCGGTACGTTCCCATAACTTAGATACCAACCATCATGTGAATAATGAACAGTATGTGGCAATGGCATGTGAATATCTGCCAAAAGATTTTAAAGTATGGCAGATGCGTGCAGAATATAAAGGGCAGGCTGTGCTTGGGGATATCATAGAGCCGATTGTTTATACAGATGAAGAAAAATGCATTGTATCACTTTGCAAAGAAACCGGAGAACCGTATGCGATTGTGGAATTAAAGGAGAAAAAGAGATGAGATTAGGTGAAAGACAGAAACTGATTGTAGTAAAGAAAGTAGAATTTGGCGTCTATCTGGCTGAAAGACAAGATGCAGGAGAAAAGGACAGAGTCCTGCTTCCGATTAAACAGGTTCCGGCAGGAACAAAAGAGGGAGATAAATTAGAAGTCTTTTTATATAAAGATTCACAGGATCGTCTGATTGCAACCATGCGTCAGCCGAAATTAATGCTTGGAGAAACCGGATTTTTAAGAGTGGCTCAGGTTTCAAGAATCGGAGCCTTTCTTGACTGGGGGCTGGAAAAAGATTTATTTCTTCCATATAAAGAGCAGACCAAGAAAGTGCATGAAAATGAAGAAGTGCTGGTTTCTGTTTATATTGACAAGAGCAGCCGACTTTGTGCAACCATGAAAGTATATCATTATTTACAGACGAATTCTCCTTATACAGAAGGAGATACTGTAACGGGAACGGTTTATGAGAGCAGCGATAACTTTGGTGTCTTTATTGCCGTTGACGGAAAATATTCCGGTATGATTCCAAGGCAGGAAGCACAGGGGAATTATAAAGCAGGGGAAGAACTGACCTGCCGTGTAACAGCAGTCAGAGAAGACGGAAAGCTGACTTTAAGCGGACGTCAGAAAGCACACATCCAGCTTTATGAAGATGCAGAAAGTGTATATAGTATTATTGAGGACTTTGAAGGGGTGCTTCCATTTGATGACAAGGCTTCACCGGAAGTGATTCAAAGAGAATTTGGTCTTAGCAAAAATGCGTTCAAACGTGCAGTTGGACATCTTTTAAAAGAGAAAAAAATAGCAATAAAAGACGGAAAAATTTATCTTCTTTAATGCTTCACGAATGAAATCAAATATGTTATAATAAGCCCGAAAATATCCCCTGTAGGGGAGACTACGAATACTATGTTTGTCATTGTCCAAGAAGGAGGAAAATAAGTGGACTCGATTGATTATTATGACCGATACGCGGTACCTTATTATGAAGAAACTGTTAATTTAAGCATGGAGGAGCAGTTACAAAGTTTTATGGAATTGCTGCCGGAAAACGGGGAAGTGCTTGATTTAGGCTGCGGGTCGGGAAGAGACACCTTGTTTCTCGAGGAAGAAGGTTTCAGTGTTACGGCCATGGATGGTTCAAAGAGAATGTGTGAACTCGCCGAAATTCATACAGGAAGGGATGTTCTGCATCTTCGTGTAGAGGATATGGAATTTGATGATGTATTCCATGGGATCTGGGCATGTTCCGTGCTGGGACACTTTGCGCCAAATAAGATTCATGAAGTGCTGGGGAAAATTCTGGATGCCCTGAAAGATGATGGAATTCTTTATTTTTCAGTGCGTAAGGGCGAAAGAAAGGGAATGTACAGCGGGCGTTATTACTGTGATTATGACAGAGATTCCCTGGATGACCTTTTAGATTCTTTTGATAATATTGAAATCATTGATATATGGAAAACAAGTGATGCAAGAGGAGACGAACAAAGTAAGTGGTACAATGTGCTTCTTAGAAAAATCAGTAAAGAGAAAGAATAAAAACGAGTAGTTAGTTGATGTACTCTCGAAATCAAGTACAAAAAGATTTCAAGAGCATATAGTTGGAAAAAGGAGAATGACAGTGAATTTTACTCATTTGCATGTACATACAGAGTACAGCCTGTTAGACGGTTCCAACAAGATAAATGAATATGTGTCCAGAGTAAAAGAACTGGGAATGAAAAGTGCAGCCATAACTGACCATGGGGTCATGTTTGGTTGCATTGATTTTTATAAGGCGGCAAAAGCTGCCGGCATTAAACCAATCCTTGGATGTGAGGTTTATGTTGCTCCTGGTTCACGCTTTGACAAAGAAAAAGGAAAAGAAGAGGACCGTTATTATCATCTGGTGCTGCTTGCGGAAACGCAGGAGGGATATCAGAATCTGATTAAAATTGTATCTTACGGGTTTGTGGATGGATTTTATTATAAACCGCGTGTGGATATGGAATTGTTAGAACAATATCATGAAGGAATTATTGCATTGAGTGCCTGCCTTGCAGGAGAGGTTGCAAGAAATCTTGCAAGAGGATTTTATGAAGAAGGAAAGGAAGCAGCACTCAGATACGAAAAAATTTTCGGAAAGGGAAATTTCTTTCTGGAGCTGCAGGATCATGGAATTCCGGAACAGAGGCAGGTCAATCATGAATTGATTCGAATGAGTCGTGAAACCGGAATTGAACTGGTGGCAACAAATGACGTTCATTATACCTACAGTTCCGATGCTGAGGCGCATGATATTCTGCTTTGCGTACAGACCGGAAAATCGTTAAAAGATGAAAACCGTATGAGGTATGAGGGTGGACAGTATTATGTCAAATCAGAAGAAGAGATGAGACGATTGTTTCCTTATGCACCCGAAGCGATTGAGAATACCGGAAAAATTGCAGAGCGATGCAATGTGGAAATTGAATTTGGTGTGACGAAACTTCCAAAATTCGATGTGCCGGATGGATATACTGCATGGGAGTATTTGAACAAATTGTGCTTTGAGGGGCTTGATAAGCGTTATACCGATAATAAGGAAGAACTCAAAAAGCGTCTGAATTATGAACTTGGTGTCATCAAAGACATGGGTTATGTAGATTACTTTTTGATTGTGTGGGATTTCATCCGTTATGCACGGGAACAAGGAATCATGGTAGGACCAGGGCGAGGCTCGGCAGCGGGAAGTCTGGTTTCTTATACACTTGGAATCACGAAGCTTGACCCGATTAAATATGATTTGCTGTTTGAACGTTTTTTGAATCCGGAGCGAGTGTCCATGCCGGATATCGATGTGGATTTCTGTTTTGAACGACGCCAGGAAGTCATTGACTATGTGGTTGAAAAGTATGGAAAAGACCAGGTAGTTCAGATTGTTACTTTTGGTACGATGGCGGCAAGAGGTGTTATCAAAGACGTTGGAAGAGTTATGGATGTTCCTTATGTGCAGTGTGATACGATTGCGAAAATGATTCCGCAGGAACTAAATATTACGATTGATAAAGCAATGAAGGCAAATCCGGAATTAAAGAAAATTTATGAGACGGATGAGACGGTTCGCAAACTCATTGACATGAGCCGGAGGCTGGAGGGACTGCCGAGGCATACCTCCATGCATGCAGCCGGTGTCGTAATCAGCCAGAAACCGGTTATGGAATATGTTCCATTATCAAGAGGTTCAGATGGTTCGCTGGTTACGCAGTTTACAATGACAACACTCGAAGAACTTGGTTTGCTTAAAATGGATTTTCTTGGGCTTCGTACGTTGACAGTGATTCAAAATGCAGAAAAACTGGTTCGGCGGGATAAAGGAATTGAGCTTGATATGGACAAGATCGACTACGAAGATAAAAAAGTCTATGGAATGCTTGGAGCAGGAAAAACAGAAGGGGTGTTCCAGTTAGAAAGCACAGGTATGAAAAACTTCATGAAAGAGTTAAAACCTGGAAATCTTGAAGATATTATTGCGGGATTGTCGTTATACCGTCCGGGACCGATGGATTTCATTCCACAGTATATTAAGGGAAAAAATAATCCGGATGAAATCCACTATGACTGTCCTGAATTAGAGCCGATTTTAAAGGCAACATACGGGTGTATCGTTTATCAGGAGCAGGTTATGCAAATCGTACGTTCACTTGGAGGATATACCCTTGGGCGAAGTGATTTGGTGCGTCGTGCCATGAGTAAGAAGAAAGCATCCGTCATGGAAAAAGAACGCCAGAATTTCGTGTACGGAAACGAAGAAGAGGGAGTTCCGGGGTGTATTCATCGTGGAATCAGTGAAAAAACAGCAAATAAAATTTACGATGACATGATTGATTTTGCCAAGTATGCGTTTAACAAGTCACATGCTGCGGCTTATGCAGTGGTTTCTTACCAGACTGCATTCTTAAAATATTATTATCCGGTAGAATATATGGCTGCGCTTATGACTTCCGTGATTCATAATCCGTCTAAAGTTGCAGAGTATATTTTATCAAGCAGAAAAATGCAGATTGAAATTCTGCCTCCGGATATTAATTTTGGAGAGAGTGAATTTTCAGCAGACCATGGAGCAATCCGTTATGGTTTATCAGCAATCAAAAGTCTTGGCGCTCCGATGATTCGTGCGATTGTAGAAGAAAGAAATGAAAATGGAAAATATCAGTCACTTCGGGATTTTATTGAACGGATGAGCGGCAGAGAACTCAATAAAAGAGCAATTGAAAATCTGATTAAAGCAGGAGCACTTGACCAGGTTGCAGGAAACCGTCGTCAAAAGCTGATGGTCTATGCGGAAATTGTGGATGCAGTTAATCAGGAAAAGAAAAATGCAATGACCGGTCAGATGAGTCTGTTTGATTTGATTTCGGATGAAGAAAAAGAAGCTTATGAGATTCAGATGCCAAAAGTTGAGGAATATTCCAAAGAAGAACTGCTTTCCTTTGAAAAAGAAGTGCTTGGTGTGTATATAAGCGGTCATCCTCTGGAAGAATATGAAGAGAGATGGAGAAAAAATATTACAGCACGGACAGTTGATTTTCAGATAGACGAAGAATTGGGAACTTCAAAAGCAGGAGATGGAGAAATAGCAGTCATAGGCGGAATTATCACAAATAAGACTGTAAAGTATACAAGAAACAATAAAGTGATGGCATTTCTTACCATTGAAGATTTGGTGGGAACGGTGGAAGTCGTTGTTTTTCCGAATGATTATGAAAAAAATGTTCAAAAGATGGAGGAAGATTCCAAAGTATTTATCCGAGGAAAAGTTCAGGGTGATGCAGATAAGGCAAGTAAATTAATTTGTGAAAAAATTTATTCGTTTGACGATGTACCAAAAGAACTCTGGGTTCAGTTTGAGACAAAAGAGGACTATCTTACAGAGGAAAATGAGTTCCTGAAACTTCTGTCAGGTTCTCGCGGAACAGACCGAGTTATTATTTATGTACGCACTCCAAAATCGATTAAATATTTAGGAATTGAAAAATCCGTGAAAATTAACGAAACATTGTTGGGTAAGTTGTACGAAAAATACGGCATGGACAACGTGAAAGTTGTAGAAAAGAGTATTGAAAATATTACAAAAATGCATTAAAATTAAGTACGATTAGAGGTCAAAGAGGAAACGTATATATTAATACTTTATGGAGGAAGAAAATGACTGCAAAAAAAGAAATTAAGACAATCGGTGTTTTAACCAGCGGTGGAGATGCTCCAGGAATGAATGCTGCAATTCGTGCAGTAGTAAGAAGAGGATTAAGTAAAGGAATCAAGATGAAAGGTATCCTGAAAGGATACAATGGTTTATTAAATGAAGAAATCATTGATATGACTGCTGTTGATGTATCTGATACCATTCAGAAAGGTGGTACAATCCTTTATACAGCACGTTGTGCAGAATTTCGTACAGAAGAAGGACAGAAAAGAGGTGCGGAAATTTGCAGAAAACACGGCATTGACGGGCTTGTAGTCATTGGCGGTGACGGTTCTTTTGCAGGTGCACAGAAACTGGCAAACTTAGGAATCAACGCTGTTGGTGTTCCTGGAACAATTGACCTGGATATTGCATGTACTGAGTACACAATCGGTTTTGATACAGCTGTTAACACAGCAATGGAAGCAATTGATAAAGTACGTGATACATCAACATCACATGAGCGTGTAAGTATTATCGAAGTAATGGGAAGAAATGCCGGATATATCGCATTATGGTGTGGTATTGCTAACGGTGCAGAAGATATTCTGCTCCCGGAAAAATATGATTATGATGAACAGAAGATTATCAACAACATTATTGAAAATCGTAAAAAAGGTAAAAAACATCATATCATCATCAATGCAGAAGGTATCGGTCATTCACAGGCTATGGCAAAACGTATTGAAGCTGCAACTGGTATTGAAACAAGAGCAACCATTCTTGGTCACATGCAGCGTGGTGGAAGCCCGACTTGTAAAGACCGTGTATATGCATCTACAATGGGCGCATTAGCAGTAGACGTTCTGCTTGAAGGAAAAACAAAACGAGTAATCGGTTATAAAAATGGTGAATATGTTGATTTTGATATCAATGAAGCTCTGGCAATGCAGAAATCCATTCCGGAATATCAGTATGAAATCAGCTATTCTCTGTCACATAACTACAGCAAAAATGACTAATTAATAAAAAGTATAAAATATAAAATGAGGCTGTTGCACTGATATACACAGCCTCGTTTTTAATTTAGTTATGGAGAAAATAAAATGATAACAAGTATGTCAAATGGACAGATGAAGCTGGTGCAGCAGTTGATAAAAAAAGCGAAAGCCCGTAAAGAATCTGGTCTTTTTGTCGTTGAAGGAATGAAAATGTTTCGGGAAGCACCACAGGAGAGAATTGAAAAAGTGTATGCTTCCTCTTCTTTTCTGAAAGAAGCAGAAAATCAGAGTGTAATTCTGGAAAAAGGTTGCACAGAAAAGAATGGAAAATTAGAAGAGGTAGATGACAAAGTATTTAAAAATCTGTCAGATACAGTGACTCCGCAGGGAATTTTGTGTTTGATTAAAAGGGTGGAAACTCCGATCAAAGAAATTTTAAAAACAAAAGATGAAAAAGCCCCATTTCTTATGATTCTGGAAGACTTGCAGGATCCCGGAAATATGGGAACAATTCTTAGAACAGCAGAAGGCGCAGGGGTAACAGGAATTATTTTGAGTAAAAATTGCGTGGATTTATATAATCCAAAAGTAATCCGTTCTACAATGGGTTCCATTTACCGGATGCCTGTGATGCAGGCAGATTTGCTTGAAATTCTTCCGGTTTTAAAAGAAAATAAAATACAGACTTATGCAGCACATTTAAAAGGAAAAAACTGGTACCATGAGGAAGACTATACAGAGGGAACTGCATTTTTCATTGGAAATGAGGGAAATGGTCTAAGCGATGAATTATCAGATTCAGCGGACTGTCTGATTAAAATTCCGATGGAAGGAAAAGTGGAATCCTTAAATGCGGCGATGGCAGCAGGAATCCTGATGTATGAGACTGCGAGGCAGAGAAGAACCGGTAGATAAGTCTACCGGTTATCAATTTTTTCTGGATATAAATCATGCTGTGTCAATCTCTGGAAAGCAACCTGTTCCCATAAAGTGCCGGCTTTTCCATAGTTGCAGTAAGGGTCAATGGAAATTCCTCCACGTGGAGTGAACTTTCCCCACACTTCAATGTATTTCGGGTCCATGAGCCGAATCAAATCTTTCATAATAATATTCATACAATCTTCGTGAAAATCCCCATGATTTCGGAAACTATATAAATACAATTTCAAAGATTTACTTTCTACCATACGTTCTCCCGGAACATAAGAAATGTAAATCGTAGCAAAATCCGGCTGACCGGTAATCGGGCATAAGCTGGTAAATTCCGGACAATTGAATTTTACAAAATAATCATTTTCCGGATGTTTGTTTGGGAAGGTTTCTAACACTTCCGGTGCATAATCATCTTTATAAACAGTTTTTTTGTTTCCGAGCAGGCTTAAAGTTCCAAGCTCGTCTTTTGTTCTTGTACTCATATCAACGACAATCTCCTTTATATAAAATGTATCAGTTACCTCAATTAGGAAATAATAAAAGTATATCAAAATGCAGTACCTCTTACAAGAGAACCTTAGAAAAATGTAAAAATTTACAAAATATTACAAAAAACACCGTATTGACATTGAAAAGTAATCTTGATACAATAACTTTGTAATAAAAATTAATAAATTTGTAACAAATTCAAGCAAAGTAATCATAAGGCTTGATAAAACGCAGAAATTTCAGGAGGTAATTATGAAAGAAAGAATGCGCCATATTTTATGTTGTATAGGAACGGTTGGTTTGATGATGACAATGGGGGCAGTGCCTGCCATGGCAGATACTTTAGATGATGCATCTTATAACTGGGACGATAAAGTGGCTGCGAATGTAGTTACATACGCTAATATTCGCGAAAGTGCAGATGCAGACAGCAGCTGCGTTGGACGGCTTCCATCGGGAGCGGTTGCAACCGTAGTCGGAGCGGAAAATGGCTGGGTAGAGATTTGTTCCGGAGAAGTAGAGGGATATATTCGTGAGGATTTACTGTTATATCAGGACGATGCAAAGAATTTATACGAAGCACTGCATGGAACAGGCGATGTTGTTACGGCAGAGGCGGTAACACAGGAAGAGATTCAGAAAACAGAGGAAATTCAGGAAGAAATTCAGGAAACGGCAGCAGTAGAGACAGATGCTTCTGCTTCAAACCAAGATTTGGATTTGATGGCTGCAATTATTGAATGTGAAGCAGGTGGGGAATCTTATGAAGGAAAAATCGGAGTTGGAGCAGTTATTTTAAATCGAATCAGAAGCAGTGAATTTCCAAATACCCTTTCAGAAGTAATTTATCAGAGCGGGCAATTTGAGCCGGTCTGGACAGGAAAATTAGCAAGTGTACTTTCAAGAGGAGCAAATGCAGACTGCTATGCGGCAGCCCGTGATGTCTTTGCAGGAGCAAATACAATTGGTGAATGTCTCTTCTTCCATGCGGGTGGTGGAAGTGGACTTACTATTGGAAATCAGACATTTTATTAAACTTTGTTAAGAATTAATACAAAACTAATATACAAGTTGTTAGAATCAGTCTTTTACGATATAATATCCTAAAGGGCTGATTTTTTATTTCAGTCGAGAAGACTCCCACCTCTTTCAGGTGGTGAGTAATAACAAATTTGTCTCAGTGGGAGTCCAATCTCTGACTGAGATAAACGCTCCGCGAGGATGCACAGTGATTCTGTAAAGAATTTGTCAGCTTACGCTGACCAGAATCACGCGCCAAGTCTCGCAGCTGCTCGACTTGAATTCATAAAAAACTTCGTCTTATGGAATAAGCACAATGAACAAGAAAGGAATGTGAGGAAGATGGCAATACTATCAGCAGGCATGATTTCTCTTGGTTGGCTGATACTGCTTGGGATTCTCCTAATCATTGAGATTATCACGCTGGGGCTTACGACTATATGGTTTGCAGGAGGAGCATTAATTGCATTTCTTGTGGCGATTTTAGGCGGTGCAGTCTGGCTTCAGGTTGTGGTATTTCTGGCAGTATCAATTTTGCTTTTGCTGTTTACCAGACCAATTGCAATGAAGTACATGAACAAAAATGTACAGAAAACCAATGTGGACAGTCTGAAAGGGGAAAAAGCAGTGGTCATTCAAACCATAGATAACTTAAAAGGAACAGGACAGGTTGTCATCCGTGGAATGGAATGGTCTGCAAAAGCAAGAGAAGATAAGATTATAAAAGAAGGAACTGTAGTAAAAGTCATTACTGTAGAAGGCGTAAAAGCCGTAGTTGAGGAGGAAAAATAATATGCCGATTATTTTATTAGCAGTCATTATTTTACTGGCACTTATGGTTGCAGCATCCTGTGTAAGAATTGTTCCGCAGGCGCATGCAATGATTATTGAACGACTGGGAATGTATAAAGAGACCTGGTCCACCGGTCTTCATTTTAAACTGCCATTTTTTGACCGGATTGCAAAGAGAGTGAATTTAAAAGAACAGGTAGTGGATTTTGCACCACAGCCGGTTATCACAAAGGATAATGTTACAATGCGGATTGATACGGTTGTGTTTTTCCAGATTACAGACCCGAGACTGTTTGCTTATGGAGTGGAAAATCCGATTATGGCGATTGAAAACCTGACGGCTACAACGCTTCGTAACATTATCGGTGATATGGAACTGGATGCAACGCTGACTTCAAGAGAAATTATTAATACCAAGATGAGAGCATCTCTTGATGTGGCAACCGACCCGTGGGGAATTAAAGTAAACCGTGTGGAATTAAAAAACATTATTCCACCGTCTGCAATTCAGGAAGCAATGGAGAAACAGATGAAAGCGGAACGTGAACGTCGTGAAGCAATTCTGATTGCAGAAGGACAGAAAAAATCTACGATTCTGGTAGCAGAAGGTAAAAAAGCATCTGCAATATTGGATGCAGAAGCAGAAAAACAGGCTGCAATCTTACGTGCAGAAGCAGAAAAAGAAAAAATGATAAAAGAAGCAGAAGGTAAAGCAGAGGCAATTTTAAAAGTACAGCAGGCAACTGCCGATGGTATCCGCTTTATCAAAGAAGCAGGAGCAGATGAAAGTGTATTGACCTTAAAGAGTCTCGAAGCGTTTGGAAAAGCAGCAGACGGAAAGGCAACGAAGATTATTATTCCATCTGAGATTCAGGGCATTGCAGGACTTGCAGCTTCTTTAAAAGAAATTGTAACAGATGACAAAAAGCAGGAAAAATAAAATTCAACTTAAATAGTGTTTGAGTAAAATCAAAAATAGAAAGATTCAAGTGCGTGCAGGCGTACTTGAATCTTTTGGATTTATTTAACCAAATCAAGTAAGTTCCCTGCTTCAATTGCGAAAAGCAATAAGCAGGGGTGGGGACTTGCTTGTATCAGGAGGGGGCAAGCCCCTTCTGATAAGCTGCGTAGCAGCTATTTGGTTATGAGCAAGTAGCGAAGCGGATTGCGAATATCCACTTGACATTTTCGACTAACAAAGGGCAGGTGATTTGTAATATGAAACCAGTAATCGATTTAGAGAAAGAATACGGTCTTGTATTAGAAGGTGGAGGCGCAAAGGGGGCATACCAGATTGGTGCGTGGAGAGCCTTAAAAGAAGCCGGTGTGAAGATAAAAGGTATAGCCGGAACCAGTGTAGGTGCATTAAATGGTGCACTTATCTGTATGGATGACTATGAAAATGCAAAGAAAGTCTGGGAAAATATCACATATTCAAAAATCATGTCAGTTAAAGATGAACAAATGCAGAAACTGTTTCGCGAAAAGAAAGCGGATATAACGATGTTGAAGGATGCTTTTAATCTGATGAAAGAAGGCGGAATCGATGTGACTCCGCTTCGGGAATTAATTGCAGAATGTATTGACGAGGAAAAAATTTTAAACTCTCCGATTGACTTATATGTACTCACATTTGATGTGGATGAATGGAAAGAACTGGATATTGATATGAAAGAGTGTGAAGATCCATCGATGATAAAAGATTTTTTGCTTGCAAGTGCCTATATTTTTCCATTATTTAAAAATGAAAAATTACATGGAAAAACTTATATTGACGGAGGGGCAATTAATAATGTACCGCTTGGCTCCCTTGTGGAACGTGGTTATAAAGATATTATCATGATACGGATTTTTGGTGTAGGAAGAGAAAAGAAAGTAAAGATACCGGAAGATACAAATATTTATACGGTAGCACCAAAAGTCAGCCTTGGAAGTATTATTGAATTTGACTCAAGAAAAACCAGAACACATTTAAAACTTGGATATTATGATACTCTGCGTATGATTTATGGATTGAAAGGAAAAATTTATTATATTGATGAATCGGAAGAAGAGTGTTATTATTTAAATCAGCTAGTAAAGCTTAATGCAGAGAATTATCGGCACATCATGACGGCATATAAACTGTCGCAGGCTGAAAGCCGGTATTGCCGAAATATGACAGAGGTTGTACTGCCGGTTATGGCAGAGGAACTGAAACTTTCGAAGGATTGGACCTATAAAGAACTCTATCTTGCAGTTCTTGAGGCAACTGCGAAATTATGCAGAATCAGTAAGTATAAAGTGTATACGGTAGATGAACTGCGAGAAAAGATACAGGAAAAACTGCATGGGCTTTCAGGCCGTGAATTGCCTGCATTTGTATGGATTGTTGTAAAAGAAATTCCAGAAGAGATATCCAGCACAGATGAATAAAAAGGATGAGAAATAAAGAAATCGGAGGATAAGAACATGGATTTAAAAGGACGTAATTTTTTAACTTTAAAAGATTTCACAAAAGAGGAAATTGAATATTTTATTAATTTAGCAGCAGATTATAAAGAAAAGAAAAAACAGGGTGTTGCAGTCGATACCTTAAAAGGAAAAAACGTTGCTCTGATTTTTGAAAAAACAAGTACAAGAACACGTTGTTCTTTTGAAGTGGCAGCACATGATCTGGGAATGGGAACTACTTACCTGGATCCGAAAGGTTCCCAGATTGGAAAGAAAGAAAGCATTCGTGACACCGCAAGAGTACTTGGAAGAATTTATGATGGAATCGAATATCGTGGATTTGGTCAGGAAATCGTGGAAGAACTTGCAAAATATGCAGGTGTACCGGTATGGAATGGTCTGACAAATGAATATCATCCAACTCAGATGTTAGCAGACTTGTTAACAATTCGCGAACACCTTGGAAGAGTAGAAGGTGTGAAATTAGTATACATGGGTGATGCTCGTTATAACATGGGAAATTCTCTGATGATTCTGTGTGCAAAAATGGGCATGAACTTTGTTGCATGTGCACCGAAAAAATACTTCCCGAACGAGGCACTGGTAAAAGAATGTGAAGCATTTGCAAAAGAATCCGGTGCGACCATTACTCTGACAGAAGATGTAAAAGAAGGAACAAAAGGTGCGGATGTTATTTATACAGACGTATGGGTATCTATGGGAGAGCCGGACGAAGTATGGGAAGAGCGTATTAAAGAGTTATCTCCATATAAAGTGACAAAAGAAGTAATGGAAAATGCAGGAAGTCAGGCAATTTTCCTTCACTGCCTGCCGGCATTCCATGATTTGGAAACAACGATCGGTAAAGAGATGGGAGAACGCTTTGGCATCAAAGATATGGAAGTAACAGATGAGGTATTTGAATCTGAACAGTCTGTGGTCTTTGATGAAGCAGAAAACCGTATGCATACAATTAAAGCAGTGATGGCAGCTACTTTAGGAGCATAAAAAATGGAATTAAAAGCAAAATGGATGGGGATTCCATGGAACTGGACAGAAGAAATGGATTCTACAAATGAATGGGCGAAGAGGGACGCAAAAAATGGCGCTCCCTCTGGCGCTGTTTATATAGCAGACAGCCAGACACAGGGAAAAGGCAGAATCGGAAGAAGATGGGAGACGCCAAAGGGAAGCAGTCTTGCGCTGTCTCTTTTACTGCGCCCTGATTTTGAAGCAGAACATGCACCGATGCTGACTTTAGTTATGGGAATGGCAGCGTGCATGGCAATTGAGAAAATTACCGGTCTTACAGCCGAGATTAAATGGCCAAATGATGTGGTAATTAATAAGAAAAAGACAACCGGAATTTTGACAGAAATGGGAATGTCTGAGGGAAAAATTTCTTATGTGGTAGTTGGGATTGGAATCAACTTAAATATGGAATCCTTTCCGGAAGAGCTTGCGTATAAAGCAACGTCATTAAAGATAGAGTGCGGACACGAAATCAACAGAGATGAAATAGCGGCTGCGCTTTTATTTTATTTTGAACAGTATTATGAAAAATTTGAACAGACTCATAATCTTGGATTTTTAATAGAAGAATACAACAATCATCTGGTGAACCGCGGAAAAGAAGTCCTGATTAAAGAAAAAGATGGAGAATACACGGGAATCAGTCGTGGAATTAATGACAAAGGAGAACTTCTGGTTGAGAAAAAAGATGGAAACTGTGTGGAAATCTTTTCAGGAGAAGTTTCCGTCCGTGGTTTGTATGGATATGTGTAATGAATTGTAAGTTGGAAAATAAATTGGAATCAGGGAATGAGTCAGGAAAGGAAAGCAACAAAGAGTATGTATAAAGATAAAATTGTGCTGTGCGGGGCAAGTGCTTATGAACAGAAATATTATTTTAATGAAGATTTTAAGGCACTTCCACAATCCGTTCAGGATGAACTGCATATTATGTGTGTCATGTATACCACAGAAATCGGAGGCGTGCTGACTCTTGAATTTGATGAAGAGGGAGAGCTGCAGTTTCGTGTAGAAGCACTGGAAGCCGATGCCATGTTTGATGAAATCGGAAGTGCGCTTCGGATTAAACAGATCCGAAAAGAAAAACAGGAATTATTAGAAGCATTGGAACTTTACTATCGTGTATTCTTTCTTGGAGAAGATGTTTCTCTGGACGAGGAATAGTGAGTCCAATTTATTGGGGCAAGATAGAATGGTTTAAAGGGCAATGGCATATAATATTTTGAAAAACAGAGGTTAACAGTGAAGCTGAGTATTGGAAATGTAACACTTGAAAATAATTTAATACTCGCACCTATGGCAGGAGTAACAGACCTGCCATTTCGTTTGCTTTGCAAAGAACAGGGAGCGGGACTTTTATGCACAGAAATGGTAAGTGCAAAAGCCATTCATTTTAAAAATAAAAATACAGAAAGTCTGATGCGGATTTTACCCGAAGAGCGTCCGGTGTCGCTTCAGTTATTCGGCTCAGATGCGGATTTGATGGCAGAAATCGCAGCACAGATTGAAGAACGTCCATTTGATATTTTAGATATTAATATGGGATGTCCGGTGCCAAAAGTAGTAAACAATCAGGAAGGTTCAGCACTGATGAAAAATCCAAAATTGGTGGGTGAGATTGTAAGCAAGGTTTCAAAAGCAATCAAAAAGCCATTGACCGTTAAGATAAGAAAAGGATTTACAGAAAAAAGTGTCAATGCCGTAGAGATTGCAAAGATTGTGGAAGATGCAGGAGCTTCTGCAATTGCAGTTCATGGAAGAACCAGAGAACAGTATTATGCAGGAGTAGCAGACTGGGAAATTATCCGACAGGTAAAAGAGGCAGTTTCTATTCCGGTCATTGGAAATGGAGATGTCGATTCACCGGAACGTGCAAAGGCATTAGTTGAACAGACCGGATGCGATGGGATTATGATTGGACGGGCTTCAAGAGGAAATCCCTGGATTTTCTCAAGAATTCAGACCTATCTTGAAACCGGAGAGATACCGCCACAACCGAGTGCAGAAGAAGTAAGAGAAATGATTTTAAGACATGCCAGACTTCAGATTGAATATAAAGGAGAATATACTGGTATGCGTGAAATGCGAAAACACGTTGCATGGTATACAGCCGGTATGCCTCATTCGGCGGCAGTAAGAAGAGAAGTCAATGAAGTAGAGACGTATGAGCAGTTAGAGAGACTGGTTAAAGACAGATTGGAATCTTGACATTTTTACTCATTTCATTTATAATATTGGGACTGTTGAGAAGATTGTGACAAAATTTTAAATTCATTATAAAATCAAAAATAATTGAGAAAGGATGTTTTATCATGGAAGCAAAGAAAAACATACTGACCTATGCAGGTCTTAAAAAACTGGAAGAAGAACTGCATGATTTAAAGGTAAATAAAAGAAAAGAAATTGCTGGAAAAATTAAAGAAGCCAGAGAGCAGGGTGACTTATCCGAGAATGCGGAATATGATGCAGCAAAAGATGAACAGCGTGATATTGAAGCACGTATCGAAGAAATCGAAAAAATCTTAAAAAATGCAGAAGTTGTAGTAGAAGATGAAGTTGACTTAGACACTATCAGCGTTGGATGTAAGGTAAAAGTTTATGATGTGGAATTTGATGAAGAAATCGAATTCAAAATCGTAGGTTCTACTGAAGCAAATAGCCTTGAAGGAAAAATTTCCAACGAAGCGCCGGTAGGAAAAGCATTAATCGGAGCAAAAAAAGGTGATACCGTACAAGTTGAAATGCCATCCGGAATTATCGAGTACAAAGTTCTGGAGATTGAAAGAAATATCTAAAGATTAAGGAGAGTGTGAAGAAGTGGCAGAACAGAATAAGAACGCACAGGAACAGGACCTGAACAAGCTGTTAAAGGTTCGTCGCGAAAAATTAGCAGAATTGCAGGAAAATGGGAAAGACCCGTTTCAGATTGTAAAATATGATGCAACTCATCATAGTCAGGAAATTAAAGATGTATTTGATGAATTAGAAGGAAAATCTGTATCCGTAGCAGGACGTATTATGTCCAAACGTGTTATGGGTAAAGCTTCTTTTTGTAATATTCAGGATTTAAAAGGAAATATCCAGTCTTATGTTGCAAGAGACAACATTGGTGAAGAATCTTATAAAGATTTTAAAAAGATGGATATCGGTGATATTGTTGGAATTAAAGGTGAAGTTTTCAAAACAAAAACCGGAGAAATTTCAATTCATGCCACTGCAGTCACACTGCTTTCCAAGAGTCTTCAGGTACTTCCGGAGAAATTCCACGGATTGACTAACACAGACCTGCGTTACCGTCAGAGATATGTGGATTTAATTATGAATCCGGAAGTAAAAGATACTTTTGTAAAACGTTCTAAAATCATTAGCACAATCCGCAGATACTTAGATGGACAGGGATTTATGGAAGTTGAGACACCGATGTTAGTAGCAAATGCCGGTGGTGCAGCTGCAAGACCATTTATCACACATTCTAATGCACTTGGAGAAGACTTCAAACTGCGTATTTCTCTTGAATTATACTTAAAGAGACTGATTGTAGGTGGTCTGGAACGAGTATATGAAATCGGACGTGTATTCCGTAACGAAGGTGTTGATACCCGCCATAATCCGGAATTTACACTGATGGAGTTATATCAGGCATATACAGATTACAACGGAATGATGGATTTAACAGAAAATCTGTATCGTTATGTTGCACAGGAAGTACTTGGAACAACTAAAATTGTATACAATGGCGTAGAAATGGATCTCGGAAAGCCTTTCGAGAGAATTACCATGTTAGATGCTGTTAAGAAATATTCAGGTGTTGACTTTAACGAAATTCATACACTGGAAGAAGCAAGAGCAGCAGCAGACGCACATCATGTAGAATACGAAGAAAGACATAAAAAAGGTGATATCTTAAACCTGTTCTTTGAAGAATTTGTAGAAGAACATCTGATTCAGCCGACATTCGTTATGGATCATCCAATCGAAATCTCTCCGCTGACAAAGAAAAAACCAGAGAATCCAGATTATGTAGAACGTTTCGAGTTCTTCATGAATGGATGGGAAATGGCAAATGCTTACTCTGAATTAAACGACCCGATTGACCAGAGAGAACGTTTCAAAGCTCAGGAAGAACTGCTGGCACAGGGCGATGATGAAGCCAACACAACAGATGAAGACTTTATGAATGCGCTGGAAATCGGTATGCCTCCGACAGGTGGTATCGGATTTGGTATTGACCGTATGTGCATGATTCTGACAGACTCTGCAGCGATTCGTGACGTATTATTATTCCCAACAATGAAGTCACAGGGTGCTGCAAAGAACGAAGCAAACAATGCAGCACAGGAAACAAAGCCAGTTGAGAAGATTGATTTTTCCAAAGTAAAAGTTGAGCCATTATTCGAAGAAATGGTTGATTTTGATACTTTCAGCAAGTCAGATTTCAGAGCTGTAAAGGTAAAAGCATGTGAAGCAGTTAAGAAATCCAAGAAGCTGTTACAGTTCACTCTGGACGATGGAACAGGCACAGATCGTACCATTTTAAGCGGTATTCACGCTTATTATGAGCCAGAAGAACTGGTTGGAAAAACACTGATCGCTATCACAAACCTGCCGCCAAGAGCTATGATGGGAATTGATTCCTGTGGAATGTTACTTAGTGCAATCCATGAGGAAGAGGGCGAAGAAAAACTTCATCTTCTGATGGTTGATGACCACATTCCAGCAGGTGCAAAGCTCTATTAAGATGAGAAAACTGAGCCTTGCAGCGGTGTGCGCTTGCGAACACCGATATAAGGCGAAAAACACACGGAGACGTCAGTCGACGTGATGTAAAGATGTACCGTTTTACCGAATAGACGGGACGTACTTCATTTGATAAAAAACTAAAAAAACAGCGATTTACATC
>OGMH01000063.1_pt1 | contig 83686 bp, 60 predicted proteins | sample 1573191 | NCBI WGS metagenome assembly OGMH01 (sample SAMEA2581978, study PRJEB24529) | metagenome | biome: Human gut stool | place: China | collected 2011 | reverse complement strand
ACTCTTTCTATTACGGGATAATGTTTAACTTGTCCAACTTTTTGGGGTCACTTCATGGTGAGACGGCCTTTTTTGTGCTTTTAAAGAGAGGAGCCTTTTGGTTTCATTTGGTATTTTTTGTAATTGTTGTTGATTATGTTAGAACTTTATGTGGATAAAGGTTGTTTTGTAAATGCTATTGTTTTACGTTTGCAGACGTTTTATACAACCAATATAGAATCTTTAATAAAGCTTTATGGGTATTGAAACATTGAATTTACGAAAAAATGTGTGGTGGATGTGTGTGATGTTGTGGGCCTTTTTATTTTCTTCCTGTTCGACGGAGGATGATATCACATCATCGAGTGATGAGTATTTGTCGTTGACTTTTACGAAAACACTTTCGCGTGCTGATTTGTCGCAAGAGGGTGCCGGAAGTTTCAGTGAAGGAGACTGCATTGGGCTTTATGTAGCATGTGAAGGAAACGTCTCTTATCGGGAACTAACCTTGACGTATGGTGAGTGGTATCCTCGCCTGAAGCGTTCTGAATTTGGAAAAGGACGTTTGACTTTATCGGCGCATTATCCTGTTTTATCGGAATCTTCAAGAATATCTCCTGAATCTTCTTCATTTTCGGTAGCTTCCGTACAGTCGGGAACTGGAAAGGATGCTTCCGATTTATTGTTTGCCCAAACCGTATTGGAAGAAGGAAGTTATCGATCAGCATTGATGTTTAACCATGTTTTACACCGTTTGAAAATACAACTTCAAAATGATGCGGAAGATGTAGAGGTCTTTGTGCGCAGTAAGGTCGATGGAAAGGTAAACTTGCTGACAGGTGAAACCTCTGTGGGCACTGACGAATATCAGTGGATTACTCCATGGAAAAATTCGGATGGAAATTGGGAGGCCGTTATATATCCACAGGAGACTACTCCTTATCGAGAAGGAGAAGGGTTGTTGAAAATTGTGACGCAGGGAAAAGAATCTTTTTTTAAGGCTCCTGATAATGCCTCGGATGGAACCGTGTTGTCTGATTTTGAGTCAGGTAAGCAAGTGACTATTCGTTTGTCGCTCAAGGAAGGCGATGTGCAGTGGGCAAATAAAAAAGTATGGGTTTATGGAATTACCTCTCCCGATGAAAAGGACTGGAAGTTACTTTATCCCGGATTGTTTACATCTACTGCTTTGGTTTGGAAGAAAGAATATGGTTGGTATGATTGTAATAAATTAAATCCTACAGCGAATCCCGATGGAGTGCCCGATGGGTATATGTGTTGGGCTGCTACAGCGTCAAATATGTTGCAATGGTGGATTGACCAGAATAAACGTTATATCGACATGTATGGGGATAAGTATACAGGACCGGATTATACATACCCATCTGGTAAAAAACAGGAAAGTAATATTTTTCAGTGTTTTTTAGATGCATTTCCCAATGAGGCTGGAAAGGGGGATGAAGGTGCTAACTGGTTCATACATGGAATAGCTCCTTCGTATCCTCATAATAAGCCTTTAAATCCAGCAGGATATTTCAAGGATGTTTTTCCGGAAGGTGTACGTTTGGGAACCAATGTAGGAGGTCTTAGTAAGGAGCGTTTCAATGAAGTGATAAAAGATGCTTTGAGTACCAAGAAGGCGATAGGACTTTCTGTGGGACCGATAAGAGAGGGACATGTAATAACCATGTGGGGAGCGGAGTTTGATGAAAACGGTGATGTGTCTCATATTTATGTAGCGGATAATAATGACCGGGATACTTATGAATTTTTTAAAGGAGTAGGATGTTTCAAGTATCAGATTAGTTATGAAAAATATCCTGAAGGTGCCACCTATACTTGTTATAAGGAGGGATATATTCCTTACGATAAACCTATTGTGATAAATCGCTTAGTATTTCTTGATTTAGGTGAGAAATACTGGAAGCAATATTTAGGTATTGAATAAATCATACTTCTTGTGATAACATGAAAATGCCCCGAATCTGACAGCTTGATTAGCTTACGGATTCGGGGTATTTTGCTTTTATCCTAGTTTATCAGAATAAGCTCCATGAAACGGTCAGACCAGCCATGACGATGGCTACCATGCTCATCAGTTTAATCAGGATGTTCAGGCTGGGACCGGAGGTATCTTTAAACGGGTCACCTACCGTATCGCCTACTACTGTGGCCCGGTGTACTTCACTGCCTTTCCCGCCAAAGTTTCCTTCTTCCACGTATTTCTTGGCATTGTCCCAGGCACCTCCGGAATTGGCCATGAAAATTGCTAGAATGAAGCCTGAAGAAAGTCCACCTATCAGCAGACCGATGACGCCTGGCACACCAAACAGCAGACCTGTCACAATGGGGGCGATGATGGCCAACAGCGACGGGAATACCATTTCTTTCTGTGCGCCAAGGGTGGAAATCTGTACACAGCGTGCGTAGTCAGGTTCAGTCTTTCCTTCCAAAATACCTTTGATTTCACGGAACTGCCGGCGTACTTCCTCTACCATGTGGGCAGCTGCTCTTCCTACAGCATTCATGGTCAGTCCGCAGAACAGAAAGGCCATCATGCTACCGATAAACATTCCCGAAAGTACCTTGGGATTCATAAGCGTGACATCGTAGAACATCATGAAGTCCGTGAATCCAGCTTCCTGAATCATTACTTCCAGTCCGTTGGGAAGTTCCAGTACGGTGGTACCGATACGTTCCAGGCCGATGCGTATTTCTTCAATGTAAGAAGCCAGTAGTGCCAGTCCGGTCAGAGCGGCAGAACCGATGGCGAAACCTTTACCCGTAGCAGCTGTGGTGTTGCCCAGTGAATCCAGTGCATCTGTGCGTTTGCGGACTTCTGCTCCCAAACCACTCATTTCCGCATTACCGCCGGCATTGTCGGCAATCGGCCCGTAGGCATCCGTGGCTAATGTGATGCCCAAAGTGGACAGCATACCCACGGCAGCGATACCGATACCATAAAGTCCCATGCTGATGTTGGTAAAATCGAAACCGGAAGCCAGCCAGTAGGACAGGATGATGCCGGCTACAACTGCAATGACCGGAATCGTAGTCGATACCATTCCTAATCCGATGCCCGAAATGATAACGGTAGCCGGACCTGTTTTTCCGCTTTCTGCCAGTTTTTGAGTGGGTTTGTAGGATTGGGAAGTGTAGAATTCAGTAGATTGTCCGATGACGATGCCTACAATCAGTCCGATGACTACAGCCAGTGAAATATACAGCCAGTTATCAATTTGCAGTACCCAAAGAATGCTAAAAGTGGCGATGACAATCAATCCCGCACTGAGGTTGGTGCCTGTAGACAAAGCCTTGAGCAATTCTCTCATGCCTGCATTTTCTTTGGTGCGCACGGCAAAAATGCCGATGATGGACAAGATGATACCTACGGCTGCAATCAGCATCGGGGCGATGACGGCTTTAAACTGCATGGTGGTATCTCCCGTGCCGATATAGGCAGCAGCTCCCAGGGCAGCGGTAGCCAGAATCGAACCGCAGTAGGATTCGTAGAGGTCGGCTCCCATTCCGGCCACATCACCTACGTTATCGCCTACATTGTCGGCAATCGTAGCCGGGTTGCGCGGGTCGTCTTCCGGAATACCCGCTTCTACTTTCCCCACCAGGTCAGCTCCCACATCGGCCGCCTTGGTATAAATTCCTCCTCCTACACGGGCAAACAAAGCCTGGGTGGAAGCTCCCATTCCAAAAGTCAGCATCGTGGTGGTAATGACGCATAACTTGGCGGTAGGATTCAGTGCATCTTCCGGAATGCAGAAATCCAACAGCAGGTACCAGAAAGAAATATCAAACAATCCCAGTCCTACGACCACAAGTCCCATAACCGCTCCACTGCGAAATGCCACCTTTAATCCTTTGTTCAGAGAGTTGCGTGCGGCATTTGCCGTACGTGCAGAGGCATACGTAGCGGTTTTCATGCCTAAGTAACCCGACAGACCGGAGAAGAAACCTCCAGTGAGGAATGCTACGGGTACCCACGGATTTTGCAAGTTGAACCCATAGGCCATGATGGCAAACAAGGCAGCCAGTCCGATAAATACAAGGGTAACTATTTTATATTGCTGTTTCAGGTAAGACATGGCTCCTTTCCGGACATACGATGCAATGCGTGCCATGGTAGGTGTACCTTCACTTTCCTGCTTCATTTGCCGGTAGAAGTATCCGGCAAGTGCCAATGCCAGCAGCGATGCCGCCGGGACCAGCCAGAATAGATATGTTTCCATAATACAGTTGAATAAGAGTTTCTCCAAACTTACAAAAAATCCCGAAGAAAACGAATAAAATGCGGGAGATTCTACTGGCAGAAAAGGCGGATAATTTGGCTTTTATGTGATGGTTCTGCTTTTTTCTAAATTCGGTAGGTTTATTCGGAAACTTTTCAAGGTTTTTTATGTTTCCCGTCGCGGAACCGTATGTTTTCCGTTCGGGAACCCTACGTTTTTGCGACGGGAAACATAGGGTTTGCAGTAGGAAAACGTAGAAAACGAACAAGGAAAATAGCAAGAATATGCAGGGAATTTTCAATTTAAGGATAATGACGTGTCAAAAAGTTTTCCGGAATGCGGTAAAAACCAGCCCTCTGTTATAAAGGAATGAGGTTTTGTGGCAGATTGTTGTTTTTTATTTGATATAAGTGTGATATTGTGAGATATTTTCAATATATTTGCGCACGAAGTTATAAAAGATTGTTCAGATGATTTACGACATGGAAATGCAGAAGACGTTCTATGCGTCGTATGCAGAAAAAGTAGAAAAGGCCCGTAAGAAACTGGGGCGTGCCATGACTTTGGCTGAAAAAATATTGTATGCACATGTATACGACGAAAACACGGTGGCAGCTTTCCGTCGGGGGGAAGAATATGTTAATTTCCATCCGGACCGCGTAGCCATGCAGGATGCGACGGCCCAGATGGCGCTGTTGCAGTTTATGAATGCGGGAAAATCCGTTTCAGCTGTTCCTGCTACCGTACATTGTGACCATTTGATTCAAGCATATAAAGGAGTGGAAGAGGATTTGCCTTCTGCTTGCACTACTAATAAAGAGGTATACGATTTTCTGAGAAGTGTGGCTTCGAAGTACGGCATCGGTTTCTGGAAACCGGGAGCAGGTATCATTCATCAGGTCGTACTTGAGAACTATGCGTTTCCGGGTGGCATGATGGTGGGAACCGACTCACACACCCCGAATGCCGGTGGATTGGGTATGATTGCCATTGGCGTGGGCGGTGCCGACGCAGTGGACGTAATGACCGGTATGGAATGGGAATTGAAGATGCCGAAACTGATTGGTGTGAAGCTGACCGGTGCGTTGAACGGATGGGCTTCACCAAAAGATGTGATTTTGAAACTGGCAGGTATTCTCACCGTGAAGGGAGGAACGAATGCCATTATTGAATATTTCGGAGAGGGAACTCGCTCGTTGTCTGCTACCGGAAAGGCTACTATCTGTAACATGGGAGCTGAGGTGGGAGCTACGACTTCTGTTTTCCCTTATGATGAGGAGATGAATCGCTACCTCTGTGCTACCGGACGTGAGGAAATTGCCGAACTGGCTGAGGCTAATGCGGCCGATTTGCGGGCAGATGCGGAAGTGGCACAGCAGCCGGAGAAATATTACGACCGTTTGATTGAAATTGACCTTTCTGCGCTGGAACCGTATGTGAACGGACCGTTTACGCCCGATGCAGCTTGTCCGGTATCGGAGTTTGTTGCCCGTGTGAAGAAGGAAGGCTTTCCTCAGAAGATGGAAGTGGGATTGATAGGTTCTTGTACCAACTCTTCTTATCAGGATTTGAGTCGTGCAGCTTCAGTAGCCCGTCAGGTAAAGGCAAAAGGTCTGAAGATGCAGGCTTCGCTGATTATCAATCCGGGTTCGGAACAGGTATATTGCACGGCTCAGCGCGACGGCATGATTGAGGATTTGAAGAGCATCGGCGGTGTAGTGATGACCAATGCCTGCGGTCCTTGTATCGGACAGTGGAAGCGAGTGACCGACGATCCGCTTCGGGCCAATTCTATCGTGACTTCGTTCAACCGTAACTTTGCCAAGCGTGCCGATGGCAATCCGAACACACATGCGTTCATTGCTTCACCGGAAATGGCTGTGGCGTTTGCCATTGCAGGCGACCTGTGCTTTAATCCGCTGACGGATACCCTGAAGAATGAGAAGGGAGAAGAGGTCAGACTTGATCCGCCGATAGGGGAAACACTGCCACAGAAAGGATTTACAGTAGATGACAATGGTTATGTGGCTCCTTCGGCCGACGGAGGAAAGGTGGAAGTGACCATTCAGCCGGACTCACAGCGCTTGCAGAAACTGGAACCGTTTGCTGCATGGAACGGAGAAGACTTCATGGAACTTCCGCTGTTGATTAAGACGCAGGGAAAATGTACTACCGACCACATCTCTATGGCCGGACCGTGGTTGCGCTTCCGCGGACACTTGGAAAATATTTCCGATAATATGCTGATGGGTGCTGTCAATGCATTCAACGGTAAGACTAACTGCGTATGGAATCAGCTGACTGGCGAATATGAAGCCGTTTCGGCAGTGGCCAAGCAGTACAAGGCAAAGGGCATGGGCTCTATCGTAGTGGCAGAAGAAAATTACGGAGAGGGTTCCAGCCGCGAACATGCTGCCATGGAACCGCGTTTCCTGAACGTGCGGGTAATCCTGGCCAAGAGCTTTGCCCGTATTCATGAAACAAACTTGAAGAAACAGGGTATGCTGGCATTGACTTTTGCCGACAAGAATGATTACGACAAGGTGTGTGAGCACGACCGGATTTCTATCTTGGGATTGCAACGCTTTGCTCCGGGTAAACCGTTGCATGCCGTATTGACGCACGAAGACGGCACGACAGAAACATTCGAAGTGCTTCATACCTATAATGAAATGCAAATTAACTGGTTTAAGGCCGGTTCAGCCTTGAACACCTTTAAAAAATGAGAGAAATGAGCAATAAGATGTATATGCAGGACGGGAAACTGGTGGTTCCCGATCACGTAGTGATTCCTTTTATTGAAGGGGATGGAGTAGGAGCAGAAATCACCCCGGTTTGTCAGAAAATTGTCAATACAGCGGTAGAATTGGCCTACGTAGGCAAGCGCCGAATTGAATGGAAAGAGGTATTGGCCGGTGGAAAGGCTTTTGAGCAGACTGGTGAATGGTTGCCGGAGGCTACGCTGGAAGCATTCAAGGAATATCTGGTAGGTATTAAAGGTCCGTTGACCACTCCGGTGGGCGGTGGTATCCGTTCGCTGAACGTGGCATTGCGTCAGACGCTTGATTTGTATGTCTGCCTGCGTCCGGTACGCTGGTTCAAAGGAGTCGTTTCTCCGGTGAAAGAGCCGCACAAGGTGAATATGCACATTTTCCGCGAAAATACGGAAGACATTTATGCGGGTATTGAATGGGAACAAGGTACACCGGAAGCACAGAAATTCTATGCTTTCCTGCGTGATGAGATGGGTGTGACCAAGGTACGTTTCCCGGAAACCTCTTCATTTGGTGTGAAACCTGTGTCAAAGGAAGGTACCCAGCGACTGGTGCGTGCAGCCATTGAATACGCATTGCAACACGGCTTGCCGTCTGTGACATTGGTGCACAAGGGAAATATCATGAAATTTACGGAGGGAGGTTTCAAGCGCTGGGGATACGAAGTGGCCGAAACCGAGTTCAAGGACCAGACTTTCACTATGAACGAATATGACCGCTTGAAGAAAGAGTTGGGTGAAGAGTCTGCCAAGGCTGCCGTAGCTAAAGCCATCAACGATGGAAAAGTGGTGGTGAAGGATTGCATTGCAGATGCTTTCCTGCAAAATACCCTGCTCATTCCGGAAGAATATTCGGTCATTGCTACGCTGAACCTGAACGGTGATTATGTGTCCGACCAGCTGGCAGCCATGGTGGGCGGTATCGGTATCGCACCGGGAGCCAACATCAATTACAAGAGCGGACATGCCATCTTTGAAGCGACTCACGGCACGGCACCGAACATTGCCGGAAAGAATGTGGTGAATCCGTGTTCCTTGCTGCTCTCTTCTGTCATGATGCTGGAGTACATGGGCTGGAAAGAAGCTGCCCAACTGATTGTGAATGCCTTGGAGAAAGCTTTTTCGAAAGGGGAGGCTACTCATGATTTGGCGCGTTTCATGCCGAATGGCCACGCGTTGGGCACGAATGAATTTGGACAGGAAATCATTTCTTTGCTGTAATAGTCGGAGGATTTTCTTGTCGGAGTGTTTTAATGGATAAAAAGAGAAGTTTATGAAGAAAGAATATATAGTTTACAAACTTTCCGAGTGTGCCAAGCAGGCATGCCGCATCGACAATGAACTGTTCACGAAATACAATGTAAAGCGGGGTCTGCGTAACGAAGATGGTACGGGTGTGCTCGTGGGACTGACAAAGATTGGTAATGTGGTAGGTTATGAACGCACAGACCAGGGATTGAAGGCTATTCCGGGTAAGTTGTTCTATCGCGGATACGATTTGGATGACATTGCTCATGCCTTGCTGCGTGAAAAGCGTTTCGGCTTTGAGGAGGTGGCTTATCTGCTGTTGTCGGGTGAACTTCCTGACAGCGAACAGCTGGCTTCGTTCAAGGAGCTCATCAATGACAATATGCCGCTGGACAAGAAGACGACTATGAACATTATCGATCTGGAAGGGCAGAATATCATGAACATCCTGGCACGTAGCGTGCTCGAAATGTACACGTTCGACCCGAATCCGGATGATATTTCACGCGACAACCTGATGCGTCAGTCCATCGAACTGATTTCAAAGTTCCCGACCATCATTGCGTATGCGTATAGCATCTACCGTCACAGTATACACGGACGTTCGTTGCACATTCGTCATCCGCACGAGAATCTGTCGCTGGCCGAAAACTTCCTTTACATGATTAAGAAAGAATACACTCCGCTGGAAGCGCGTATGCTCGACTTGCTGCTGGTGCTTCAGGCAGAGCATGGAGGTGGTAACAACTCTACATTTACCGTACGTGTCACCAGTTCTACTCGCACGGATACTTATTCCAGCATTGCAGCCGGAATCGGTTCGTTGAAAGGTCCTCTGCACGGAGGTGCCAACATTCAGGTGGTCAAGATGTTCCATCACTTGAAAGAGGTGATTTCTGACTGGACGAATGTAGACGAAATCGATACCTATCTGACCCGTATGCTGAATAAAGAAGCCTACGATGGCAGTGGATTGATTTACGGTATCGGTCATGCGGTGTACACTATTTCTGATCCGCGTGCCGTATTGCTGAAAGAACTGGCTGGTGAACTGGTGGCAGAAAAGGGGTGTGAGAAAGAATTTGCTTTCCTTGAACTGCTGGAACAGCGTGCCATCGAATGCTTCAAGAAAGTGAAAGGAACCAAGAAGCAGGTTTGCTCGAATGTGGATTTCTATTCAGGCTTTATCTACGAACTGATGGGCTTGCCGCATGAAATCTATACGCCGCTGTTTGCCATGGCCCGTATTGTGGGATGGACGGCACACCGTATTGAGGAACTGAACTTCGAAGGTCGTCGCATTATCCGTCCGGCGTACAAGAACGTACTGGAGGAAGTGGACTACAAGCCGATAGGAGAACGATAAAAGTTTAAGTGATTTTATATGGAGGAAGCGACAGAAACCCGATAATGAGGTATCTGCCGCTTCTTTTCTTTTTAGGAATGTCGGCCAAATTGTGTACCTTTGCGGCGTTTTTATCGTAAAATCAGAAAATATGAATAGTTTGAAAGGTTTTTTCTATGGGATTGCCACTTCGGTAACATTTGGTTTGATACCCTTGTTCACGCTGCCTTTGATGCAGAAAGGGATGATGTTTGATTCGATTCTTTTTTATCGTTTTCTCTTTGCCACCTTTGCATTGGGTGCCATGATGAAAATAAAGAAGGAGTCATTTCGTATAGAGAGCCGTGATATTCCGATGTTTCTTTTGTTGGGACTGCTGTATACTGGTTCAGCCATGTTTCTGTTCTGGGGATATGGGTTTATGGGAGCCGGGGTAGCCACGACGCTTCATTTTACCTATCCCGTGTTTGTGACTTTGCTGATGTTGGTCTTGTTCCGTGAGAAAGCTTCCTGGGTAACGTGGGTAGCTATTCTGCTGGCAATATATGGTGTATCTGAACTTTCGTTGAAAGGAGATGAGCTGTCGGCCGATGCGACGGGAGTGGTTATTGTTCTGCTTTCGGCTGTATGTTATGCCGGATACATTGTGGCTGTCAATAAATCAAGATTGCGTGATATGAGCGGGCGGAAATTAGCTTTTTACGTATTTATCGTAAGTACGGTGCTGTTTGCCATAAAGGCATTGACCAATCAGGGAATACAGCCGGTGCCGGATGCAGTTTCAATTGGAAATCTGTTCTTGCTGGCAGTGGTACCTACTGTCATTTCCAATATTACCTTGGTTTTGGCTGTACAGAATATTGGCGGGACAATGACTTCGGTATTAGGAGCCATGGAACCGGTGACGGCTGTATGTATCGGTGCCTTGATTTTTGGGGAAGAGTTTACCATGCAGGAAGGCTGGGGAATATTCCTCATCTTGGTGGCTGTTACCTTGATTGTGTTGACTCGGACCATTCAGAAAAGTCTGTCGGCTGTGGTACGTAAAATTCGTCCGCGTCATGCTTGACACGGACGAATTTTGCTGTGAAAAATCATGATTTCCCGTATAGCTTGTTGATAAGGTCGTTTCGACCGATTTTTCGTAATTCGTTGATAATGGCTTTCCGTTCCTCAGGTTTATACCAGAAGAAGAACATACGCTGAGCCAGTTTTTCACGAGGGGTTTTGGCCGAGAATACCGGTTCCAGTGTGTAGGGATGTACGCCTGTGTACCATGCTTCCGTAGAGACGGTCATGGGGGTAGGCGTAAAGTCCTGTACCTGCTCCAGATGGAAATCCAGTTTCTTGGTGATGACCGCCAGTTCGGCCATGTCCTCTTCCGTACAGCCAGGGTGACTGCTGATGAAGTAGGGAATAATCTGTTGCCTTAATCCCGCTTCTTTGTTGATTTTGTCAAAGATACGCTTGAACTCATAGAACTGCTCGAACGGTGGCTTGCGCATCAGGTATAGTACTTTGTCGCTGGTATGTTCCGGAGCCACTTTCAGTCGTCCGCTTACGTGGCGTGTAATCAGTTCGCGAGTATATTCCTTAGTACTTTGATTAGTCTTTGCGTCTTTACTCTGGTGTAGAAGCAGGTCGTAGCGCACTCCACTGCCGATAAAGCTTTTTTTGATGCCCGGCAAACTGTCTACTGCATGGTATATCTCTAATAACGGCTGGTGGTCAGTGTTCAGATTCGGGCAGACTTTAGGATGGATGCACGACGGACGTTTGCAGCGACGGCAAAGAACCGTATCTTTTCCACCCATTTGGTACATGTTGGCCGAGGGACCTCCCAAATCGCTCAGATACCCTTTGAAGTCGGGCATTTCAGCGATGGCTTTTACTTCCTTGAGAATACTTTCCTTGCTTCGGCTGACAATGAACTTTCCCTGATGGGCCGAGATGGTACAGAAAGCACATCCGCCAAAGCATCCCCGGTGGATGTTGACAGAGAACTTGATCATTTCATAGGCCGGAATCCGTTTGTTTTTGTATTTAGGATGCGGAAGACGGGTGTAAGGAAGGTCGAACGACATGTCCAGCTCTCCTTGCGTCATGGGAGGATAAGGCGGGTTGGTAACCACCGTCTGCTTTCCTACCTGCTGAAGGATGCGAGCTGCCGCATAGCGGTTGGATTCTTCCTCGATGTGTCGGAAGTTCTGCGCCTGCTTTTTCTTATCCTTCAGGCATTCTTCATGCGAATAGAGTGTCAGGTCGCCTTGGCCGTTCGGGTTTTCCGGCAGAGCAGCTACCTCTTTCTGTGAAATCAGGTAGGCTGTTTGTGGAATGTCATGCGGCAAGTCTCCAGCATGAACTTCTCCTTCTACTTCAAGCAAGCGCTCGCTCAGTTCCGTAATGGGTTTTTCTCCCATTCCGTAAATAAGCAGGTCGGCTCCTGATTCTACTAAGATGGAAGGACGTAATTTCTCTTCCCAATAGTCATAGTGCGTCAGGCGTCGAAGAGAGGCTTCGATACCGCCTAAAACCACTGGTACGTCAGGGTATAGTTTTTTCAGAATCTGCGTATAAACAATGCTGGGATACTCAGGGCGGATGTCATGGCGTCCATCGGGTGTATAGGCATCTTCGCTTCTCAGCCGTCGGTTGGCAGTGTACTTGTTGACCATGCTGTCCATACATCCGGCAGATACGCCGAAGAACAGTCTTGGTCTTCCTAGTTTCTTGAAGTCGCGCAGGTCATCGCGCCAATTAGGTTGGGGGATGATGGCTACTTTCAGTCCTTTAGCTTCGAGCATTCGTCCGATGACGGCAGCACCGAAAGATGGATGGTCCACGTACGCATCTCCACTGAAGATGATAACGTCAAGTTCGTTCCATCCCCTCAGTTCAGCCTCTTTCTTGGTAGTAGGCAACCAGTCGGTCAGCTTGTATTCTTTCAAGGCGTTTTTTTAATTGTGGTTTTCTTCAGTTTCTTCTTGTTCCTCTTTCTCTTCTTTTTCTCTTTCCCATTTGATATAAAGAAGGATGAGCTGGTGTAAGCCGAACGCTTTCATGTTGTTGTGATAAATCACGTCAATGCACAAATCGAGCAAGTCCTTGCTGTTTTCTTCCATGGACGCAATGAGCGAACGAATGTTCAGTTTCAGTTTGTCGAGTACGGTTTCGTCCACAATTCCGTTGCTGTCAATAAGCTGTTGGAAGAGCGAATATTTTTCGATAGTTTCCAGATGCTTTTCAGAAATTTCCATGCTGCGTGTGCCGGAAGCGTTGGTCTGTATGGTATACATAATATGATAATTTTAAAGTTTATGTAACAAAGGTATTTTTTTTCTGGATACGATGGCTCGTTTTCTCTCTTTTCTTTAGGGATTTTTGTGTATTTTCGGCTGGTAGAAACGCCGTGTCTGCCTTATCTTTGCCTGACAGATGCGTTTCAGACAATATACCTACAAATGGTGATTGCGGGTGTTGAAAGGATTCTCTTATTTTGCAATGTGAATTTATGAATACGATATTTATGTGTAACAATACTACGCGAATGTATAAACCCACCGACAAGATGGGCGACTTGATTTGTGAGAATTATGCTCTTCTGCAGGTGATGAGCCGTTTTGGCATCTCATTAGGGTTTGGTGACAAGTCCGTGCAGGAAGTGTGCGACATGAATCAGGTGGATTGCAATACATTCCTGATAGTGGTCAATTTCCTGGGCGAGGAGAGCAATCATATTCACGACCATTTGCAGGGGCTTTCCATTCCTGCATTGATGGAATACCTTAAAAAGGCTCATTCCTATTTCCTGGATTTCCAGTTGCCTTCTATCCGCCGGAAACTGATAGAGGCAATCGATTGTTCATCGGAGAATGAAGTGGCTTTTCTGATTGTGAAGTTCTTCGATGCGTACGTGCACGAGGTACGCAAGCACATGGAATATGAGAATGAAAAGGTATTTACTTATGTGGAACATTTGCTGAAGGGAGAACGGCTGAAAGATTACAGTATCGGAGTTTTCGCCCGTCACCATGACCAGATCAATGCCAAGTTGACCGAACTGAAAAATATCATTATCAAATATTATCCGTCGGGCGGGGATAACCAGCTGTTGAATGCTACCTTGTTCGATATATTTAGTTGTGAGGAGGATTTGGCTTCGCACAACCGGGTGGAAGATTTTATTTTCGTGCCCGCAATCATGGAGTTGGAAAAGGAGATAAAATGAAACCGCAGGAAACAATATACATTGCTGTGGCAGATACGTCGATGATTATTCGCAGCGGACTCGTGTCTGTGTTGAGGCGTCTGCCTGATTTGCCGGTACAGGTAATAGAGGTTTCTTCAGAAGAGGGCCTGAAGCATTGTATGGAGGCACATACTCCACAAATTTTGATTATCAACCCTCAGTTTGGAGGATGGTTCGATGTGGCTGCTTTCAAGCAGGAATATCCGGAAGCTGCCATGAAATTCGTATCGCTGATTTACACGATGGTGGATGCCAACCAGCTCAAAGGCTACGATGACTCGGTCAATTTATTTGACGACGTGGATTCTTTGTCGCATAAAATTTCGTTGCTGATGAACGTAGCGGATGAGGAAGAAAGCGATCAGGACTCATTGAGCCAGCGGGAAAAAGAAATCGTAGGTTGTGTGGTAAGAGGAATGACCAATAAGGAAATTGCCGAAAAACTCTATATTTCCGTGCATACGGTCATTACACACCGCCGGAACATTACGCGAAAATTACAGATTCATTCGGCCGCCGGACTGACCATTTATGCCATCGTAAATAAGTTGGTAGAGTTGAGTGAAGTGAAAATGAATCTTTAGAAAGTTTGTTATTTGGATTAATTCTAAAATACCTACATTTAGGTATTGCGGGTACAACCTTTAACACCTATCTTTGCAGTGTTAGTCATATAGAAATTACGTAAACCACAAAAGTAAAAGAAGTTAGTTATTAGTTGGGTGCGCCCTGCGAAGTGATTCGCGGGGCGCACGCATTTTTTACATTTTGTTATGGTGGTTTAAATCGTTTTCAAAATTTGAAATAAAGTTTTCATTTCCGGAGAAAACCTTTTACTTTTGCTCGAAAGAAGACGAATAACAGATTTTAAGTATATGAAAGTAGGATTATTTATTCCCTGTTATATCAATGCCGTTTATCCGCAGGTGGGAGTGGCTTCTTTTAAGTTGCTGAAAAGCCTTGGGGTGGATGTAGATTATCCGCTGAACCAGACTTGCTGCGGACAACCGATGGCGAATGCAGGATTTGAAGAAGAGTCAGTAGAATTGGCCAAACGTTTTGACCGTCTTTTTGAACAGTATGATTACATTGTAGGCCCGTCGGCCAGCTGTGTGGTATTTGTGCGTGATCATTATGGACAGCTATTAGCCAAGGAACCTCATCGTTGTGCCAGCGAAGGCAAAATTTATGATATCTGCGAATTTATTCATGACGTGGTGAAACCCACTTCCTTGCAGGCTTCTTTCCCTCACAAGGTCAGTATCCAGAACAGTTGTCATGGAGTGCGTCTGATGCACCTTTCTTCACCGAGCGAATTGAATATCCCGTATTATAATAAGCTTCGTGATTTGCTTTCCTTGGTGAAAGACATCGAAGTGGTAGAGCCGGAAAGACCGGATGAGTGTTGTGGATTTGGAGGTATGTTTGCGGTGGAAGAACACGCCGTATCCGGACAGATGGGACGTGATAAGGTGAAACGTCACATGGATACGGGTGCAGAATATATTGTAGGTGCCGATGGCTCCTGTCTGATGCATCAGAACGGGATAATTGCCAGAGAAAAGTTGCCTATCAAAACCATTCATATTGTAGAAGTTTTAGCTGCAGGACTATGAGTACGAAACATTCAAAAGCCGCCGAGAAGTTTCAGGAAAATAAGGAACTGGCGGGATGGCATGACCAGACCTTGTGGATGATGCGTGCCAAACGAGATAAGATTAGCCGGGAGGTACCGGAATGGGAACAGTTGCGCGACATGGCTTCTGCCATCAAGATGTACAGCAACAGTCACCTGGATTTGCTTTTGCAAGAGTTCGAAAAGAACGCTCAAGCAAATGGAGCCCATGTGTATTGGGCGAAAGATGCCGATGAGTATTGTTCCATAATCTATAATATTCTGCACGGACACAATGTGCATCGCTTTATCAAGAGTAAATCGATGCTGGCCGAAGAATGCGGACTGAATGAATATCTGATTCAGAAAGGAATTGACGTGGTGGAAAGTGATTTGGGAGAAAGAATTCTTCAGCTGATGCATAAGAAACCCAGTCACATCGTGGTGCCGGCCATCCATATCAAGAAGGAAGAAATCGGTGAATTGTTTGTGAAAGAGATGGGTACGGAGCCGGGCAACAATGACCAGACTTATTTGACCCATGCGGCGCGTAAGAATCTGCGTCATAAGTTTATTGAAGCAGAAGCAGCCATGACAGGTGCTAATTTTGCCGTGGCTTCTACGGGTGAGTTTGTGGTGTGTACCAATGAAGGTAATGCGGATATGGGTACCTCACAACCTAAATTGCAGATTGCTGCTTTCGGATTGGAAAAGATTGTGCCCGACCGTGAAGCACTGGGTGTATTTACCCGCTTGCTGGCACGTTCTGGTACCGGACAACCCATCACGACCTATACTTCACATTATCGCAAACCCGGCAAAGGAGGTGAACTTCACATCATAATCGTAGATAACGGACGTAGTAATATTCTGGCCGATCAGGAGCATGTGAAGACGCTGAACTGTCTGCGTTGTGGAGCTTGTATGAATACGTGTCCGGTGTATCGTCGTTCCGGCGGATATTCTTATACCTATTTTATTCCGGGCCCGATTGGCATTAACCTGGGAATGCTGAAAGCGCCTTTGCACTATTATGATAATGTGTCGGCGTGCTCTTTGTGTTATTCTTGTCAGAATGTGTGTCCGGCGAAAGTAGATTTGGCAGACCAGATTTATCGTTGGAGACAAAAACTCGATGGCTTGGGAGTAGCCAGCTCGTCCAAGCGTTTGATGTCGGGTGGAATGAAAGTGCTGATGGAACATCCGTCTTTATTTAATTTGGTTCTGGCACGGGCATCGTGGGTGAATTCTTTCCCTCGTTCACTGGTGTACAATGGATTGAATGACTGGGGAAAAGAACATGAAATGCCACAGTTTGCCAAGGAAAGTTTTAATGAAATGTGGAAAAAGGGTAAAGTAAAATAGGGAAGCTATGAGTAGTAGAGAAGATATATTGCAGAACATACGTCGTAATACGCGAGTACGTTATGAAAAGCCGGACTTGTCTGCATTGGAGCAAGGAGCAATTACGTACGCTGATCAGGTAGCACAATTCTGTAAGGTTGTGGAAGAGGTTGGCGGACGTGTGGTGACGGTTAATGAGGGAGAAGATGTCAACGAGTTGGTTCGTAAATTGTATCCGGATGCCAAACGCATCGCTTCCAATCTGAAGAATATTACCTGTGCCACTTTTCACCCTGATGATGTGGCTGCTTCTGCCGATTTGGATGGTACAGATTTGGCTGTAGTAGACGGACGCATTGGTGTGTGTGAGAATGGGGCTGTCTGGGTGCAGCAGGATGTGGAACAGCGTGCGGTGTATTTTATTTCTGAAGCTTTAATTCTTCTGCTTGACCGGAAAAATTTGGTAAATAACATGCACGAGGCCTATCAGAAAATAGATACAGGAGAGTATGGTTACGGCGTTTTCATTTCAGGTCCTTCAAAAACTGCAGATATTGAACAAGCGTTGGTAATGGGAGCACATGGAGCTCGTGAACTGACAGTCTTGTTGCTGTAGATGCTAATAGAATACAAAAAAAGAAGTCCTGGCATTTTGAGTTGAGGGCCAGGACTTCTTTTTTGCCTTTTTCCTTGAAAAGGGTTATTTGTGCTGCATGGCCTGTTGGCTAAAAGGTCTTGCAGTTTCTGTTATATTGTGGTTATTGTTCAACTCCAAGAACTGGGTACCTGTCCACCACAATATATTCATGACGATTACAGCCAATATAATGGTGAAAGCTGTAATTTTTGCTTCCAGCTGTTTACTGGAAATTCTTTTTGAATTTTCTTTTCCCATCTCGGTACTGTTCACTAACCTTATTTTTTCCATATAGTAATTATAGTCTTATTGTTTCTTGTTGTTTGTATAATAAATGAAACATAGATGTAATTACTGCATGGAGATGATAAATTTTTTCAGAAAAAGTTGTGACTTTCTGTTTTACGCGGTTAGGAATGGTCTCAGTACTTCCTAAAAAGTACCGTAGTACTGCCGGGGAAGTACTTCAGTACTTGCTTGAAAGTACTATAGTACTTCTTAAGAAGTACTGGGGATGAATAAGGCATTGTAAACTAATTTGTTAGTTTACGTAAACTGTCTTGAAGTACTTTTCGAACAACTCTTTCGCTTCGTCCAATTGAACTTGCGTGTTGAGTTTCACATCCTTCAACTGATAGTCCAGTTTCATAGCTTCGTATTTGTGTACGCCTAAGGTGTGATAGGGAAGTATTTCAACCCGTTCAATCATGCGATAATTTTTGAAATGTTCACCAAGTGCTTCTATGTCTTCTTTAAAATAACTGTATTTCTGTACCAATACATAGCGCAGCCAGAACGGTTTCTGATTTTCTTCAAGCCAAGCAGCAGTTTTCAGGGTCTGTGCATTGCTTCTGGCAGTGAGTGCTTTATGGCGTTCGTCATTAAATTCTTTTACGTCAAGCAGAACGAGGTCTGCCAGCGAAAGCAGTTCCTTTACATCTTCGTTCCAGATTCCTCCATTTGTGTCCACGCAGATATGAATGCCCGCTTCTTTCAGCATGCGGAATAAGGGAACCAAGGCTTTGGCCTGAAAGGTCGGTTCTCCTCCACTAAAAGTAATACCTCCTTTCTTCCCGAAAAAAGGTTTCTGACTTACAGCCATCTTGAGAATCTCTTCAGGAGCAGTTTCTTTACTTTCTCCTTTGGCGTCAATGGTATCGGGGTTGGCACAATAAAGGCATCGGAAATTACAGCCTTGCAAGAAAACAACGAGACGTATTCCCGGACCGTCGTAAGTGCCTAATGATTCGTATGAATGTACTCTAATCATGATAGGATAAAAATAATAGACACAAACTACCGGACTGAAATCCGGGTAGTTTGTGTCCAGTTAAAATTATATACTCTTTATGCAAGAATTACATGCGTTCGTGGAAGCTGCGTGAAATTACTTCCAGCTGATGCTCACGGCTCAGTTTGATGAAGTTCACCGCATAACCAGATACACGAATTGTCAGCTGAGGATATTTTTCCGGATGCTCCATGGCATCTTCCAGCATTTCCCGGTTCAATACGTTTACGTTCAGGTGGTGTGCACCTTTCACGAAGTAACCGTCCATCATCGTTACCAGGTTCTCGATACGGTTTTCCATATCTACTCCCAAAGATTTCGGTACGATAGAGAAGGTGTTACTGATACCATCCTGTGAGTCGCGGTAGCGCAATTTAGCTACAGAACTCAGAGAAGCAATGGCACCGTTCTTGTCGCGTCCGTGCATCGGGTTGGCTCCAGGAGCGAATGCCACACCTTTGGCACGGCCATCGGGAGTTGCACCGGTTTTCTTACCATACATCACATTTGAAGTAATGGTCAGGATAGACAAGGTCGGTTTGGCATTCTTGTAAACCGGTAATTTCTTCAGCTCTTCGTCGAAGTAGTAAATCAAGTCTACTGCCAGGTGGTCTACACGGTCATCGTCATTTCCGAAGCAAGGGAATTCACCTTCGATGTCGAATCCTTCTGTCAGTCCGATATCGTTGCGACGGGCTGTTACCTTCGCATACTTGATGGCAGAAAGTGAATCCACAGCGATAGACATACCTGCCACACCGTAAGCCAGGTTGATAACTGGGTCAGTATCTACGAAAGCCATCTGAGCCTTTTCGTAATAATACTTGTCGTGCATGTAGTGGATGATGTTCATGGCTTCGTTGTACACGCGTGCCATTTCTTTCAGCACTTTCTTATAGTTGGCAAGCACTTCTTCAAAGTTCAATACATCACCGCTCAATGCCGGAATATCCTTCACCATCAGTGTACCGGTGTTTTCACAGCGTCCGCCGTTGATAGCCAGCAGCAATGCCTTAGCCAGGTTACAGCGTGCACCGAAGAACTGGATGTGACGGCCGATGTCCTGATAAGATACACAGCAAGCGATACCGTAGTCGTCAGAGTTACGTACTTCACGCATCAGGTCGTCGTTCTCGTACTGGATAGAAGATGTATCGATAGAAACCTGTGCACAGAAGTTCTTGAAACCTTCCGGCAGTTCCGGGCTCCACAGCACGGTCAAGTTCGGTTCTGGTGAAGGACCGAGGTTGTACAATGTCTGCAAGAAACGGAATGAAGTCTTGGTTACTTTTGTACGTCCGTCGTTGAAGCGTCCACCGATGGATTCTGTAACCCATGTCGGATCACCGGCAAAGATGTCAGTATAAGCCTGCATACGCAAGTGGCGTACCATACGCAGTTTGATGACAAACTGGTCAATCAATTCCTGAGCGTGTGCTTCATCAATCAGGCCATGAGCCATATCGTATTCGATGTAAATATCCAGGAATGAAGATACGTTACCTAATGACATGGCAGCACCATCCTGTTCTTTTACAGCAGCCAGATAAGCCATGTATACCCACTGAACAGCTTCCTGCGCATTGTGAGCCGGACGTCCCAGTTCAAGACCGTATTGCTCTCCCATGACCTTGATTTCCTTCAGGGCCTTAATCTGCTCAGCTACTTCTTCGCGAAGGCGGATACGGGCATCGGTCATTGGGCCTGTCAGATGACGTAAATCATTCTGTTTAGCTTCAATCAGTCTGTCCAGACCATACAGTGCCAGACGACGGTAGTCACCGATGATTCGTCCACGTGCATAGTTGTCAGGAAGTCCTGTCAAGAAACCAAGTGAGCGGAAAGAACGGATTTCTTCTGTGTATGCATCGAACACCCCGTCGTTATGAGTTTTGCGATAATGAGTGAAAATATCTTTAACCTTCGGGTCAACTTCTACTCCGTTTTCACGGCAAGCTTTTTCTACTACCTTGATACCTCCAAAAGGTTTGATTGCGCGGCGCAACACTTCGTCAGTCTGCAAGCCGACAATAACTTCGTTTTCCTTATCAATATATCCCGGTGCGAAAGAAGTGATGGTTGATACTGTGGACGGATCGAGTGAGCGTACACCATTGTTTGCACGTTCTTCAGCTAGCGCTTCCAAACATTTGTTCCAAACAGCTTTTGTACGTTCAGTAGGACCGACCAGGAATGAAGCGTCGCCCTCGTAAGGCGTAATGTTTGTCTTTACGAAATCGGTGACGTTGATTTCATGGTTCCAACGACCTTCTTTAAAATTCATTGCCATAAATTTGAAATATTAAAAAGTTATGTAAATGTGGTTTTCTAAACCGAGTGCAAAGGTAGTGAAAAACCTTGTTTTTTACAATACCTAGTTTGTGGTATATTATCATTTTGCATTAATTACAAAGTGGTATAAGATTTAGAATAAAGCTGGAAGTAAAATGTGTTTGTGAAAAAATCTCGGCAAAAGTTTGCACAACTCAAAAACTCGCTCTATCTTTGCACCGCATTTGAAAGAAAATGCGTTCCCAAAGAAGATTGGAAGTTTGGGTGAGTGGCTGAAACCAGCAGTTTGCTAAACTGCCGTACGGGTAACCGTACCGGGGGTTCGAATCCCCCAGCTTCCGCTTTTGTTATAGAACTCCGCTAATTGGCGGAGTTTTTTTGTGTCCTTTTGTAGGCTAATTATAATAGAAATGTTTGAAAATTTGCTATATTTGCCATATATAGAATATTTCTATGATTTGGATAGATGCTTTGTTTAACCTTATGTTTAAGCAGTTTTTGGAATAACATAGGTTCCTTGTGGTTTGTCGATTGAATTGTATTAATCTTTTATTTTTATCAATATGCTAAACAAGCAAATTATAGCTTTATGTACGGCTCTTTGTTGTTCGGTTGCGCCTGCCATTAGTCAGACACCGGAAAAAACGCAGCAGGATGCTATGAAAGAAAAAAGGATGGAGTGGTTCTCAAATGCTAAGTTGGGTATTTTTATTCATTGGGGTATTTATTCGGTGAAGGGGGTTTCCGAAAGCTGGTCTTTCTTCAATAAGTACCTGCCTTATGAGGAATATATGAGTCAAAAAGATGGTTTTACTGCCTCAAAATACGACCCTAAGGCTTGGGTGGACTTGATTAAAGAAAGTGGAGCCCGTTATACGGTGATTACAACGAAGCATCATGATGGGATGGCTTTATGGGATACAAAAGCGGGTGAGCTGAGTACGGTTAAGTGTACACCGGCTAAAAGAGATTTAATCAGTCCATTTGTAAAGGAGGTCCGCAAGCAGGGATTGAAGTTGGGATTCTATTATTCCTTGTTGGACTGGTCACATCCTGATTATCCGAACATGACACGTACGGAGGTGCGTTATACGAATGACCCTGTACGTTGGCAGCGCTTCGTGGATTTTAATATGGCACAATTGGCAGAGTTGAACAAGACTTGGAAGCCGGACTTGTATTGGTTCGATGGAGATTGGGAGCAAACTGCGGAGGCATGGAACTCTAAAGGAATTGTAGATTTGCTTCGGTCGGACAATAAGAATGTGATCATCAACTCACGTATTCAGGGATATGGTGATTATGCTACGCCAGAGCAAGGTGTTCCTATTGTGCGTCCTGAGGATAAATATTGGGAGCTGTGCATGACCATGAATGATTCTTGGGGCTACCAACATACAGATTCCAACTATAAATCACCCTATATTTTATTACGGACTTTTGTGGATTGCCTGAGCATGGGAGGTAATTTGTTACTGGATATCGGACCGAAAGAGGACGGTACAATTCCAGAAGAGCAGGTAGCTATTTTGAAAGAGTTCGGGCGTTGGACGAAAAAGCACAAGGAGGCGATTTATGATACCCGTGCCGGTATTCCAGCAGAACACTTCCAGGGATATACAACACTGAATAAAGGGGGAGATATCTTGTATCTTTACTTACCTTATAAGCCTAATGGCCCCATTGAAGTGAAAGGGCTGATGAATAAAGTCAACCGGGTATGGGTAGTAGGTAATGGTTCCATGTTGTCTTATAAGGTATATAATAAGAACTATTGGAGTGAGGTGCCTGGTAATCTTTATATTGATGTGCCCGATCATGTGCTTGATTCACAAATTACGGTAATTGCCGTATTGCTGGATGGACCGGTTAAATTGTATCGGGGGGCGGGACAAGTTATTGAAAGTAATTAATGAAAAAAACTGATTATGAGAAAACAATTGATAGGTAGTTTGTTTGCATTTGCAATGGCAGGACAGCTCTGGGGGCAGGGGTTGTATGAAAAGTATGAACGTATGCTGACGCTTCCCGAAGGCTATGTATGCTATCGTGTGGATGGAAAAATTAAAGTAGATGGAAAACTGAATGAGGCAGACTGGCAAGAGGCGCAGTCCACTTCTTCTTTTGTAGATATAAGTGGGGAAGGATTTGCCAAACCTTGTTATGATACTTCTGCCAAAATGTTGTGGGATGATAATTATCTCTATGTAGGAGCCGTATTGCAGGAGGATGACATCAAGGCGAAACTCAGTCAGCGGGATACGATTATTTATTATGACAATGACTTTGAAGTTTTCCTGGATCCGGATGGAGACGGGCAGAATTACTTTGAAATAGAAACCAATGCGAAGGGAGTTATTTTTGACTTGATGCTGGACAAACCTTACCGTTCGGGGGGTAATTTTATGATTCAGTGGGATTGTCCGGGACTTCAGCTGGCTATTCATCGTGAAGGAACCTTGAACAAGTCGAAAGATAAGGACAAACAGTGGAGTGTGGAGATGGCTATTCCTCATAAAGCGTTGACAGTGAATTTCTCTAACCCGGCTCAGGTTGGAAACTGCTGGCGTATCAACTTCTCACGTGTACAGTGGTTGAAGCCTGGACAGCGTGAAGAAAACTGGGTATGGATGCCTACCGGACGCATCGATATGCATATGCCCGACAGATGGGGGTTCTTGTATCTGTCGGATAAGGTGGTAGGAAAGGGTACTGATTCCTTCAAGTATCCTTACAATATGGCTGCCTATAAGTTGCTTTGGGCTATGTTCTATGCACAATTGGATAATTATGCCAAGGAGAAAAATTACATTCGTTCCAAAGAGAATTTCTTCCTGACCGAGGCGGAATTGAAGGACTTGCCCGCTGGTGCTGAAATCTTGGTAGAGGCTACACAGCGTACATTCTGTATGTCAGTAAGCGTGCCTGAAGAGAAAGTGCGTTATGTGGTAGACCATAACGGTAGGTTTACTCGTGAAGCCATTACTCCCCGTCAGGTAAAGAACTGGGTATGGATGCGCATTAATAAGGAAAAGGGAGATACGTACTATAAGAAATACTTTGCTCTGATGAAAGAATGCGGTATCAGTGGAGTCATGTTTGAAGGCTATGATGAGGCTACTTACCGGATGTGTAAGGAAGCGGGTTTGGAGGCGCATTATTGGAAATGGACCATGAACCGCAGAGAAGTGCGTGAGACACATCCCGACTGGTTTGCCGTGAACCGTAAAGGGGAGTCATGCTATGACAAACCTGCTTATGTAGATTATTACCGCTTCTTGTATCCGAACCATGAAGGTGTGGCTGAATATTTGGCTGCAGATTACCTGAAAGAAGCGAATCTGCCTTATGTGGATGGAGTGCATTTGGATTATGTGCGTTTCCCAGATGTAGTGTTACCGGTGAGCTTGTGGAAGAATTACGGAATAGAGCAGACATCTGAATTGCCGGAATATGATTATTGTTATTGTGAGGTATGCCGGAAGATGTTTAAGGAGCAGACCGGTAAAGACCCGCTGGAATTGAAGTATCCGATGGAAGACCAGTCATGGATAAATTTCCGTCTGGATGCCATTACACGTGTGGTCAATAAGATTACGCAGACCATCAAGGCAGATGGCAAACGTATCTCTGCTGCGGTATTCCCGGGACCTTCTATGGCTCGCAAGATGGTGCGTCAGGATTGGGGACAGTGGTCGCTCGATGCATACTTCCCGATGATTTACAATGGTTTTTATTATGAAGGACCGGAGTGGATTGGACGTTCGGTGAAGGAAAGTGTACAGACGATTAATGGCCGGGCTAAAATTTATGCCGGATTGATGTTCCCTGATATTAAGAAAACTTTTGAGCAGGCATTGGATGAGGCTTTCAATAATGGAGCTTCAGGGGTTTCCTTCTTTGACGGGCCGGACGAAGAGTATTTGCATAAGTTTAAGGCTTATTTGGATAAAAGAGGTTTTGAAGTAGCAAAATAATAAAATGAGTATATGAAGATAGTTAGTATGTTTGTTTCCTTATTCGTGGCGTTGAACGTATGTGCGGCAGGACATAAGGAACTTCCTGCAAAAGGAGATTTAAATTTGACGGTATTTGACAAGGAGAATATTCATTTTGTACCAGATACCTATGCAGGGTATTCTACAGCGGGTGCGGATGTAGTTATTCACCTGGTGAACGGTCGTATTATTTTGAAGAAGATTCAGGTTCCCGATTACCAGCGGGATGTGACGGTCAGCTTGAAGCTGACCGTAGCCTCTAATGGTGACCGTTGGGATAAGTCCGGTTCTTGTTTTGTGCTTCCCAAGAATTCGGCTGTGAATTTGCTGAGTATTGCACAGGGAAAGAGAAAATTTCCGGAAATAGACAGCTTGAAACTGGAAAATATGATTGGAATTGTACCGGGAAAGGACTATTTGCCTACAATAGAGCTGATGCGTTTCATGACACCTTTCGGGGTAGGGCATTTCAGTGAAGATGATGATTCTTTGTCCAGTAAGCGTCGTCCGGTTTATATTCCTAAATGGGAGAAATGTGTACAATGGGAGCAGGACATTACCGATTTATATTCGGCCCTTAAAGGTGAAGTGTATGTCGGTATCTTTATTGACACATGGACAAAAGAAGGGTATGTAGCTAGCATGGAACTGAAAATCAAGGAGACTCCGGTTACATGTGAAAAGCTTGTCCGTCGTCATGTGGAACCTCTGATGAATACGGTATATTATATCGGTCAGTCTTATCCGGACATTTTTGCCCGTAAATCTGTTTCTACTGATTTTCTGCTTCCGAAGAACGCGAAGAATGTGCGTTTGAAATACATTGTAACCGGTCATGGAGGCCATTCCGGTGGTGATGAATTTGTGCAGAAGCGCAATATTCTTTCCGTGGATGGAAAAGAGGTTTATAGCTTTGTTCCTTGGAGAGATGACTGTGCTTCTTTCCGTCGTTTCAATCCGGCTACTGGTGTTTGGCTTATCAAACGTCTGGCGGCCTATATTAGTGAAGAAGGCTACAAGACAAAGGAAGTAGAGGAACCATTGGCATCTTCTGATTTATCGCGTTCTAACTGGTGTCCCGGGTCGGATGTATTGCCCGAGGTAATTGAGCTTCCAGGCTTGCAAGCAGGAAAGCACACATTTACTGTCAGCATACCTGAAGCCCAGCCTGTAAATAAGGATGAATTGAATCATTGGCTGGTGTCTGCATATCTGGTATGGGAAGAATGAGACTGTGTTTGAATCATAGATGATTTCATAAAAAAGTTCGCCAGATTCTTTTACGGAGTCTGGCGAACTTTTTATTGAACCATTATTTAGAGTGTGAAGAAACGAATGATGGAATCAGCTGGATACGTTTTCCAAAGAGTGGTGTTTTTACAGGCGGGAGTGCCTTGAAGTGTGGGGAAGCCGCACTACGGCTGCGTACACCGTCAGTTTCGTATGAACGTCCAGCTTCCGTGAGTGCCTGTTTCAAAAGAGGCTCATTGACATCTCCTATTTGATAAGCCTGTATCGGGTCATCCTCAATTTGGATATCCGGAATGAGCCCATCAGGCATACAGGGAGTTTTTCCATCGGCATTCTGGTAAATGCTGACCATTACATAGATTCCCCAGTTCTTCAGCTCTTGCGGACATTTTTCATACATATCTTCTGCGCTGAGCATCCATCCGGTGCAGTACTTGCCGTGTGTCTGTGTACCGATGAGTCGTACGTTTGTATAAGGCATTAATCCACCAAGCAGTGCTTCGGAGGCCGATGCTGATCCGGAACCGATTAATCCATAGATTTTCTTTAATCCGATGTTAGCATCTTTGGTGTTTGCATTGACTTCCACTTCCGGATAATTGAATTCAGTGGTGAAACGGGTTTCCAGATTTTCTCCTTGTTTCTGGTAGATTTCGCTCAAATAGCTGTTGTAGATTTCTTTTTCGAATACTTTCTTGCTGCTGACAGCTTCTTGCGGAGCAAACATGGAGGCTAACACATTTTCAGTGATAACATAACCTCCTCCGTTGTACCGGAGGTCTAAAACCAGTTCTTCAATACCTTCGGCTTTAAACTTTTTTCCGATTTCAATTAGTGGATTGATGGATTTCAGGTCAAAGCCGGTATAGGCCAGATAGCCCACTTTCTTTCCGTTGAATTCATATACGGAGTCACAGATGATGGGATTCTCGTACATGTTGACGGCTGTTAGCTCTATTGACTTGTTCTGGCTGACGATGGTATTTTCTTTCAGTTCTCCGAGGGAAACCTTTAAGGTAGGTTTGTAGTATAAATCCGTATAGTTGTCGGGGGTAATTTTTTCATCGTTTATAGAAAGGATAATGTTTCCTCGTTTAAATCCTGCTTTTGCGGCAGGAGTCCCTTCATGAACGAAGTTTACTACTGCTATATATTGATTCGTTTCTTTTTCTACCAGGTAAAAGGTCAGATTCCATCCAAATGTAGTAGAAACACCTTCCACACTGCTGTTGAAGGAAGCCATGTCGTCGGTGAGCATGGACCATTTGTCAATGTATTTATCCCCTTGGTGGTACCTTATCCGGTCAACGGTGCCGATTGGGTCATTGTTGGTCTCGATGTTCCAGTTGTCTAGGTCACTACTGATTTCCTTATTCCAGTAATAGTAGGTACTCATAGCCTCCTTGCCGAACATGTTGGCATAATAGAGTTCTGTGGGGTTCTTCGATGTGGGATTCTGATCACCTTCTCCGTTTGTCGGTTTTGGATTTTCTTCCGAACATCCAGTCAGTACGGCTCCTCCCAATAGAGTGGAGAGCAATAGCCATGATAGTTTTTTGTTCATAGTTTAATTTTTGAGAATTAGTACAAGGTTTTACTTGACAAAAATAACAAAAACTATCTGTTTGCTTTCTAATAAGAAGGGGAAAGTAAGAATTTTTTAAGGTTAACTTCTGGCTTCTCTTCTTTTGGGTGCAAAGGAGAAGCCAGAAGAGGGGTTTAATTAGAATTTATAGTTCAGACTTAATCCGAATACTTTGTTCGTGCGGTTGTAAATGTCGGTCCCTTTCAGGCCTGTACCGTTGTAGCTGTCTGTTTCTTTGGTGTATTTGTTGTAATGTGTCCAGAAATAGGCCACATCAATGCTCCATGCTTGTGTAAGGTTGACTCTGGCACCAAATCCCAATGAGTAAGAGTCGCATGAGAAGCTGGTGTCGGTTTGGAAATCATCGCTCAAACCATAGTTCGTCTTTTGGAAACCACCGCTGACGGTGAGTCGTTTGGTAATGTCCCATTCCATACCGGCAAGGTATTCGTGAGTACCGTGTTTCAAGGTTTTCTGTCGGTCGTTCAGCATGCCTGCATGTTTGTCATCGTAGAAATGATATTCTACAGACGCACGAAGGTTAGGCAAAATTTCGTATCCGGCAGCTACGCTCAGGTAAGCGGGAATATCGCTGGGAGTTTGTTCTCCGTCTGCATAAGGTTTTATGACTGCTTCTGGAGTACCTGTAGGCACTTCCAGCGTGTGAGTCTGGTTCTCAATGTTCAGGTTTGTCTTGAATTCATATTTGGCAGCCAAGTTCCAGCGTCCTAGTTTAGCGTCTACGCCAATGATGGGAGTCAGTCCCCATCCGCTTTGGTCACAGTCCAGTTCTAGGTTTGCTAACTGAGCTTCGCCTAAATTCTCTTTCATGTAGGCTTTCAGGTAACCTTCATAACCACTTTTTACGTAGTTCATTCGGCCGCCGGCAAACACACTCAGCCAGTCATTGATTTTGTAGCTCAATCCCAACTGTACTCCGTAAATGTATTGTTTTCCATCCATAGAAGTATTAATGTCATACATCTGGGGAGTTACTTGTCCGCCAGTTTGCTGGTGAATCATTCCCATAGCTAATGCATCGAACATTGGAAGACCGTTGCTGAATGAGGCTTTTCCTCCACCGCCGGTAATGGCAAAGCTGGCAGAGATTACCCAATTATCCTTTTTATATAATCCTTGAAAGCTCGGGATGAAGGGAGCAGAAGCTGTTCCTTTGTACAGTCGGCTACCGTCGGTTCCGTCAGCTTGCTGAAAGAGCGGGAAAGTAGCGTCAATTTCACGGGTCTGGTAGGCACTTTGTCCGGTCAGTGACAGGTAGAATCCCTCGTGCGAAAGGAAAGAAAGTCCTGCGGGGTTACTGTACACGCCATCTATATCAATAGAAGCTCCTCGGGCTATCATTCGGAGGAATGCGGCATTTTGATTGGTGTTGGTCAGATAATCTCCCGCGAAAGTCGGGAAAGAGATACACAGTGTCGCTGCACTGATGAATAGAAGTTTTTTCATTCGTTTCTAGGTTGTTTGTTAAAAATCGGCTGCAAAAATAGTGTTAAATTGCACACAAACCAACGAAATGAGTAAAAATTATTCTATTTGAAATTGTTTTATTTGAAACTAAGTGGTAGGGAAGGTATTTAAGTGCTTTTTGTGTAGTTCTGGTTTTAAAAGTGTATCTTTGCAAAAGTATGCAATTCCCAATCATTTTTATTATTTTGAAATATGTACACCAATAAGGAAATCTGGCGTGTTACTTATCCTATTTTTCTGGGCTTATTGGCGCAAAATGTGATAAATGTGACCGATACAGCTTTTTTAGGGCGTGTGGGTGAAGTCGCTTTGGGGGCAGCTGCCATGGGCGGATTGCTCTACATTTGTGTTTATACCATTGCTTTTGGTTTTAGTGTCGGTTCGCAGATTCTGATAGCCCGTCGCAATGGAGAAGGAAACTATCGGGCAGTGGGCCCTATCATGTGGCAGGGAACGGCTTTCAGTTTCGGGATGGCGGTTTGTCTGCTGATACTGATGTATTTTTCTGCCGCTCCGTTGATTCGGTTACTGATTACTTCGGATTCTATTTACGGGGCTACGTATGAATTTTTTACCTGGCGTATTTGGGGATTCCTTTTTGCTTTTGTAAACGTGATGTTTCGTGGACTTTATATCGGCATTACGCGTACTAAAGTGCTGACCATGAATGCAGTGGTGATGGCTTTGGTGAATGTGGTACTTGATTACGCCTTGGTATTCGGAGAATTAGGCTTACCGGAAATGGGGGTACGTGGTGCCGCCTTGGCGTCTGTCATAGCCGAAGCTTCTTCGTTGCTCTTCTTTTTGCTTTATACCTATTATAAAGTAGACCTGAAAAAATATGGACTGAATCGTTTTGGACAGTTCGATTTAAGTATGGTGCTGCGTATCCTTCGCATATCTTGTTTTACGATGGTACAGTATTTTCTGGCCATGGCCATCTGGTTTGTCTTCTTTATGGCCCTTGAACGACTCGGACAGCGGCAGCTGGCGGTGGCTAATATCGTGCGAAGTGTATATGTAGTACTGCTGATTCCCGTGCAGGCACTTTCCACTACAGCCAATACGCTGGTGAGCAATCTGATAGGTGCCGGTGGTTCATCTGGGGTAGTCACCTTATTGCATAAAATATCCCGGATGTCGTTCTTGATTATGGTAGTGTGCGTAGGCTTGTGCGTGGCGTTTCCCGGAAGTATCTTGTCGGTCTATACAAATGAAGAAGCCTTGCTGGTAGAATCTATGTCGGCATTGTACGTGGTATGTGGGGCCATGTTGATTGCTTCACTGGCCAATGTGTACTTCAATGGCATATCTGGAACAGGCAATACACAGGCGGCGCTGGTATTGGAAATTTTTGTACAAGTTTTTTATGCACTTTATATCATTGTAGTGGGCATGGTCATCCAGGCTCCAGTGGACGTATGTTTCACTACGGAAGTAATTTATTACGTATTGATGTTAGGTTCCAGTCTCATTTATCTGAAAAAAGCAAAATGGCAGAACAAAAAGATTTGAGCATACTGATTTTTTTGTAATTTTGCACGCTGGAAATTTTTGATAATAAATAAAAAAGCAACATATATGTTCGATAATTTAAGTGAAAGACTAGAACGGTCGTTTAAGATATTGAAAGGTGAAGGTAAAATCACCGAAATCAATGTGGCCGAAACCTTGAAGGATGTACGTCGTGCATTGCTGGATGCGGACGTGAATTATAAAGTAGCCAAGAACTTTACAGATACAGTAAAGGAAAAGGCATTGGGACAGAATGTATTGACAGCTGTCAAGCCCAGTCAGTTGATGGTGAAGATTGTACACGATGAACTGACAACCTTGATGGGAGGAGATACTGCCGAAATCGAATTGAAAGGTCGTCCGGCTGTTATCTTGATGTCAGGTTTGCAGGGTTCTGGTAAGACAACCTTCTCTGGCAAGCTGGCCCGTATGATGAAGTCAAAGAAGAACCGTAAACCTTTGCTGGTAGCGTGTGACGTATATCGTCCGGCTGCAATTGAGCAGTTGAAAGTGCTCGGCCAGCAGATAGAAGTTCCTGTATATAGTGAACTGGACAGCAAAGATCCTGTACAGATTGCCTTGAATGCCATTCAGGAAGCAAAAGCAAAAGGGTATGACTTGGTAATTGTCGATACTGCCGGACGTCTGGCTATTGATGAACAGATGATGAACGAGATTGAAGCTATCAAGAAAGCTATCAATCCGGATGCTACGCTGTTCGTGGTAGATGCCATGACCGGACAGGATGCGGTAAATACAGCTCGTGAGTTTAATGAACGCTTGGATTTCACCGGTGTAGTATTGACTAAGTTGGATGGTGATACCCGTGGTGGTGCGGCCCTGTCTATCCGTACGGTAGTCAACAAGCCGATTATGTTCGTGGGTACCGGGGAGAAACTGGATGCCGTAGATCAGTTCCACCCGGCTCGTATGGCCGACCGTATCTTGGGTATGGGTGATATCGTGTCACTGGTAGAACGTGCGCAGGAACAGTACGATGAGGAAGAAGCGAAACGTTTGCAGAAGAAGATTCAGAAAAACCAGTTCGACTTCAATGACTTCCTGACTCAGATTCACCAGATTAAGAAGATGGGTAACCTGAAGGAATTGGCTTCCATGATTCCGGGTGTAGGAAAAGCCATTAAGGACATTGATATCGACGACAATGCGTTCAAGAGCATTGAAGCCATTATTTATTCTATGACTCCGGAAGAACGTACTCATCCGGAAATTCTGAACGGAACACGCCGTACACGTATCGCAAAGGGTAGTGGAACAAGTATTCAGGAAGTAAACCGTCTTCTGAAGCAGTTCGACCAGACTCGTAAGATGATGAAGATGGTAACTGGCAGCAAGATGGCTGGTATGATGCAGAAGATGAAAAAGAATAACTACTAAGGGTTTATTATGAAAGAGAGGCTGTCTTCATTCTGTGAGGTAGCTCCAAAGTGGATATGTTAAATATTATACCATAGTAGAAGGAGGGTAGTGTAAAGATAACTGTGTCACGCATTATTTTCCATTAAAAAACTCATTGTCTGGGGAACGTCCAATGTGTCGGGGCGAGACTACCCGTCCCGACGCGCATAAAATTACAATAATTTAAATCGTTCTCTAAACTTTATGGTCAGTTGCTGTGAGATTGTAGCCTAATTGGCAAAGGGTATACTCCACTTTTTCCGTATATTGCGGTATGCAAGATAAACCGGTTCCTCAAGAGCTGTATCCGACGGGAACACGCCCTTGTTTCTTGTTGTTTTACGGATTTGATGGTGCTACCCTTCAACAGTATTTGTGTATATATGACTTTACGGATGACTGGAGTGTACTGGAAGTATTCGGGTAGCTTATCCCAATTATTCTGCCAGGAACAAATAACGATAGGATATTGTTCGCCCCATTTTTCTTCCAACTTAAGAAGTTCATATTCTGCCGCTTCTTTATTTACAGCCTGATAAACGCATTTCAAATCTTTCAGAAATTCCTTTTGATTATATTTGATGGAATTACGAATTTGATGTACAAAACAAAGCAGACGTATTGGGATAAACACTTTGGATTGCTTCAGTAAAACCTTTCTCAAGCATACGTGATTTCCATGCCTTTATTTCCGGAAGTACACGGTCTGTAATGGTACTGATTGTATCTACCGATATACGATTACCAAGGTTCTCTTCTAATCCAATCACTAATCTTACGTGTGCTGTTACTAAGAGCATACAAGCTGATACAACCTATTGTGTACCAGTAATTTCAGAGCTGTATGGTTGAGTTATATATACGAAAGTTATGTCCATGATAAAAAGATTTTTGAAATCAGAATTAAAGTGGAGCATGCCATAGGTGGTATGAAAAAAGGCCGTATTGTCAAAGAACAATTTAGATGCCATAAATTCAGTTTCGAAAATATGGTGATTCTTATTGCTTGTGGATTACACAACTTCAGAATCAGTCACAAAATGAATTATATAACAAACTAATCTATATAATGTTTACTGAATATCTTCTATAGTTTAAGTTTTAATTTGACAAAATTCTTGATGAATTCCACGGTACCATCAATACCTAATACAGAAGAATCGATGCATAGATGATAGGTAGCAGCGGATCCCCATGTCTTGTAACTATAGTAGTTGTAGTAAGACGAACGTTTCTTATCTGCTTTTTCCATTAAGTCTTCTGCATCTTCCGCACTGATGTGGTGCAGTTTCATCAGTCGTTCAATGCGGGCTTCCGGTGAAGCTGACACGAAAATGTTGGCACATCTGGGATGGTCGCGCAAAATGTAGTCGGCACATCTTCCCACGAAAAGACACGATTGTTTTTCTGCCAGATGGCGGATGACATCACTCTGAATTTTGAACAGAGAATCGTTGCTGAGATAAGAGTTGTACGGATAAGCTCCTTCTGTAATAAACGGGAAGCGGGTTCCGAATAATCCTCCTAAAATAGTTTGAGAAGCTTTTTCATCGGCTTTTTCGAAAAATTCCTTGCAAAGTCCGCTCTCTTCAGAAGCTAAGTTGATAAGCTCTTTATCGTAAAAGGCAATGCCTAAGTCATTCGCTAATTTTTCACCTATTTCTTTTCCGCCGCTGCCCAGCTGGCGTCCGAGATTGATAACATAGTGTCCGTCCATAGTGTAACTCTTTAGTTGATACACAACAAATATAATTCTTTCTGCGGAAAAATGTCACTTTTTTGTCTTTTATTTTATTTCGATTCCGGTTTCGGCAGCGTGTCGTTTGAATTTCTGGAACTGACTGTAGAGCATGCTTCCGGCAATGATGCTGGCGGTTATATCAGAAATAGGCATACTGTACCACACTCCGTCTACTCCCCAGAAAAGCGGAAGGATAAGCAGACAGGGAATTAGAATCAGTACCTGACGGCTTAAAGAAAGTATGATGGCTTTCTTGGCCATTCCGATACTTTGGAAGAAGTTGGAAGTAACCATCTGGAAGCCGATGATAGGGAAGAACATGACCACTACCCTTAGGCCTTTGGCACTTAGCTGGATGAGCTGTGAATCGGTGGTGAAGGCGGCTACGGCCAGTTCCGGCATCAGTTCGCCCACTAAGAAGCCACTGGTGGTAACGATGGTGGCAGCGATGACGGTATATTTCATTACCTGGTTTACACGGTGATAATTCTGTGCACCAAAGTTGTATCCGGCAATGGGTTGCATTCCTTGGTTGAGCCCCATCACAATCATGACAAATAAAAATACGATGCGGTTGACGATTCCAAACGCACCGATGGCCAAATCTCCGTCGTATAGTTTTAACCCTTTGTTTATCAGAATGACGATAAAACAGGAGGCCAGGTTCATGAAAAACGGAGCCAGCCCGATACCGATGATATTTTCTACCAGTATTCTTTTTAGGCGATAAATCCCTCTCCGGAAGTGAAGCAGTTCATTCTTGTTGCAGAAAATTCGGATAAGCCAGCAGAGTGAAATCACCTGAGCCAGGACAGTTGCCACGGCTGCTCCTTTTATTCCCATGTGGAAGGTGTAGATGAACAAGGGGTCCAGCAAAGTGTTGACGATAACGGTCAGTATGGTGGCGGCCATGGCCTTTTGAGGATGTCCGGCTGAGCGCAACACCGAGTTGAGTCCTAAATACATGTGGGTGATTACATTTCCTAATAAAATGGTTACCATGTAATCCTTGGCATAGGGCAGTGTAGCCTCACTGGCGCCGAAGAAATATAGGATGGGGTCTAGAAACAAGAGACAGACAATGGTAAACAGCACCCCGATAATCAGGTTTAATGATACGACGTTTCCTAAAATCTGCTGGGCGGTAGTATAATCCTTCTGACCTAGTTTAACAGAGATAAGGGTAGAGGCACCGACTCCCACCAGCGAACCGAAAGCAGCGGCCAAGTTCATCAGCGGAAAGGTGATGGCCAGTCCCGATATGGCCAAGGGACCTACTCCGTGTCCGATAAAAATACTGTCTACCATGTTGTAAAGCGAAGAAGCAGTCATGGCAATAATGGCCGGAATGGCATATTGCATCAATAGTTTTCCAATTCGTTCAGTGCCAAGTTCTGTGGCTGTTCCTTTTTGCGACATAATTATTTACCTTATTAATTGTTATCCAGAAATCTTTAGATTTTCTAAAAAATCGTGCAAAGGTAAACTTTTTTCCGCATTCAGGGAAAACTTTGTGTATCTTTGCGCTCCAAAATAAAAGCTATGTGGATGAAAGTGAATAGAATAGGATTAGCTCTTCTCTTTTTGCTCTGCGGAAGTAGTGTCTCGGCAGAGAGTTTATATAAATACAGAGTGCAATTGACTGATAAGTCAAAGTCTGTACATTCTTTGGAACATCCTGAAACTTTTTTGTCAGAAAGGGCGCTTGCCCGTCGTGCCAGTCAGGGGGTAGCCGTCGATTCTACCGACTTGCCTGTTTGCCGTGCCTATATTGAGCGCCTGGAGTCGCAGGGAGGAAAATACATCTCATCCAGCAAATGGAACAATACCGTGCTGATGCAAGTACCCGATGAGGCCGTTGCCTTGCGCTTCCTGGATAATTCATTTGTCCGCTCCATCAAAAAAGTATGGGTATCTCCAGATTCCATTATGCCCCGCAACAAAGACAGAAAGGAGCAGGTGAAGAATCAGTGGAAAAAGCAGGATGATTACTATGGAATGGGGGCTGAACAAATCAAGATTCACCATGGAGACAGCCTGCATCTGGCTGGTTTTAAAGGCAAAGGGATGCAGATTGCGGTCATTGATGCCGGCTTTTATAATGTGGATGCCATGAAAATCTTCAAGAATACGACGATTTTAGGCACACATGATTTTGTCAATCCTTCTTCAGATATTTATGGGGAGCATAATCACGGCATGAAAGTTTTGTCGTGCATGGCTGTAAATACGCCTCATGTCATGGTGGGAACAGCTCCCGAAGCAAGCTACTGGCTGTTAAGAAGTGAAGATAATGATACGGAACAGCCGGTGGAAGAGGATAACTGGGCTGCAGCGGTGGAATTTGCCGACAGTGTAGGAGTGGATATTATTAATACCTCCTTAGGATATTATTCATTTGACGACCCGATTGATAATTATACGTATCGTCAGTTGGACGGGCATACTTCTTTGATGGCCGCTTCTGCTTCGTATGCAGCAAAGAAAGGGCTTTTGGTAGTTTGCAGTGCCGGAAATTCCGGTATGGATGAATGGAAAAAAATCACTCCTCCGGCCGATGCGGAAGATATATTGACCATAGGTGCCATCGATAATATGGGAGTGAATGCCGCTTTTTCTTCCATCGGTAATACGGCAGACGGGCGTATCAAACCCGATGTTATGGCAATGGGAGTGCACTCGGCAGTGATAGGAGTAGACGGAGGAACCGCTTTCGCCAACGGTACTTCTTTTGCGTCGCCTATCTTCTGCGGACTGGTGGCTTGTTTGTGGCAGGCATGTCCTTGGCTTACGGTACGGCAGCTCATTCAGGTAGTACATGAAGCCAGCGACCGTAATGCTTATCCCGATAATATATACGGATATGGAGTGACGGATATGTGGAAAGCCTACCAGCTGGCCATGAAACTGAAAGCGGATACTGATGGAAAATAAGCCTCTTTCTTTACTCGAACTGAACTCCTTGGTCAGACGGAGCATCACCTCCTGCCTGCCGGATGAATATTGGGTGCAGGCTGAATTAAGCGATGTACGCGTAAATTATTCCGGACATTGCTATTTGGAGTTTGTGCAGAAAGATGCTACCGGCAATGCGCTCCTGGCCAAGGCACGAGGAATTATATGGGCGAATGTCTTTACCCGCTTGCGGAGTTATTTTGAGCGGGAAACGGGGCAGGCCTTCGTTTCTGGCTTGAAGGTGCTGGTAAAAGTCACGGTCGATTTCCACGAATTGTATGGCTACTCGCTGACGGTAGTCAATATTGACCCCACCTATACTTTGGGAGATATGGTACGCCGTCGTAAGGAAATTCTCCGGCAGTTGGATGAGGAGGGAATTCTGACACTGAATAAGGAACTGGAGCTTCCCGTACTGACGCAGCGTATTGCGGTCATTTCATCGGCTACGGCTGCCGGGTATGGCGATTTCTGCAATCAGTTGCTGCATAATTCTTTCGGCTTTGTATTTTATCCTCGGCTTTTTCAGGCCATTATGCAGGGAGATCAGGTAGAACAGTCCATCATTCAGGCACTCGACCGTATTAATGCGACACGCGATAACTGGGATGTGGTGGTGATTATCCGGGGAGGAGGGGCCACTTCCGATCTTTCGGGTTTTGATACCTATGATTTGGCGGCAAACTGCGCACAGTTTCCGCTTCCTATTATTACCGGAATCGGACATGAACGAGACGATACGGTGCTGGATATGATTTCACATACCCGTGTCAAGACTCCGACAGCTGCGGCTGAGTTTCTGATTAATCATGTAAGACAGACGGCACAGGAGCTGGAAACATACGAGGAGGTTATCTATCAGGAGGTGCCTCGTTTACTGCAACAGGAAAAACAACGGCTGGATTCGTTTATAACCCGGATTCCGGGACAGGTGCAGATGCGGTTGCAGCGGGAAAACTTCCGTCAGGAGAAATTTCAGAACCGGATGAAAACGGCCTGGCAGTCGCGCTTGTTGGAGGAAAACTACCGTTTGCAATTGATGCCTCGCTTGCTTTCTGCTTTGCAGAATCGTGTACAGCGTGAGACACACCGGCTGGAACTGCTGGCACAGCGGGTAGATTCGGCTTCTCCGGAGAAGTTATTGAAAAAAGGATACAGCCTTACTCTGCTGGATGGAAAGGTGGTGACGGATGCTTCTCAACTGAAGCCGGGAGATGAAGTGGAGACCCGTCTGGCAAAAGGTAAATTTAGGAGTAAAGTAATAAATAAGTGATATGGCAGCAAAGAAGGAAACCTATTCAGAGGCGATGAAACGCCTGGAGGAAATAGTGTCTCGCATTGAAAGCAATGAACTGGATATCGACCAGTTGGGCGAATACTTGCAGGAAGCCCAGAAGCTGATAAAGTTCTGCAAGAACAAGCTGTACAAGGCTGATGCGGAGATAAAGAAAATCTTGGAAGAAGATAATGAGGCACAAGCCTGAAACAAAAAAGCCAGACCGGAAAGTCTGGCTTTTTCTGTTTATCGGATGATGGTCATTTCTTTGAGCAAATGAGAAGCACCGGCAAACTTGTCAATGATGAACAAGGTATAGCGGATGTCTACACAGGCCGCACGTTGCAGTTGCGGGTTGTAGGCAATGTCACCAGTCAGTCCCTCGTAGTTGCGGTCGAATCCGGTACCGATTAGCTCCCCTTTCGCATTGAAGACCGGAGAACCGGAGTTACCCCCTGTGTTATCTGTTGCAGTGGCGAAGCAGACCGGCATTCGTCCGTCGGGCATGGCGTAGGGACCGAAATCCTTCTTTTCATACAACTCTTTCAGCTTGGCTGGTACCACAAATTCCGGATTGTTTGGGTCCTCCTTTTCCATTACCCCTTTCAAGGTGGTGTAGTAAAGGTATTCCTTTCCGTCAGCCGGTTCGTAAGAGCCAATCTTTCCGTAGGTTAGTCGGAGGGTAGAGTTGGCATCCGGATAGATAGGTTGTCCGTTGGCTTTCTTCATTTGCAATACACCTTCTACCCAGGTCTTGTGAGCTGCGTTGTATGCATTGGTTTCCTCCTGCATGGCATCGCTGGTAGCCTGGTATCCGTTGCGTACGGAAGCAGCATATCTCACCATCAGGTCGTTTTCCAACTGCTGTGCATCGGGCTGCTTCAGGAACTCATCCAGTGCTTCCGGACTTCTGAAGATAGACTGGTTGAAGCAGGCATCCACAAACGCATCGGTATTTCCCTGGAAATCCTTTTCGATGGTCTGGAATATGTCAATCCGTTGGTTGGCCGGAATCAGTCGGGCATACAAGGCAATCAGCTGTTTGGAGACTTTACGGTCGACTTCCGGATTGTAGTCCTTGTTGAAGAACTTCTTTCCGGCTTCTTTCAGGGAAGCTACGGCTTCGTCAATGTCTTTTTGCTTCTGGCTTTCCAGTGCCACTCTCAACGCATCCGTATCGGGTACTTTAAAGAATTCGGTTCCCAGCATCAAGGCTTCGTATATCGCCTGCTGGTGGTACACTGCATCGTGACGCTGTGCTACAATCTGCTTGATGCTTTCGTAGGCTTTCCGGTAATTATCATTTCTGATGGAATCTCCGAAAGCTAACAATTGTTCCTGCTCCCGTTTCTTGCGGTCTAGTACTTTCAGACGTACCAGTCCTTCGTTCATACCGATGGCATTTTTCCAGTAGTTGGCCGATGAAGCATACTTGGCTGCATACTGGATGCGGGTACGTGCATCCTTAGCCATTTCTTCTCCCAACACACGCAAGCGTACACCGCGAATGGTGTCGCGCATGAAGTTGGTAGTCTGCATGCGTTCTTCCACCTCATCACTGATCATGTAACGCCAGTTGCGTCCGGGGAATCCCATCACGAAGGTAAAGTCACCTTCCTTCACCCCTTTCAGGTTGATGGCAATGTGTTTCTTTACTTTCAAAGGAACGTTTTCGGCACTGTAATTGGCCGGTTTTCCGTCCTTGCTGGCATAGATACGGAAGATAGAGAAGTCACCGCAGTGGCGGGGCCACATCCAGTTGTCGGTATCTGCTCCGAACTTACCGATGGAAGAGGGAGGAGCACCTACCATGCGCACATCCTTGTAAGATGTCTTGACAAACAGGTAGTATTTGTTGGCTCCATAGAACGGTTTCAGTTCCAAGGTCGTAAATTCGTTGGTGCGGATACGTTCCTTTTTGGCAAACTTTTCAGCCACTTTGGCTAAGAAAGAAGGAGAGAGGTAGTTGGTTCCGTCCGGGTCTTTGGACTTCTTCAACTGTTTCTGCACGTATTCCGTTACGTCAAGTATCCGGTCGATAAAGGTCACGTTCAGTCCTTCACACGGAAGTTCCTGTTCGCGAGTCATGGCCCAGAAACCGTCGGTCAGGTAATCATGTTCCACTGAACTGTGCTGCTGGATGTAACCGTATCCACAGTGGTGGTTGGTCAGCACCAGTCCTTCCGAGGAGATGACTTCCCCCGTACATCCGCCTCCGAAATGCACTACGGCATCTTTCAGGCTGATGTTGTCCGGGCAGTACACCTGGTCAATGCTGATGTCCAGTCCCAAATCCTGCATCACGGCAGCATTCTGCTGTTTCAGGTCGGTCAGCATCCACATCCCCTCATCCGCATGAGCGGTGAGGGAAAGTGTGGCAAATAAGGATAATAATAACTTATGCTTCATTATTCTACAATTGTCATTTCATCAATCAGGTTCTTGCAGCCTCCCAATTTTTCTACGATGAACAGCACGTAGCGAATATCTACGGCAATACAACGCTGGAGGTTATTGTCGAAGTTGATGTCACCGGACAGAGATTCCCAGTTACCGTCAAATGCGGCTCCAATCAGTTCGCCGTTTCCATTCATGACCGGAGAACCTGAGTTACCACCGGTAATGTCGTTGGTGGTCAGGAAGCAAGTCGGCATTTCCCCGTTAGGCAGTGCGTAGCGTCCGTAGTTCTTTGTAGCATACAACTCTTTCAGCTTGGCCGGTACCACGAATTCCGGATTGTTCGGGTCTTCTTTTTCCATTACCCCTTTCAGTGTAGTGTAATATTTGTAGTGTACACCGTCCTTCGGATCGTAAGCCTTTACGTTTCCGTAAGTCAGACGAATCGTAAAGTTGGCATCCGGAGCTTTCGGAGTCGGTGCATACATTTCGCAAAGACCGCGTACGTAGGTCTTGTGCAGCAGGTTGATGTCACCGTTGGCTTGATCTAGCTTGTCTGCCAGTTCCTTGTATTTCTTGCTCACTGCAGCAGCATATTCAGCCGACAAGTCTTTGTTGATTGCTTCTACAGTAGGATTCTCGATGAAAGCGTTGAAGTTCTTTTCATTGGCGAAGATGCTGTTGTTGTAGAGGGCATCTACGTAAGCATTGTAATCGCCCTTGAATGCATTCTTAACAGTTTGATAGAAATCAGGTAATGCTTCAGCCGGTACTTTTTCTGCATAAAGCGGCAGCAGCACTTTAGCCACTTTGCGGTCTACTTCATGGTCATAGTCCTTGTTGTGGATGTCAGCGTAGGCTTCTTTCAGGGTAGCGATGGCTTTTTCTACATCTTTTTTCTTGTTCTTCTGCAGGGCAGTAGCCAAGTCCTGAAGTGCTTCCATCTTCGAAGTCAGGGTGAATTCGATACCGCTTCTGAAAGTTTCAGTGAAATAAGTCAGCTGTGTGCGCAACGGAGTAACACGCTTCACGTATTCGTCAATTTTTCCTACTACGGCTGCATAGTCAGCATTCTGTTTTTCTTTGGCAAAAGCTGCAAATTTAGCTTCCTGTTCTGCCTTTGTTTCCAGAACCTTGTTGTCCACAATGGCCTTGTTCATACCGATGGAGTTTTTCCAGTAGTTGCTTGAACCGGCAAACTTGCTGGCATACTGGATACGTACCTTGTCGCTGGCAGCCATTTCCTTGCGGAGAATATTCTGGCGTTCTTCGCGTACGGTGATACGCGGCACGTTGATGCCTTCCATGCGCAGGCGTACTTCACTTTCTGTCAGGTAGCGGCTGGTGCTTCCGGGGAATCCCATAATCATGGCATAGTCGCCTTCCTGCAATCCCTTCAGTGAAATAGTCAGGTGTTTTTTTACTTTCAAAGGCACATTCTCTGCGCTGTATTCAGCCGGATTACCGTCTTTGTCAGCATAAATACGGAACATAGAGAAATCGCCTGTGTGACGCGGCCACATCCAGTTGTCGGTTTCACCTCCAAACTTACCGATTGATGAAGGAGGAGCGGCTACCATACGCACGTCGCTGTAAGTCTTGATAAAGAACAAGTAGAATTTGTTACCTTCATAGAACGGAAGAGCCTGTGTAGAGATGCCCGGTTTGCCTTTCAGGTCGCTTTTCTTCAGTTCGTCGGCAGCCAGTTTCTTCAGGTATTTGCTTCCGAAAGATTCTGCTTCAGAAACTTTTCCTTTACGGATGTCTTCGTTTACTTTTTCCGTTACATCCACAATACGGTCTACGAATTTGAAGGTCAATCCCGGTGTAGGAAGTTCTTCCTGATAACTTTTTGCCCAGAATCCGTCGGTCAGGTAGTCATGTTCCACCGAGCTATGTTGTTGGATGGCATCGTATCCACAGTGGTGATTGGTCAGAATCAATCCGTTGGGTGAGATAATTTCACCTGTACATCCGCGTCCGAAAATTCCGACAGCATCCTTTAATGTAATTTGGTCAGGGTTGTAGATATCCATGATATCCATTTTCAGTCCTTGCGCTTTCATTCGGTCCGCAAGGTTCTGCTCCTGCATGAGCTGGAGCAACCACATTCCTTCATCGGCCTTGGCCGGAGAGAATACAGCACAAACAAGTGCGAGTGCGAGTACTTTCAGTTTTTTCATTGTTATGTATAGTGTTAAAATATAGATTGCACAAAAATAGTAAAAAAACGCACACCATTCTCACACGGCTCACTTAAAAGGTAATAAACCACTATCTTAGTATAAATTTTGATAATATATTTCGGCGCTTCCTTGAAAGATTATACCTTTGCCCACAAATTTAAAAGGTTTCAGCATGTATAAACTTTATTTTTTCCTGTTGTGTGCCATGCTTTGCACCTCTTGCAGTAAGAAATATAAGATAGAAGGTACTTCGTCTGTTTCTATGTTGGACGGTAAAATGCTTTTTATAAGAATCCCGGTGGGTGATAAATTGGTCAACATTGATTCGGCAGAAGTAATTCATGGCTTATTCGAAATGCAGGGAAAGGTTGATTCCACGGTTTTAGCTTCGTTGTATATGGATGATGAGTGCATCATGCCTTTAGTGATAGAACCGGGCCACATTGATATTCAGATAGACAATGCGGGAATTACCATCAAGGGGACTCCATTGAACGACTGTTTCAATGATTTTGTGGTACAGAAAAACTCGCTCGATGACCGTGCTTACGAAGTAGAGCGCGAGGAAAGTCGTATGATTATGGATGGAAAGGATTTGCAGACGGTGCATCAGGAAATCCAGAAAAAACGTGACGAGATAGCTACGGAGATGAACCAGCTGGCCAAGACTTTTATTCAGGACAATTACGAGAACGTATTGGGACCGGGATTGTTCATTATGTTGGGTAACAGCATGCCTTATCCCTTCATGACTCCGTTGATGCAGGAAATCGTTGACGCGGCTCCTGAAGCGTTCAAGAACAATTACATGGTGAAGGAATATGTGTCTGTGGCACGTGAAAATATGTCGCATGCTCCCCTTCATTAAAAAGAAAATCGGGTAAGAAATTCTTTCCTACCCGATATTTATTTTTTATTCTCCACTTTTCTTTTCTCCTTTGTATTTTTCCGGCAAACCTTTTTCAATGGCCTGATAGGATTCTTCCATCAGCATGGTCTGGTTTTCTTGTCCTTTTCCTTGCGGATAGATGGGCTGATGGATGGTCAGCTTCAACGGATGCCAGGAGAGCAGTTTGCCCGTGCGCGGTAAAATATCAAAAGAACCGCTAATACTCATCGGTACGACCGGAAGCTGCAACTGGTCAGCTAGCAGGAAAGCCCCTTTCTTAAACTCGTTCATGCGACCGGTAAAGGTTCTTCTGCCTTCCGGAAATACCACGAGTGAAGTACCTCCTTGTAAGATTTTTTCTGCACGCTTGATGGTTTCATACACTTTGCGTGGACTGGATTTGTCTACAAAAATGAAACCGGCCGATTCGCAGGCTTTTCCGACGAAAGGAATGCTGCGCAGGCTTTTCTTCATCATCCATTTAAAGTTTCTTCCCAGGAATCCGTAGATAAGGAATATGTCGAACGCTCCCTGATGGTTGGCTACGAATACATACGATGTTTTGTGGTCAATGTTTTTGTGTCCTTCCACTTTCACCGGAAGCAGAAACAGAAAACAAGTGAGTTGTGACCATATTTTCCCTGGGTAATATCCCCAGAAGTGTCCGTTGCCCAGCCAGCATCCCAGCATGGTGGTCAGTGCGGTCAGAATGGTCAGCACAAGAAAAATGGGAAGCCCGATACAGATTTGATAAATGATGTATAAGAATCTCATAAGTGTGATAGATTTTATTGGATTGATTTGTTATTTCCTTTTTTTAATGTGAGGACGGTAATTTCCGGCCAGGCACCCAGCCGCATGGGGAACAGCACATAGCCTAACCCGATGTTGACGTATAGTCCCCGGTTGCCTTCCAGATACATACCTCTGTGTTCCGGATAGATAAACTTGGACACTGAAAAGCCGAACAGACTGATTTGCATGTCGTGGGTATGACCTGACAAGGTAAGCTGTACCGAGGTCTCCGGAAGCACTTTCCGGCGCCAGTGTGTCGGGTCATGACTTAGCAGGACCTTGAACATGCCGTTTGTGCCTTGCAGAGCCTTGGGCAAGTCGCCTCTGTCAGGGAAAGGTGGTTTCCCGCTGTTTTCCACACCAACTATAGCAATGGAATCAGTACCTTTATATATAATACGGTGGTCATTTTGCAGCATGAACCATCCCATACGGTTTTCGCGTGCAATCAGGCTGTCTACGTTAGCCAGACGAGCCTGCTCGTTTTCCCATTTTACATAGGAACCATAGTCGTGATTACCCAATACGGAATACACTCCGTCGCGCGCTTTCAGTTGTGAGAACACAGCCATAAATTCCAGCAATTCGTCAGCGCGACTGTTCACGAGGTCGCCAGTGAATACAGCCAAATCGGCATCTTGCCGGTTGCAAATATCGATGGCTTCCTGAAGTGCCTTTCCATTTCCTTTCCAGCTTCCAGAGTGGATGTCCGACAATTGCAGAATGCGATAGCCATCGAATGCATCCGGAAGGTCGGGCGAGTAGAATGTAACTTCTTTTACTTGAAAATTTTCCTTTCCCTTAATGGCTCCAAACAATACATATCCGAAAGCAAACAATGCGGGTGCCAGTGAAATCCATCCATGAGGAATAGGGCGCTTTATCAATCTTCTGATCAGTTTCAGCAGAATACTAGTCAGCATGAATATCATTTTAGGAATAGTGAAGCATAGAGCAACAATCAGGTAAGTCCCAAAATATTCATGTAAACTGTCATGTCCAACAAGGAAAACTACTAATGCGAGCAATAGTAATAAGGTGGGCAGCCAGTAGGCACGTTTCCACTTCTTATCGTGCAGGCTGGTCAAATAGGTCTTGTATATATACCAGTCGGGTAGCAGAAACAAGGCCAAAAATATCAGTGACACTCTTAGTAGAATCATATTTGCTATTCATTTTAGGGTTGCAGATTGGCTGCGAGGTATTTTCGCAATACGTCGGCATCTATATTCCGGCGGGAAGCGTAGTCCATGAGCTGTTCCTCGTCTATTTTTCCAACCGAAAAATAGCGTGAAGCCGGATGGGCAAACATCAGTCCGCATACCGAGGCATGAGGTTGCATCATTCCGTTCTCTGTCAGATGTATACCGATGCGTTTCATGTCAATAAGCTTGTCGAGCAGAAAACTGACTGATATGTCGGGCAGGGAAGGATAGCCCACAGCAGGACGTATGCCCTGATAGTCTTCATTGAGCAGCTGTTTCATGGTCAGCTTTTCGTCCTTGGCGTATCCCCATACCTCTTTGCGCAGGGTTTCGTGTATCTTTTCAGCAGCGGCTTCTGCCAGTCTTTCCCCAAGTGTTTTGATGAGCAAGGACTGGTAGTCGTCATGGCTGAATTCTTCTTCCATGGCCGGATCGATGGTCGTGGCGAATCCTCCTACCGTATCCTTGATACCGGAAGAAAGGGGACGGACAAAGTCACTCAGGCAGAGAAACGGGTCGTCGGGGCGGACGCGGGTCTGCTGGCGGAGCAGAGGAAATAATGTGCCCTCTAACCATAGGTTGTCGCCCTCGGCATTGGCTTCCATCAGGCGATAAATGGCATAGACCTTGTATTTCCCGTCGATTTTGTTCAGCATGCGTACTGCTTCTTTGTGCAGTTGCATGGCTTCGGCAGCTTTGGCGCGTTCAGCTTCGGGAAATGAAGCCAGCCACCCGGCGCGGCAGGCATCACAGCCATGAATGTCGGCAATGGCTGCATAGCGTGGCTGAAACCCCCATGCGTGGAAAAAATAAATCCAGTTGATGTATTCAGCCAGGTCGTGTATGTCGTAACGGACGGTCGTGATGTCTGTTTTCATTCGCTTTCTTTTAACGTTCAAACCGAAGGGCTTGTCCACGGTGCGCTTTGTTTACTGTTCCATTCTCATAAACTACTGTACCGTTGACAAATGTCTTTTCTACCTGTGCATGGAAGGTACGGCCTTCCATCGGACTCCATCCACACTTGCTTTCAATGCAGTCGGTGGTTACAGTCCATTCTTTATGTGGATTCAGCAGAACAAGGTCGGCCTGATAGCCCGGTCGGATAAACCCTCTTTGGCTAATCTGGTAAAGCTGGGCCGGTGCGTGACACATTTTTTGAACTAACTGTTCGATAGACAGGATACCTTCGTGTACCAGTTCGTAGATGCTGACCAATGAGAACTGCAGGGTCGGCATGCCTGATACGGCTTTCAGTGCTCCTCCTTCTTTTTCACTCAACAGGTGAGGTGCATGGTCGGTAGCGATGACGTCAATCAGGTTAGTGCTCAGAGCCTTTCTCAGCGCATCACGGTCGGCTTTTGTCTTGATGCTGGGATTACACTTGATGCGTGCCCCTAGTTGCGCATAGTCTTCATCGCAGAACATAAGGTGTGATACGCAGGCTTCTGCCGTAATTTTCTTTTCTTGGAGCGGGCGGTCTTCTAACAGACCCAATTCACGTGCCGTGCTGATGTGAAGTATGTGCAGGCGGGCACCTGTTTCTTTCGCCAACTGTACGGCGAGTGCCGAAGAATGGTAACAGGCTTCCTCGCTGCGTATCAGCGGATGGAAAGAAATGTCCAGATCTTCGCCATATTGCTGTTTGAAACGTTCGGTATTTTCGCGGATAATCTGCTGGTCTTCACAGTGAGTAGCAATCAGCATACCTGCCTCAGAGAATATTTTTTTCAAGGCTTCCATGCGGTCGACCAGCATATTCCCGGTGCTGGCTCCCATAAACAGTTTCACACCGCATACGTGTGTTTTGTCCAATGCTTTCAGCTGGTCGGCGTTGTTGTTTGTGGCTCCGAAATAGAAAGAATAATTGACAATACATTTGGTAGCCGCATCCTTAAACTTGTTTTCCAATGCCTCCAGGGTTGTGGTCTGCGGGTTACAGTTGGGCATGTCCATGAACGAAGTTACTCCTCCAGCCGCAGCCGCAGCTGTTTCGGTAGCCATGTCTGCTTTGTGAGTAAGTCCCGGATCGCGGAAATGCACATGGTCATCTATCACTCCTGGCAGCAGAAAGCATCCTTGTGCATCAATTTCTTCTTCACAGTCGGCAGCGGGTTTGCCGTCTCCTTCAATGACCTCTTGTATCTTTTCTCCTTCAATCACCACAGAACCGGCAAAACGGCGTCCTTCATTTACGATGATTGCATGATGTATCCACGTACGTTTCATAAATACTTCTTAATTAGCATGTTTAGGATATTTCTTGAACCAGCTGTCCCATTTCAGTTGGATGACACCGAATACGGCCTCCCCAAAGATGCTGCTGTTCATTTTGGAAGTACCTAATTCGCGGTTGATAAAGATAACAGGTACTTCTGTAATATGGAAACCGCATTTGTAAGCGGTAAATTTCATTTCAATCTGGAAAGCATACCCTTTGAAGCGGATATGGTCCAGGTGGATGGTCTCAAGTACTTTACGGCGGTAACATACAAAGCCGGCGGTGGTGTCATGAATGGGCAGTCCGGTAATGAACCGCACATATTTAGAAGCAAAGTAGGACATCAGTACTCTTCCCATGGGCCAGTTGACCACATTTACTCCACTTACGTAGCGTGAACCGATGGATACATCAGCTCCCTCTTCATGGCAAGCCTTGTAAAGTCTTGGCAGGTCATTGGGGTTATGGCTGAAGTCGGCATCCATTTCAAAGATGTAGTCGTATCCCTTTTCGATAGACCATTTGAAGCCGGTAATATATGCAGTTCCCAGCCCGAGTTTGCCTTTTCGTTCAATCATAAACAAACGTTCGGGAAACTCTTTTTGGAGACGGCGTACGATGTCGGCTGTTCCGTCGGGAGAGTTATCTTCGATGACTAGAATGTGGAATATTTTCTCAAGTCCGAATACCGCCCGGATTATATTTTCGATGTTTTCCTTCTCATTGTAAGTAGGAATAATCACAATACTGTCACTTGTCTGCATGGTGTTTCATTTATATCTTTGCAAAGATAGAAATAAAAATGTGATTCCTTTTCGTGCTCCGAATTTTTCTTTCCAAAAACGCAAGTGCGTTTAAGAGCAAACGCCTAAGTGTTTTAGTTGAAACACAAGTACGTTTTACTTCAAACGTAAGTTCGTTTGATTCAAAACGCTTGGACGTTTGGGAATATGCGTTTAAGTGCTCTTGAAAAGTCTTGAAAATAAGCGTTTTTCTTTTCGGAACTTTGCAAAAAAGCAAAGTGTCTTTTCATTCGAAAGTGGGCTACATAGGGAAAGGCTTTCAAATTTTTATAAAAAAAGTAACAGAAGTGTCTGCTTTCCCGAAAAAAGTTTGTAGACTTGCGCCCATATTGTAAAAATAGCAAAATCTTATAAGTTATGATAATAGGAATAGATGTAGGAGGAAGTACCACCAAGATTGTCGGGGTGAAAGACGGTGAAATTAAGCATCCGATGTTTGTGACTGCCAAGGACCCTGTCACTTCGTTGTTTGGTGCATTCGGAAAATATATATACGACCATTCCATCCAGCTTTCGGAGGTGGAGCAGGTAATGCTGACCGGAGTGGGAAGTTCATACATTCAGCAACCCTTGTACGGTCTGCCTACGGCTCGTACGGATGAATTTATCGCCAACGGCCTGAGTGCACAGTATGCCACGGGGCTGGACCGGCTCATGGTGGTGAGTATGGGAACGGGCACTTCCTTTGTGAAAGTGGAACACGATGTGATTCGCCATGTGGGCGGAATCGGTATCGGGGGAGGTACACTGATGGGATTGTCGCGTCTGTTGTTGCATACGCAGGACATTCTGTGGGTGTCAGAACTGGCTGGAAAGGGTAATTTGCAGAACGTGGACTTACAGATTCAAGATATTTGTCAGACTTCCTTGCCCGGATTGCCGCTTGATGCCACGGCTTCCTTGTTGGGAAAATTAGATAACAATGTATCTCCCGAAGATTTGGCTTTGGGCTTGATGCACATGGTATTGCAGTCCATCGGGCAGGCAGCCGTACTTTCAGCATTGGAAATGGGAATCCGTGATTTTGTGCTGATTGGCAATCTGACACAATTGCCCCAATGCCGTCCGGTTTTCGATACCATTGCGCAGATGTACGATGTGCGTTTTATCATTCCGGCAAGCGCGGAATATCAGACGGCCATAGGAGCTGCATTGGCTTATATCAAAAAAATAGAAACAAGTCCGGTAGGGTGATAAGCTTTATCGGACTTGTTTCTATCGGTATATCTTATGTGCTGTTATTTCTGGCGCAGGATATCGGCCATCAGGTAAACCTGACTTTCTGACAGCCCCTGTGCCGTCAGCGCATCTTTGTCGGCCAGGAACTGTGAGATGAACTCCTCGTCCGATTTGCAGGCCGTTTCCGCTTTCCGGTAGTGAATTAGTGCCTGAGGTATATTCCCCATAGCCAGATACACGTGGCCTGAGTTTAGCCAGTCATTGGCTTGTGGGTTTTCCAGAGCGAGCAACTTTTCATACATCCGGACAGCTTCTTCGTATTTCCCGGACATGAAGTAGCACCATCCGATGGCACGCCGTGCTTTTTCCGGATGTGTTTCCAGAAATTCCACCTTATAGAAAACCTTAATGGCCTCCGGATAATTCTTCAGTGCCGCAAGGCATTGTCCGGTTTGCATCTGGATGTGCAGGTTGTCTGGATCGAACTCAAGCACTTTCTGAAAGCAGAAAGCAGCTTGAGAGTAATTACCCGACAATTTGTGACACTGTGCCAGATGCTTGAGTGTCCATAAATGGTTGGCCTTTAGTGCGTCAGCCTGCACGTATGCTTTTACCGCTTTATCATAAAGCTTGTTTTTCTGGTAGGCGAATCCTAGTTTTTGCCAGGTTTCTGCATTTGCCGGATCTTGTTGAGCCAGGCTTTCATAAAGTTCGGCAGCTTCTTGCATGTATCCCTTTGAAAAAAGATATCCGGCAATCTGGTTATGATACGTTCCTTTCAGTATCAAGGGGCGGAGCAAGGTGTTGTTCCAGAAGTCCAGTTTTTCACGGAAAATGTCTTGCATTTCCTGTTTGAATCTCCATAATTTATAAAACCGGTATAAATTGTGGATATATTGCCGTTGTATGGCATTGATTTTCTGTTCTTCCGGATTTTCACTTGTTTCCAGTTCCTTGGGAATCAATTCTTCTCCTTTCATGTGCGAACGCATGAATGTCTGCTGGTCATGAGGCAATGACTGCATGGCCAGACAGAAAGAGAATTTATCGGAATCGCAGAACATCTGTGAGTTAATCATGAGTCCGAACAACGATTTTTCATTGAATTCCTTGTCTTTGAAAATCTGGTATAAATCGGGCACTTTCATGCTGAACAGGTAAAACCAGTGGGCTGCTTCCTGAAAGAACGGGAAGGTCTTGAGTTGTGAAAAGGCAGTCATGTAGGTATCAGCTCCTTCCATTTGCAGCTCTCCTAATTCACGAATGTGGCTGTTTATTTGTTCCATGTCCTTCTGCCATTCCGGATTGAGGTCTTCGATGTCTTCTATCTCAATGACTTTTGACTCTGAATTTCTGAGATTGGGATTGCGCATCATTTGGGGAATAATCTCCTCCCTCATTTTTTTATCTATTTTCTCCGTTTCGCGTGAAAGAAGGAAAATAATCTGTATATCGTGCAATTGTTTCAATGCTGTAGGGTCATCTTCCATCAGCTTCAAGGCAGAAACCAGTTCCGGATAGAGTTTAATCCGGTCAGTCTGGAAATAGGTGGCAAGAGCAATTCCTGTCAATGCCCGCTGGGTAACGGCCGGTTCTTGAGTTTGCTGATAGGCTGTGAGTAACAGCAGGAATTTTCGGCTGTCAAAGAGTTGAAGCAGATTGAGCGTGACGGCACTCATCATTACTGCTTTGTCGTTGGTGGCCATAGACGGAGAAAGTAGAAGTTCACGGGCTTCCTGATAGTCTTCTTCACTCCATTGTGTAGATACCCATATCTTATTGAATAATTCATCGACTGTATTTTTGTGAAGCGTGTAGCATTGTAATTTTTGAGCTTCTTCTTCCTCTGTGTTTGGGGGAGTGGCAGACGTGTGCTTAGCTGCTTCCAGCATGAAGCCGATTTCCTTGAATGAGTGTGGAGGAGTTTGAGCAAACTTACGGAATTTATCGGCAAAATAGCCATACGCTTTTTCCCAGTCTTTCAGGAAATAAGTCTTGTCAGCCAATTCATATCCCTTGCAAAGTAACTGGTTATAAATTGTTTCACGTTGTGGGTCTTGTGTGCCCATTGCCATGTATTGAAGCATATATTCATAAGTCGTCTGTTGGGTTTCAACCTGTGACTTTAGTTCCCAGTTATTAAGCGTGTTTGCCGATTCCTTAATTTGGGTAAACGCTTCTTTTAATCTTTTCTCGTTTAACAGTTGAATGATTTCTTTATGCATGATGTCGTTTCAGAAGTCTTATAAAATACAATCAGAAAAATACCTTAGTAAAAAACTTTTTCCTGTAGACAAAAGTAATAATTATTTCTCACTTTTTGCCGGTAGAATATTGATAAATGAAAAAAAATCAGTTACAGATGTTTTTATTTAAGCTTCATTATCAGGTTTTTAATGAGATGTGGAGATTTTTTTTCAAAAAAAATGATTTTTCGGATAGGGGTTTTACCTAAGAACTGCGTTATGAAGACAAAACCACCAGGCCGGGTGAAACAACAGAGAATTAAACGTAAGACTTTTTAAAACTAAAAAAACTAGACATTATGAAAATTCAATTGATTGCTTTATCTTTGTGTATGTTGGCAAGTACAAATTTGGTAAAAGGACAGGGTTTTACTCCTTCTGAAAATAAACACGAAATACGTTTGTCTGTCAGTGACGGGTTGACTCAGGGTACGGTAGATATACTGGGAATGGGATTAGTTGATGCAGTGACAGGAAGCAAGCGGACCGATGAAAATTACAGTCTGGTATATGGCTTTGGCTATCGCTATTCTTTAGGGCGTTTCAAGGTAGGAACTGATTTGGGCTTTTCTACTTCCAGCAGTAAGTTGGCATTGGCGGGTGAGCAGACTCCTTCATTGAAAGAAAGCAATGTAAACTTCCTGGTTCTTCCTGCTGCTGAATTTGTATATTATAAAAGAGGCTTGTTTGAATTATATGGAACAGCGGCAGCCGGTGTAAACCTGAGTCGTCACAAAGAAACAGCTTTGACGGAAACAGGAAAAAAAACCGCAAAGAAAGCCGATTTGAGCACTTCTTTTGCTTACCAGGTAAATCCGATAGCCTTGCGAGTAGGAAATGACCGGATTGGTGGTTTTGTAGAAGCAGGATTAGGAAATAAAGGCTTTTTGACAGCAGGTGTAAGTTTGAAATTCTGATTATTTGTATTGACAGAATCATGATAATGAGTGCCGATAGAAAGGACATATTCAAATCTCGGTTTCAGGAACATTATTCAAGGCTGTGCCGTATAGCCTATGGATATGTTTCTGACCAGGATGATGCGGAAGATATTGTGCAGGAACTGTTTATCAGCGTATGGAACAAGCGTTTGGATGATATGCCTGAAAAGGAGTTTGCTGCCTATATGACGACTTCCGTGAGAAACAGTTGTGTATCCTTTCTGCGGAAGCGTAGGGATGATACGGTGTCGATAGACGCATATCCGGCTTCTGCCAGTTGCATGCCGGACGAAGGTCCAGAAGAAGGTAAAACCCTTCAGGACATAATGGAATCGGCGCTAGATACTCTACCTGCCAGATGCCGGGAAGTTTTTTTGCTGGCTAAACTCCATGGACTGAAATATCGTGAAATTGCTGAAAAACTGGAAGTGTCAGAGAAAACAGTGGAAAATCAGATGACAAAGGCTGTCAAGTTGCTTCGTATGTATGTGGCAGAGCATGGAGCACTGCTGGTGACAGTGGCTGTCATTATATTGTCCATTATTATAAATTGTGAATAAGACTATGAGTAACAAGGAAGATATCAACCAACTACTGGCCCGCTATTTTACGGGTGAAACGCTGAGTCTTGTTCAGCAACAGGAACTGGATGCATGGATTGCGTCGCATCAACAGGAATTTGAGCAGATGCGCAGATTGATGAATGCTCCGATGGAGGCTTCTGCAGAAATTCATTTTGATGCGGGTAAGGCCTGGCAAAAAATCGAGCCGCGCCTGGAAAACCGGAAACGGATAATGGCATTTGAACGTAAAATTACCTTTTTCCTTTCTGTGGCGGCTTCGTTGCTGGTGCTGCTAGGTATCGGTGCTTTTTATCTTTTCCGTACACCGACGGAGGATGCAGCAATGTATTACGCCAATGTGGAAAATTCGGTAAAACAGGTACTTCTTCCCGATAGTTCAGAGGTTATGTTATATCCTGAAGCTACATTGTCTTATTACTATTCGGATAAAGGTGAAGGAAGAATGGCAGCGTTGAAAGGGAAGGCTTTCTTTCAGGTGAAAAAAATGCATGGGCTTCCTTTTAAGGTAAAAACCGATTTCCTGGATGTGGAAGTGTTAGGTACCTCGTTTTTGGTTGACGTAGCACGGAAAGAAAAAGCCGGGGTGTTTGTAAAAACCGGAAAGGTGCGTGTAGAGGCAGCTGAACATGAAGTCGTAATTCAAGCCAATGAAAAGGCAGAACTGAAAGATGGCATGTTGAAAACGGATACGATTCTTCGTCCACAAGAGGTGTTCAATATGGATGATTCGGTACTGGTTTTTGAACAGACGCCTGTCACCGAGGTCGTAAAGATTATTCAGGAAAAGACGGGTATACAGATTGATTTAGCCAAAGGTCTGGAGAAAAATCAGATTACGACTCGGATAAATATCGATGAACCGGACATAGCCGGAGAACTGGCTTTTCTTTGTGGATGTAAATGCGAGACATTGGTGAAAGGAAAACATTACAGATTATATGAAAAGTAAATGGCTGTTCCTCTTGCTGTGGATGTGCGTGATAGTACGGCCGGAAGCATGGGGACAGGAAGTCAAATCAGCGAATACGGTAGCGGAAGAGTGGATACAGGTGAGCTCCTCTTCCGCTACCGTATTGCAGTGGTTTGAATGGATTGAAAAAAGTACGGGAATCGTATTGTCATATAATCCGGCACAGATGGAACTGGGGGATGTATGCCGGATAGAGCATGGAGGAAAAATGACTGTGGAGACACTTGTGCGTCGCATCCTCTCCGGCTATCAGGTGAAAATTGCTGTAGTACCTCCTCGGAAGCTGGTGATTCATGCACGGAAGATTGAAAGTTATGATGTCAGCGGTACGGTGTCCGAAGAGGACAGCGAAGAACGTTTGTATGGGGCGGTCGTTACATTGGAGGATAAAGATGGAAAACAATGGAATACTATTTCGAACGGGAAAGGTATTTTCCGTTTGCATGTACCCGAAGGAACATACACGTTGAAAACTTCTTATATGGGCTATGCTCCGCAGTCACAGTCGGTTAGGGTAACGAGAGATTGCTTTGTGCGTACTTGTCTGAAACCGTTGTTGTTTGAGATAGAAGAAGTTACCGTGGAGTCGGGTAAACGGGAAAATGAATTGGGAGAACTGACTCCATCCAACTTGCTGGCTTTTAGTGGAGGTGATTTGTTTTCACAGATATGGATTCTGCCGGGGGTGACTTCTTCCTTGGCTGGCCAGAATTTTATGGTTGATGGAGGAGGATATGATGAAAATCAGATACTGCTGGATGGCGTGCCGGTTTTTCATCCCGGACATTTCAGTTCGCTTTTACCCGTGTTCAATGGAGATGCCGTGAAGAATATGATCTTTCATAAAGGTTTTTTCCCGACTCCTCTGGAGGGGCGTATTTCGTCGGTCACGGAAGTCAATTTGAAAGAAGGAAATAAAAAGGAGCATGTACGTACATTGACGTTGGACATGCCGGCTGCCTCCGTCATGCTCGAGGGACCGATTATCAAGAATAAACTATCGTACATGGTTGGTGCACGTAGAAGCTGGCTGGATTTCTTTGACAGTCTTTTGTCGGAGGAAAATCGTTTGAATCACTCTACTTATGATTATAATGCCAAGTTATCGTATAACTTGTCTCCTGTTACCACGATGAATTTTCTGGCCTACGGTGCCCGGGATGATTTTCATTTACCCATCGAGGAAAACGGAGAAAATGTGTCAGTGTTGCGTTGGGACAATCAGGCCTATCAGCTCTCGTTTGCCACGCAGAAGGGAAGACTGGGAAATTCGACAGCAGTGTTTTATTCAGCTCATACCAATCGGGCTTATATGGGAGAGATAAAAGAGGATACGGACGGCTATATACATAGCGGTATCAAGTCGCTCAACGTGACGACGGATTTTAGCTATTCGCTGGAGAATCTCTATCATGCGCGTTGGGGAGTGAAATATGCGTATGAAGTCTACGATTTGGTGTCGCAAGGTGAGGAGATGCGGGTACGGCATGAACCGGTGAATCAGGTGTCGGTTTATTATGACAACCTGTTGCGCATTTCTCCAGAATTCTCAGTACAGGTGGGTGTGCATGGAGTAGCCTATTGCCCACAGCACCACCGGTCGTACTATAGTATTCAGCCACGTCTGTCGGTAAAATACTTCCCGTCGGAAAGAAATCTGCTTTATCTGAACTTTTCGAAGATGGAGCAGTTTTATCATTTCCTTCGTTTCGACAGCTTCTCTTTGCCCACAGATTTCAGAATGCCCAGCATTGACGGTTTCAAGCCTCGCTCTTCCGAACATTATGAGATGGGTTGGAAACATTTTATGGATTCGGGACAGTGTGAAGTCTCTGTGTACTATAAGACAAGACGGAATGTGCTGGCCTTGCGCCCGGACACGTGGGTTGAAGATGAGAGCTGGCAGAAATACTTGATGGTAGGAAATGGAGACAGTTATGGGGTAAAGGGATATTTGTATCAGCACTGGAAGCGTTGGAGCCTGCAACTGTCGTATGCTTACTCCCGAAGCCGGGAGTGGTTTGGTGAACTGCCGGAAAAAGGGAAGGTGCCCTCTTTGTACGATGTACCTCATCAGTTGGGAGGAGCTTTGTCGTATCAGCTGACGACTCGTTCTTCTTTCTCTGTTGGAGGGATGTTGCGTTCCGGAAAAGTCCGGTTCTTGAATGAAGATTATGAGCCTTTGTCGGTGGAAGATTTTCGTGAAAAGCGTGAGCCGCTGAACTACCGGGTAGATGTGGGCTATTCTTACCGGAAATCATTCGGTGAGAAATTGCTGTTGCTTCGTCTGGGCGTGTATAATGTCGTGGGAAACCCTTCCGAAGAGGATATTTTGAGTTTTTATTCCGTGCACTGGAGAGGAAATTGTTTGCCGTACGGAAGCATCAGCTTCAAATTTTAAGGAAGAGTTGCTGCGGTATTCTTCGTTTTTTGTGCGCATATTCAAACGAGATTGTTTATTTTTGCAGCATCTATTGATGAGACAATGAGTATAAAAGAGCTTCAAGAGGTATATGCCAAGCATCCTAATGTGGCAGGCTTGGCTTCTTTACGTAAAAATAAGGATATAAAGACTGTTTATTTGGAAGGTATGCACGGCTCGTGTGCTTCCTTGTTTGCTTCGGCATCGGTCAAGACGATACCGGGAATTCATGTGTTTATACTGAATGATTTGGAGGAAGCCGGGTATTTTTATCATGACCTGGTACAGGTAGACGGAGAGGCTGATATTCTGTTTTTCCCGTCTTCTTACCGTCGTGCCATCAAATACGGACAGAAAGATGCAGCCAATGAAATTCTTCGCACGGAAGTGCTGAGCAGACTGGAGCAGAAGAAGCCGGTCACGGTAGTTACTTATCCGGAAGCTTTGGCAGAGAAAGTGGTTTCACGGAAACGGCTTTCGGATGCGATGCTGACCCTGAAAGTGGGACAGCAGGAAGATACGGTCAAACTGATGGAGACGCTTTCCAAGTATGGGTTTGAGCATGTGGACTATGTCTATGAGCCGGGACAGTTTGCCTTGCGCGGCAGCATTCTTGACGTGTATTCTTTTGCATCGGAATATCCGTACCGAATTGACTTTTTCGGAGATGAGATTGATAGTTTGCGTACGTTTGAAGTAGAGACTCAGTTGTCAAAAGAAAAGAAAGATTCTATCTGTATTGTACCTGAACTTTCGGGAACGGAAGGAGCGGATATCTGTTTTCTGGATTTCGTGGATAAAGACGCTACGTTGTGGGTAAAAGATTTGCTTTGGGTACGTGAACGCATTCAGGCCGTACACGATGAGGCAGTTTCTCCTCAGGCACTGAAAGCGTATGAAGGCGAGCAGACGGAACTGATGAATTTGTCCAAAAAACTGATTGACGGAGCCGAATTTACGGTGCGTGCCCTTGATTTCTTCCGGATAGATTTTGGACATAAGGCCTTAGGAACTCCGCAGGCACGCTTGTCGTTCGAGACCTCCGTACAACCAATTTTTCATAAGAATTTTGATTTGGTTGCGAGTTCTTTCACCGATTTTCTGCAACGGAAATACCGTCTGTATATCTGCTCGGACAGCATGAAGCAGACGGAACGTCTGAAAGATATATTCAAGGAAAGAGGCGATGACATTACCTTTGAACCGGTAGACCGTACGTTGCATGAAGGGTTTGTGGACCATGCGTTGCGGGTCTGTGTGTTCACGGACCATCAGATATTCGACCGTTTTCATAAATACAACCTTCGCAGTGACAAGGCACGTAGTGGAAAAGTGGCATTGTCGCTCAAGGAACTGAATATGTTTGAACCGGGCGATTATGTGGTACATATCGACCACGGTATCGGACGCTTTGCAGGACTGGTACGTATTCCGAACGGAAACACTACGCAAGAAGTCATCAAACTGGTATACCAGAATGAGGATGTGGTGTTTGTATCCATTCATTCATTACATAAAATCTCCAAGTACAAAGGAAAAGAAGGAGAACAGCCCCGTATCAGTAAGCTGGGCACAGGAGCCTGGGAAAAAATCAAGGAACGGACGAAGACTAAAATCAAGGATATTGCCCGTGATTTGATTAAACTTTATTCTCAGCGTAAACAGGAGAAAGGGTTTAAATATAGTCCGGACAGCTTTTTGCAGCACGAACTGGAGGCCAGTTTCTTGTATGAAGATACTCCGGATCAGTTAAAGGCTACTCAGGAAGTAAAGGCGGACATGGAGAGTGATAAGCCGATGGACCGTCTTGTCTGTGGCGACGTGGGTTTTGGTAAGACAGAAGTCGCTATCCGTGCTGCATTTAAGGCAGTGACCGACAACAAGCAGGTGGCGGTGCTGGTGCCGACTACGGTACTGGCCTATCAGCACTTCCAGACTTTCAAGAAACGTTTGGAGGATATGCCTTGTAAGGTGGAATACCTGAGCCGGGCACGTACGGCAAAGGATACAAGCCGTATTCTGAAAGAGCTGGCCGACGGTAAAATCAATATCCTTATCGGTACGCATAAGATTATTGGCAAAAGTGTTAAATTCAAGGATTTGGGTCTGCTTATCATTGACGAGGAGCAGAAGTTTGGCGTAAGCGTGAAGGAAAAGCTTCGCCAGTTGAAGGTCAATGTAGATACGCTGACACTGACGGCAACTCCTATTCCGCGTACCCTTCAGTTCTCTTTGATGGGGGCCAGAGACTTGTCTGTCATCCAGACGCCTCCTCCCAACCGTTACCCTATTCAGACAGAAGTGCATACATTCAATGAAGAAATTATATCCGAAGCCATCAATTTTGAAATGAGCCGCAACGGGCAGGTTTTCTTTGTGAACAACCGCATTCAGAATCTGGTGGAGCTGAAGGCGATGATTCTGCGGAATATACCGGATTGTCGGGTATGTATTGGGCATGGACAGATGCAGCCGGAAGAACTGGAGAAGATTATCTTCGACTTTGTCAATTATGATTATGATGTATTGTTGGCTACAACGATTATTGAGAGTGGAATTGACATTCCTAATGCCAACACCATCATTATCAATCAGGCGCAGAATTTTGGATTGAGCGACTTGCATCAGATGCGCGGACGAGTGGGACGAGGCAACAAGAAAGCATTTTGTTATTTGCTGGCACCACCTTTGTCATCGCTTACACCGGAAGCCAGACGCCGTTTGCAGGCCATTGAGAATTTCAGCGATTTGGGTAGTGGCATTCACATTGCCATGCAGGATTTGGACATCCGTGGAGCTGGAAATATGTTGGGTGCAGAACAGAGTGGTTTTATTGCGGATTTGGGATATGAAACTTATCAGAAGATTCTGAATGAAGCGGTTACTGAACTGAAGAATGAGGAATTTGCCGATTTGTATGCTGAGGAAATCAAAGCGGGTGAAGAAAAAATCAGCGGAGAGGAGTTTGTGGATGAATGTACGGTGGAAAGTGACCTGGAGTTGCTCTTCCCGAATGAGTACATTCCGAGCAGCAGTGAGCGAATGTTGCTGTATCGTGAACTGGATAAGCTTGAACTGGATAAGGATGTGGAAACCTTTAAGGCCAAGCTGGTTGACCGTTTCGGAAAAATACCGCCAGAAGGTGAAGAGTTGCTGCGTATTGTTCCGTTGAGGCGTCTGGCCAAGCGCTTGGGCGTAGAAAAAGTGGTATTGAAGGCAGAACGGATGACGCTCTACTTTGTCAGCAACCTGGACAGTCCGTATTATCAGAGTGTGGCTTTCGGCAAGTTTATTGAATATATGGCCAAGAATCCTCGTTATTGCAATTTGAGAGAGCAGAACGGGCGTCGCAGCATGGTAGTATCGAAAGTGACAGATGTGAAGAGTGCAGTAAGCATCTTGCAGGAAATTGTCAGCATCGAAGCAAAGTAGCCAGTTTCTCAAAGCAGTGACAAGGGGATTTCATTTCTGTTTCATGGGAAGTGTTTTCATGATTTTCCAAGTTGCATAAGAGAGGATTAAGTGGAGTAATGGTGTAACTTCACGCCTAAAATTTGGAAAATATATGAAGAAAAGAGGATGGATTGTGCTGTTCCTGGCTTTTCCTTTGTGGGTGCAAGGACAAAGTGCACGTGAGGAGATTGGAAAGAATCCGGCATTGGCTGCAGGAAAATATTATGCTTATCAGGCTCCGGAGGAGAAGTTGACTCCGGCTCCTGCTGGATATGAACCTTTTTATATATCCATGTTTGCCCGGCATGGCTCCCGGTATCTTACAAAAGAGAAGAAATATGCTGCGCCGTTGTCACTCCTTCTTGAGGCAGACGAGGAGGGAGTGTTGACTCCAGATGGAAAGCGCGTGCTGAAGGTGGTGGCTTCTCTGGCCCAGGAGGCAGAGGGACGTTATGGAGAGTTGACTCCAAAGGGAGCACAGCAGCATCGGGAGTTGATAGACCGGATGTTCCACCGTTACCCGGAGGTGTTCAGTGACGGTACACATGTGGATGCACGCTCCACATACAAGACCCGTGCTTTTCTTTCCATGGCTGCCGGATGCGTGGAATTGAAAGGTTTGAACCCTAAACTAAATGTTACGACACAGACCAGTGAAGCGGATGCTTATTATATAAAGTATAAGAATCCTTTGTATGAAGCACAGCATTTGGAGAATGTGGATTCTGTGTATCGTGCTGCAGATAGTGTTTATGTACATCCGGAACGATTGATGAAACAGATTTTCCGTGACTCTGTTTACGTGGAAAAGCATGTGGATGCCGCAAAACTGATGATGGACTTGTTCGAACTTCATGGCATCAGTCAAAGTAGTTACAAGCAACCGGATCTTTCTTTTTTATTTACTTCCGAAGAACAATATGATTTGTGGCAGCGGAATAATTTTGAATGGTATTACGAAAAAGGGCCTTCTCCGTTGAGCGATGCGTGTATGTATAAGCTGGAAAGAAATCTGCTGAATAATTTCATAGAGACAGCCGATACGGTAATTGCTTTCCGGAAAAATGCAGTGACGTTACGTTACGGGCATGACACAAACCTGGCTCCGCTGGCTACGTTGATGGGGATAAATGCACTGCAAAAGGAAACTACCGATTGGAATAAGATAGCGGATACATATCGTACTTATCGCCTGATTCCGATGTGTGGCAATGTCCAGCTTATTTTCTATCGGAAACAGAACAGCCGGGATATTCTAGTGAAATTACTGCTGAATGAACGTGAAGTCACACTTCCCTTGCGGACGGATGTCTCACCTTATTATCATTGGAACGATGTAAGGAAATACTGGAAGCGGGTTGTAAAAGGAATTTCCCTCCCGGAAAGTAAAGATAAATAATCGTATTTGTAATATGTTTGTAAAAAGAGGTATTTGCGGGCTGGGCCTGGAAGTACCTCTTTTTTATTGTAAAGGATATTGCGTGTAAATGTAACACAATAGAAATCTCTATGCAATACCTATGAAAATCATACGGGATACTTTTGCGGCAAATAAGGAAAGCAAATGAAATCTAAGATTGTATTGGTATTGTTATCACTGATGTCGGCTGGAGTTCAAGCTGGTGTGATAAAAGGTAAAATTAAGGATGCACAGACTGGAGAGGAGATTATAGGTGCATCGGTGATTGTAAAGGAAGACCCAGGAAAAGGAACGGTAACCGGATTGGACGGAAGTTTTAATCTGTCGGTGAACAGAGACAAATATACGCTGGTCTGTTCTTATGTGGGCTATAAAAAATATGAAGTCAGCATAGCAGCAGATAAGAAAGAAATTGTAATTCCTTTGAAAAGTGACGACGTCGCTTTGGATGAAGTGGTGGTGGTAGCTTCTAATCCGGGAAGAACGGAAGCTGGTGCAAGAGGTATCGAACGTCAGGCTATGAACGTGGTGAATGTGATGAGTGCGAAGGCGATAGAGCTTTCTCCGGATATTACGGTAGCCAACGTGATTCAGCGAATGTCTGGTGTGACAATTGAACGTAACAGTAGCGGTGAAGGACAGTATGCGATTCTTCGTGGTATGGATAAGCGCTACAACTATACCTTGGTAAACGGAGTAAAAATTCCGAGTCCGGACAACAAAAACCGTTTTGTGCCGCTGGATATTTTCCCGTCAGAAATGTTGGACCGTTTGGAAGTAACCAAATCTTTGACCGCCAATATGGAAGGTGACGGAATCGGAGGAGCAGTCAATTTGATTATGAAGGATGCGCCTTCTGAACGTCAGTTTACGGCAAATTTGTCAACCGGTTACAATGCAATGTATTTTGACCGTGATTTTCAGTCGTTCAATCACGGAGCGATTGTGAAGAAATCTCCTTATGAGCAGATGGGCATGCCGGAAGACAGCCGTGTGACAATGGATAACTTTACGACAGATAATCTGCGGATGAAATGGAACAAACCGTTGCCCGATTTGACTGCCGGATTATCTTACGGTGACCGCTTCTTTAACAATAAATTGGGTGTGATGCTGGCAGGTAGTTACCTGAATACGTATAGAGGAAAAGAAAGCCAGCTGTATTATCAGCCGGGAACAACCCACAATGGTATCGAATACCGAAATTATTCTTCGCAACAGACTCGTATCGGGGCACATGCCAAGCTGGATTATCATATCAATGCCAATCATAAACTGACCTGGTACAATGGATATATGGATATGAGAGAAGCAGAAGTACGTGACGGGCATGACGATAAGGAAGGAGCTGTACGTATGAAGTGGAATCATCAGTATATTATCAATTCCACGCTGAAAGGCGAACATGCCTTTCTGGAAGGCGGTGCGCTTCGTTTAAATTGGTCGGCTGTACTTTCAAAGGCATACAGTGAAACACCGGATAATGCGGAAATCTTCTTGCTGGGTAACCATGTACAGACTTCAGGAGCAGCCATCCGTCGTTGGGAGCATAACTCCGATAAAGACAAGGCAGGATACCTTGATTTGATGTATAAGTTGAAACTGGATGGAGGTTCTGTATTCGACTTCTCGGTAGGAGGTATGTACCGCGATAAGAAACGCGACAGTTTCTTCAATGAATATACTTTTAACTCTGCTACGGGAGTGAAAGATCCGCAGTATCAGGGAGAGGACTGGAATAACTACGATGAAATCTTGTTTACCCCGCTTAAATACGGTAACATCAGTGACCCGTTAAACTATGATGCCACTGAAAAGATTGGTGCAGGGTATGGAATGGTGAAATACACATACCAGAAATGGGAATTTATTGCCGGAGTTCGTGTGGAACATACCAATCAAGGTTACACTTTGAAGTTCCCTACAGAAAATACAGATCCTGAAGGATACCAGAAATATACGGATGTATTGCCGAGCTTCCATGCAAAATATGGAGTACATAAAAATGCGAACCTGCGTTTCTCGTATGCCCGTTCCATCAATCGTCCCAGCTTCTTTGAGATTGTTCCTTACAGCATTATCAATGAAGATTATAAAGAAAAAGGAAATCCGGATTTGAAGCATACAGTAGCCGATAACCTCGATTTGCGTTATGAATTCTTCCCGAAATCATCCGAGCAGTTCATGGTGGGTATGTTTTACAAGAAACTGAAGAATCCGATTGAATACGGATTGCTGAATGAAGGACAGGATACCTATTATAAGCCGATGAATTTTGGTAATGCCACCAACTTAGGAGTAGAAGTGGATGTAATGAAATATTTTAATTGGTTTGGGATAAAAGCCAATTATACTTACACGCATTCTTCCATTACGACTGAAAAGCGAATCATGGACGGGGATAATGTAAAGACATGCACTCAGACACGTCCGTTGTTTGGTCAGGCTGCCCATGTAGCTAACCTGTCATTGCTGTTCAAAAGCACCAAATATGGCTGGGAAGGACAGATTGCCGGAAGTTATACAGGAAAGCGCTTGAGCGATATTTCTAACTGGTATGATGATGATATTTGGGAAGATGGCTATATGCAGTTGGATGCTTCTGTAGAGAAAAGCTTTAAGAACGGTATCAGCCTTTTTGCCAAGGCATCTAACTTGCTGGATACTCCTTTGCTTCGCTTTATTCAAAGTGGCCCTCGTACGGAGAATGTCAATTCCGAACGTAATAATGGCAATGTGATAGAACGAAAGGAATGGCACGGACAGTCATTTATGCTGGGAATCAGATACAAACTATAATAAAGAGATAAAGAACTATATTGACTAACATTTCTAAATTATTACAAAATGAAACTGAAGAATTATTTGTTGGCCGGAACGGCTCTGATAGCATTGTCTTTTATGGCTGCTTGTACAGAAGAAGACCCGATTGCAAATGGGGATGGAACTGAGACTCCCGGAAACGATGATGATGGAAATAACGATGAAAATACCGATGGTGGAAATGGAGAGACAACTGGCGACATCATTGTCTGGCCTGCAGATACTACAGTAAATCTGACTAACCATTACACAGTACCTGAAGGTAAAAGCCTTGTAATCAAAGAAGGTGTGAAAATTATTGTAAGTACAGCGGGAGTAGGAGCTAATCATGTTCCGGTAGAATTTACCGTAAACGGAAACTTGTATTGTGAAGGTACTGCTGAAAAGCCTATCTTGTTCTCTGTTCCGGAAGATGAACGTACAGAAGAAAATATTTTTGCAGGTCTTTGGGGAGGTATTGTGGCTTCATCCACTTGTGAGGAAATGTTGATTGACCATACAATCATTGAGTATACAGGAGGTCAGGTTGTAGAAGGTTCTCCTGCTGCTGCAACTGAAGTATATACCGCTGGAGATGATGCATATCCGCAGATTACAACCAATAACATCAATGGACATTATGTCATTACCAACTCTGTATTGCGTAACGGATGGTCAGATGGCATTTATCTGATGGGTGGAAATGCCATTATTGCTAACAATGTGTTTGCTGCAAACGGATATGATGGTGCAGAAGCTGTAAACGTAAAAGCAGGATGTGTGGTCGATGTAGCTGGAAACGTAATGTTTAGCCCGAACACCAACGGCTTGAAACTTTCCAGCTCAGGTCAGAGTGATACACGTGATAAGGCAAAAATCCAGGCATATAACAATACCATTATCAATGCAGGATGGCGTCGTGACGGTGAAAAAGGTGGTGGCGTGTATGTAGAAAAGAATGCATTGGCCAATGTGTTCAATAACCTGATGGTAAACTGTAAATTCAGAGCGATGACTCCTAACTTTGATATTCCTAATGATCCGGAAGAAGGATACAATGATAAGTCGGTTATTGACTATAACTACTATGCTTCAGGTACACAGAAAAGTGACGTAGTATTTGCTGATGAGTCAGGTGTGGCTTACTCTTGGGAAGGATATGCTTATCCGCATGAAGATTATAATGAAGGAGTGGTAGATGCACACAGTGTAATTACAAAGACACAGGCAGAATGTGCTACTAATGATCCGAAATTCGTAAACTATCCGATTAATGAAGTAGGTTTGACCGATTATGTATATCAGGATGCATGGGACTTCCATGTACAGGCTGGTTCACCGGTACTGACTGGTGCTTACAATGGTAATGATGCTACTATGCAGCCTTATTTCGCAGCAGGTCTGGAAGTAAATGGAGTGACTTATACCTCTCCGAAAGTGGAAGCTCGCTTCGGAGCATACGGTACAAAATAATAACATCCTTTTCTAGGTTTTGTTAAGGCAGTTGTGAAACTGCATTTTTCCTTAGACGAATAAGTCCGGACATTCTTGTTTCGGACTTATTTTTTGAAAACTTTCAGCAGAGGAGTTTTCCTGATTTTATTCAGAATTAGGATTTACCTTTGCAACAACAAATAAATAATTGATAAAACTAAAATGATTATGATCTCATTAAAAAGAATTTTCTGTACATGTTGTCTGCTTTTATCGGTATGGGCAGTTTTTGCACAAGGTCCTTCTGAGTGGAAGGCATTGGAGAAGCCTTTGAATTTTTATCTGGCAAATGATTTGGGCCGTAATGGATATTACGACCAGAAACCTATCGCCGAATTGATGGGTCAGATGGCAGAGAATGTAGATATTGAAGCAGTGGTAGCAGCCGGCGATGTGCATCACTTTGAAGGCGTACGCAGTGTAAACGATCCGTTGTGGATGACCAACTACGAACTGGTGTACAGCCATCCGGAACTGATGATTCCATGGTATCCTATATTGGGTAATCATGAATATCGTGGTAATACGCAGGCTGTATTGGACTATAGTCAGGTGAGTGCCCGTTGGGAGATGCCGGCACGTTATTACACAAAGGTGCTGGAGAACGATGATATTACGGTGCGCCTGGTAATGATTGACACAGCTCCTCTGTTGGATAAATACCGTAAGGATACAGAAAAGTATCCGGATGCATGCAAGCAAGATATGGACAAGCAATTGGCATGGCTGGATTCTGTACTGACATCTGCCAAAGAAGACTGGGTGCTGGTCGTAGGTCACCATCCTATTTATGCGGATACAGACAAGAATGATTCGGAACGCCTGGATATGGAAAAACGGGTAGACAGCATTTTGCGCAAGCATAACAATGTAAATATGTACTTGTGCGGACATATCCATAACTTCCAGCATATTCGCAAAGCAGGAAGCAAGATAGATTATGTAGTGAACACTTCTGCATCTTTGAGCCGCAAGGTGAAAGCAGTAGAAGGCACTGTGTTCTGTAGCGGAGAGACAGGTTTCTCTTTGATTTCTGCCGATAAGAAAGAATTGTGCCTGTATATGATTAATAAGGAAGGCAAAGTGTTGCATACAGTAAGACAGACCCGTTAATGCGGCTTTCTGCCTGTTTCCATTATTTTGCAAACTCGACTTTGCGTTATTGTTTTAAAATAGATAATCCTCTCCTCATTCTTAGGTATTTTTGAGGGAAAGAGTAGCAATTTGGCAAAAAAAGAGACATTCGTTGGAACGGTGTCTCTTTTTTTGCTATTTTTGCACAGTTTTTGGGGCATTTGTGCCGAATCGACTATGAGGGGCATGCAGATGCTCAGTTTATTGGACTATATGAGAATAGTCCGGCATCAAAAGAAATCATTATTAAAACATAAAGCATGATACACAAAGTATTAATCGCTAACCGTGGTGAAATTGCTGTGCGCGTGATGCGTTCTTGCCGTGAAATGGGTATCCGTACCGTAGCAGTTTTTTCCGAGGCCGACAGAACGGCTCGCCACGTACTTTATGCAGATGAGGCTTGCCTGATAGGTCCGGCAGCATCTCGCGAAAGTTATCTGAACATAGATAAAATTATCATGGCTGCAAAACGTCATGGAGTAGATGCTATTCATCCGGGATATGGCTTCTTGTCTGAAAATTCAGAATTTGCACGCCGTTGCCGTCAGGAAGGTATTATCTTCATTGGTCCGGATCCTGAAACGATGGATGCGATGGGTGACAAGATTTCTGCCCGTAAACACATGATTGCAGCTGGAGTGCCGGTCGTTCCGGGTACAGAACAGCCGTTGCAGAGTGTAGAAGAGGCTAAGGAAATCTGTAACAAAATCGGTTATCCGGTCATGCTGAAAGCTTCTATGGGAGGCGGTGGTAAAGGTATGCGTCTGATTCATAGCGAAGATGAAGTAGAAGAAGCATACAATACAGCCCGTTCTGAATCTATGTCTTCTTTTGGTGACGACACCGTTTATCTGGAAAAATTTGTGGAAGAACCGCATCATATCGAATTCCAGATTCTGGGAGATAATTTCGGAAATGCCGTACACCTGTTCGAGCGCGAATGTTCTATCCAGCGTCGTAACCAGAAAATCGTAGAAGAAACTCCTTCTCCTTTTGTAACTCCTGAATTGCGTCAGAAAATGGGTGAGGCAGCTGTAGCAGCAGCCAAGGCTGTACACTATAAAGGAGCTGGTACAATTGAATTCCTGGTCGACAAGCACCGCAATTTCTACTTCCTGGAAATGAATACCCGTTTGCAGGTAGAACATCCTATTACAGAAGAAGTGGTAGGTGTAGACCTGGTAAAAGAACAGCTTCGTGTTGCCAATAACGAGCCGTTGCACTTCAAGCAGGAAGATTTGAAACAGCGCGGACATGCCATCGAATGCCGTATCTGTGCAGAAGATTCAGAAAACAACTTCATGCCTTCACCGGGTGTCATCCGTCAGCTGATGGAACCGAACGGTATCGGAGTGCGTATCGATAGCTATGTGTATGAAAGCTACGAAATTCCTATCTATTATGACCCGATGATTGGTAAGCTGATTGTATGGGCTACCACTCGTGAGTTTGCCATCGAACGTATGCGCCGCGTGTTGTACGAATATAAGATTACTGGTTTGAAGACTAATATCGGTTATCTGCGTCACATCATGAACGTGCCCGATTTTGTAGAAGGACATTACAACACATTGTTTATCCCGAAACATCAGGACATGCTGCGTGAGTGGGCCGGACAGAAAGAAGAGGAAACTGAAAACATCGCCATGATTGCGGCTTACATTGACTACCTGATGAACCTGGAAGAAAACAAGTCAGCATCAAGCGACAACCGTCCTATCAGCCGCTGGCGTGAGTTTGGCCTGAAAAAAGGTGTGCTGAGAATCTAAGTATTTTGAATTAAAGTAGAAGATTATGGAAATACATATAGGAGACAGAGTTGCGGATGTGACATTGGTCAGCAAAGAAGGTAACAAGGTACAGTTGACCATTGACGGTGTTCCATACGATGTAGACATCGTGATGGCCGAAAATGGTAGCTGCTCCATTCTGCACGAAGGAAAGTCGTACAATGCCGAACTGATTCGTAAGGAAGGTGGAAAGAGCTATACTGTAAATGCACATTATCAGTCATATAACATTGACATCATCGATTCACAGGCTAAATACCTGCGTATGCGTAAGGGTGGTGACGAGAAACAGCAGGATAAGATTGTTTCTCCGATGCCGGGTAAGGTAGTCAAGATTCCGGTGAAAGCAGGCGACCGTCTGCAAGCAGGCGACATCGTTGTAGTGATTGAAGCTATGAAGATGCAGAGCAACTACAAGGTAAACAGCGAATGCGTAGTGAAGGAAATCCTGGTAAACGAAGGAGATTCTGTCAACAGCAATCAGGTGATAATGACTTTGGATGTAATTAAAGAAGACGAACAATGACAACAGCAGAACAATATAAGAAATTTGAGGAGCTGGATAAGCTTGCTTCTCAGGGTGGTGGCGTAGAACGCGTGGAAAGACAGCACGCCAACGGTCACATGACAGCCCGCGAACGTATCGACATGTTGCTCGATAAGGGTACGTTCAATGAAATGGACAAGTTCGTAATCCATCACTGTACAGACTTCGGAATGGATAAGAATCACATTCCGGGTGACGGTATCGTTTGTGGTTACGGTAAAATTGACGGACGTCTGGTGTACGTATATGCATACGATTTCACCGTATACGGCGGTACACTGAGTGCGACAGGTGCACAGAAGATTGTGAAAGTGCAGGAACTGGCATTGAAGAACGGTGCTCCGGTGATTGCCTTGAACGACTCAGGTGGTGCACGTATTCAGGAAGGTGTAGGCAGTATCTCAGGTTACGCTTCTATCTTCTACCAGAATACCATCGCTTCAGGTGTGATTCCGCAGATTTCGGCCATCTTAGGTCCTTGTGCAGGTGGTGCCTGCTACTCTCCGGCACTGACCGACTTCATCTTCATGGTGAAAGAAAAGAGCCACATGTTCATCACTGGTCCGGACGTAGTGAAGGCCGTGACACACGAAGAAGTGGACAAGGAAGAATTGGGTGGTGCTTATACCCACAGTAGCAAGAGTGGTGTAACTCACTTCCTTTGCGATACTGAAGAAGAAACTTTGATGAGCATCCGTGAACTGTTGAGCTTCCTTCCGTCTAACAACATGGAAGATGCACCGATGATTCCTTGCACTGACGACATCCGCCGTGCAGAAGAATCACTGATGACAGTCATTCCAGATGACCCGAACATGCCGTACGACATCAAGAACATTATCGAACCGGTAGTCGACAACCACTACTTCTTTGAAGTGATGCCTCACTTTGCCAAGAACATCGTGGTAGGATTCGCTCGCCTGGGCGGACGTTCTGTAGGTATCGTAGCCAACCAGCCTGCTTACCTGGCCGGTGTGCTCGACATCGATGCTTCTGACAAGGCTTCTCGCTTTATCCGTTTCTGCGACTGCTTCAATATTCCTATCGTTACTTTCGAAGACGTACCGGGCTTCTTGCCGGGATGCACACAGGAACACAACGGTATCATCCGTCACGGAGCGAAGATTGTGTATGCGTACGCAGAAGCTACAGTGCCTAAGATTACCGTAATTACCCGTAAGGCTTACGGTGGTGCTTACATCGTAATGAACAGTAAGCCTATCGGTGCCGATGTAAACTTCTCTTACCCGACAGCCGAAATCGCCGTAATGGGTGCCGACGGTGCCGTAAACATCCTGTACCGCAAGGCTACTCCGGAAGAAAAGGCGAAGGCAGTAGAAGAATACAAGGAAAAATTCTCTAATCCTTACCGTGCAGCCGAACAGGGTTACATCGATGAAATCATCCTTCCGAAGGATACTCGCTATAAACTGATTCAGGCATTGGAAATGACTCAGAACAAGAGCCAGAGCAATCCGCCGAAGAAACACGGTAACATGCCGCTGTAATCGGGTAGCGATTGTATAGATAATAAAATAAGAAGAAGCGAAGAATTCCGCCGGTCATACGTGAGGAGTTCTTCGCTTTCTTGTATCGTGTTCACATTAGATTCTTTTTATATGAAGGAAGCATTCATAAAACTGCATCTTTCCATTCTCATTGCCGGAGGAACGGGGATTTTCGGAAAACTGATTTCCCTGAATGAAGGCCTGCTCGTGTGGTACCGTATGATGTTCGCCTCCGTGATGTTTTTCCTGCTGCTTTCGTTTCTGAAAAAGCTGCGGAAAGTGACCTTGGGCGATGTAACCAAGATTGGCTCTGTGGGATTGCTGTTGGCCTTGCACTGGATATTTTTCTATGGAAGTATCAAAGCCTCCAATGTATCCATCGGTGTGGTTTGTCTTTCGCTGATGAGCATCTTTACTGCCATCTTTGAGCCCCTCATCAATCGTCACCGCATTTCCTTGCGGGAGATTCTGTTCAGTCTGGTAGCCGTGCTGGGTATTGTGCTGATATTCCATTTTGACACCCGCTACCGGGTGGGTATCTGCATGGGAGTCATTTCGTCGGCTTTAGCTTCTCTGTTTACCATTGTCAACAAGAAGGTAGCCGTGAACTACACCTCCAGCACCATGCTGCTTTACGAGATGCTGGGTGGTTTCTTAGGGCTCTCCTGCATCCTGCCGGCTTATTTGCATTACTTTCCGGTGCCCTCTATTCTGCCCGGCGCCCAGGATTTGATTTACCTGCTTTGCCTGGCTTCGGTGTGTACCGTGGGACTTTATATCCTCCAGATTCAGGTGCTGAAAGTGATTTCCGCCTTTACGGTCAACTTGAGCTATAACCTGGAGCCGATATACAGCATCATCGGCGCCATGCTGATATTTCAGGAAGCCAAAGACTTGAACTTCAGTTTCTACTTAGGACTGGGACTGATTGTCCTGTCGGTCGTACTCCAGACCCTCAACGTGTTGTCGCAGCACCATAAGTTTATTCCTTCATTGTATGTAAAATGGAAACGTTGAAGAACCGTATCGTGAAACTGCTGGACATCCTCAATGAGCGGGTGTACGGCAAAGAAGAAGTCATGGCCCTGGCGCTGCTTTCGGCTGTGGCGGGAGAGAGCATCTTCCTGCTGGGTCCTCCGGGAGTGGCCAAGAGTATGGTAGCCCGCCGGTTGAAACTGATGTTCCGTGGAGGAACGGCTTTCGAATACCTCATGTCGCGGTTCAGTACCCCCGACGAAATATTCGGTCCCGTATCCATTGCCCGGCTGAAAAACGAAGACACTTACGAACGCATGACCGAAGGCTATCTGCCCACCGCTACCGTCGTCTTCCTGGATGAAATCTGGAAAGCCGGTCCCGCCATACAGAATGCCCTTCTGACCGTCATCAATGAGAAAATTTTCCGCAACGGACAGTTCTCGGTACGAGTCCCCATGAAAGGACTGATTGCCGCATCGAACGAACTTCCGGCTTCAGGACAAGGACTGGAAGCACTGTACGACCGCTTCCTGGTGCGTAAGTTAGTGGGCGGCATTGAAGACCTGTCCGATTTTGACCGGATGATTTCCACAGCCGACGAAAGCGAGCCGGAAATGGACGAGCTTCTGGCAGTGAGCGACGAAGAATACCGCCAGTGGCAGGAACAGATGAAATCTGTCGGCCTGCACTATTCCGTGCTGGAAGTCATCCATTCCCTTAAAGACAAGCTGGAAGATTATAACCGCCAGCTGGAAAATGCCGATTCACCTTCCGATGTAGCACTTTATGTGTCCGACCGTCGCTGGAAGAAAATTGTCCGTCTGCTGCGGGCCGCTGCCTTTCTGCAAGGAAATACCGAGGTGCGCCTGTCCGACTGCCTGCTGATGGTACACTGTCTGTGGAACGAGACCAGCCAGATAGACTGGGTACGCGATGCCGTGCTGACGGCAGTAGGCGAGAGCGTGCGTGGCTACGTGCTGAACCTGTCGGGCATTGAAACCGATTTGCAGGCCTTGAAGAAAGAACTCGACTCGGTAGGAGCCTTGCGCGAACGGGCCGATGCCGGACTGCAGCTGGTCGATGCATACTACTATCAGGTGGAGCGCGTACGCCTGGCCGGGCGACTGCTCCTCTTTGCGTCCGACTATCAGCAGCTGGACGACGTCGGCAAACAGTTCTATCTGCATAAAGACAAATACAAGACCGATTGCTATGTACTGAAGAAATACGACCCCTCCATGCGCAACAAGGTATCCCCATCCAAAGTCTATACCCTGCGCCGTGGCCGTCGTTCAGTATTTATCAACGACTATGAATACCCCTTGCTGTGTACTCCCGACTGTGCGTCGCTGCCCGCCATGGAAGTACAGGCGCAGGAAGACATCCCCGCACGCTTCAGTCAGCTGGAACAACGGCTCAGCCATGCAGAAGCCCATTGCGGCGACTGGGTGAAAGAAGAAGCCGACTACTGCGCAAACCACCTGTTTGTCGGGAAAAGAGAGAAAGAAGCCATGAGCCGGATACTGGGCGAACCGTCGAAAGCCCTGTTCCGCTATCGGAACGAGTTGGAGGAAATGAAACATGCATACCGGAAAGAGAACGAGGAATATCCGTCTGAAAGACCTGAAGACAGCCTATTTGGAGCAACTTCGTGAGCGAAGCCGGGCGCGGATGGAAGAATACCTTCAGCACCACACCGTGCTGGAAAGCGAACTGGAAGAGTGCATCTGGGATTATTATCGCCCGACAGCCCCTTCCTTGCAGGAATTCTATTCCCGCTACACCCCCGAATGGGAAGTCTTCTACGAGCACGAAACCCTGCCGCCGACCGATTTCCTGATATTCCTGCAACGGATGGAAACCGCCTTCCGCAAACGCTATACCCTGGCCGAACTCGACGTATCCTATTACATCGGTCGCCTGTCCCGGCTTCCCGAACGGAGCGAAGAACGGGCAGCCTTGCAGGAACTTTTCCTCGACAAGTGGCACCATCTGCTCACGGTCAAGGAATATGACTACCAGTACCAGCACCTCTTCCGCCTGTGCGAAGGATTTCAGATTTTAGATAAATCGTTCGGTCTGAAAACGGAAGGCAATCTTCGGGGTTCGCGCGTGAAATGGCTGTTGCGGAACCATCCGGAACTCTACCAGAAAGTAGTCCCCTACGAAAAAGCTATGGAGCAGAACCGCCAGATACGCGAGCTGGTGCGTTGCCTGGGAAAGAACGCAGGCGGACGGAAAGAAAGCTTTGACTCCCTGTCGGGCTTGCGGGCCGACAGCCTCATTCGCCATGCCTCACAGAGTGATGTGGAAGGCGTGACCCTGGGCGATGACCTCAACAGCCTGCTGCCTGTGGAATACTGCTACCTCACCGACGAAGTACTGCATCCCTTCTTCATGCAGCGTTATGTAGAAAAACGCCTGCAACAGTTTGATTCCTATTCGCATGAAGATACCTCCACTCCCTCACCGGAGAAAAAGAAAGTCAGTTCGCAGGGACCTTATATTATATGTATAGATACCTCCGGCTCCATGCGCGAAGGCCGCGAACGCCTGGCCAAATCGGCTGTGCTGGCCATTGCCCGCCTGACGGAGACCACCTCACGAAAGTGTTACGTCATCAACTTTTCAGAAGATATACAAACCTTGTTGATTCGTGACCTCAAAACTGATTTTCCGATGCTGGTGGACTTCCTGCAACGTCGTTTCGACGGAGGAACCGATGTGCGTCCGGCTTTTTCCGAAGCCCTGATGATGCTACGCACCCACGGCTGGCATCGGTCCGATGTGGTGCTGATTTCCGATTTCGAGATGCCGCCCCCTGCGGACGACCTGCTGGCCGAGATTCATCGTGCCCGTTTGCGGGGTACTTCCTTCTATGCGCTGGTGTTTGGCTCTCATCCGGAAACGGACTACCTTCACGAGTGCGAAAAGTACTGGGATATGTATTAAGTTGAAACGTTATCTTGATTTTATTTTCCGCTTATTCCCGGATAAAAGATTTGAAATGCGAAATTCTGCTTTCTTTTTGAATGGCGGAATTTCGCATTTTTTCTTGCCATAGATTTTGTCACCCCTCTCAGAAGCCTTCTGGAAGGGGTGACTTTTGTATAAAAACGAAGGTTTGGGCAGATTTAGCTAATCAAATGCGAGAAAATCTGTGTGAAAAGCGAGATTTCGGACAAAAAACCGAAACATTTGGAAGAAAACCCCGAAGAGCTTTATAGAAAACTCTTTTACGTTTGGAGGAAAACGCAAGTGCGTTTGAATCCAAATGCACTTGTGTTTTGGAAAAGCCGTTTCTGGGCGTTCTGAGCTAGGTTGGTAAGTGAAGACTTTTGAAGACTTTCGCTGCTGGAAGAAGCGAAATGTGTGATAAGGTGGAGATTACGTTTTGCTTGTATATCTGCCGGTTTTTGTAAATTGTGTGACTGATTATTGCTTTATTGCTGTAATAATGTCTTAATATTGTGGAAATAGCTTTATTCTTGAATCTGAAATGAAAATTCTGTGTGCAAAAAATAGAATCGCATGATCCTGCATTGCTAAATTTGAGGATTTCAGTATAGGGAAGTCTGCTTTGACATTTTGTTATATCAGAATATGTCTGGGGTTTGCTGTAGTTTTCTTACAAGCAAGCCTGTCATGATTGGGGTATATCGTTTTTATATTATTAAAATACAATATTGTTATGGCAACGATAAAAATTAAATTCAGGCCCTCTTCAGTTATTGGCAAAGAGGGAACATTGTGTTATCAGGTAATACACGAGAGACAGACACGCCTGATAAGTACTGGTTATAAATTGTACATTTCCGAGTGGGACAAAGAATCAGGTAAAATTCAGCGGTTAGATGAGAATCCTGAACGAAACCGTTATCTTGAAACCTTAAGATATCGTACGGAAGAAGACTTAAAACGTTTAAAAAGCATCATCAGGAAGTTAGAAAAAGAAAGGAAATTCACTTCAGAACAAGTAGTCCAGGCTTTCCGTTCTTCAGAAAATCAAGGCAATGGATTTTTTGCTTATGCCCGTAAGATTATCAGTCAAACCCAACGTATGGGAAAAGAACGGACTGCAGAAATTTATGCCAGTTCGCTGAATAGTTTTATCCGCTTCCGTGCTACAGCCGGTGAGGTCACTTTCGAAGAAATGGATTCTCTTATGATGATGGAATACGAGGCATATTTAAAGCAAAACGGAAAATGTCCGAACACCATTTCATTTTACATGCGTAGTTTGCGTGCCTTGTATAATAGGGCCTCAGAAGAGGGACTGGTTGAAAACCGGAACCCGTTCCGTCATGTCAATACAAGTGTAGAGAAGACCGTCAAGCGTGCGGTTTCGTCAGAAGTGATTGGAAAAATCAAGGCCCTCGACCTGGATTACAGTCCCGCGTTAAGTCTTGCCCGCGATTTGTTTCTGCTATGTTTCTATCTTCGTGGCATGTCGTTCGTCGATCTGGCCTTTCTAAAAAAGAAAGACTTGCAGAATGGAGTACTGGTTTATCGGCGTCATAAGACGGGGCAGCAACTCTGTATCAAATGGGAGCAGCCTATGCAGGACATTGTGCGTAAACATACAGATCCTGACTCACCTTATCTGTTGCCCGTCATCAAGGTGCCCGGAAAGGAAGAAAGGCGGCAATACCTGAATGCTTCCCATTTGATGAACAAGCGGTTAAAGAAAATCGGTATGATGGTAGGTTGTCCCATCAAACTCACATTTTATGTCAGTCGGCATTCATGGGCCAGCATAGCCAAAAGCCGGAATGTGCCGCTTCCTGTTATCAGCGAAGCGTTGGGTCATGATTCAGAGGGTACTACCCGCATTTATCTGGCATTGCTTGATTCATCTGTGGTAGACAAAGCAAACAGCATGGTCATCCAGTCCATCGGTTAAAGAATATGGAAACGGTGAGGAATAAACAGTGGAAACAGCCTTGCCGGAGTTGGATTCCCCTTGAGCAAGCCCCTGTTCAAGGGGATTTTTATTGTTTGACAAAAAAATATATCTCTCCGTAAGAGATGTTTTGCGGCACAAAATTACACATAATTATCAAAAATACAACGATAAAAACAGAAATGTTTAAGTGAAAATGAGATTGATAGCTTCTATAAAAGATGTTTGTCGAACAAATGTTCTACAAGTTACATCTGTTACTGAATTTATATACCTGATAATCAATATGTTTCAAATTTTGTATAAGACAAACATCTCTTACGGAGAGATGTACCGCTACAAGGGGGATATAGCACTTTTGGGAGCGGGGATAAAAAGGGCCACACAAAGGCATTACATGAAAAATGAGGAAAGGGGGCATAAATCCCGAACTTTTAGGGAAAATATTCGTAACTGCTTGTATTTCAGTATGATGTAAATGCAGGCAGGAATAGAACCTTTTCTCTGATGAAAACAGACTGTTATGGTAGGGGATAAAGCAAAATGGTTTGTGATGAGGGATTTGACCCGTAGCAATGCCAAAATACCAGCTTATCAGATGTTGGATGATATGGGAATCGAAAATTTCACGCCTAAGGTGACGAAGATTGTCACACGAAACGGGAAACGTGAACGCAGGGAACTGCCCTTTATCCATGATTTGATATTCGTTCATAGTAGCCGTACAGTTATCGACCCTATTGTAGAGAGGGTCCATACCTTTCAATACCGTTTCTTGAAAGGGAGGGAACCGATGATTGTGAGAGATAAAGATATGGCAAGCTTTAAGCAGGCCGTAGAGTCCTCCAGGTTTCCTCAATATTATTCTCCTCAGGATATTACGCCCTGTATGTTTAAACGTAAAATACGCATTATCGGAGGTCGGCTTGACGGATGTGAAGGCTATTTGCTTACGGTTCGCGGATCAAAGCGCAAACGTTTGCTGGTGGAATTGCCTATGCTGATAACAGCTGCCGTAGAAGTTGAACCAGAATATATACAGTTATTATAATTCGCGGAATAGTTGAGATATACAAATTCATATTGCTCGCTACAAAGTCAGAGAAAAATTGATGCGATGAAGAAATATATTTTATTTACATGTGTGCAGTTCCTATGCCTCGTAGGCGTAGGGCTTTTGAGTTCTTGTGGTTCCTCCAGGGAAATCGTGTATTTTCAAGATTTGCAGCCGGGAAAAAGCGAAATCACTTTACCCGAAGCGCAGGCCATTACCGTGCAGCCGGAAGACAAAATTACCATTGTGGTAAACAGCCGCGATCCGCAACTGGCTAATTTGTTCAATTTGCCTGTGATGACGCGAACTGTCGGGCAAATAGGTCAGGGTAGTGGAACATCGCAAGGTGTATCAGGCTATACCGTGGATGCAGAAGGCAATATTGATTTTCCTGTATTGGGCACCGTGCACGTAGGCGGAAAGACCCGTAAGGAAATAGCTTCTGCAATAAAGGAACAGTTGATACAGAATAATCTGGTCAAAGACCCTGTTGTGACAGTGGAATTTATGAATCTTACCGTAACGGTTATGGGTGAAGTGAACAGCCCGGGAAGATATAGCATAGACAAAGACCGGGTAACATTACTGGATGCCCTCGGCATGGCGGGCGACCTGACCATTTATGGAAAGAGAGAGAACGTGCTGGTGATGCGTGAAGAAGGCGGTGCGCAGCGTGTGTACGGAGTCAACCTCTGTTCAGGAGAGCAGCTTTACACATCTCCGGTGTATTATCTCCGGCAAAATGACGTGGTTTATGTAGAGCCTAACAACATGAGGGCCCGTCAGTCTACAGTGAATGGAAATAATGTGCGCAGCACCTCTTTCTGGTTGTCGCTGGCCTCCTTCCTGACGTCAATAGGTATTCTTATTTTTAACTGATTAGAAAACAAAACAACATGGAAACAGCCAATAATCCATCCAATAACGCATTAAACCCTAAGGTGATTCTGTCCATTTGCCTTGACAAATGGAGGTGGTTCATATTCTCTCTTGTGGTCGTAATGGGAGCGGCAGTGCTCTATCTTTTGTGTACCCCGTCCGTCTATCTTCGTACGGCATCCTTATTGGTAAAGGAAAACGCCAACGGACAGTCGGGCGCCGGCAGCATATCGTCCATGTTTGCAGATATGGGATTAAACAGTGTGAACACCGATGTAAACAATGAACTGATTACCATCCAGTCGCCCACCATTCTGAATGAAACCGTAAAAAGACTGAATCTGGATGTAGACTATTCGGTGAAAGGATGGTTTCATAACCGGACCGTATATGGCACGGAGCTTCCGGTAAAGGTTTCCTTTATCGGGCTGGACGACAACATGACCTTTTCCATGGAACTTGAACTGGAGGAAAATAATCGCATACGGCTTTCCACCTTTGATAACCCGGAATTAGAGGGAAAAAATTTTAGCGGCCAGTTGAACGATACCCTCTCTATCGGCATTGGAAAAATGGTTGTAACTCCCACTATCTATTACGACAAGGAAACAGCCTATCCGGTATTCTGTATTCAGCGTTCCAGCATCCTGGAAGCCCAGGAAAAATGTAAAAGCAATTTCTCGGCTATATTGAATTCCGAAGGAACTACCGTAGTTGATTTGTTCTATAATGATGTGTCTACCCAGCGGGCAGAAGACGTGTTGAATACCATTATAACGATATACAATGAAAACTGGCTCAAAGACAAAAACCAGGTAACGGTCAGCACTTCTCAGTTTATCAATGAGCGCTTGGGAGTAATCGAACGCGAACTGGGAGATGTGGATGAAGATATTTCTACCTTCAAGAGCGCCCACCTGCTGCCCGATATAAATGCCGTTTCAGGCCTGTATCTGAGTCAGTCGCAGGCCAACAGCAATCAGTTGCTGGCACTGAATACCCAACTTTCCATGGCAAGACAGATACGCAGCCACGTGGCCTCAAGTACCGGAAAAAATCAGCTTCTGCCAGTCAACTCAGGTATAGGAAGTTCCGGCATCGAGCAGCAGATAGCCGAATACAATGCCACCCAGTTACAGCGAAATAATCTGGTATCCAACAGTAGTGACCAGAACCCGCTGGTGCTGGATATGGACCAGTCGCTTGAGTCCATGCGTCGTGCCATTCTTTCTTCCATTGACAACTTCATTAGTTCCGTTCAGACTCAAATTGCCAGTTTGCGTCACAGTGAAGAACGCACGAACACACAGATTGCCGAAGCCCCCGATCAAACCAAGTATTTGCAGGCTGTAGGCCGACAGCAAAAAGTGAAAGAAGAACTTTACCTGTTCTTGCTTCAGAAGAGAGAGGAAAACGAACTGTCTCAAGCCTTCACGGCCTACAATACTCGGCTCATTACCCCTCCCAACGGCAACTTTATTCCGGTAGCTCCCAAAAAGAAAAATATCCTTTTGATGGCTTTTGTGATAGGCTTGCTCCTTCCCGTCGTTGTGATTGTATTGAAGGAAGGCGCCAACACTACCATCAGAGGGCGTAAGGATTTGGCCAGCCTCAGCCTGCCCTTCCTGGGTGAGATACCTTTGTTGGTAAAACCAGGCACTAAAAAGTGCAATAGATTGCCAGGAAGGAATAAGGTAGCAGGTGAAGGAGGTATCATTACCGTAAAAGCCGGCAGCCGGAATATGATTAATGAAGCCTTCCGTGTGTTGCGTACGAACCTGGAATTCATCTCCAATAAAAATCCGGAAAAGAACGTGTACGTGTTTACTTCGTTTAATCCGGGCAGCGGAAAGACTTTTATTACAATGAATACTGCCGTCAGTTTTGCCATAAAAGGGAAAAAAGTCCTGGTGATAGACGGTGATTTGCGTAGGGCATCCGCTTCTTCCTACTTTGGAACTCCCAAGTGTGGATTAAGTGATTATCTGGCAGGAAAAGCCAGTCGCCTGCAAGACCTGCTGGTTTCAGGAACCCAACTGACCGTAATCACCCCTGATACCGACAATGAATTGTACTCCAACTTGACATTCCTGCCGGTAGGAACCATTCCACCCAATCCCACGGAATTGTTGTTTGACGGACGTTTTGAAGCATTGATTGCAGATTTGCGCAGCCAGTATGACTACATATTTATTGACTGTCCGCCTATCGATATCATGGCCGATACCCAGATTATTGAAAAAATGGCCGACCGTACTTTGTTCATTGTCCGTGCCGGTTTGTTGGAACGCAGCATGTTGCCCGAACTGGAAACTATATACAGAGAAAAGCGGTTCAAGGAAATGGCTGTGCTGCTCAATGGAACAGAAAGTACGGGACAGTATGGCTATAAATACGGCTATAAGTATGGTTATAAAAACTATAGCGATCAGGAGTAAATGTGGTTTTTCGGCAAAAAATACTCATTAGATGATATCGGCTATTTTTCGGGGTTTACAGATTGTCACAGTCACCTCCTTCCCGGGGTAGACGACGGTATTCAAACTATAGATGAAGCCCTGAAGATATTGCACTTTTACGAAAAGAAGGGAGTGAAGAAAGTCTGGCTCACCCCCCATATCATGGAAGATTTGCTGAACTCCACGGAACATCTGCGAAGCTGTTTTGACAAACTGCAAAAGGCTTACACAGGCCCCGTCATCTTACGCCTTTCTGCGGAGAATATGCTGGATAATCTGTTTGAAGAAAGACTGGCATCCGGCGATTTACTTCCATTTGGAGGAAAGAAGAATGCATTGCTGGTGGAAACATCCTATATGCATCCGCCAGTAGGTTTTCGGGAAACATTGTTACGTATCAAGTCAAAAGGATATTATCCGATTCTTGCCCATCCGGAAAGATACGCGTATATGGATTTTTCAGACTATCAGGCATTGAAACAGCTGGGAGTGCTTTTCCAGTTAAACCTGTTTTCATTGAACGCCGTGTATGGTAAAGCTGCAAAAGAAAAAGCCCTGTTGTTATTGAAAAATGGCTTGTATGATTTAGCAGGCAGCGATGTGCATGGTTCAGCTTTTTTACAAAGGAATATCACCCGGAAATCCTTTCATAAATCCGTTTTGAAAGAATTAGACCGGATTGAATGGGCTGATTTTGTTTGAAAGAAAAGCTTGTCATTATTTAAATGCAAAATAATTCATGAATGATTTGAATCGAAGCAAGCGTATTGCAAAAAATTCTCTGCTTCTTTATATCCGTACATTTTTTGTACTGATAATCAGTCTTTACACTTCTAGAGTCATCTTACGGACTTTAGGAGTGGAAGATTTCGGCATTTATAATGTGGTGGCTGGTGTCATTGCCATGTTGGGTTATCTTACAGGTTCTTTGAGTGCAGCTTCCTCACGTTACATCACCTACGATTTAGGGAAAGGGGATATGCAACTGATGAAGAATACTTTCGGAAATATCCTGAGTATTCATTTTATTATGGCAGGTATTGTCCTGCTCGTTGCTGAAACTATTGGTTTATGGTTTGTATCTACTCAGTTGAATGTTCCCGTAGAACGTCAGTATGCTGCCATGTGGGTTTACCAGTTTGCCGTCTTATCCTCTGTGATAGGTCTGATTGCAGTTCCTTATAACTCCGCTGTCATTGCCCATGAAAAGATGTCTGCTTTTGCCTATATTTCTATTATGGATGTGGTTCTAAAACTAGGAATTGCTTGTGTACTTCCTCTTATTCCGTATGACCGGCTTATTGTCTATTCCTTCCTTTTCTTTTGCATCCAATTTTTTGACCGTATAGTGTATGGCATCTATTGTACTCGTCATTTCGAAGAAACCCGTACCCGCATGGCTTATAGTCCTAAATTATTCAAAGAAATCTTTGTTTTTGCAGGATGGACTTTTAATGGGAATCTTGCCATCATGGGATTTACTCAGGGCTTAAATATCCTTTTGAATATTTTCTTTGGTCCGGCAGTCAATGCGGCCCGTGGAATTGCCATCCAAGTGCAAAGTGCCTGTCAGCAGTTTTGTAATAACTTCCAGATGGCACTTAATCCCCAACTTACCAAAAGTTATGCACAAGGAGATTTGGACTATATGCATAAACTGCTGATTAAAAGTTCAAAGTTTTCTTTCTACATCTTGTTTTTCGTTATTTTGCCGTTGATGTTCGAAGCCAAATTTGTGCTGCAAATTTGGTTAGGAATTATTCCAGAACATACGATAAATTTCCTCCGACTTATTTTGGCAATAGGATTACTTTATACCCTTTCCAATCCCATCATCGTATCGGTGCACGCTACCGGAAAACTGAAAAAATTTCAGTTGATAGAGGGAACCATGCTTTTATTCATTGTTCCTATTGCTTATGTGTTGCTTAAATTTTTTCATATTCCACCAGAAGGCGTTTTTATGGTTCATATTACGGTGGAATTAATCACTCAATATGTCCGTTTACGAATCGTACTCCCAATGATTAGTTTAAAGTTCTCTATTTATATCAAACAAGTCGTTTTTCCTATTCTAGTAGTAGTGATATTATCTCCCCTGATTCCTTTTGTTGTCTATCATTATATTGGTTACGGAGGTTGGGGGACATTTTTAGGAATCTGTATTATATGCGTATTA
>OGMH01000058.1_pt1 | contig 85308 bp, 76 predicted proteins | sample 1573191 | NCBI WGS metagenome assembly OGMH01 (sample SAMEA2581978, study PRJEB24529) | metagenome | biome: Human gut stool | place: China | collected 2011 | reverse complement strand
CTGCAGAATGATAAGGACGAGCGGGCGAGATTCACTTTTACGGAAATAGAAAAAGCATATTATGTTGAGAAATATTCAGACCATGTGGACGGTCAGAATGAGAGAAACCGGAAAGCAAGACACTATGACCGAGTAAAAACGATTGATGCTATTCTTGAAAATAATAAAACGTGTCCGGAAGAAACTTTATTACAGCTTGGAAACATGGACGGTGCGGTGTCTGCTGATGTGCTTGCACAGGTCAGTGCAGAATATTTCGAGGAATTTAACAGACGGTATGGTTCCCATGTTCATATACTGGACTGGGCTTTGCATCTTGATGAAGCAACACCACATATTCATGAACGGCATGTATTTGATGCTGTGAATCAGTATGGAGAATTATGTCCCCAACAGGATAAGGCATTGGAAGAACTTGGCTTTGAACTTCCGAAGCCGAATGAGAAAAAGGGAAAGTACAATAACCGGAAGATGGTTTTTGATGAAGAGTGCAGAAAACTATTTATCAGCTCATGGACTGACGATTGATGTTGAGCCGGTGTATGGCGGTGCAAGCTATCTGGAGAAGCAGGATTTTATCATCATGAATCAGAAGAAACGCATTGAGGAAAAACAGGCTGTTCTTGATGGTCTTGTGATGAAGATAGAGGACGTAAACGCAGTCATTGAAGAAGCAGTAGACCTTGCTTATGAAAAGGCTTGTGAGGTTGTCACAAAGCGTGTGAAAGAGGAAACAGTGAAGCATGATGTTGATGTCGTAAAGGACTATGGAGAGCTTTTACAGCAACAGCCGAAAGATAAACTCAGTGATAAATCAAAGTCGGTGGCTTCCAAGGTCGTAAATGCGATTGTTGCCAAACTGGAAAAGGCATCACAGGCACTTTTGGAAAATATCATCTCTGCCCTGAATGAGCCGAAAAATAAGGTTAAGGCAAAGGAACAGATTAAGGAACAGGCAAGGGTTTCCATTCAGGCAAAACTGAAAGAGAAACAGAAGCAGGTTATGGAATATGAGAAAAAACAAGATGTGCATATCAGAAAAAAGAATATGGAACTTTAGGAAGCATTTGTAATCCATTAGTGGAAATACAGATGCTTTTTTATTGTCCGGAAAGGATTGTATGGGAGTATTTGATGAAGTAAAGGAAAGAGTGACCGCAAGGGAAGTCATGGAGAGAGCAGGCATTGTTTTCAATCGAAATAACATGTGCAGATGTCCGTTTCATCAGGACAAAACGGCGAGCATGAAAGTAAAACCGACAGATAAAAAATATTTTTGTTTTGGTTGTGGGGAAAAGGGAGATGCGATTGATTTTGTCGCTAAATATTATAACCGGTCACCAAGAGAAGCAGCCATGCAGATAGCTGACGAGTTTGGGATTATCTATGACAGTTCGGTGCGATCACCGCCCAAGCCGGTAAGAAGAGAGAAATCTCCAATGCAGATTCTTGAAGAAACGAAAACAAAGACATATCGGGTGATGTCAGACTATCTTCATCTGCTGAAAGAATGGGAGCGGAATTTCAGACCGGAAAGCATGGAAAAGATTGATGAAAGATATGTGGAAGCTGTGCAGAATCGGGAAAAGGTTGAGTTTCAGCTTGATACCCTGCTGTGGGGTACGGAAGATGAAAAGGAAGCAGTGATACACGATTTAGGAAAGGGGGTGGAAGATATTGAGAGAAGAGTCAGGGAATATCGCAGGAATCAGGGAACAGTTAATCACAACAGACAAAGGAGCTGTGAAGCAGTGCATTAGAAATGTGGTTACAGTCCTTGAGAACGACCCGAAGTTCAAGGGAGCCATTCGTTATAACATGATGACTGACAGAAACGACATTGTAAAAGATTTAGGATGGTATCGGGAAAGTCCAGTCCTGACGGATTCTGACATAGACCATATCATGCTGTATCTTGAAGAAAATTACAGTTTGACAACGGAGAAAAAGATAAAATCGGCAATCAATGTAGTGGCTATGGAAAACAAGTACCATCCCATTCAGGAAAAACTTAATTCTCTGGTTTGGGACAAAAAAGAGCGTATCAAGGATGTGCTGTATCACTTTCTTGGAGCTGACAGAAATGTTTATGTTTACGAAGCAATGAAAGTTCTTTTGTTGGGGGCAATTTCAAGAGTGTTTCGTCCGGGGACGAAATTTGAATATATGCTGATACTTGTGGGCGGTCAGGGAGCCGGAAAGTCAACTTTTTTCAGATTCCTTGCCATGAATGATTCGTGGTTTACCGATGATCTGAAAAAGCTTGATGATGAAAATGTGTTCCGAAAAATGCAGGGACATCTAATCATAGAATTGTCGGAAATGATAGCGACAGCCAGTGCAAGGAGTATTGAAGATATTAAGTCATTCATCAGCAGACAGAGCGACATTTACAAAGTACCTTATGAAACACAGCCCAAGGACAGACCGAGACAGTGCGTGTTTGGTGGCACTTCCAACGCTATGGACACGCTTCCTCTTGACAGAACAGGCAATAGACGATTTATGCCAGTCATGGTTTATCCAGACAGGGCGGAGTGCCATATTCTTGAAAATGAAGAGCTTTCAAGAAAGTATATCGAGCAGGTGTGGGCGGAAGCTATGGAGATATACAGGTCAGGAGAGTTCAGGCTTATGCTAAGCAGGGAATCAGCCGAGTATCTGAAAGATTATCAGAAGCAGTTCATGCCGGAAGATGCAGATGCAGGAATGATACTTGCGTTTCTTGATAATTTCAAGGGGGACAGGGTTTGTTCCAAAATGCTTTGGAAAGAAGCTCTTCACAGGGATTATGAGCCAAAGAGAATTGAATTGAAACAGATTTGCGACATTATGAATAATTCGGTAACAGACTGGATTATGAGTGATGGTGCCATGCATTTCGGTGTCTATGGCAAACAGCGTGGCTGGGTTCGTGCCGGTTTCTCTCAGGGAATCCCCGACAAAGCGGATAGCGATGGGTTTATCGAAATACCAAAGCAGATGGAGTTGGAGATACCATTTAAGTAATAAAATTGATGAAGTTACCTTGCTGTTACTTATCTTGTTACCCAGTGGAAGTATTGATTTTACTGGGCTTTCTATGAAAGGTAACAAAAGTAACAAGAAAATAGAAAAATAAATAAAACACAGGTAGCAGATACAGGTAGGGTGATTTGAGAGGTCTTTTCGGTCATGTTACCTTTTTTGTTACCTGTCCCTTGTAGGGGGAATCTTGGAAAGGAGAGGTACGAATGCAGGAAGAGAAAACAGCGGAAAATAAAGCAAATTATATTGATGGTGGCAATTTCAAGGCGAGAATAGGAAACACTACCTACCTTGTCGGGGTGTTCTTCAACAAAGCAAAAAAGGTAACAATAGAGGACAGAATGAAGAATTTAATCTGTCAGGAAGTGACAGCAGGCAATTTCTAAGGCTGTACACCACAAAAACAACTCATTTTTTAATGAATTATCATTCTCTGTATTGACAAAACGCTTCCTAAAGGCACTGTGCTGGTCGAATGCGGCAGAATGCTGTCTAAGAATGATTACCGGATTAAGGTGCTTAATACCATTAACTTTGCAAAATCTATGCATTACAACCCTTTCGCTTACATCCGGAGCGAAAAGGACATTCTGAAACTCGTAAACACAATCATTGTAAATACCAAAGGGGAAGGACAGCAAGCCTCTGAGGATTTCTGGGTAAAAGCTGAAAAGCTCTATTACACGGCACTGATCGCATATATCTGGTACGAAGCACCGGAGGAAGAACAGAAATTTTCCATGCTGATTGATCTGGTGGATGCCAGTGAAGCAAGGGAAGATGATGAAAATTTCAAAAATGCGGTTGACCTGCTGTTTGAGGAGCTGGAGCAGAAGAACCCAAACCATTTTGCGGTAAGGCAGTATAAGAAGTATAAACTTGCCGCAGGAAAGACAGCAAAATCTATTCTGATTAGCTGTGGTGCAAGGTTGGCACCATTTGACATCAAGGAGCTGCGTGACCTGACTGCTTATGATGAACTGGAGCTTGATACATTGGGTGAGAAAAAGACAGCACTGTTTGTCATTATCTCCGATACCGATGCGACATTCAATTTCATTGTAAGTATCATGTATTCGCAGTTATTCAATCTGCTCTGTGACAAGGCGGATGATGTATATAACGGGAGACTGCCGATCCACGTCCGGTGCTTACTGGACGAGTTTGCAAACATCGGGCAGATTCCACAGTTTGAGAAGCTGATTGCTACTATCCGTAGCCGGGAAATATCGGCTTCTATTATTTTGCAGTCAAAGTCACAGCTCAAGGCTCTGTACCGGGACAACGCTTCCACGATTGAAGGAAACTGCGACACTACCCTGTTTCTGGGAGGAAAAGAGAAAGATACTCTGAAAGATCTGGCAGAAATCCTTGGAAAAGAAACGATTGACCTTTATAATACCTCGGATACGAGAGGTACGAGCCAGTCCTACGGTCTGAATTATCAAAAGACCGGAAAGGAGTTAATGAGTCAGGACGAGATTGCGGTCATGGATGGCAGCAAGTGTATCATGCAGCTTAGAGGTGTAAGACCATTTTTCTCAGATAAATTTGATATAACGAAGCATAAGCAGTACCCGCTGTTATCCGATTATGACAAAAAGAATGAATTTGACATTGAAAAATACGTGAAGAACCGCAACAGACTTCGTTTTAAGAGGAATGATGTGGTGGATGAGGTATGCGATGTCGGAGAAATCACAGCTTAACTTCTGGTCACAGCGTCCAGAAGTGACTTTACAACTAAATATTGGAACTATTGTTATGGGAGTTTTTCTGAAAAATCACAAATCAGAACAGCTCCCTTTTTTTCATTTAATTTTCAAGCAAAAGGAGACGATCAAATGGGCTTTTTTACAACATCAGTAACAGGACTTAAAACAGTAGTAACCGCAATCGGCGCAGGTGTAGGTGTGTGGGGAGTAATCAATCTTCTCGAAGGATATGGAAATGATAATCCAGGTGCAAAATCACAGGGCATCAAGCAGCTTATGAGTGGCGGTGGCATCATCATTGTGGCACAGACGGTAATTCCACAGCTTACCACTCTGTTCTCATAATTCATGGGCGGTATCATTGATAAGATTACTGAATTCATAAAGGAACTGTTGCAGGGGTGGGTGCTGACCAATTTTGAAACCATGTTTACCGATGTTAATGACAAGGTAGGCACGATTGCAGGGGAGGTCAGTAAAACTCCCAGCACTTGGAACTCCGGTATTTTTGACATGATAAAAACCCTGTCCGATAACGTGATGATTCCCATAGCGGGAATGATCATCAGTTTTGTACTCGTCTATGAGCTTATTTCCATGGTTATTGACAAGAATAATCTGCATGACTTCAATACGGCAATTTTTATCCGTTTTTTTATGAAAGCGTGTATTGCAGTCATGCTTCTTAGCAAGACTTTTGACATTGTAATGGCGGTATTTGATGTGGGAAGCCACATCGTCAATTCTGCCGCCGCAGCAATCAGCGGGGAAACCAGTATTGATGTTTCAAGTACGCTGCAGACGATGTTCAATGAGCAGTTTTCGGAAATGAGCATAGGAGAGCTGTTGGGACTTGGAATGGAGACCATGATCGTCAGTTTATGTATGAAAATCATGTCAGTCCTGATTACCGTCATTCTTTATGGGCGAATGATTGAAATATATCTTTATGTATCAGTAGCACCTGTTCCCTGTGCAACCGTAACCAATCGGGAATGGGGAACGATAGGAACTAATTATTTTAAGGGACTTTGTGCATTGGCATTTCAGGGCTTTTTTATGATGGTGTGCGTTGCTATCTATGCGGTGCTGGTGGCAGGTGTGGCAGTAGCCGACAACCTGCATACCGCACTCTGGTCAGTGGCGGCATATACCGTTATCCTATGTTTTTCACTTTTTAAGACAGGCTCCCTGTCTAAATCTATCTGGAATGCACATTAAAGGAGGAACGAAATGGCAATATCCGTGCAGGTGCCAAAGGATTTGTCCGGTATCAAGACAAAAGTGGCACTGAACTTGACAAAGAGACAGATCATCTGTTTCAGCGGTGCGGCAGTAGCCGGGATACCCTTGTATTTTTTAACCAAGGGATTGATCGGAACATCTGCCGCATCACTTCTTATGATGGGAGCAATGCTTCCATTTTTCTTTTTTGCAATGTATGAGAAAAACGGGTTTCCGGCGGAGAAGATTTTGTATTTTATGCTCCGGCAGAAGATACTCACACCGGGCATAAGACCATACCGGTCGGAAAATTTATACAAGCAGTTGGAAGAAAAAGAAAAATTACGAAGGGAGGTTCGTTATCTTGAAGAAAAAGCAAAAGGCAGAACCGGAAAGCCGCAGAAAAAGCAGTTATAAAGGCAATAGCAGGAACAACAGTAAAAGTGGCGGTCTTACCTTTTCAGAAAAGAAGCGTCTTATACAGTTAAAGCATATTTTATCGGGAAAGAGTATTGAGAAAGAAAAGCCGACTACCGCACAAAGGACGATCACTTTTGAAAAGATGTTCCGGGACGGTATCTGTCAGGTCAGCCACCGTTATTATACAAAGATGGTGGAATTTTTTGATATAAACTATGAGCTTCTGGAAGTGGATGACCAAGCGGACATACTGGCACAGTACAGCAAGCTTATCAATTATTTTGATCCGTCTGTGAAGTTTGAACTGGTGCTTTTCAACAGGCAGGTCAACGAGCAGATGCTTACAGAACAGTTTGACATTCCGTGGCAGGAGGATGATTTTAACGATATTCGTGAGGAATATACGGAAATGTTAAAGAAGCAGGCGGCAAAGGGCAACAACGGTATCATCAAATCAAAATATCTGATTTTTGGTGTAGAAAGCAACGGCTACAAGGAAGCCAAGAGCCGCCTTAACAACATTGAAAAAGATGTCATACGGAACTTAAACAACATAGGAACCCTTGCGAGGGGACTGGACGGAAAGGAAAGACTGCGCATCCTGCATGAATATTTTAATCAGGATACGATGGAGCCTTTCCGTTTTTCATTTAAGGATTTGGCAGAATCCGGTAAGTCGGTCAAGGACTATATTGCACCGCCGGGATTTGATTTCCGCTATCCGAACCGCTTTAAGTCAGGGAATATGTATGGCTGTGTGTCCTATCTGGATATTATCGCACCGAAGTTTACGGACGAGCTGATCAAGCAGCTTCTTGATATTGATGCTAATCTTACGATTTCCATGCACATGCAGACGGAAGATCCGGTAAAGGCAATCAAGAAGTTAAAAGTGGTTATTTCCAATATCCAGAAAATGAAGATTGAGGAACAGAAAAAGGCAGTCCGAAGCGGCTACGATATGGATATTCTTCCAACAGACATCGTGACTTATGAAAAGGACACGCTGGAATTTCTCGATGATTTGAATACGAGCAACCAGAAGATGATCAACATGACATTCCTTATTACCTGTTATGGCAGAACCAAGCGGGAACTGGAGAGCTTAATGCAGAGGGTGTCCGGTATCATTCAGCAGGCAAACTGTGACCTCAGATGTTTACAGTATTTGCAGGAACAGGGACTTATGGCATCCGCACCGATTGGATGCAATGAGACAGGCATTGAGCGTACTCTTTCCACAAAAAGCACCGCAATCTTAGTACCATTCTGCACACAGGAGTTATTTATGCCTGCACCGGCAATCTATTACGGATTAAATGCACTTAGCAACAACATGATTATGGCAGACAGAAAAAGGCTCCGTACACCAAACGGAGTTATCTTAGGTACTCCCGGAAGTGGTAAGAGTTTTAGTGCAAAGCGTGAGATTTTAAGCTGTTTTCTTATCACAAAGGACGATATTATCATCTGCGATCCGGAGGGAGAGTATTTTGCTCTTGTGGCAGCACTACATGGACAGGTGGTAAAACTTGCCACCAATTCCAAAGACTATCTGAACCCTATGGATATTCAATTGAGCCATAAGGGGGATAAGGAAGCATTAAAACTGAAATCTGATTTTATCATAACATTATGTGACCTGATCGCAGGTGGCAAGGACGGTCTGGAGAACGATGAGAAAGGTATCATCGACGAATGTATCCGTCATATTTATGACAAGTATTTTGAAAATCCGGTGCCGGAAAATATGCCGCTGCTGGAAGATTTATATGATGCCCTGTTAGCACACAAAAATCCAAAGGCGGAGCGTATCGCAAACAGCCTTGTGCTGTATGTGCATGGTTCCCAGAATTACTTCAACCACCATACCAACGTAGACAGCGGCAATCGTATCATGTGCTTTGACATCAGAGATTTGGGAAACCAGTTGAAAGAGCTGGGTATGTTAATCGTGCAGGATGCGGTTTGGAACAGGGTATCGCAGAACAGGGAGCGAAAGATTGCTACCCGTTATTACTGTGATGAGTTCCACCTTCTTCTGAAGGAGAAGCAGACAGCTATTTATTCCGTGGAAATCTGGAAGCGTTTCAGAAAATGGGGCGGTATTCCGACTGGTTTGACGCAGAACGTGGGCGATTTTCTTCGTTCTGAGGAGATTGAAGGTATTTTGGGTAACAGCGATTTTGTGTATCTGTTAAATCAGAATGCCAAAGATCAGGCAATTCTCGCTGATAAGCTGGGACTTTCTGATAAGCAGCTTTCCTATGTCACCAACTCCGAGCCGGGAAGTGGTCTGATACTGTTTGACAATGTGGTAATTCCATTTGTAGACAAATATCCGACAGACACCAAGACTTACAGAATTATGAATACCAAGCCGGAGGAATCGGTGCAGAAGGAGGACGCAGTATAAAATGGCAGAAAAAAGACAGAAGAAGCAGGCAGTAAAGGCATTTGAAAAAGAGACATTTTCCAAGGATAAGGAAGTGACTGGAGTAAAACATATAGAACACAGGCAGGACAACACCTTTTCTGTGGAAAACCAGTTTAGTGCCAGCGAGAAGCCTGTGAGCAATCTGCCAAGGGATGCGAACCATGGCAGTCGTACAGGAAAAGCAACTTCTGGTCACAGCGTCCAGAAGTCAGAGTTTAATACTGGGACAGAATACAGGAAAAATAATAAGAAAAAATATTACCGACAGCAACAACAGGACACTTCTGGTCACAATGTCCAGAAGTCGGAAGCCGAAGCGGAAAAGACATTCTTAAAGGAAAACAGCTTTATCAATGAGGAAAACGGTAATGCTACAAATTTCCATACAGAGGACGCAGACAGTTTTCAGGACAATTACCACGTTAGAAATACCTACCAACGGTCTGAGGAAAAAGGAAAATATCACAAAAGGCGTGTGCAGAGAGAACACGCACACAGAGAGCGTGCAAAGTCAGAAAATGCAAAGCAGTCCGATTATGGAGATCTTCAGACAAAGGACGCCACATTTTCGCAGGGGCAGGCGGACGAATTTACAGACCAAAAAGTACAGAAGGCTTTTGATAAGTCGGAAAAGAACCGCCGAAAGTTGCAGAAAGCAAAGGACAAGATGCCGACAAAGCGGCAGTATGAGATGAAGAGTGTCTTTGACGAACAGACCGGAAAAGCAAAGTATGTTGTGGTTCCGGTGGATGTGGAGAAGCCATTTAAACCAGATGGACTGGGAAAAACTGCGGTTCACAAGCTCCAGACCGAAAATATGTATTTTGTGCATCGCAAGATTGCAGAGACAGAAAAGGATAATTCTGCTGTGGAGGGCGCACACAAGACGGAACAGCGAGCCGAGGATATTTACCACTATATGAAGTATCACCGCAAGAGCAAGGCACAGAGAAAGCGTGACCGCTTAGAGCGATTGCACAAAAAACAGGTTACAGCGGATATGAAGCTGGAGTATGAGAAATTCATCAGTGAAAATCCACATCTAAAGGGCAACAGTCCAAAGAAGCAGTTGCAAAGGCAGCTACAGAAACAGCGCATCAAGCGTGAGTATGCCAAGGCAAGGCGGGCAGGAGCAGAAGCCAAGACTGCAAAGGAAACATTTACAAAGACAACCAATGCTGCAACCGGCATTGCAAAGAAGTTACAGGAGATTGCCACAAAAAATAAAACACTGATTATCACAGTGGGTATTTTTGCACTTCTGCTCATTATGATCATGTCGGCACTATCAAGCTGCGGTTCCATGTTTACCGGAACTGTGACAACAACGATGGCAAGCACATATCTTAGCCTTCCGGCAGAGATTGATGCAGCAGATTTATCTTTTACAGAAAAGGAAATGGAACTGCAAAATAAGATTGACCGGATTGAAACTGATTATCCGGAATATGATGAATACGATTATAACCTTGGTGCAATCGGGCATGATCCGTACACACTGATCAGTTATCTTTCCGCAGTCCATACGGAATTTACTGCCGCAGGAATAGAGAGTGAGATTCAGGAATTATTTGATGCCATGTATTCACTCACTACCGAGGAAGTAGAGGAAACACGGACAAGGACAGTCACAAAGACCGGAACCAGAATAGTAACAAATCCGGACGGGACTACCCGTACCGAGGAATACGAGTATGAGGAGGAAGAAGAATATACCGTAACAATTCTTCGTGTCACACTTACGGTCACACCGCTTGAGAGCATTGTAGCCGGACGCATGGACAGCGAACAGACGGAAATTTTTGGAGCCTATACGGAGACAAAAGGCGGCTTACAGGTCTTTGCTTCTCCGGTTGATTATTACTGGTATTACTATATCAGCAGTTATTATGGCTACCGGAAAAATCCAAACACCGGAGCCGAGGAGCTTCACAGGGGTGTGGATATAGCGGTGCCGACAGGAACGTTTGTATATGCGGCACATGATGGAACGATAACAGAAGCAACTTACGATTCCTATTATGGAAATTATGTGGTGATTACGGACAGTAAGGGATATACCACAAAATATGCCCACATGGACAGCTTAAATGTATCCGCAGGGCAGAGTATAAAAAAGGGTGACAATATAGGCAAAAGCGGAAATACAGGAAGCAGTACCGGAAGCCACCTTCATATTGAATGTCTGTATAACGGGGTGTATTATAACCCGTTATTTTATTATGAAGCAGGAGAACAGACCATTTATGGGGAAACAACGGGCGGTACCGGAGGAGGAACCGGCAATGTGATACCACCGGAATCTTATGATGATGCAACCGTACAGACGCTTATGCGTGAAGCAAACAGGTATCTGGGTATGCCATATACTTTTGGAGGAACAGCTCCGGCGAGTTTTGACTGTTCCGGTTTTGTATGCTGGGTATTTTCAAACAGCGGCGTACATAACCTGCCAAGAACCACAGCACAGGGCATTTATGACCAGTGTACTTCGGTATCCGCATCGGAAGCAAAGGCAGGAGATCTCATATTTTTTACAAAAACTTATAATGCAGGGCGAACCGTCACACATGTTGGTATTTATTGTGGAAACGGTACGATGGTGCATTGTGGTGATCCAATCCAGTATACCTCAATCAATACCTCTTACTGGCAGAGCCATTTTTATGGTTTTGGAAGATTAAATTAGCGAAGGGAGGAAGATTAGTTGTCAGTAGAAAGAATCAATGCACAGCTTAAAAAGGTCAGAGAACAGATAGCACAGCTACAGGCAAAGGAAAAAGACCTTGCAGAGCAGAAACAGATGGCGGAGGATGCCGAAGCCATGAAGATCATTCGGAAATATAAAATCTCATCAGAGCGATTGCAGATGCTTAATAAGCTCAGTGAGGATGAAGTCAGAAATCTATTACAGAAACGGGAACAGGAGAAGGAGGATTCGACTAATGAAAAACAGGAGATTATCGGCTAGGGCAGTGGTGTCCCTTATGCTATCGGCAATACTTTTTTGTATGCCGATTGGGGCATTTTTTGCCAACAGGGCAAATACTGTGGAGGTTCATGCGGAGGATACCGCAGAGCAGAAAACAGAGAGTGCGGCAGAAGAAGGCAGTGCAGAAAGCACAGCGTCCGGCACTGATAACAAGGACAGTTCCGGTAGTGGAGAAAATCATACAGAGCAGTCCACGGAGAATACAACAGAAAATTCCACAGAAGGCACAACTGAGGAGACACAGTCTGCCGCAAAATGCACCTGCAAGGAAAAATGCAGTCAGTATGCAGTAGATGAAGATTGTGAGGTGTGTGCAAAGGATTACAAGGAATGTGCCTATATCAATCCGAGTGTAAAAATCACAATCAATACACCGTCTGGATGGCATAATGATACCACTAAGGTAACTGTCAAGGTGGAAGATACGATAGTTTCCGGTAATTTTACCATTCAGACAGTAAAGGCAAAAGTCGGACAGAATGGAAGCTGGACGGACATTACCGAGGATATGCACATAGAGATTTCCGAGAACAGCACCATTTATGTGCAGGTCACAGACCAGAAGGGCAAGACCTACGAGAAAAACCGTTATATCAAGTGTTTTGATTTTACCAAGCCTACCTTAAATGCGGCAGTCAGCGACGGTCTTTTTAGCATTCAGGCACATGATACGGATTCCGGTATCAAGGCAATCTATGTCAATGGCTATGAGTTTACAGAGCATACGAATGGAGCCTTGAATATCCGTCTGCAACAGTTCGATGCAGGGTATCAGTATTTCACGATTTCTGCCATGGATAATGCAGGAAATACCTCTGAAATCTATAAAACAGCCAATCCGTATTACACCGATCCGGAGAATAAGGACAGCAGTGAAAAAGATCCGGCACAGCAGCTTCCGGTGGATGCGTCGGCAACCAAGCCAAGCTCTGCAACCGCACAGGTTATGGAGCATACGAAAACGGATGTGAATGGAAATACAGTTTCCCAGACAGGCAGTGGAACAACTTCAAGCAGTTCCGCAACAGCAAAGCAGTCTCCAAGTACGGGAGATACTTCCAAGGATGCAGACCAGAGCAGTGACAGCCAGACCACAGAAAAAGGCAAGGAATTTTACACAATCCAGACTGCATCAGAAAAGGTATTTTATCTTGTGATTGATCGTGATGGGGAAGATGAAAAGGTGTATTTCCTTACAGAAGTCAGTGAAAACGACCTGCTGAATACCACAACGGATAACAGCGAGACACTTCCGAAAAATTCAGCGGCATTGGAATCTGCAATCCCTACCAAAGACAGCGCATTATCAAACAATAATGCTGATACCACAGGAGATAAAACACAGGGAGCAGAAAGTGTTGAGGACAGCACCGAAGATAGCGCGGAAGATACAAGTGAGCCGAAAGAGGATACCGCAAAGGCAGATGGTTCTGGCTTTACATATATTTTAATGGGCATTGCTGCGGTAGCTGTGATCGGAGTGGTATATGTTGTGAAATCCAAGAAGAAAAAGGAAAACTTCATTGATGAGGATGAAGATGAGGACGAGCTTGACGAGGACTACGATTATGATGACGAGGAAGAAACCGAGCAGGATTCCGACGAAGCATTCATAAATGGTGGTGATGATACAGAATCAGTAGACACAGACGAGAATGATGAAGAAAATGGGGAGGAATAGAGATGGAGCTTGTAATTGCAGAGAAGCCGAGTGTGGCACAGAGCATTGCGGCAGTTCTTGGTGCCACACAGCGTAAGGACGGATATTTGGAAGGCAATGACTATCTGGTATCATGGTGCGTGGGACATCTGGTAGAACTGGCACAGCCGGAAAGCTATGAGGAAGCATGGAAGAAATGGAGCTATGAGAGCCTTCCAATCATTCCGCAGGAATGGCAGCATGAAGTGAAAAGTGATACAAAAGCACAGTATCAGATTTTGAAAAAGCTCATGCATGATGACAGGGTAGATGCCGTTGTATGTGCTACCGATGCCGGAAGGGAGGGTGAGCTGATCTTCCGTCTGACCTACAACATGGCAGGGTGCAGAAAACCGATGAAGCGGTTATGGATTTCTTCCATGGAGGAGAGTGCTATCCGTGACGGTTTCCATAATCTTCGCCCAGGCAGCGACCATGATAACTTGTATCATTCGGCATTATGCAGGCAGGAAGCCGACTGGCTTGTGGGTATCAATGGGACAAGGCTTTTTACTGTTTTATATGGCGGTAAGGCATTGAAGGTTGGCAGAGTGCAGACACCGACACTTGCCATGCTTGTGGATCGTGAAAGTAAAATCATGAATTTCAAGAAAGAAGCCTATTATATGGCTCACATCATGGGAAATGGTCTGGATGCGGTATCAGAGCATATCAGTGATAAAACGGAAGCAGAGAGGATTGCAGGAGCCTGTGAAAACGGACAGGCTCTTGTCACTTCCGTGGTAAAGGAAGAAAAGTGGGTAGCACCGCCGAAGCTCTATGACCTTACCACACTCCAGAGGGATGCAAACCGTCTGTTTGGCTTTACTGCCAAGCAGACATTGGAATATACGCAGAGCCTTTATGAGAAAAAGTTAGTAACATATCCGAGAACGGACAGCCAGTACCTTTCCAATGACATGGAGGGAACAGCGAAAAATGTGATCGAAGCAATTTTCAATTCCTTGTTATTTGAGCAAAATATCATGTTCAATCCGGATATAAAAAGGATTTTGAACAGCAAGAAAGTGACAGACCACCATGCAATCATTCCGACCATGGAGATCATCAAACAGGATTTAAAAGCAATACCGGAGAGTGAGATGAAGATACTTTCCCTGTGTGCTAACCGTCTGCTGTGTGCGACCGGGGAGAAGCACATTTATAATTCCACAAAGGCAGAGATTACCTGCAACAATATTGTGTTTAAGGTATCCGGCAAGGAAGTGTGGAAAAATGGATGGAAGGAATTTGAGGATTTCTTCAAAAATTCCTATAAGACCACAGAGGATAAATCGGATGCAGAGGAAGAAAAGAAGCTGCCGGAGCTTCGTGAGGGCATGGCGATTATGGTGGAGCAGACAAAGGTTTCCGAGCATTTTACACAGCCACCTAAGCATTATACCGAGGACAGCCTTCTGTCCGCCATGGAGCGAGCCGGAGTAGAGGATATGGGCGATGAAGTGGAGAGAAAAGGACTTGGCACACCTGCCACCAGAGCCGATATCATAGAAAAGCTGGTAAAAGACGGATTTGTAAAGCGTGAGAAAAAGCAGATGATTCCGACAGAGGACGGAATGAAGCTGATCACGATACTTCCGGATGTAGTAAAATCTCCGAAACTGACTGCTGACTGGGAAAATGAGCTTACACTTGTATCCAAAGGAGAAGTTGCTGCAGAGCAGTTTATGTCTGGGATTGAAGCAATGGTAACTGATCTTGTAAAGACCTATCACAGCGTTAGTGATGAGCAGAAAGCCATGTTTGGCACAGGCAAGGGTGGACAGGAAGTGCTAGGCAAATGCCCGAAGTGCGGTGCTGATGTAGTCAAGGGAAAATTCGGAGCGTACTGTACCGGGAAGTGCGGTATGAATGTCGGCAAGGCACTTGGGGTAACACTTTCCGATACACAGGTCAAGAGCCTGCTTCAAGGGAAAAAGATGCTTGTAAAAGGTCTGAAAGGCAAGAAAGGCAGCTATGATGCGTACCTCATTCCGCAGAGCATAGAGGAGTTTTCCTATATGAAAGATGGTAGGAAAATCAAGGGATTCCAGTATAAATTTAAGATGGAGTTTCCACAGAGGAAAGATTAAGTAAATATGGTAAAATAGACAAAATTGTGGTATTGTTTATTATAAAGATAATACTATCTAATTAATTTATGACTGTGTAATTGCATCTGTATAATCTTAATTCGTTAGAGATTTTAACTATTCTTATATTTGGTGTTTGGGATAGTAAAAGCAATTTTTATACAGATATAAAGCTAATAGAAGAAAAATATATTCTATAACGAGGGAGATGGTTATTACGTGGCAAAAAATATAAAGAATGGCAATAAAAAAAGTTCTGTGAATGATGCATTTGAAGGTGCAAAAGCAGCATTACCTATATTTATTGATGAATACACAAAGGAATGTGATAGAAAAAATGTGATTGAAAGTAAGATAACTACACTTCTAACTATTGAAATTGCAGTTTTGACTGTTTTCATTCCAATTATTCCTTTTGAAAATATCAAAACGCTTTTGGCTGATAATTGCAATAGTATTATAATTGCAGCGACGATTTCCTGTGCATTACTGGTTATAAGTATTGTGATGATGGCGATTTCTTTTGGAATATTGATGAGTGCGGTAAGCATCCAAACTTATAGTAAAGTGGATATTGAAAAATTGGATTTAGAAGAAAATTTGAGACAGGATGCTAATTCGGTTGAAAAAGGGTTATGCGATCACTATAAAATAATTACATTGGAAAATTCTGATATAAATGATAGGAAGGCAAGAAAATACCAGCTTTGCTTACCTATAATAATAATTTCCTTTTTTCTAATGACATTAGGAACTATATTGCTCAAAGTGTTATAATACTGTAAATTGGACTATTAAATTTTAGACGAGGAGGTGATAAAATGGATTTGACGGACAGTATAAAAAAGGCAGCTCAACAACAGTCAGCAAGAAAAACACAGAATACTGAAAACATTAAGAAAACTGTTGATTTGGGGGCTGGTCGTACATCACGATATGGATATACAGGAAGTGGAAGACCAATAAATGAGGGTTGTGAAGATATGGACTCTACTGGAGAGATTATTAATGAATAATTCTATATTTTTACAAAAAAGTCAATATGATTACATAAAGCGTCTGCCATATATCATATATGGCAGATGTTATTATTCAATCAAATATAAGGAATAAATCATGAGAAAGACATTAAAACAAAAATTTGATGAGGCAAACAAGCAGGGAATAAATGTTCCTTCTGAGTTAATATCTAATGATGATATAGTGGGTGTGTATGGTTTCTTTGCAATTAAAGAAAACGAAGAATATTGTTTTTACATAGGAAAAGCAATTAATATAGCTAATAGATTGTTTGGAGCTAGTAAAGGTCATGTTTATATGTACTTAAATAATGATTTTTCAAAACTTGTTCCTCAAAAAATCAAAGAATATCTCGATAATAGGTATAAAATTGAAGTAAGAATATTAGATATAATTGATTATCATGATACTTCGTTTTCACAAGCGGCTCATCGTCTTGCTCTTGCAGAACTTCAAAGAATAGTTGAATATCAAAGAAAGGGACAATGCGAATTCCAAGTTCCAGAAGGTTCAGGGAAATATGAAAGAAATTATTGGGAGAAATATTATAAAATTAGCTTGGATAATGATTAGATAGTTTCTGCAACTTTTAGTTGCTTATGGTAATGCCAGTACTACCTTATAACTAAATAACAACACAGCGTCAGAGCGTATGGGAAAACCTGTACGCTCTCTTTTTTTATCAAAAATGGAGGAAAAACACATGGAAGAAACAAATGTAACAATGACAACAGAGGAAACGCAGGGAGAGCCTGCAGCAAAGGAAAATGAGACAAAGGCGGAGAAGTTTATCCGTATTGGCGAGTACCGCATGAATAAGGCGGTGGATGCCATTGGAAGATTGGAGAATCTTGCAAATCGAGGTTCCTATGAATATACACAGGAACAAGTAGACGCTATGTTTCAAGCATTAGAGGGGAGGGTTGCGGAAATTAAGGCAAGGTTTACGCCTAAGAAAACGGCTGAGAGTAAGACTTTCAGCTTTGGTACAACAGAATAGGAATGTAACGGGAAATAAAGGAAAGGCAGTCATGTAGTGTATGTGGCTGCCTTTTTGTCGTATCTATGACAGGAAGGAGAACTGCGTGAGAAAATATGATTTTATATCGGCTCTGGCAAAGGAGACAGCAGCCGAGGTTGTCAAAAATCGTGAGGAATGGATGAAATACCTTACTACAGCGGCGAGATTATACAAGTATCCGTTCCGGGAACAGCTTTTAATCTATGCACAAAGACCGGACGCAACAGCGTGTGCTTCCATAGAGCTGTGGAATGAGCGTATGCACTGCTGGGTAAACAAAGGGGCAAAAGGTATCGCACTTTTGGACGAGGATGATGCACATGGAAAGCGTCTGAAATATGTATTTGATGTTTCAGATGTCCATGCGGCAAGGAGAATCGGACGGTATCCGGAACTCTGGGAATTACATGAGGAACATAAGGAAGATGTAATTAAGCGTCTGGAGCAGACTTATGGTGCTACCGATGATAAGAAGCTGTTTGAAGAAAGACTTATGGAGATAGCTGAGAGGATTGCGGCAGATTATTATGAGGAATTGCTGCCGGATCTGCAGTACATGATCGAGGACAGTTTCTTAGAGGGACTGGATGAACAGAATATTGGCATCCGTCTCAGGGAGACACTGGCAGACAGTATTTCTTTTACTTTATTATCAGCCTGCGGGGCGGATATGGAGGAGTACAAGTCGGAGCTTGCCTTTGATTTTATCCATGAATTTAATTCCATGGACACCCTTGCGGTACTTGGAGATGCAGCCAATGAGCTTGCAAAACCGGTACTTTTAGAGATTGGAAGAACCATAAGGGCATATAACAGGAGCCACGAACAGGAACAATCGCAAAATTTAACGCAGAAAGGACTTGCAAATACTTCTGAAATAGACTACAATGCGTTAAAGCGTGAAAGCGAGAGCAGACATGAAGAACAGATAGACAACAACCAAAACAGCGTAGAAAGGGGCAATAGCGATGAATCTGACATACGAGAAGAACGGGGATTACCTGATCCCGACATTACAGGCGGACATTCAGCCGGAGGGAACGGTAACGAAGTACGGAATGATGAGAGAGACTTATCTGAAGGAGAACCACAGGGGCGTGTACTCAGCGTTTCTTCTGAAAGGAACATTGAAAGAACACCTGCTGACGATCCAGAAGCAGGCAGAGGAGAGAATGGAGAAGCTGACGAGCCAGATGGCGGCAACCGAGGGAGTGACCGAACAACTCAAGGAAGCCGATCAGATGCTCTGGGTAGCGAAGATGAACAGCATTCGGAACCGAGCAGAGGAAGTGGTTCTGGGAGAACTGGTTTACAGTCTGTAACAGACACAGATGATCTTCTCCGGGGAGAAGCACCGGAACCCACCTTTACACAACTCAGCCTGTTTCCTTCTTTTGAGGAGCAGGTCGGAACAGTCGCAGCAGCGGAAGCAAGTATGAAATATACCATGCCCGCTGCTTTTTCTTTGCCACAGAATGAGCTTGAAACCATTCTTCGCAGTGGCGGAGGAAAACAGCACAGCAGAAAGCGTATCTTTGCAAAGTACACAGAGGGCAGAAATGCCGAGCAGATGGTGGATTTTCTGAAAAATGAGTACGGACAGACCGGAAAAGGTTTTGAAATCAATGGAAATCCCGTATCAGTGTGGTTCGATGAGCATGGTATGAGTGTCGGCTATGGAACACAGGCAAGGGAAACGCCGATTGTCACGATGGATTGGGAAGATGTGGAGAGCCATATCCGTTCTATGATCGAAAATGGTACTTATATGAGTGCCAGTGAAGCATTTCTTGTGGATACACAGGAGTGGAACCGTGTTGCCAACCAGATCTATTTCTTTCTGCGGGATGGCATGGATGAAATGCCGGAGGAGCTTGGCTTAAAGGCAGGAAATTATCCGGAAAGTGAAGCAAAAATCATGGAGCTGCTTTCCACACATGAGGGCAGGGAACAGCTTAAAAATATTTTGGAAGATGCGGCAAACCGCCTTGCTTCTGGAGAAGCAGAATTAAAATGGCGGCATGTGAAATCACCGGAATATCTGTTATCGGAGATAGCAGACCTTGACAGGGAGAGACTGGAATTTCCATTGCCGGATGCGGTAGAGGTAGCACAGGAAGATTTTATCACACAGGATGAAATCGACTATGCACTTGGCAGAGGAAGCGGCTATGAGCATGGAGCTTTCCGCATTTATGAGTATTTCATAGAAGGACATGACCAGAAAGAAACAGTTGCTTTTCTGAAAAATGAATATGGCATCGGTGGCGGTTCCGGTGGACTGCCGGGCAATGATGATTCCCATAATGAACATGACGGAAAAGGTATCCGTCTGGAGAAGGGCAGTTATGGCAATCCGTATGCAAAAGTGCTTCTGAACTGGAATGTTGTGGAGAAAAGGCTGCGTGAGCTGATCAAAGAGGATAAATATTTATCTCCACAGGGGAAAGAGAATTATAAGGCATACAAAGAGGAACAGGCAGAGAAAGCGAGACAACGTGAGCTTTCCCGTCTGGAGCATGGACAACGGCTTGAATGTAAGAAGGACATCGAAGCTCTGATTGCTGAGAAATTCAATGGCTTTGTGCTTCCGAGGAATACCGCAGATGAGATCGTAGATAAATATGGCATTGGCTGTGTGGAATTTGTTCTTGCAAATACGGTTACGCATTTTGATTATGATGGTCGTTTTTCACAGAACAACAAGGACTGGGCAAAGGGCATTGTTGCGGAAAATGAGTGGGAGAACAACGATCTGATTCTAAGCTCACATCCGGCAGTGCTGGACGGATTTACCAATCAGGCGAGAAGATATATCAATGTGCTTCGGGAAAAAGAAAAGGAAGCACAGCAAAGAATCACGATTGATGGATATGAGTGTGTTCTGGTTGATGAGTGGGGCAGTGAAAAAGAGAAATACCTGCTTGGAAATAACATAGAGGACAGCAGTTTTTATTATGCGCAGGTCAATGGGAAAACCTTTGAATACGACCATAAGCCGGAGCGTAGCGAAGTAGAGGACGATTATATCAATGCCATTGCAGAGGAAGATATTGACAGGCACGAAGCAGAAGTGTTTTCACGCTTTGAGGGGACGGATGGTATCGCAGAGCTGGATGAAGTGCAGGAATTAGCGTGGCATGTGGTACATGATGCAGATGATGAATATGGCAATCCGACACAGTGGAGTGCCACCTTATCAGAGGGAGTATTTCTTTGGATTGATAAGAAAGTGGACGGATATGCTATTTATGATACGGCAGACACCACCCGTCCGGCATTGGAGACATTTTCGACTTTGCAGGAAGCAATGGACTGGGGGAATGAACTTGCAGAAAGTGGCAGGGAAGCAGAGACGGAGTTCTCTGATGAAAGGGAACAGACCGAAGATGAACTGGACAACATAGACACGCAGGCTGCCCGTGAGCGTCTGGAGAATGGAGAAGCAGAGCAAGAGACTGAAGATATGCTGTCGCAGGTGCTTACCGGAGATTGGGAGCCGCTTACACCTTCGTCAGAGGAAAAACAGCCTGCATCAGAAAGGCAATCAGCACAAGAAAGGGCGGTATCAGCACCAGATAAAAGTAACGCTGTCAATTTCCATATCAGCGATGACCGATTGGGTGAAGGCTCTCCAAAAGAAAAATTCCAGACAAATATTGCAGCAATCAAACTGTTGGAGCAGATCGAGGGCGAAAGTAGATATGCAACACCGGAAGAACAGCAGATTTTGTCACAGTATGTCGGTTGGGGTGGTCTTGCTGATGCGTTTGACGAGAGCAAATCAAACTGGTCAGCAGAATATCACCAGTTAAAGGAACTGCTATCACCGGAGGAGTACCGCATGGCAAGGGAGAGTACCTTGAATGCCCATTATACAAGTCCGGTCATTATCCGCCAGATGTACGAAACATTGGAGAAAATGGGATTTTCCAAAGGGAATATACTGGAGCCTTCCATGGGCATCGGCAACTTTTTTGGTATGATGCCGGATTCCACGAAAGAGAGCAGGCTTTACGGAGTAGAGCTTGACAGTATCACAGGACGCATTGCAAAGCAGCTTTATCCGCAGGCAGATGTGCAGATCAAAGGATTTGAAAAGACCGATTATCCGAACGATTTCTTTGATGTGGCAATCGGAAATGTACCTTTTGGTCAGTATAAGGTGGCAGATAAGCAGTATGATAAAAATAATTTCCTGATCCATGATTATTTCTTTGCAAAGACATTGGATAAGGTGCGTCCCGGAGGTGTGGTTGCTTTTATTACAAGCAAGGGAACCATGGACAAGGCAAGTCCGGAAGTCAGAAGATACCTTGCACAAAGAGCAGACCTGCTTGGTGCAGTCAGACTTCCGAATACCGCATTTAAGGCAAATGCAGGAACCGAGGTCACTTCGGATATTTTATTTTTCCAGAAGCGTGACCGCATGGTGGAGCGTGAGCCGGACTGGGTACATCTGGGAGAGGACGCAAATGGCATTACAATGAACGCTTACTTTGCAGAGAACCCGGAGCAGATCGTAGGAAAGATGGAAATGGTATCCGGTCCTTATGGCATGGAAAGCACCTGTAAGGCAGATGACAGCAGACCATTTGAGGAGCAGTTAGCGAAAGCACTTCAAAACATTACAGGACAGATTGATACGATTGATCTGGATGAGGAGCTTGCGGATGACATGAGCAGGCAGAGTATTCCGGCTGATCCGTCCGTCAAGAATTTCAGCTATACCGTAGGCGATAATGAGGTATATTACCGTGAAAACTCTGTCATGAAGCCGGTGGAAGTATCAGACACCGCAAAAGAACGTATCAAGGGAATGGTGGCAATCCGTAACTGTACGCAGGAACTGATTGATATGCAGCTTGAGGAATACTCCGATGTAGCAATTAAGGAAAAGCAGGCAGAGCTTAATAGCCTGTATGATAATTTCTCTAAGAAATATGGTCTGATCAATTCACAGACGAATAAGAGAGCCTTTAATCAGGACAGCAGTTATTGCCTGTTGTGTTCTTTGGAAAAACTTGATGATGAGGGCAATTTCAAAGGCAAAGCGGATATGTTTACGAAGCGTACCATAAAAAGGGCAGAGGTTGTCACAAGTGTGGATACCGCAAGTGAAGCGTTGGCAGTATCTTTAGCAGAGAAAGCTAAAATCGACCTTGATTATATGGGAGAGCTTACCGGAAAAGATAAGGATACACTTACCGAGGAACTTCGTGGTGTTATTTTCCAGAATCCGCTTACGGATGTGTGGGAGACAGCAGACCAGTATCTAAGCGGTAATGTGCGTGAGAAACTTGCCATAGCAACAACTTATGCGGAAAATCACCCGGAATATGCCCCAAATGTACAGGCTCTTACGCAGGTACAGCCGAGGGAGCTGGACGCATCGGAGATTGAGGTGCGTATTGGTGCCACATGGATTGATCCAAAGTATATCAATGATTTTATGCGTGATATTTTCCAGACACCGGAACATTTATTCCGCAGGGATACGATGGGTGTGCAGTTTTCGGGTGTAACCGGAGAGTGGAATGTAAAGGGCAAAAATGCGGACTATGGCAATACGCTTGTCAACATGACATACGGTACAAGCCGGGTAAATGCCTATAAGATACTGGAAGATTCCCTGAACCTCAAAGATACGAGAGTATATGACACCATTGAGGAGGATGGCAAGGAAAAGAGAGTCCTCAATAAAAAGGAAACCATGATTGCAAGCCAGAAGCAGGAAGCAATAAGGGAGGCATTTAAGGACTGGGTATTCCGTGATCCGGAACGCAGGCAGACACTTGTGGCAAAATATAATGAGCTTTTCAATTCCACCAGACCAAGAGAATATGACGGTTCGCATCTGAAATTTCCGGGCATGACACCGGATATTGAATTAAAGCCGCATCAGAAAAATGCGGTTGCCCATGTACTGTATGGAGATAATACCCTGCTTGCACACTGCGTTGGTGCCGGAAAGACCTTTGAAATGACAGCGGCGGCAATGGAAAGCAAGCGTCTGGGACTATGCCAGAAGTCATTATTTGTAGTGCCGAACCACCTGACTGAACAATGGGCAAGTGATTTCCTTCGGTTATATCCCGGAGCAAATATCCTTGCGGCAACGAAAAAGGATTTTGAACCTGCCAACCGTAAGAAATTCTGTTCCCGTATTGCCACAGGCGATTATGATGCCATTATCATCGGGCACAGTCAGTTTGAAAAAATCCCGTTATCACAGGAAAGACAGGCAGCTACAATCGAAAAACAGATTGATGAGATCGAGCTTGCTATTGATCAGGCAAAAAGAGACAACGGGGGCGTTATACCATTAAGCAGATGGAAAAATCGAGGAAAGCATTGCAGGTGCGGCTTGACAAGTTAAATGACCAGAGCCGTAAGGATAATGTCGTGACTTTTGAGCAGTTGGGTGTAGACAGGCTGTTTGTGGATGAGAGCCACAATTACAAGAACCTGTTCCTTTATACGAAAATGAGGAATGTAGCTGGTATTGCACAGACAGAAGCGCAGAAGTCCTCCGATATGTTTGCCAAGTGCCAGTATCTTGATGAAATCACAGGTGGAAAGAGAGTTACGTTTGCAACCGGAACACCGATCTCTAATAGCATGACGGAGCTTTACACGAATATGCGATATCTTCAATATGGAACGCTCCCAAAGCTGGGACTAGGACATTTTGACGCATGGGCGACTTCTTTCGGGGAAACACAGACAGCCATAGAGCTTGCACCGGAAGGAACCGGATACCGGGCAAAGACAAGATTTGCAAAGTTTTTCAATCTGCCGGAGCTGATTGCACTTTTCAAGGAGAGTGCGGACATTCAGACACCGGATATGTTAAAACTTCCTGTGCCGAAAGCAGAATATGAAAATGTGGTTCTAAAGCCGAGCGAGTTCCAGAAAGACATGGTAGCGTCTCTAGCGGAACGTGCCGAAGCAGTTCGGGACAGGCAGATACAGCCTTACGAGGACAACATGCTAAAGATTACCAATGACGGAAGAAAGCTGGCGCTTGATCAGAGGCTGCTCAATGATATGCTGCCGGATGAGGAAAATTCCAAAGCGGCAACCTGTGTGGAGAAAGCCTATGAGATATGGGAGAATACCAAAGAGCAGAAGTCAGCACAGTTGATTTTCTGTGATTTATCCACACCGAAGGGCGATGGCACTTTCAATGTGTATGAGGATATAAAAAATAAGCTCATGGAAAAAGGAGTGCCAGAGAATGAGATAGCATTTATCCATGATGCCAATACAGAACTTAGAAAAGCGGAGCTGTTTGCAAAGGTAAGAAGCGGACAGGTTCGTTTTTTATTAGGCTCCACCGCCAAAATGTGAGCCGGTACGAATGTGCAGGACAGACTGATTGCATTGCATCATCTGGATGTGCCTTGGCGTCCTTCTGATATTGAACAGCAGGAGGGAAGAATCTTACGACAGGGCAACCAGAATGATAAGGTCAAGATATTTCGTTATGTTACGGAAGGTACATTTGACAGTTACTCATGGCAGCTCATTGAGAATAAGCAGAAATTCATCGGACAGATTATGACCAGTAAATCTCCGGTACGAAGCTGTGAGGATGTGGATGAAGCGGCACTTTCCTATGCAGAGGTCAAGGCACTTGCCACAGGTAATCCTTACATAAAAGAAAAAATGGATCTCGATATTCAGGTATCGAAGCTGAAACTGATGAAGGCAAACCATACCAGTCAGAAGTACAGGCTGGAGGATAACATCACACAGCATTATCCGCACCAGATCGCTGTTTTCAAGGAACGTATCGAAGGTTTTACCGCTGATATGGAAAAATATGCGAAAAATAAGCCGGAGGATAAGGAACAATTTTTCATGCAGGTGGGAGGAAAGCCATATACAGATAAAAAGGAAGCTGGAACTGCGATCATGGCCATGTGTAAAGAAATCAAAGGCATCAATGCCAGTGCGGATGTAGGGGAATATCTTGGATTTAAGCTGAATGTAACCTTTGATTCTTTCAACAATAAATTTGTGATGAATATTAAAGGTGCTATGAGCCACCCAATGGAGGTCGGCGCTGACCCGCTTGGAAATATCACAAGAATCAACAATGCACTGGAAGCAATGCCAGCACAACTTGAGGAAGCACAGACGTAACTTTCCAATGTGGAACATCAGCTTGAAACAGCAAAAGCAGAAGTAGACAAGCCGTTTCCGCAGGAAGCGGAGCTTTCCGAGAAACTGAAACGTCTTGCAGAACTTAATGCCTTGCTTAACATGGATGAAAAGGGCGATGATGCGATTGGCATGGATGACGAAGCCACGGAACCGGAAAACACATGAAGATGTGAAATCGGTGGATAAAAAAGGGGATGAGGTTGCTGATATGTCAGCAAAGCAGAGTAATCTTGGAAAAACGGTTACGGATGATAAGCTGTCAGACCGACCAGCAGAACGGACTTCATTGCAAGAAAGGCTCGCAGCAATGAAGGCAAGAGTGTCTGGGACACCTGCAGGAAGGGATGCAGTGGATAAGGCAAAGGGGAAAGATCAGATTTTATAAAAAAAGTTTTATTCCCAACTTTATTCCCAACCTGTCAGCACTATTCGGGTTGGGAATAAAAGCAGGATTATTAAAAATGTTATAGTAGTTGATGTAAAGGCAGTCAGTAGTGGCTGCCTTTTATCGTACAAAATGGAGGCATTTATGGCAGAAAATAATACAGAAAAACAACGTGTGCAGGAGCTTACGGATAAACTGAAGCAAGGATTGCAGGATTTATTCAACAGTGACAGTTACCGCAATTATCTTAGCACGATGTCAAAATTTCATAATTATAGTTTTAACAACACGCTATTAATTGCGATGCAAAAGCCTGACGCTACGCTAGTGGCCGGATACAAGGCTTTGCAGAAGAATTTTGAACGTCATGTAAATAAAGGGGAAAAGGCAATCCGTATCCTTGCACCTGCACCTTATAAAATTAAAGAGGAACGAGATAAGATTGATCCGGTTACACAAGAGTTGTTGCTTGATAAGGACGGAAATCCGCAGAAAGAAGAAGTCGAGATAACAATTCCGGTATTCCGGGCAGTATCCGTTTTTGATGTGGCACAGACAGACGGAAAGCCGATACCGGAACTTGCGGCAAAGGAGCTTCTTTCAGATGTGGAAGGGTATCAGGATATGATTCGTGCAGTAGAAGCCATTTCACCAGTACCGATTGAACTGGAGGAGATAGCCGGAGATTCCAAAGGCTATTATGACAGTGAAGCAAAGCGGATTGCGGTACAGGAAAACATGAGCGAGAGCCAGACATTAAAGACCATGATCCATGAGGTGGCTCATTCTAAGCTACACAGTAAGGAAGTGGAGCAGGATGAGCAAATGCGAAAAGACCGCAATACCAAAGAGGTGGAAGCGGAGAGTGTGGCATACACTGTTTGCCAGCATTTTGGTATAGATACCTCTGATTATTCTTTTGGGCATATTGCAGGTTGGAGCAGCGGAAGAGATACCAAGGAACTGAGAGCTTCTATGGATACCATAAGAAAAACTGCATCCGAACTGATCACAGGAATTGAGGGGCAGCTTCATTTACTGGAACTTGAAAAAGAAGTAGTGCAAAAAGAGACTGAAATCACAGCGGATACAGAGCTTTCCAATATGCAGAAAGCTGAAAAAATTATCAATGAACTGGAAAGTGAAAAAAGTGTATTTAGCAGAGCTGAAAGAAATCTGATTGTAAACTATGCGTACAAGCTGGGTGATATGGAAAAAACAAGGGAGCTTGCAGAGCATATATTTTATGAGGAAAAATACGGAAATCAGAATGTTGCTTTAGCAATAATAGATGCACAGGCAGAAATCGACGCACTTCCGGATAGCATGGTCGGCATATCTGAAATGCAGGAATATGGCTATACATGGAATGAAATGCTTCCACTGACGCAGGAGAGAGCCTTGGAGTTATTCGACCATGACCTGCCAGTGTATCTTCTGCATACAGATGGTTCCGAGACTACCGTATCTGAAAGAAAACAGATTATAGAGTATGATGGAATGTGCGGCATTGAAAAAGGAGACTGGCAGAATGAACGGAAGCTCCGCATGATGCAGGAAGAACTTTCAGAGAGTGATTCCAACAGGGAAGCACAGCTTTTGTATGGAAATACCGATAAATATGGTATTTATCAGTTAAAGGATAATCCGGAACTGAATACATTTCGCTTTCAGGGAACGGAAAGCCTAAAGCGTCTGGGGATAATCAAAGACAATTTCGATGCTGTAACACCGGAGAATTATAAGCTCGTTTATATGGGTGAACTGGGAGAATTGCAGGGACAGACACAAGCGGAAACACTAGAAGCAATCTATACCAAGCTCAATGTTGACCACCCGGCAGACTATAAGGCACACTCTCTTTTGGTCAGCGATGTTGTGGTGTTCCATGAGGATGGGGAGAACAGTGCACACTTTGTTGATTCCTTTGATTTTACGGAGCTTCCGAAGTTTATGCTGACATTGGAGGGAAAGGAAAACGAGATACAGACAGAGCTTGCGGTACATATCGCAGACCGTTATATTCTGATGCACGAATGTGATGAAGGATATGATTATTCCATTCTGGATGAACAGTATCATTTACTGGATGGCGGTATTTATGATAATCCGGATATTACCATTCAGCGTGCAATGGATATGGTGATTGCGGATTTGAAAGAGCCGAGGTTTTCAGCGGTCACAGAGCAGTATTATCGTGATGAATTTTTGCAGGGTGAAGTGTATGCAGGTTTCGAAGCTGAGATTGTTGATTTTGAGGAACTTTCTGAAAAAGCCGAGGAAGTGGAGCAGGCTGACTTGGAAGCAAAGCAGGCAGAATTTAAGGAAAATCATCCGGATGTTGTTGCAGATTTCCGGGCAAAGACAGAGGAAATGTTTCATGCCCTGGACGGACAAAGTGCAGATGACATTGAAAAAACAGTATATGCCTATGTGCAGTCACAGATTGATGAGTATGGATTAGATGCACAGATTGTTGATGTGGTGGTAGCCGGAACCCTGGAGACTTATCTTCCAGAGGTGGAAACTTACCTGCAGGAGAAGGTACAGCAGGAACAGATTAACAATCAGCTTGTCACGAAGGGCAGAGAAGCAGTGCAGGAGCAACAGGATAAGCATGAACTTGTATCAGACGAAAAAGAGCTTTCAGAATTAGGAAAAGAGCCTGTGATTGAACCAGAGACAGTCCATATCACATTTACGGTTGCAGAATGTGGAGAATTTCACACTATGGGAGAGTTCCATGAGGGCATTGAAACGATAGAGGAAGCTATGAAACTTTACAATGCCATTAATCCGTCCCATATGCATGGAATACCTTCGATTGGTGTAAATATGCACATTGATGGTACAGAAGAATGGGAAGATGAGGAAGCAGATATTGTCAGAGAAAATTGCATAGATATGGATTTTCTGAATTACACACCGGAGCTTCGGGATAATCCTACGGTGCAGGATGCTCTGAAAAAACTGATTGCAGCATATCCGGATAAAGAGGTCAATGAACGGGAGACAAAAGAAATGAAGATACAGACGCTTGCGGCAGAACTTGATCAGTTATCTTATGATATTGACACTTTTGAATACAGAGATTCGGTGCCGGACAGGGAAGCACAGGTTCAGATGATTGCAAATGATATAAGAAGTGGCAATGTGAAGCCATTACAGATTTTTTTGCAGACATCTATTGATGAGGGAATTGACGAGGACAGCGAAAGACAGGCAAAAGAGCTGATTGTTAAGCTGGCAGAATATAAGCCGCTTGCCAAGATCGAGGAGCTGGAGGAGCAGAATTATAACATGATTGATGACAGGCTTAATAATGGGGTGGAGAAATTCAATCGTGAGGAAGAAAAGAAAGAACAGGCGGAAAAACCGCAGGTTCGTTCTTCCTTAAAGGAGCGTCTGGCGGCTAAGCAGAAGGAAGTGGCACAGGGCAAGAAAGATTCCAAAGAACAGGAAAAATCAAAGAATACACACAGGGAGATGTAAGAATATGAATAATCCATTTACAGTTGAAGAAACAATTTCATGTGTATGTTTGAGACACAGGACAGGACGGATATGATTGGGCAGATCAGACAGGTAATGCCGCACATAAAGGACAGCGACATGGAGGAGCTTGGAGAGCAGGTGTTAGGTGAACTCCAGAACATGACCGATGAGGAATTTGCAGAAATTTCTTTGGAAGCGGCAGAATGATAATTGAACCTTGTTGAGTAAAAGGTGAGTAAAACGAGAGTGGGTTTGCAAAAAAGAAAATGAAAATTGCTTATATTTTGAAATACATTGCATATAATAATATAAATATAAAAAATATGCAAAAAATACTTGCATTTTATTAAACGGGGTGATATATTATGAGTACAATAAAAGAAAAAGGATGTGTCAGTATGAAGATTCAAGCTGTTTTGATTGATGGCTTTAAAAATTTATCAAACGTAAAAATCTCTTTTGATAATATTACTGCTCTTGTTGCACTTAATAATTTTGGTAAGTCAAATATGCTTTCCGGCATTGATTTTGGGTTAGCATTTATTAAAGCTGCAATTGAAGATAAAAAGGAAATGATGGCAAATTCTAATTTAATTCCAATTAATTGTAATATGATTGGAAAAAATTATAAGTATGAGATGGAGGTGTCTACTGATATTCATGGTCAGGAGTACATCGTCCAGTATGGCTTTGAATTTGTATGGAAAAACAGTGAGGATATGGAGCCGGGAATTGTTTCTGAGTTTCTAAAAGTTAAGCTTAACGAGAAAGGACAGAAGTATACTCAGTTAATCAATAGAACACTGGACACAGCATTATATAAGAGTTCTGAGACAGGACGATGCTCGTCAAAGATAAAAGTTGATTCTGCAGAGCTTGTTGCAAATAAACTAAGAGCCTACGATGAGTTATATTATGCAGAGATTATTACAAAGCTAAATGGAATGAAAATATATATGGAAAATAATCTGGATGCAAAGAGTTTTTATCAGCCAGACCCAATTATTCGTAAGGGATTTGAAAATGAGATGATTAACGCTGATAATCTCCCACGTATTATCTTCAATTTGAAGAAACAGAATCCAGACAAATTTGAATTGTTGAAAGATGTGTATTTTCAGTTATTTCCAGACATTGAGGATGTTATTGTAAAGAATTTCAAAATCAATGCAGATGAAAGTGACCAGTTTCCTGACGATGTGCCATTTGTATTTACGAATTCTATCTATGTATTATTTGTTAAAGATAAAAACTTAGCGAACCCAGTTAACTTTTCAATGATGTCAGATGGAGCAAAGAGAGTATTTATGATACTGACCAAGATAATTGTATCTAGTGTAAGCAATATCTCATTGATAGCGATTGAAGAGCCTGAGAACTCTGTTCATCCCGGACTATTTCAAGCATATATACAAATTATAAGTCAGTTGTTAGATGATTGTAAGGTAATTATTACTAGTCATTCGCCATATATTATTAGCTATTTAAACCCTTCTTGGATTCATGTTGGTATGAATAGAAAGCCCGGCGTGGCCGAGTTCTTTGCTTTTAAAAAATCAGGTCAGAAACAGTTGGAGAATGATGCAGCTGGATTAAATATGAGCATGGGAGACTATCTGTTCTCAATGCTTGCCGATTCAGAGAGTAACATAAGCGATTATTTGGAGTGTGATGTCGATGAGTAAATGTCTTGTACTTTTTGTAGAGGGAGATACTGAGGTCGAATTTTACAAACAAGTAGTCGCAAATGCCAGAAAGCTACACCCTGCGGGAAGATTCGATACTAATATTGAATACAGAAATGTTAGAGGTGTAGGTGGTTTTAAAAGTATTACTCTCAGAAAATTCACAAAAGAAATCAAGCCTAAATATGGGGATGACTGTGAGTTCACAATTGTTTTGTGTAGTGATACGGATGTATTTGATTTTGCACCAAAACCACCGATAAAGTGGGATGAAGTAAAGAAAGATCTTGCAAATAATGGAGCTGCTAAAGTTATTCACGTACAAGCAAAGAGGTCAATTGAAGACTGGTTTTTGTATGATATAGAAGGAATTTTAGGATTCTTGAGGCTGGGTAAAAATACAAAAGTATCAGGAAAGAATGGATACGATAAACTCCAGCGTTTGTACAAGCAAGCCAATAAAGTTTATTACAAAGGAATACAGAGCAATGGTATGATAGAACGCTTGAATATTGAAAAAATTGCAAATGCAGTGAAAGAACAGCTGAATCCATTATATAAGGCTTTTGGAGTAGAAGAAATTAAATAATAGTATGTAAGAGCATTGCTCTTTACATAGAAAAAGCCAGAGATTAACTCTGACTAATTCCCTTGCCCAAGAAGGTCTTTGGACTTATTTTTCTCGCAAACTAATAATACCAAAGAAAGCCTTCTTCTGCAAGGAGATTTTGCAAAGGAGGTATAGCGATATGGCAGTACACCACGGTGGAAAAGTAGGAAAAGCGGGTAAGACTCTTGCTAGTAAATCGTCTAGTAAACAGTCGAAAAGCAAAGCTGGAACTACATTAGCTAATCACAAAGCTAAATGTCATTAATGACAAATACGGACCTAAGCATGTCTTTAAAAGGCTTTATTTTATTTGAAACTTATATGAAATTGATTATGTAAAATGAATAGGAGAAATTGAAATGGCACAACATTGTATTAAAGGCAAAAGAATTAGAAGAGTATGTATACCAAAAGAATACGATATAGATAAGATACAAATAGGAATTCCTGTAATCTGCGATGAAGCAAAGAAGGTCGGGTTAATTAAAAATGGAGATGTAGTATTACCTTCTGGAATATTTGGAGCACAGTGTAGAAGAAATGCATATGGATATTCTTATGCAGATAAGTCAAAACCTAAAGAACGCCGATATGTGTCAACAAATTGGGTGCATCCTTTTGGGAATACCAACGCCTCTGAGGTAGCAGTTGATATCTATAGACCATGTTGGCCGCAGGTAGAAGTGCCACCTTACGGAATAGAATTACAGTTGTTTAAAAGCAAAGATGGACAACTATATGTTATAGTTGTTCTAACTGATGAAATAAGAGCTAATTACTTGAAAGAAGCAGTTAATATCCTACTGGAAATATATGGTGTGTGTTATATTTTTGATGGAGAAATTCAGTTAGATTATTCATCAAAAAGACAGAGATGCAACTGGAAAATGCTCCCTCCTGGTGAAATGCCAAGTAGACACATTAAAAAGCAATTAGGAGAACGTGGGGAAAAAATAGATACGTATGATATTTTTAGATTAGAATATATGGAAAAATATAATTCAGAAAAAATAGTAGAAGGTATTAACGGTTTTAAAGGTTATTATGCGTTTATATTCTCAAAGTGTTGTGTATTAGAATCTGCAATTTACGGAAATGCAACATACATCATTCCTAAAGAGAATTGGGAGATTTTAAGTCAAAAAACAAAGAAAGAGCTTTTTGATGAAAATAAAGTAATAGGGAAAATTGATCACACAGCTAAATGGAAACAAAATGTAAACGATAAATTTAAAATGTTGGAAGTGGTATTAAATAAATAATTAGTAAATATGTGCTATGGCTACAGATAAGGATATTGAAGAAGTGAAAGCGATTATTGCAGGGAAAGAACCTGCACTTGTATAAAATTATATGAGAACAGAAGCCTTTGAGTTTAATGACTTGAAAGCTTTTGTTCTGTAAATATTTTAAAAATAATGGAAATAGTAAATTATTAAATAGAAATAGCAAAAAAGGACACCTCCCATGAAACTCATCCTATCCGGCGACACACACGGAACATTTGACCTTGATAAAATTATAACATTTTTTCGGAAACAGAACACAACTTACACAAAAGAAGATTATCTCATAATCTGCGGAGATACCGGCATTTGCGGGTACTCTGAAACAGAAGAAGCCAAAGTACGGCACATTTTAAGAAATCTTCCCGTTACAACACTTTTTATAGACGGAAACCATGAGGATTTTGAAAAATTAAATGCCTTTCCGGTTGAAAAATGGCATGGCGGCAATGTCCATTTTATTGAAAAAGATATTATTCATCTGATGCGCGGACAGATTTTTAATTTAGGCGGCATTACATTTTTTACTTTTGGCGGGGCATACAGCCCTGACAGAAGATATCGGGAGGAGGGCATTTCATGGTTTCCGGAAGAACTTCCCTCCCGGCAGGAATACTTAGAAGGCTGGGAAAATTTGCAAAAATCCGGTTTTAAGGTCGACTATATTCTTACCCATACCGCACCTCAAAACATTATTTCCAAAATGGGATATAAAGATTTACCCGGTCACAACGAAGAAGTCCCTTTAAGAGAATTTTTACAGCAGGTAGCTGACCATACTGATTTTAAAGCATGGTACTTTGGACATTTTCATAAAGATTGCAAAATAGCGGATTCTTTTTTCTGTTTATATGATATACTTTCCTTAGCCCAATCACAATTACAACTTTTTGAAGACTAAACAAACCTGAGGTAAAGCAAAATCATGGAACAGACAGATTTATTTGGAACAGAAAAAATCAGCAAAATACTTTTAAAACTGGCTCCACCGGTCATGCTCGCCCAGCTGATACAGGCGCTCTACAACATCATTGACAGCCTGTTTGTCGGCAGATACTCCGATTCGGGGCTGACGGCACTGTCAATTATCTACCCGCTCCAACTTTTAATGATTGCCCTTGCCGTGGGAACGGGGGTGGGCATTAACACGGTTATGGCGGCAAAGCTGGGTGTCGGCAATGAAAAAGAAGCCGATGAGTATGCCGGTGTCGGCACGCCGTTAGCAGGCTTTATGTGGCTTTTATTTGCGGTCATCTGCTGGTTTGCCATGCCGTTTTACGCAAAAATGTCAACCAATTCCGAAGTCATCATTCACGATGTCATCGTATACGGACGTATTGTGTGTGTATTCAGTTTCGGACTGTTTCTGGAAAGTATCTGGACAAAGGTTCTGCAATCCTGCGGCGATATGAAAACGCCGATGACAGCGCAGATTATCGGCGCGATTACGAATATCGTGTTAGACCCTCTGCTGATTTTCGGTATGTTCGGATTTCCGAAAATGGGCATTGCGGGCGCGGCGGTGGCGACAGTATCCGGACAGATTATGGCGGCACTGATTGTCATGAAAAAAGGCTTTCGCAAATCCCCGCACAGACAGGTTTACCCACACCACATTACTAAAATCTTCCAGCTGGGTATTCCGAATATTCTTATGCAGTCGGCGTATACCTTTTACATACTGGGATTGAATCTGATTCTTGCAACCTTTTCAGACCAGGCAGTAACCGCACTGGGACTTTACTATAAGTGGCAGACCTTTTTCTTTATCCCGCTCGGCGCAATGCAGACCTGCATTGTTCCTGTTATCAGCTACAATTATGCGGCAAGAAATATTGAGCGCTGTAAAAAGACCCTGTCGGCTTCCATTGTGTTCGGAATGTCCCTTATGGCACTGGGAACACTATGCTTTGTCTGTATTCCTTCACAAATGCTGCGGGTATTTACTTCCGATGAACTGGTTATTGCTATCGGACGGGTCGGCTTCCGCTTTGTCGGCATCAGCTTTCTGCCAATGGTCACTTCGCTGATATTCCCGGTATTTTTTCAGGCGGTGGGTTCAAGCCTTAAAAGTTCACTGCTTACGGTTATCCGCACCGTGGTATTATTTGTTCCGCTGGCATATTTATTTTCCAGATTTGGATTAAACTGGTTCTGGCTGACTTATCCGGTGACGGAAGTTATCACCAGCCTTACCGGGGCTTATTTTTACCGTCAATTCTTAAGCAAGGATTATGTACGGGAAACTGAGGCTTCTGGCGGTAAAAACATCACAGATGTCACCGCCGCCACACATATCTCAGCCGCCACAGCTGGCGCAGACAGTACAGGCAGTCATGACAATATCGATAATCTTGACAATCCTGATATTGCCTTAAAGCCTTCCAAACCCGGCGTCATTATCACGATTGCAAGAGAGCATGGCTCATCGGGCAAGCAGATTGGAAAATGTGTCGCCAATGCCTTAGGCATTCCTTTCTATTATAAAGAAATGATTGCGCTGGCGGCAAAAGAGAGTGGACTGAATCGCGAATTCATTTCCGATATTCACAAAAATTCGCCGGATATCATGCGTGATTTATATCTGAGTTCCAATGCAGTGCAATACGCGATTAAAGCACAGGATGCCATTATCCGTGAAATTGCGGAAAACGGCTCCTGTGTCATTGTCGGCAGGGCAGCAGATTATATTTTAAAAGATTACGACAATGTTGTCCGCATATTTATCCATGCGCCGCAGGATTACAGAATTCAAAGAGTTATGGATGTATACGGCGACACGCCAAAAGAAGCAAGGGTGAATATTGAGCGTTCCGATAAGGCAAGGGCTTCATATTATGAGCATATTTCCGGCACACACTGGGGGGATGCAAGAAATTATGAATTAACGGTCGATTCCTCTGACGGTGTTGAAAAAACGGCACAATTCATTGTCCGGTATATCACAGGACACACACAGACAGATTCCGCCGTATAAAGTGTAAAATCAGCCACACGGATTAAACATTACCGGTTGCCAATCTCCTGTTAAAATGATATCATACTTTGTGGATTATTTATCAATACTATTTTAACAGCAGGAGAATTCTATGAACAACTCAAATGAACCCATTTATGACGCACGTAAGCTCGGCATTCCGAAAATGCTGATTCTCGGAATCCAGCATATGTTTGCGATGTTCGGTGCTACAATTCTGGTACCGATTCTTGTGGCAGGCTATTTTAAAGATGCCTGCGGTGAACCTTTGACAAGAGGTCTTACCGTTTCTGTTACTTTATTTTGTGCAGGCTTTGGCACACTGATTTTCCATCTTTGTTCCAAATTGAAAGTGCCTGCGTTTTTAGGCTCGTCCTTTGCATTTTTAGGCGGATTTTATACCGTTGCCAACTTAAAAAACGGTATTTATGCGACCATGAATGTCAATGATAAAGCGGCTTATGCCTGCGGCGGTATTGTTGTTGCCGGACTTTTATATCTGGCGGTGGCGCTGATATTCAAACTGGTCGGTGTCAACCGTGTCATGAAATTTTTACCGCCGGTTGTAACCGGTCCGATTATCATCTGCATCGGTTTATCCCTTGCACCGTCAGCTATTTCAAATGCTTCAACCAACTGGTGGATTGCATTTACGGCATTAGCGGTGATTATCATTTTCAATATCTGGGGAAAAGGCATGTTTAAGATTATCCCGATTCTCATGGGTGTTTTGATTTCCTATGGGTTTGCGGTGATTTTAAATGCCTGCGGTATCACAAATCCTGATGGCACAGCGATTTTAGATTTTGCATCTGTATCGGGCGCCGGCTGGATTGGACTGCCTCAGTTCCAGATTTGCAAATTTGACATCACAGCCATTCTTGTTATGGCACCGATTGCCATTGCAACGATGATGGAACACGTAGGAGATATGTCCGCCATTTCCGCTACAGTCGGAGAAAATTTTATTGAAGAACCAGGTCTGCACCGTACCTTAATGGGTGACGGACTTGCAACCGCATTTGCCGGATTCCTCGGCGGACCTGCCAACACGACATACGGTGAAAATACCGGCGTTCTTGAACTTTCCAAAGTTTATGACCCGCGTGTTATCCGTATTGCGGCATGTTTTTCAATTGTATTGTCATTTATTCCGAAGTTTTCGGCAATTATTTCAACAATGCCTGCGGCAATTATCGGCGGTGTGTCTTTCATGCTCTACGGTATGATTTCCGCTATCGGTGTGCGAAATGTCGTTGAAAACAAGGTAGACCTTACAAAGTCCAGAAACTTAATTATTGCCGGTGTCATTTTTGTCTGCGGATTAGGATTTTCTGATGGTCTGACATTTACTATCGGAGGAACCTCTATTACCTTGACAGCTCTTGCGGTAGCAGCCATTGCAGGTATTTTGCTCAACGCCATTCTTCCGGGAAATGATTATCAGTTCGGTAAAAATCCGGAAGGTGACAGAAGCCGCGGAGTTTATGTTGCAAACAGCGACGACGAAAATGAATAATAGTAGTAAAGAAATGGAGATTAGTGTGAAGAATCCTTAAATCAAAGATTTTTCACACGGCTATTTGTTTCTGAGCGAAAACAAATAGCCATGATTGCAGATGAGAAATCGCCTGCGCGAATTTCTCATCGCAACTTCACGACAAAGTCGCTCAGAAATGAGGATTAATATGAATAACATGGAAAATGTAACTATTTTTGAACACCCTTTAATCAAACACAAAATTTCAATCTTACGTGACAAAAGAACCGGAACAAATGAATTCCGCCAGTTAGTTGATGAAATTGCTATGCTGGAAGGCTTTGTAGCACTTTCTGATCTGCCGGTAGAAGACGTAGAAGTGGAAACACCAATTGAAACCTGCATGACACCGATGATTGCCGGAAGAAAACTTGCCGTTGTGCCGATTCTTCGTGCCGGACTTGGTATGGTTTCCGGTATTTTGGCATTAGTTCCTTCCGCAAAGGTTGGACACATCGGTATGTACCGTGACGAAGAAACACACGAACCACAGGAATATTACTGCAAGCTGCCAGACCCGATCGCCGAAAGAACGATTGTTGTGTGTGATCCGATGTTAGCAACAGGCGGTTCCGCGATTGATGCGATTAACCAGATTAAAAAACACGGCGGCAAAAATATCAAGTTTATGTGTATTATCGCAGCACCGGAAGGTCTTGAAAGACTGCACAAAGAACACCCGGATATCCAGATTTATGTGGGTGCATTAGACCGCCAACTCAATGAAAATGCATACATCTGTCCGGGTCTTGGTGATGCAGGCGACAGAATCTTCGGAACAAAATAAGAAATTCTTAAGAAATAAATTGGATTTAGGTATTGTAATTAAATACATTTTTGCGTATAATCTGCATAGGTAGCAAAGTAATGGTTCACAAAAATGAAATGGAGAAGTACATGAACCCTGAAAATAGACCCGTAAGAAGTATTTTTACAGTAATGTCAACTGCCATCCGTACACTGGAAAAGGAAGGACGGCTGACAATGGAGAAAAGCTATATACAGCACGGCTCGACATCTGTTTATGAACATAGTGTAAAAGTAGCTTATACAAGTTTGTATTTTGCAAGACGTTTCCGGCTGAATATTGATGAAAAGTCACTGATTCGCGGTGCATTGCTTCATGATTACTTTCTTTATGACTGGCATGAAAAGGATAAAAGCCATCGACTGCATGGCTTTTATCACCCATCAACAGCTTTAAGAAATGCCAAAGAAGATTTTGATCTAAATCCAATTGAAGAAAATATGATAGCCAGACACATGTTTCCATTGACCCCGATACCGCCGCGGTATAAGGAAGCATGGATTCTGTGTCTGGCTGATAAATACTGTGCAACTATTGAAACACTTTTCCCTCTGCTGATGTGGAAGGTGCTTCGTGCACGTATGATTAAGGCGTTATTCCTTAGTTAAGACTGTTACGAATGTATAACGTTTATCCATCCAGCTGCCAATGAGACCGATACATTTTCCCATTGTAAATGCTGCGAGGATTGTTCCGATACCTAGTCCGTCAAGATGTCCTAAAAGAAATCCTGTCATGCAGGCAGTTACTGTCAGACAGATTACATCGAATGCAATTTTGATTTTAGGATATCCGACACGGATAATATTGGAAAGTTCCCTTGGAAATAAATCTGTCGGAATAATTGGCAATCCGCATCGGTTGGATAATGCAATTCCAATACAAATCAGAATATAACTTAACACAAAGTATACTATCCGGTACGGTATCGTCTGTGGCAGAATCCCTATCCATAATTCATGGATATCCAAAAATTCCCCGAAAGCAAATCCGACAACAAAGCTAAACAAATACTGTGGTACAAATTTTTTACGTAAAATCATTAATGTAAGCACCAGCAATCCCTGAAACAGATACGTCCATGTTCCAAGGGATATCTTTGTAAAGACTTCTGAAAATGCAAACGGCACGCTCGAAATTGCAGAAATTCCTGCACCGGAATATAACATCAGTACCACACCAAAGCTGTTAATCAGTACGGCTGCTGCCAAAGCCAGCTCTCCGTGCAAAACCTGTCTGTTTTCCTGTTGATTACTCATATGCTTCTTCCTTTCAATTAAAATGTTTGCTGAATCTTTTTACAGTTTTTCAGTATACAAATGCTTTTTGCAAATAACAAATAAATAATTTTCATCAAACTATAGACTGTATCTATCAAATATTGTACACTGATATTAAATTATTGTGATTTTATCACCCCTACAGGAGGAATTTCTTTGAACCTATTTTATCTGCGTTACTTTGTAACCCTCGCACACGTAAAACACTATACAAAAGCTGCCCAGCAGCTGTGCATTACGCAGCCCAGTTTAAGCCATGCCATTGCACAGATGGAAAAAGAACTCGGTGTGCCTTTATTTGAAAAAAGCGGCAGGAACACCCTGCTTACACCGTTTGGCAGGGAATTTCTTGCCTGTGCGGAGCATACCCTTTCCACATTAGATGACGGCATCGCTTCGCTGCAGCGCAGTGCCCGTGGTTCTGGACTGATACGTCTGGGCTTTGTACGCCCGCTTGGAATCCATTTTGTCCCGCGGCTGGCAGCAGAATTTTTACAGGCATACCCGGAAAATGATATCCATTTTACCTTTCATACCGGAATCACCAGACAGCTGTTAGACGATTTGCAGCAGCAAAAAGTAGATTTGCTGTTCTGCTCCAAACCGCAGGACGACTTAAAACTGACCGCCGTTCCCGTCCAGAAACAGGAGCTTGTCGTTATTGTTCCCCAAAATCACCCGCTTGCCGTAAATACCGGTGTCCGGCTTGCAGATACTGCATCATATCCGCACATCTATTTTACACAGACCTCTGGTATCCGCAGTGTCATTGACGATATGTTTCTGCGTGAAAATGCCGTTCCCAATATTGTCACTGAAACAGAAGAAGATGAGGTTATTGCCGGACTCGTCGCAGAAGGCTTTGGCATTGCCGTAGTTCCCTACATGGATTTACTGCAGAAATTACCGGTAAAAATTCTTTCAATTACATCACCGTCCTATGAACGGAATTTTTACCTTGTCCATGACGATTCTGTGTATATGCCGCCAGCCGTGGAAAATTTCTATCGTTTTGTAGTGAATTGGACCTGTGATTTTTCATTGCCACTTCCCGACAAAACCGCTCAGAAATAAAAATTAATATAACAGTATCCTTTTATAAAAAAGTATAAATTTTACATTTCTGTAAAAAATACCAGTATAACGATTTCTTATAGAAAGGGTACCAATTTATGAAACGAATAGAATGGATCAGCGGCGCAGCCGGAATATTAGTACTGTTTATTGCAGGCTTTGGGTGCATCTTTTTCTTTGCTTCAAAGGAAAATACAAAAAATATTACCAAAGAGGAAACCTTTGTCTACCGGGCAGAAACTGACAGCACCAGTCTGGCAGACACCTCTGCCGGCATTTATGCCAACGGAAAAGTACAGACCAAAAAAGAAACCTTTTACCTGATTTACAGTGAAGACCGCCTGTGCATTTACCGGGGAGATGACAAGATTTTTTACGACTACGCCGATGTAGCGGTAAACCTCATGCCGGTTGAAATACGGGAGCAGTTAAAATACGGCCTGTACATCACCGGAGAGCAGGAACTTTACGAATTTTTACAGACCTACAGCAGTTAAATATTGCGCGGAAACTATACGTCTGATAAAATATGATACTAGATTCAGACAGATGTCTTGCTTTTGCCAACACATCTTAAAACACATCTTAAATAATAGAGATTAAAAATAAAAATACACGAAACGAGGACTTTTATGACAAAATTAAACCGGCACACCTGTGACTGCATTGTTATCGGCGGCGGCGCCGCGGGCATGATGTCCGCTGTCTGCGCTTCACAGGGTGGTGCATCTGTCATTTTAATAGAACATACGGCACGGCTGGGTTCAAAAATACTCCAGACCGGCAACGGAAAATGTAACTTTACCAACCTGCATATGCAGGCAGACTGTTATCAGAACGGCAATCCTGACTTTGTCATGCAGGTTTTAAATACCTTTCCGGTACAGGATACCCTTGAATTTTTTGAAAATGCAGGCATTTACCACAAGGACAGAAACGGATATGTCTATCCCCATTCGGAAACGGCGGCTTCTTTGCAGTCCGCACTGCGGTATGAAGTCGAACAGAGCGGTGTGACTGTATTTACCGAACAGTCTGTTCTGTCCGTTGAAAAAAAAGACGGTTCATTTTATGTGACGACCGATACCGACAGCTTCTGCGGCCACGCCTGTATTCTTGCCACCGGCTCAAAAGCCGCACCAAAGACAGGCTCGGACGGCTCAGGCTATACACTTGCCAGAAAATTCGGACACCACATTATAAAACCGCTTCCGGCACTCGTACAGCTTACTTCCGACAATCCGCTGTGCAAAGCGATGTCCGGCGTGCGCAGTACAGGAACGGTTACTGTTTTTGCAGACGGAAATCCTGTTGCTTCGGATACCGGAGAAATCCAGTATACGGACTACGGCATTTCGGGGATTCCCGTATTTCAGGTCAGCCGCTATGCCGTCAAAGCCGCAGACAGTAAAAGAATCGTGACGGCAGTTGTGGATATGCTTCCGGACTTTGAAGCGGAAACCCTTATTACACAGTCGATAAAACGCATGTATCAGCATAATACGCAGGATATTGTCACGTTCTTTTCGGGACTGCTCAACAAAAAGCTTGTACAGGCAGTGGCAAAAAGCTGCGGTTATCCAGCCGGTACGACTATGGACGCACTTGGGAAAAAAGGTATTGCAAAAATGATAACAGCTTTTAAAGATTTTTCCTTTGACATTACCGGAAGCCGCTCCTTTGATGCCGCACAAATCTGTCAGGGTGGTGTATCTCTTGAAGAGGTGGATTCCCAGTTCATGCAGTCTCTTTTATGTCCCGGACTTTTCTTTGCGGGAGAACTTTTAGACGTAGACGGAAAATGCGGCGGATACAACCTGCAATGGGCATGGAGCAGTGGACATCTGGCGGGAACTTCTGCCGCACAGTATTGTATTTCACAGAAAGGAACTCACTATGATTCAAATTAGTCAGATTCGTTTAAAACCGGACAGCCCGGAAACGGCATTACATCAGGCAGTTTACAAAGCACTGCGCCTTTCACCGAAGGATACCTGCCGCATTGAGATTGCCAAACAGTCGATTGATTCCAGACATAAACCGGATATCTTATACATATACAGCGTGCATGTTTCCGACATTCTGCTTAACGGCAAAAAGCCGGTGGACGAAGCTGCATGGATTAAAAAGTTAAAGAACCGTGACATTACACCGGTTACCAAAAAAGGATACACATTCCCTGCCGTATCAAGGCAGATTTTAAAAGAAGAAGACCGTCCGGTCATTATCGGTTTCGGCCCTGCGGGTATGTTTGCCGCATTAAAGCTTGCCGAAGCAGGACTGCGCCCGATTGTATTTGAGCGTGGTGACAGTATTGAACAGCGTAAAAAAGAAGTCGAGGCGTTCTGGCAGGGCGGCGCACTCAATACCGAATCGAACGTCCAGTTCGGAGAGGGCGGCGCCGGTACATTTTCGGACGGTAAATTAAATACGGCGATTAAAGACCCAACCGGAAGAATCCACGAAGTTTTACGCATATTTGCAGAATTTGGTGCGGATTCGCGGATTTTATATGTGAATAAGCCGCATATCGGAACTGATGTTCTTGCCAAGGTTGTGCAGAATATCCGTAAAAAAATCACGGCCTGCGGCGGCGAGGTGCATTTCCAGACAAAACTCACGGCAATTCATGAAAAAGACGGCGCAGTAAACGGCATTACCGTCTTTGACCGTGCAGAAAACAAATCCTTCACCCACGCCTGTAATACCGTCTGTCTTGCAATCGGTCACAGTGCCAGAGATACCTTTGAAATGCTTCTGACACAGGGAATCTCCATGCAGCCGAAGGCTTTTGCGGTTGGTGTGCGCATGGAACACCCGCAGTCCTTTATCAATCAGAATGCGTATGGCGACTGCCACTATAAACTGCCTGCTGCCGATTATAAAGTAACGTTTCAGACATCCACCGGCAAAGGCGTGTATTCTTTCTGTATGTGTCCGGGCGGTTACGTGGTCAACGCTTCTTCCGAAAAAGAACGCATTGCCGTAAATGGCATGAGTTATTCGGGCAGAAACGGTGACAATGCCAACAGTGCCATTATCGTCACCGTAACGCCGGAGGATTTCGGCAGTAACATTTTAGACGGCATGCACTTCCAGCGCAGACTTGAAAACCTCGCATGGCGGGAGGGAAACGGCAAAATTCCCGTACAGTTATACGGTGATTTCAAGAACAACCGCATATCGACCGGTTTCGGTGCCGTAACGCCGTCCATAAAAGGCGCGTACACCTTTGGCAACTTAAACCACGTTTTACCGGAGTTTCTCACAGCACCGTTAAAAGAGGGCATCACCGGATTTTCAACGCGCATTAAGGGATTTGACATGGAAGAAGCCGTGCTTTCGGGTGTTGAAAGCCGGACCTCCAGCCCGGTTCGTATTCTGCGCGGCGACTCCTTACAGTCTGTGACACTTCACGGTCTGTACCCGTGCGGAGAGGGTGCAGGATATGCAGGCGGTATTACCTCTGCCGCCGTTGATGGTTTAAAAATTGCCGAGCAGATTGCCACAAACTAGAAAAAACGTGACATTTTGCCTTAAATGGTGTAAAATAACAAAAGTATGCAAAATATATAGTAGATGAAATTTGGAGAACATAAAAATGAGCAGCATAAGAGAGCGAATGAAAGAGAAGAAACGGATTGTTGTAAAAATCGGTTCTTCTTCCCTCATGCATGATAATACGGGTAAATTAAATTTATTAAAAATCGAAAAACTGGTTCGTATTCTGGTCGATATTAAAAATTCCGGAAAAGACGTTATATTGGTATCTTCCGGTGCAATCGCCGTTGGAAGAAATGCCATCGGTCTGCATGACCGTCCCGATGATTTATCCGTAAAGCAGGCGTGTGCCGCCATCGGACAGGCTAAGCTGATGATGGTTTATCAGAAGATTTTTTCCGAATACAATTCCCTTGCGGCACAGGTTCTGCTGACAAAGACAATTGTGTTAAATCCGGTCAGCCGCCAGAATGCCGAAAATACATTCCGCGAATTGTCAAAGCTTGGGGCAATTCCGGTTGTCAATGAAAATGATACCATTTCGACTTCGGAAATTGAGCAGGTACAGACCTTTGGCGATAATGACCGCCTTTCGGCTGTCGTTGCTTCTATTACCGATGCGGATTTACTGATTCTGTTATCGGATATTGACGGCATGTATACAGATGATCCGCGAACGAATCCGGATGCACGCTTTATTCATTATGTTGAAACCATCGATGACTCACTGATTCAGATGGGCAAGGCAACTTCCGGCAGCAGTGTCGGAACCGGCGGTATGGCATCAAAAATTGCCGCTGCCATGATTGCTGCCAATTCAGGAGCCGATATGGTCATTACCAATGCCAATAACGTAGAAAATATTGTTGGAATTTTAAATGGAGAGGATATTGGCACACTCTTTTTAAATCACCGCAATAAGGATTTTGATTTAAAAGAGCTGATTTAAAACGCTGTGGGAGGAATGAATGGACATCAAACTTGTCAAAAATTTTGAAGAGGGTAATTACATCCCGGTTAATGAGCAGCTTCTGCTTCAGGTCGTAGATGCCAATTATCGTCTTGGACGTTTTCCCGGCAAAAAAATTTTTATGCTGAATCCACTGACAAACGAACGGCTTGAAATCTTACCGGAAATTCATAAATACAATTTGGCAAACATCAGTTATGCAGCAGTTTCCCATAACCATATACTGTTTACATCCGCAAGCAGTATTAATGAAACACAGGTGGAGATTTCTTACTACCGTTACGATGTCAGTACCGGTGCGTATCATATTATCCATACCACCGTAGCAGACTTAACGAAACTCGGCAATGTGCTTTTATTAAAAGCTTTTGTACTGGATGAAAACTATTGTATTTTTGATGAAATTACATATTCCAGAGAAAATTTAAGCAGTACCGGACTGTTTAGCAACGGCATGGGTACACATAAAATGCTTTTAAAAGAAATACAGGAAAATAAAGAGCGTTTACTAAAAGATTCTGTGATTGCCACATCCGGTATTGAAAAACTGATTCCTCTTTCAGGTAATTTATGTGTTATCAAACTGGGTAGTCCGATGTTAGAAGAACTGGTTTTTTCTGATACTGCCATACAGCCTTTTAAGCAGAAAGAAATCATTGGCATTGTCAATATCAAGCAGTTTATTTCCGAACTGCTGTTAAATCAGAACAATGCATTTCTGGAAATTTTAGATGAAGGCTCTGAGGAAATTACATTTCCATACATCCGCCAGTATGACAATGATATTGTCTATTCAAAAGTCGATGTTTCAAAAAAAATAGAAGAAGTTATTATATACGATTATGAAACAAAAGTGAAGAAAGTACGCTTAAACAGCAATATTACCAGGATTTCCGATTTGAATCATACGTATATTTTAAATGATACCCCGTATATTATTAAAAATACGGACAAAAATACGCGTTTAATTAATCTGAATACACAGAAAACCGACATTAAATTAAGCGGTGATGTACGTATTAAATTTATCCGCAGGGATTTAATTGTTACGCAGCACCATGTTAAAAAAATGTTTTTTATGCGTAAGGAAAACTATTACATTGAGGTTTTCCGATACCCGGATATGCACCATTCCATTTTTAAGACGCGTGCAAAATATAAAGACTGTATCGCATTTTTTGACGATTTACTGATTTTTACCAATTAGAACAGGAGAATATTTGTATGGTAACACAGGACACTATTAACCGGATTAACGAATTATACCGCAAGTCCAAGGCAGAAGGCTTAACAAGCGCCGAAGCCGAGGAACAAAAGCAGCTTCGTGCAGAGTACGTTGCAGCATTCCGCAACAATTTAAGAGGGACGCTCGATTCCATTAAAATCCAGAACCCGGACGGTTCTATGATTGATGTCAAGAAGCGGCATGAAGAAAAAATGAAGCGGCTGGAGCAGGAAGCATTGGAAAATGCCAGAAAATACGGCAATTAAGACAAAACGAGGCAGTTATGACTAAAGAACAGGCAAGAGTATTTGTAAAAGCAGAAAAAAATAAAATGACACCGGCACAGATTCATGAAAACAGCCGTCAAATCATAGGACGGCTTATTTCACAGGATTTTTTTTACAGCGCAGATACCGTACTTACTTATGTCAGTTACAATCAGGAAGTGGAAACCCATTCCTTTATTGACAATTGTCTTTCCCTGGGCAAAACCGTGCTTGTGCCAAAGGTCTACGGCAGAGATATGAAGTTCCACCGGATTACAGCGCTGTCAGAATTAAAGCCCGGCAAATACGGTATTTTAGAACCCGATAATACTGATATCCGTGAACCGGAGCAGGGGCTGATGATTATGCCCGGACTTGCTTTTGATAAAGAACACCACCGTGCCGGATATGGCGGCGGATTTTACGACCGCTATTTAGAACAGCACCCGGCGTTTTACAAAGCCGCTGTAGCTTTTTCTTTTCAGATTGTAGACCATATCGAAACCGAAAGCTACGACTTAAAACCGGATTGTATTATTACTGAACAGGCGGTTCTGTAATAACAGACGAAAATGCCTGCAAAATAAAGAATCGTAAAAATATAAAAATTTTATGGAGGGCAGAAAAAATATGGAAACACTTACCGTAATGGGACAGCGTGCAAAAACAGCCGCCGCCCAGCTTGCAAAAACCGGAATCACCGAACGCAATAATGCTTTAAAAGCAGCTGCAGATGCACTGCTTGCAAAACGTGATACCATTCAGGCTGCCAATGCAAAAGACATTGAAGCCGCAAAGAAAAATCAGATGAAACCGGCAATGATTGACCGTCTGACACTGACCGATGCCAGAATTGAAGGCATGGCAGAAGGCTTGTATCAGATTGTGCAGTTAGACGACCCGATTGGTGAAATCACTTCCATGAAGCAGCGTCCAAACGGTCTGATGATTGGTAAAAAAAAGGTGCCGTTAGGTGTTATCGCCATTATTTATGAATCCCGTCCAAATGTTACTGCCGATGCTTTCGGACTGACTTTAAAATCCGGCAATGCCGTTATTTTAAGAGGTGGCAGTGATGCGATTCACTCCAATACGGCAATTGTTTCCGTAATTACCGAAAGCCTGAAAGAATGTGGTATCAATCCGGATGCCATCCAGCTGGTAACCGATACCGACAGGGCGCTTGTTACCGAATTAATGCATATGAATAAATATATTGATGTCATTATTCCGAGAGGCGGTGCCGGACTGATTCAGAATGTCGTCCAAAACAGCACTGTTCCGGTCATTGAAACAGGAACCGGAAACTGCCATATTTATGTGGATGAATATGCAGACTTCAAGATGGCGGAAGATATTATTTTCAATGCAAAGACACAGCGTATCGGTGTCTGCAATGCCTGTGAATCTTTAGTTGTCCACAGTAAGATTGCCGGTGAATTTATCCCGCAGCTGGTTGACCGCTTAAAATTAAAAAACGTTGAAATCCGTGGTGATGAACGTGCAATAGCTGCCGACTCACGGATTGTTCCGGCAACGGAAGAAGACTGGGGAACGGAATACTTAGATTACATCATTTCATTAAAGGTTGTGGATTCCATTGATGAGGCAATTGCACACATTAACCGCTATAATACCGGTCATTCCGAGGCCATTATCACAAAAGATTATGACCACGCACAGCAGTTTTTAAATGAAATTGATGCCGCCGCCGTCTATGTCAATGCTTCGACCCGTTTTACGGATGGATTTGAGTTTGGCTTCGGTGCGGAAATCGGTATCAGCACACAAAAGATTCACGCACGCGGTCCGATGGGACTGGATGCGCTGACCACTTCCAAATATGTCATTTACGGAAACGGACAAGTCCGGAAGTAGCCTTGAAAGATTTACAGGTAATTTTAATGCCGTCTGACGGCAGAATGGGGAATTGTAATGATAAAAAGTGTTAAAGATTTAAAAGCGTATGAAGATGTCTTTACGCTGATTGATGAATGTACTGATAACTATGTGTTCGTTTATGATTTAGAAAATGATTTGTTTCATATAAGTAAATCCGCACTGGATACTTTTACTTTGGAAGAGGAACATATCAAATTAGCTTCCAGCGCTTTGAAACCTCTGGTTTATCCAAAAGACTGGGACAGGCTGGCTGCTGATATCCGTGCCGTGCGCAATCAGGAAAAAGCACAGCACAATCTGGAGTACCGCCTGATTACCAAAGATGATGAAATTATATGGGTAAGCGGAAAAAGCCGTACCTTTTTTAATGAAAATGGTGAGCCTTTCATGCTGATAGGCTGCATTTGCGAAATCGGAAAGCATAACAAATACGACAATATCACAAGCCTTTACTGTGAAGATGTGTTAAAAGAGCGTTATGCCCTTGCAAAAATCGCAGAGCCGCAGCCTGTTACCGGCACGATATTGTTAATCGGCATTGACAATTTCCGCGAAATCAATGAAAAATACGGTACCAAAATGGGCAACATTCTGCTTGCCGGTGTTGCAGAGGCAATTGCCGTCTGCTGCAAAAACCGTGAAAATGTATTCCGTTTCCACGGGGATGAATTTGCCGTGATTTTAAAAGAACAGCCGTCATGTACCACCGCCGATGCGAAAAAATTGTATAAAACTATCCGTAGAAAGATCGATTCTTCAATTGAAAAAAACGGGTATCATATGTTTTTCACGATTTCAGGTGGTGCGGCTTCCTTTAATACACAGGAGGATTCTTACGAAGATGTTTTAAAAAATGCCAAATTTGCACTGCATGTTTCAAAATTAAATGGTAAAAACACCTTTACACCATATTCAGAAGATGAATATCTTTCCTATATCCGCCGGATTGATATTCAGGAGGAATTAAGAAAATGCGTTGAAAATGATTTCAAGGGCTTTGAGGTCTATTACCAGCCGATTATGAAACCGCAGACAAACACCCTCTATGGCTCGGAAGCCCTAATCCGCTGGCACAGTGAGAAATACGGCTTTATGTCACCGGTTGATTTCGTTCCACTGCTTGAAGAAAGCGCCTTAATCATCCCACTTGGCAAATGGATTATTGAAAATGCGGTGCGGCAGTGTAAAGCATGGGTTTCGGTTTATCCGGATTTTATAATGAATATTAACCTGTCCTTTGTACAGATTATTAAAAGTGATATTTTAAAAGACGCGGTAGAATTACTGGAACAGTATGAACTCTCTGCCGAACATGTTGTTTTTGAGGTCACGGAAAGCGGCGAGCTGGAAAATAATACTGCCGTAAAGCATGTGTTAAATTCTTTTAATAACAAAAGCTTAAATCTTGCCATTGACGATTTCGGTACGGGCTATTCTAACCTGCGCTATATCCGCGATATGATGTTTGGCATTATCAAAATCGACCGTCTGTTTATCAAAGATATTAATGAAAGCAGCCAAAACTACACACTTGTCAAGTATGTAACGGAAATGGCGCACAACTTTAACATCAAGGTCTGCGTGGAAGGTGTCGAAACGCAGGAAGAATACGACAAGGTCATGACATTAAAACCAGACTGTATTCAGGGCTTTTTCTACGGCAAACCGATGAATGCCGGAAATTTTGCCGCCAGCTATATTTAACAGCAGAGTCAAATCTACAAAATTTCATTGTAGATTTGACTTTTTTTATGGAATTCAGTAAAATTATGAGTTGGCGGTTTTAAACCGATACAATGACAGATTATAAAAATAAGGAGTATTTTAAATGGGCAATATTGCACTTACCGATGTTATTCCACAGGATTCCCTGGAACGACAGTTATATTTTATAGAAAAATGCAAAGCTTACGTAGCAGACTTACAGAAAAAGTTAGGACGTCCCTTAACCTGCTGTACCCAGACGTTTGGGTGTCAGATGAATGCGAGGGACTCTGAAAAGCTTCTTGGTATTTTAACGGAAATCGGCTATGTTCCGGTTGAAACAGAAGAAGCCGACCTCGTGCTTTACAATACCTGTACCGTCCGTGAAAATGCCAACCTGCGTGTATACGGACGTCTTGGTCACTTAAACGGCTTAAAAAAGAAAAATCCGCATATGATTATCGCGCTGTGCGGCTGTATGATGCAGGAATCACAGGTTGTTGAAAAAATCAAGCAGTCTTACCGCTTTGTAGACATTATGTTCGGTACATTCAACATTTTCAAGCTGGCAGAACTGCTCTACAGCAGATGGACACAGGAAGACCAGATTATCGACATCTGGGACAGCACAAAAGAAGTGGTGGAAGAACTGCCGACTATGCGTAAATATCCGTTTAAATCCGGTGTTAATATTATGTACGGCTGTAACAACTTCTGCAGTTACTGTATCGTGCCATATGTGCGCGGCCGCGAAAAGAGCCGTGAGCCGAAAGAAATTATCATGGAAATTGAACGTCTTGTAAAAGACGGTGTCAAGGAAGTCATGCTTTTAGGACAAAATGTTAATTCTTACGGTAAAAATCTTTCTGTTCCGGTTACATTTGCAGAATTATTACAGGAAGTGGAAAAGATTGACGGCTTAGAGCGTATCCGTTTTATGACACCGCATCCGAAGGATTTATCCGATGACTTAATTGACGTTATGAGCAAGTCCAAAAAAATCTGCAACCACGTACACCTTCCGGTGCAGTCGGGCAGCAGCCGGTTATTAAAGCTGATGAACCGTAACTACACAAAGGAACATTATCTGGAACTGGTTGACAAAATCCGCAGTAAAATGCCGGACGTATCCCTGACAACCGATATTATTGTCGGCTTTCCGGGTGAAACAGAAGAAGATTTTGAAGAAACCTTAGACGTTGTAAGAAAAGCAAAATACGACAGTGCGTATACCTTTATCTATTCAAAGCGTACCGGAACACCTGCTGCCGCAATGGAAAATCAGGTACCGGAAGATGTTGTTAAAAACCGCTTCAACCGGTTATTGGAAACCGTAAATGAAGTATCCCGCTCTATCAGTAACCGCTATGAAGGCACGGTACAGCAGGTACTTGTTGAAGACGTGGACGACCACGATGCAAGCTATGTCACAGGCCGCATGACCAACAACATTTTAGTTCATTTTCCGGGTTCAAAGGATTTAATCGGAACACTTGTCAATGTACGGCTGACAGAATGCCGTGGCTTTTACTATATGGGTGAACAGGAGAACGCATAATGGCTGAATACTCACCGATGATGCAGCATTATTTAAAAACAAAGGAAGAATATAAAGACTGTATCTTATTTTACAGACTGGGTGACTTCTATGAAATGTTTTTTGATGATGCACTTGTCGTATCAAAAGAACTGGAACTGACACTGACCGGAAAAGACTGCGGACAGGCAGAACGCGCACCGATGTGTGGAATCCCGTTTCATGCCGCAGAAACCTACTTAAACAGACTGGTTGCCAACGGACACAAGGTTGCCATCTGTGAACAGGTCGAAGACCCGAAGCAGGCTAAAGGCATTGTAAAACGGGAAGTCATCCGCATCGTTACACCCGGCACGAATTTAAATACACAGGCTTTAGACGAAACCAAAAACAACTATCTGATGAGCATTGTCTATCTCGGTGAGAAAATCGGTGTATCGATTGCAGATTTTTCAACCGGAGATTACTTTGTAACCGAACTGTCTTCCGGCAGTGAACTGATTGACGAAATCAATAAATTTGTTCCGTCAGAAATCATTACCAATGAATACTTTTCAATGAGTGGTATTGATTTAACTGCTGTCAATGACAAATTGGGCATTACCATGTCCACGCTGGATAGCTGGTATTTTGATGAAGATACCTGTATTAAAAAGCTGCTGACTCATTTTAAGGTCGGCGTACTGGACGGCCTTGGCTTAAAAGATTATACCTCTGGCACGATAGCTGCAGGCGCATTGCTGTTATATCTATATGAAATGCAAAAGGGCAGTGTAGACCACATTACCTCAATAGTTCCGTATACTACCGGAAAATATATGCTGATTGACAGCTCCTCAAGACGAAATCTGGAACTGGTTGAAACCATGCGCGAAAAACAGAAAAAAGGCTCGCTTTTATGGGTGCTTGACAAAACCAAAACCGCCATGGGTGCGCGTGCGTTACGCTCCATGATTGAACAGCCGCTGATTAATAAAGAAGACATTTTAAAACGGCAGGCAGGTATCGAGGAGTGTAACAACCGTGCAATAGACCGCGAAGAAATCCGCGAATACTTAAATCCTGTGTACGATTTAGAGCGAATTATGACAAAAATCAGCTGTAAATCCGCAAACCCACGTGATTTGATTGCATTCCGTAATTCACTTGAAATGCTTCCGCACATAAAGAAGCTTATCGGCACAATGGAAAGTGACCTTTTCGCCGAATGTTTTGCAAATTTAGACGACCTTGCAGATATATATTCGCTGATTTCCTCTGCAATCGTAGAAGAACCGCCGATTACCATCCGTGAAGCCGGTATTATCAAAGAAGGCTTTTCCAAAGAAGCCGATGAACTGCGCCGCGCCAAAACTGAAGGTAAAGAGTGGCTTGCGCAGTTAGAAGCAAGAGAAAAAGAAGCAACCGGCATTAAAAATTTAAAAGTCAAATACAATAAGGTCTTTGGTTATTACTTAGAGGTAACAAACTCCTTTAAGGATTTAGTCCCGGCAGACTGGGTGCGCAAGCAGACTTTAACCAATGCGGAACGGTACACCACCGATGAATTAAAGAAGCTTGAAGACGTTATTTTAGGGGCGGAAGATAAGCTTTGCAGTCTGGAATATGACTTATTTAACGAAGTCCGTGACAGCATTGCCGCCGAAGTACGCCGTATTAAATCCACTGCCCGCGCGATTGCGGAAATTGATGTCTATACGGCACTTTCCGTTGTCGCACAGCAGTACAACTATGTAAAACCGGCGATTAACGAAAAAGGCATTATTGATATTAAAAACGGCAGACACCCGGTTGTCGAAAAAATGATCCGCAACGATATGTTTGTCGCCAACAATACATACCTTGACAATGCAAAGAACCGCATTTCCATTATTACCGGACCGAACATGGCTGGTAAGTCCACTTATATGCGCCAGACGGCTTTAATTGTTCTGATGGCACAAATCGGTTCGTTTGTTCCGGCACAGGAAGCCAATATTGGTATTGTAGACCGCATTTTTACGCGTGTCGGAGCTTCCGATGACTTAGCTTCCGGTCAGTCTACATTTATGGTGGAAATGACGGAAGTTGCCAATATCCTGCGCAACGCTACACCAAAGAGCCTTCTGATTTTAGATGAAATCGGACGCGGAACGAGTACATTTGACGGATTAAGCATTGCATGGGCCGTTGTTGAGTATATCGCAAATACCAAGGTACTCGGCGCCAAGACGCTGTTTGCCACACACTACCACGAACTGACCGAACTGGAAGGTACATTAGACGGTGTCAACAACTACTGCATTGCCGTCAAAGAAAACGGCGATGACATCGTTTTCCTGCGTAAAATCATTAAAGGCGGCGCGGATAAAAGTTACGGTATCCAGGTTGCCAAGCTTGCAGGCGTACCGGATACGGTTATCGAACGTGCAAAGGAACTGGTTGCCGATTTATCCGATGCGGATATTTCACTGAAAGCCCGTGATATTGCGCAGTATTCCAAGAAACAGGAAAAACTGGTAGATTCATATAAAAAAGTGGATGATTTAGAGGTAAAGCAGATGTCACTTTTTGATACAGTCAATAATGATGATATTATCGAAGATATTAAGGCACTCGACATCAGTAATATGACACCGATTGATGCCCTAAATACGTTATATAAATTACAAGGCAGGGTCAAAAACCGCTGGTAAACGTTAACTACCGGGAAACAGCTTATAAAGCAGATTAGAAAGAAGGTGTAAAAATGCCAATACAGGTACTCGACCAAAGTACAATTAATAAAATTGCCGCCGGAGAAGTGATTGAACGTCCTTCTTCGGTTGTAAAGGAACTTGTAGAAAATGCGATTGATGCCGGAGCAACCGCCATTACCATCGAGATTAAAGAGGGCGGTATTTCTTTTATCCGCATTACCGATAACGGAAGCGGTATTGCACCCGAAGAAATTAAACTGGCATTTTTACGCCATTCGACCAGCAAAATCAAATCCATTGAAGATTTAATGAGCGTTTCTTCCCTTGGTTTCCGTGGTGAAGCGCTCTCAAGCATTGCCGCTGTTTCACAGATTGAACTGGTAACAAAAACGGCGGACAGCTTTACCGGTATCCGATACGTGATTGAAGGCGGAAAGGAAGTCAGCTTTGAGGAAGTCGGCGCACCGGACGGAACGACTTTTATGATCCGCAATCTGTTTTTTAATACACCCGTGCGCCGTAAGTTTTTAAAAACAGCGGCAACCGAGGCTGGATATATCAATGCGCTGTTAGAACATCTGTCCCTGTCACACCCGGACATTTCTTTCCGTTTTATCAGCAACAACCAGAACCGTCTGCATACATCCGGCAACATGAATTTAAAGGATATTATTTATTCCGTGTACGGACGGGACATTACCAAAAATCTGATTGAGCTGGATGTATCCACGCAGGATATCCATATTACGGGATTTATCGGAAAGCCTGCCATCTGCCGTGGCAACCGTGGATTTGAAAATTATTACATTAACGGCAGATATATTAAAAGCCACATTATTACAAAGGCGATAGAAGAAGCGTACCGCGGTTTTATTATGCCGCATAACTATCCGTTTACGGCACTGCATTTTCAGATTAACCCGTCCATTTTAGATGTCAATGTACACCCGACCAAAATGGAGCTGCGTTTTTCCAAAAATGAGTTTGTCTATCAGTTTGTGCTGGATGCGATTAGCGATGCCTTAAATCGGCGGGAGTTAATCCCGGAGGTTAAGCCGTCCGATACGGTTACGGAAAGTGCTATGCAGAACACAACCACACAACAGAACGCTTCCGCACAGCCGGAACCGCCTATACCGTCCATGTCTGTGCAAAAACCTTCACGTCTGCCTGAACCGTTTGAAGCAGAACGTCTGCCCGATCCGGCAGAAAAATCACTTTCCGACACCGTGTCAGAAAGCGTTACTCCATACGGCACACACAACACACAAAGCAGACAAAACATACAAAATACACACAATACACAAAATGTGCAGGACTCACAGGATACACAACAAACAGCAAAACCGGCAGAGCAGATGAATCTGTTTGAAGACAAGCTTTTAGATGTGAATCACAAACAGGATTACCGCATTATCGGACAGTTGTTTGATACTTACTGGCTCATTGAATTTGAAGATTCATTTTACATGATGGACCAGCACGCTGCCCATGAAAAGATTTTATATGAACGGCTGATGAAGCAGTTCCATGAAAAAACCTATCACTCGCAGATGATTATGCCGCCGGTCATTTTAACGCTTAGTCTTCGTGAAGAACAGATTTTAAAAGAAAACTGGAAGACTTTTACAGCACTCGGCTATGAAATCGAGGAGTTTGGCGGAAAAGAATATAAAGTGACCGGACTTCCGGCAGAACTGCCGACCGTGATTGACTGCAAACAGCTTCTGATTGAACTAATTGACACGATTGCGGACGAATCTGCCACCCACGACCCGGAGCGTATTACGGAAAAGGTGGCATCCATGTCCTGCAAGGCGGCAGTCAAAGGCAATAACCGTCTTTCATTTAAAGAAGCCGAGGAACTCATGCGCGAATTAATGGAAGCCGAAAATCCATACAACTGCCCACACGGAAGACCGACACTGATTAAAATGACCAAATACGAAATAGAACGGAAATTCAAGCGGATTCTATAAAAAATCCTGCGGAATGGAGATAAGGGTAAAAAATCCTTAAATCTAAGATTTTTTACCCAACAGTATTGTGCCGCAGGCGTCACAAAACTGCCCTTATCGCAGAACTGAATAAATTCAGTTCGCGATTCCTCCGGCATTAAATGCCTGCGGAATGGAGATTGATATGAAAAATCCTTTAATAATTCTTACCGGTCCGACCGCTGTTGGTAAAACTGCGCTGTCCATTAACCTTGCAAAGGCTGTGAACGGTGAAATCATCAGTGCGGACTCTATGCAGATTTATAAAGAAATGAATATCGGCACGGCAAAGATTCTGCCGGAAGAAATGCAGGGTGTCCCGCATTTTCTTGTAGACGAATTAAATCCCGATGAAGAATTTAATGTCACGGTCTTTCAGAAAAAAGCCAAAGAAGCCATGGCAGATATTTACAGCCGCGGGAAAATCCCGATTTTAGTCGGCGGCACCGGATTTTATATCCAGTCTGTTTTATATGATATTTCATTTACAGAAAGCGGACAGACCGATGCGTACCGTAAAAGCCTGTACCAGCTCGCCGCAGAAAAGGGTGCAGAATATCTGCACGCACGGCTTATGCAGGTAGATTCTGCCGCCGCGCAGGCAATCCACCCCAATAACGTCAAACGTGTTATAAGGGCACTAGAGTATTTTCACCAGACGGGAGAGCGCATTTCCGAACACAATGAAGAAGAAGCCGCAAAAACTTCTCCTTACAACTACATTTATTTTGTGTTAAATAATGACCGTGCCGTCTTATATGACCGCATTGACAAGCGGGTTGATGCCATGTTTGATGCGGGGCTGGTAGAAGAAGTGACCGCCCTGCGTGATAAAGGATACTCAAGGAATCTTGTATCCATGCAGGGCATCGGTTATAAAGAAATTTATGCCAGTTTAGACGGAGAGTACGATTTAGACCGCGCCCGCTACATTATCAAACGGGATACCAGACATTTTGCCAAGCGGCAGATTACATGGTTTAAACGGGAAAAGGATGTTACCTGGATGAATTACCCGGACTATAATAATTCACAGGCAGAAATGCTTGACACGATGTTAAAAATGATAAAGGAAAGAGGAATCATAAAGAGATGAATACAACAAAAGAAATGTATATCCGGCAGATGGGAATTGATGAAAAAGTATATGACTACAGTCAGACACTGCTTGAAAATTTAAAAGAGCGTTTCGCAAAAATTGATGAAACCGCAGAATATAATCAGATGAAAGTCGTTGCCGCCATGCAGAAAAACCACGTGGCTGAAATGCACTTAAACGGCACCACCGGCTACGGCTACAACGATGACGGCAGAGATACCTTAGAGCAGGTTTATGCTGATGTCTTCCACACGGAAGCGGCGCTTGTCCGTCCTCAGATTATGTGCGGTACACACGCATTAAATATTGCACTGTCTGCCAATTTAAGACCGGGAGATGAACTGCTTTCACCTGTCGGCAAGCCATATGATACCATGGATGAAATTATCGGTATCCGTCCTTCAAAGGGCAGTCTTGCCGAATATGGGGTTACTTACAGCCAGGTGGATTTGCTGCCAGACGGCGATTTTGACTATGAGGGTATTAAAAATGCAATTAATGAACGTACAAAGCTTGTCACAATCCAACGTTCCAAAGGCTACGCCAGCCGTCCGACACTTTCCGTTGCAAGAATCGGAGAGCTGATTGCCTTTATTAAAAATATCCGTCCCGACATCATCTGCATGGTCGATAACTGCTACGGCGAATTCGTAGAGCGCATTGAGCCGTCAGAAGTCGGCGCCGATATGATTGTTGGTTCACTGATTAAAAATCCGGGCGGCGGGCTAGCTCCTTGCGGTGGCTACATCGCCGGTACAAAAGAATGTGTGGAGCAGGCGGCTTACCGTTTATCCTCACCGGGGCTTGGAAAAGAAGTCGGTGCAACACTCGGTGTCAACCAGTCCTTCTATCAGGGATTATTCCTTGCGCCGACCGTTGTTGCAGGTGCTTTAAAGGGTGCGATTTTTGCTGCAAATGCTTACGAAAAGTTAGGCTACAAGGTCATTCCTGACAGTAACGAAAGCCGCCATGACATTATACAGGCGGTTGAATTAAACACACCGGAAGCACTGATTGCTTTCTGTCAGGGAATTCAGGCAGCTGCCCCTGTTGACAGCTTTGTATCTCCTGAGCCGTGGGCAATGCCGGGATATGATTCCGATGTCATCATGGCAGCAGGCGCATTTGTGCAGGGTTCTTCCATTGAACTAAGTGCTGACGGTCCGCTTCGTCCGCCATATACAGCGTTCTTTCAGGGTGGACTGACATGGTACCATGCAAAATACGGCATTATGATGAGTATGCAGAAGTTATACGAAGCCGGAATTTTGTCTTTTTAATATCATTGTCGAAAAAAGACGAACTTCTTTGAAAGAAAAATGGCAATTATTTGTATACATTAAAAATATTCTATGCTATAATTCAAGTTGGTTTAGTCTGATACAGACAGAAATGGAGAAACATGAGCAATATATCAAAGTATAAGAACGGCTGGTTTTTACTGCTGTTTATTATGATTGGCATTGTACTGGGCGGTCTGATTGCAGAGTCCACTGCCGGAATTGAATCTTTAAGCTGGCTGTCATATGGCAATACCTTTGGGCTGGACAGCCCTTTAGTCATTAATCTGGGAGTGCTTGTCATTACATTTGCATTGCAGATTAAGATTACCATTGCAAGTATTATTGGCGTGATACTCGCAATCATTATTTACAAGGTTGTATAGCAGCCTGTACAAGGATTATCCGTTTGTCCGGAAAGGGCAGACCTATGAACACAAAAAACAACTGTATACGCACAGAAAAAACGGATACCGTTTTACGTCCTTATGAAAAATGCCTTACACTCGGTGCAGAAACGCTTTCCGATGCCGAACTGCTGGCTGTCATTTTAAGGACAGGCGTATCCGGCATGAATTCCATTGAACTTGCACAGCACATTTTTTCTGTGTGCTGCAGGTCAAAGGGCTTACTGGGGCTTTCATCCATCACGATTCCTGAACTGCTAAAAATCAGGGGTGTGGGAAAAGTCAAGGCCGTACAGATTAAATGTATCTGTGAACTGTCACGGCGCACAGCCAAGCAGAGTGCTTCCGCAAAGCTGAAATTCACCGAACCGGAAGCCATCGCTGCCTATTATATGCAGGATTTGCGGCTTTTAGAAAAAGAACATATGATTCTTGTTCTGCTTGACAGTAAATGCCGTAAAATTGCAGACACCGTACTTTCCGTCGGTACCGTCAATGCTTCACTTGTAACACCGAGAGAAGTTTTTGCGGAAGCCTTAAAGTACAATGCCGTTTCTGTTGTGCTGCTTCACAATCATCCAAGCGGTGATGCAGCACCCAGCCACAATGATATTGCGGTAACGGACAGAATCGTGCAGGCAGGAAAAATTTTAGGAGTTCAGGTCATCGACCACATTATTATCGGTGACAATACGTATACCAGTCTGAAAGAAAAAGAATATATGTAGACGAAAGGAGTCCAAAAATGGGACAGAATATTTATGGTGTAGACATCGGTACCAGCAACTTTAAAATGTGCTGTAAAGATAAGGATAAGATTATCAATGAGAAAAATATCATTGCAATTGCAAATAAGAAAGATATTTTAGCATTCGGTGACGAAGCATATGAAATGTATGAGAAAGCACCAGAACACATTGAAGTTTCCTTCCCTGTAAAATTTGGTGTTATCGCCGATATTGAAAATATGCAGACACTGCTTCTTCGTTTTTTCAACAAAATGAATGACGATAAGAAATTTACAGGTAACACAGACTTTTATATTGCCGTTCCAACGGATGTAACAGAAGTAGAAAAGAGAGCTTTTTATGAACTGGTTGCTGATTCCAAGGTGAAGGCAAAGAATATCTATATCGTAGATAAGCCCGTTGCCGATGCCATCGGTGCCGGATTAGACGTTACCAAATCAAAGGGTATCATGATTGTCAACATCGGTGCTGAAACTACAGAAATTTCCGTTCTTTCATTAGGTGGCATTGTTATCAGCAAATCTGTTAAAATCGGCGGTAACAAGTTAGATGACAGTATTATCAGTGCTGTCAGAAAAGTATACAACCTGATTATCGGAAGTAAAACAGCAGAAGGCTTAAAAAAAGAACTCGGCAGTGCCGTACAGGCAGAAGAAACTTTTGCGCCAGGCTTTGGACGTAACGTGCTTTCAGGACTGCCTGTCAGCGTAGATATTTCATCTGATGTAATTTATTCAGCTGTAGTAGACCCGCTGCACTCCATTATGGATTCTATTAAAGTCATCCTGGAGCGCACTCCACCGGAACTGGCAGCTGATATTATCAAAAATGGTATTTATGTATCCGGCGGAACATCCAATATCCGAAATCTGGAGAAGTTTATCCATCAGGAAACAAACCTTGCCGTAAATATTGTAGAAAATCCGGCTGAAAGTGTTGTCAGAGGTCTGATGGGTGTTGTCAGCAATCCGGATTTTGCCGGTGTCGCATACACACCACAGGATAAAAATTACGACTAAGTAAAAATCCATTTCAGAAATGAGGAGAATCATGAGAAAAAAGCTTGCTTCATTCATGAATTCAAAATATATACTGATCGGTTTATCCGCACTGTGTCTGCTTTTTATCGCAACCAGCTTTTTTACGGATAAACTGACAAGCCCGCTTCGGAATGCCATTTCAACAGTGGTAATTCCGGTACAGCGCGGTATGAACTATATCGGATTATGGATATCCGACAAGTATGATACCTTACAGGAAATCAGCACAGTGCTTGAAGAAAACAAAGACTTACAGGCAAAGGTTGACGACCTGACAGAGGAAAACAACCAGCTAAAGCAGGACAGCTATGAATTAGACCGCCTGCGCGATTTATATGAACTGGATGAAAAATATCCTGGATACAACAAAGTCGCAGCCCGCGTTGTCGGTACAACTTCCGGCAACTGGTATAGTACTTTTACTATTGATAAAGGCAGCAATGACGGCATTGAAAAAGATATGAATGTCATTGCTGGCGGCGGTCTTGTCGGTATTATTACGGAAGTCGGTCCGAATTATGCACAGATTAAAACAGTGATTGAAGATAACAGCTATGTCAGCGGCATGTTAATTGACACCGGAGATACCTGTATTGTAAAAGGCGATATTGAATTAATGGATACGGGACTGATTCATCTTTCCGGCTTTGCAAACAGTGTCACTGTAAGAAACGGCGATAAAATCGTAACCTCCAATATCAGTGATAAATATCTTCCGGGTATTCTCATTGGCTATACAAAGGATGTTACCGCAGATGCCAACAATCTGACACAGGCAGGGTACTTAGTTCCTGCTGTAGATTTTGGACATTTGCAGGAGGTTCTGATTATTACACAGAAAAAGAATTCATAATAAATAGGAGATGGGTATGAAACGGAAAATCGGAGAATTGATTTTAATCATATTTTTCTACCTTTTGCAGGTCACACTCGGCAGAGTGATTGCAATCGGCGGCATTAAACCGAATCTGCTGATTATTCTTCCGGTATTATTCGGTTTCCTTCATGGAAAAAATGAAGGAATGTATGTAGGTTTTTTTGCCGGATTTTTTTATGATTTATTTTTCTCGGGACTGTTTGGTTTTACTTCCCTTGTATTTGTATACATAGGATACTGCTCCGGCATTTTTTATCAGAAATATGAAGAAACGGAAATGTTGATTCCGCTTGGCTTATTACTGGCGGGAGATTTCTGTTTCGGTTTCCTGTCCTATGTCGGTAACTTTTTACTGCACAACCGGTTGAATGCAATGTATTACATTTCACGCTTTATTCTGCCGGAGGTTGTGTACACACTTTTGATTGCCGTCATTTTATACAAGCCGGTAACCTTTTTAAATAAGCACTTAAATCCTACGGATAAAAGGAGAATCAGTAAAGTTGATTAAAGATATTTTTGATTATGTGATTAGTTTATTAAAATCAAGACTGTTTCCATTAATTATGGTATTTGTCCTGATTGTAGTGGTTTTAATTAACCGTTTATTTTCACTCCAGATAATCAAAGGCGCTTCTTATGTAACAGATTTAACGGACTCCATCCAGAAAAATATGAGCGTTGCTGCTACGCGCGGAAGAATTTACGACAGAAACGGTGTTTTACTTGCCTATAATGAACTTGCTTATGCTGTAAAAATCAGTGACAGTGGTACATATTCTGATAAAGACGGTATGAAAGCAACCGATATTAAAAATGCAACTGTCAATAATGCCATCAACCGTACTCTTGAAATTATCGAAGAAAAGGGCGACCAGTATTCAACAGATTTTAAAATCAGCTATGCCGGTGACGGAATGTACGAATTTAATGTATCCAATTCTGCCGTGCTGCGTTTTAAAAGAGATGTTTACGGCGTTACTTCCGTAGATAAATTATCCGATGAGCAAAAGGCGGCAACTGCCAATGAAATGATGGACTACCTGTTTGACCGGTATGGTGTGGATACCGCAGCGTTTACCCCGGAACATATTCTGGAGATTTTAAGCCTGCGCCTTTCCATGTCGGCAAACTCTTACAACCGTTATATGTCCTTTACAATTGCCAACGAAGTTTCTAATGAAACGGTTGCAGCGATTCTTGAAAATTCCGATGAACTGGTAGGCGTTACCGTTGAAGAACAGTATGTGCGGCATTATGTTGACAGTACATACTGCTCCCAGATTATCGGCTATACCGGTACGGTATCAGAAACTGAACTTGCCACATTAAAGGCAGAAGATGATTCTTACGAAGCCAATGACATTGTTGGTAAGACCGGCATTGAACAGACCCTCGAATCCGAACTTGCGGGAGAGAAGGGTTCTAAAGAAGTCTATGTTGATACCGTCGGACGTATTACAGAAGTCATTGACGAGACCGATGCAGCTGCGGGACATGATGTTTACCTGACCATTGATGTAAATCTGCAAAAGCAGATTTATACGGCAATTGAAGATAAGCTGGTAGAAATTCTGCTTTCCAACATTGTCAGTAACGATACGAAATACGCCTATAGTTCTACAACCGGAAATGTATCCCACGTATACATTCCGATTAAGGAAGTTTATTTTGCGCTGATTGACAATAATTTAGTATCAATGTCTAAAATTGCAGAAGGTGACACGGAGAATGAACGCAGTGTATACAGTTCATTTTTATCAAAACAGGATTCTGTCATGAGCTGGCTGTCTTCCGAACTCTTAGACGGCAATACACCGTATGGAAGCCTTTCAGAGGAAAATCAGGTTTATGTATGGTATGTCTATGAAATGCTGATGAACGAAGGTGTTTTAAATAAAGACTCCATTGATACATCCAATGATGTATACACAGCATGGACAGACAGCAATTCTGTCAGCATCCGACAGCTATTGACGGAGAGTATTTCAAACGGCTGGATTGATATGTCTGCACTGACTTCACAGTCTTATACCAGTCTGGAAGAATCCTACGAACTTCTGACAGACTATATTGTGTCCAATTTGCAGACAGACACGGCATTCTTTAAGAAACTGTACAAATACATGATTCAGAATGAACAGCTTTCCGGCAGACAGGTCTGTATGCTGTTATATGAGCAGGGCTATTTAACCGATGACGGCTCTTATGCCTCCCTTTCATCCGGTGCTGTATCCGCTTATGATTTTATGTACAATGCCATTCAGACCAAGAAAATTACACCGGGTGAGCTTGCCCTGCAGCCTTGCTCCGGCTCCTGTGTCATCACAGACCCGGACAACGGCGATATTTTAGCGCTGGTTTCTTACCCAAGCTACGATAATAACAAATTATCCGGTACGATTGATACAGAATATTACAACAAGCTGTCTAACGACAATGCCAAACCGCTTTTCAACTGGGCAACCCAGTCCCAGTCCGCACCGGGTTCTACGTTTAAACCGTGTTCCTCTATTGCTGGACTGGATACCGGTATTATTTCAACCGGCACAGTATTTAACTGTTCCGGTGCATTTACAGAAGTAACACCTTCTCCAAAGTGCTGGAGATTATCCGGTCACGGCGGTGAAACCGTTACAACCGCAATCAGGGATTCATGTAACGTATACTTTTATAATGTAGGCTACAAGCTTGCATGCAGTAAAACAGGTTCTTATAACAGTACAACCGGAACGAATATCTTAAAGCGCTATGCAGAAGATTTAGGTCTTGCAACGAAAGCCGGTATTGAAATTTACGAAGAAACACCACATGCTTCTTCCGTAAACTCTATTGCATCAGCAATCGGACAGGGTAACCACCAGTTCAGCTGTCTGAATCTGGCACGCTATGTTACAACGATTGCAACCTCGGGTACGTGTTATAATCTGACACTTGTTGATAAGATTACTGACCACGACGGAGAGCTGATCCGTGACAATTCCGCAGAAGTAGATCATGTAATGAACATCAGTTCATCTACATGGGATGCCGTTCACACCGGCATGAAAATGGCCGGTGACAGTTATTCATCCTTAAAAGTATCCGGACTTTCTATCGCAGCAAAGACCGGTACAGCACAGGAACGTCTGACAGAACCTGACCATGCAACACTGATTACGTATGCACCTTACGAAAATCCGGAAATTGCCATGGCAATCGTTCTGCCGCATGGATACGATTCTGCAAGAAATACGGAACTTGGAACAGCCGTTTATAATATTTATTACAGTCTGTATCCAAGAAACTAGTGTCTAGTGTCAAAAATCCTTAAATCTAAGATTTTTGACACGTCAAGTGTAACTTGACGTTGCGCTTTGTGCCGCTTGCGGCACAAAGCCGCTCTTATCGCAGAACTGAATAAATTCAGTCCGCGATTCCGCAGGCATTAAAATTGCCTGTGGAATGAGTTTAGTGTGAATAAAAAATATGAAAAAGGAGATTAGTATAGTGAGTCAACCGGTTGTTATTAAGGGCAACAAACATGGGATTATTGTTGTACTCGACGCAGAAGCTGAATTTAAAGATTTAAAAGTTCAGATAGAGGAAAAATTTAAAGCATCCGCAAAGTTTTTTGGCAGTGCAGATATGGCACTCGGTTTTGAAGGCCGGGTGTTATCCGATGAACAGCAGCGGGAAGTTTTAGACATTATTGCCAACGTATCACAGTTAAATATTATCTGTATTATCGACCATGATGAAGCACAGGATGCCGTTTTTAAGGCCGCCATTGATCAGACGGTTTCTGCCGGTGCTGTGGCAGCTCCGGCGCAGACCGGTACAAATGACGGTCAGTTCTACAAAGGCTGTCTGCGTTCCGGTCAGGTACTTGAAACGGAAGGCAGTATTATCGTACTCGGTGATGTGAATCCTGGCGGCAGAATTATTGCAGGCGGCAGTGTCATTATCCTTGGCAGTCTGCGCGGCAACGTATTTGCCGGAGCCGGCGGCAATGAAGACTGCTTTGTCGTCGCACTGGAAATGAATCCGATGCAGATTAAGATCGGTGAAGTCATTGCCAGAAGTTCAGATTCTGCACCACGCAAAAAAAGCAAGGGCATTGCGCCTAAGATTGCTTATGTCGATGACAGTAACATTTACATAGAAGATTTAGGTCCGGATGTTTTTGAGGATATTCGGATAAATTGCTAAAATACTATTGATTTCATCGCAAAAAATCTGCATAATAATAGAATATTGATAAAGTTTTGGAGGAAAGAAAATGAGTGAAGTAATCGTTGTCACATCCGGTAAAGGCGGTGTCGGCAAAACAACAACAACAGCGAACATCGGTACCGGACTTGCCAAACTTGGAAAAAAAGTTGTCATGATTGATACCGATACCGGATTAAGAAATCTGGATGTCGTATTAGGACTTGAAAACCGTATTGTATACAATCTGGTTGATGTTGTAGAAGGCAACTGCCGGATCAAGCAGGCATTAATTACAGATAAAAGATGTCCGAAGCTGTACTTATTACCAACTGCACAGACCCGTGATAAGTCTGCTGTTACACCGGAACAGATGATTAAGCTTTTAGATGAATTAAAAAATGATCCTGAAGAATTTGACTATATCATTTTAGACTGTCCTGCCGGAATTGAACAGGGCTTCCAGAATGCTATTGCAGGTGCTGACAGGGCATTAGTCATTACAACGCCGGAGGTATCGGCTATCCGCGATGCCGACAGAATTGTTGGCTTACTTGATGCACATGGTTTAAAAGACCATGAAGACTTAATTGTCAACAGAATCCGCATGGATATGGTAAACCGCGGTGAAATGATGTCTATCAACGATGTCAACGACATTTTACAGTTAAATGTTATCGGTGCCGTTCCGGACGATGAAAATATCGTTGTAGCTACCAATAAAGGACAGCCTTTAGTTGGTGACGATACCATGGCAGGACAGGCTTACATGAACATCTGCCACAGAATTATTGGGGAAGAAGTTCCATTTCTTGACTTAAACGGCAAGGGCGGCTTCTTTAAAAAACTTTCTGCTTTATTCAAAGGCGAAAAAAAGTAGGAAAATGACGCAGTCATATGGAGGAAATAAATGAGCTTATTAGATTTATTCAAGAAAAAAGGCTCTGGTGATGTTGCAAAAGACAGACTTAAGCTTTTATTAGTATCCGACCGGGCAAACTGTTCGCCTGAGGTTATGGAGATGATTAAAAACGATATTATTAAAGTAATATCAAAATATATGGTGATTGATGCGGAGGGACTGGATATCCAGATTACATCAACAGAATCCGATTCCAACAACGGTTCTGTTCCTGCACTTTTTGCAAATATTCCAATCAAGGACATCCGTAACAGTGACAAATAACAAAGAGGAGTATTATGTTTAAAAAATACCAGCTGCGTTCCTATAATTTCAGACTTGTAATCCTGTTAATCGTGACATCCGTTTACGGTATTGCCGTCATTAACAGTGCCGATTCATCCTATACCATCAAACAGTGTGCGGGACTTCTCCTCTCACTTTTTGTCATGGTAGTTGTATCACTGATTGATTATAACTGGTTATTGCGTTTTTACTGGATTATGTATGCCCTGAATTTTGTCCTGTTGGTGCTTGTACTGGCTCTTGGCTCTGAAAGCAAGGGAGCCCAGCGATGGATTAATATTGGCGGTTTCCGTTTTCAGCCTTCAGAACTGACAAAAATACTTTTGATTATGTTTACGGCAAAACTGATTTCGCTGTATAAAGACCGGCTCAATACCGCACGTTTTCTAATTGTACTGGCAGTTTTACTGCTGGTTCCCATTGCACTGATTTTAATGCAGCCAAATCTTTCAACAACCATTTTGCTGGCATTAATTTTGTTTACCATTATATTCTGTGCAGGCTTAAGTTACCGGATTATGGGCATTGCTTTATTGTGTATAGTGCCTGTCACCATTATTCTGGGTATCTATATCAGTAATCCAAATCAGAAGCTGCTTAAAGATTATCAGAGAAACCGTATTATGACTTTCTTTGAACCTGAAAATAATGAAGATGGTGCTTACCAGCAGAAATATTCCGTACAGGCAATCGGTTCGGGTCAGCTTTCCGGTAAAGGACTTAACAATGATGATCCTTCTTCCTTAAATAATGCCCACTATATTGCAGAAGGCCACACTGATTTTATTTTTGCGGTCATGGGAGAGGAGCTGGGTTTTATCGGCTGCTGTATGGCAATTCTTTTGTTGTCATGGATTGTAATTGAGTGTATAATTGCAGCTGTAAGGGCGAAGGATTTTGCCGGACGCCTAATCTGTTGCGGTGTTGCCGCACAGATTGGTTTTCAAAGTGCATTAAATATTGCAGTTGCAACACAATTACTGCCAAACACAGGACAGCCGTTACCTTTTTTTAGTTACGGTCTTACATCTTTGGTTTCTGCATACATTTCAATGGGCGTTGTATTAAATGTTTCCCTGCAGCGCAATGTGGAACGGGATGATGAAATATTTGCCGATGATTTCAGAGGTTAAAATTTAATCAAATACAAATATGGAGGGTACTTATGAATATTGGGTTAATTGCGCATGATTCAAAAAAGAAGCTGATGCAGAATTTCTGTATCGCATATAGAGGGATTTTAAATAAAAATCAGCTGTTTGCAACCGGTACAACCGGCAGATTAATAGAAGAAGTCACGAATCTGTCTATTCACAAATTTTTAACCGGACATTTAGGCGGTGACCAGCAGTTGTGTGCACAGATTGAACATAACCAGATTGACCTTGTCATTTTCCTGCGCGAAGCTGTTAATCCGCTTGCACATGAACCGGATTCTGATAATATTTGTAAACTGTGTGATATGTATAATATTCCGCTTGCAACCAATCTTGCAACTGCGGAATTGCTGATTAAATCGCTGGAACGTGGTGATATGGAATGGCGTGAAATATATCAATAATACTTTCAGCAGATAAGACCAGACCGTAAACAACTTCCGGTTGTCTGCGGCTGGTCTTTTTACAATACTGTTAAACGGACTGATGCCCCATATCTGTAATACGTCCGTAGGCACTTACAAGGTAAATGCCGCAAAGTCCTACTATCGCGTAAATGATACGGCTGATCCAGCCCGTCTGTCCAAAAAGGAATGATACAAGATTAAAATTGAAAAATCCAATCAGTCCCCAATTAATTGCACCAATAATAACAATCGTCAAAGCTGTATAATCAAAGCCTTTTGAATTCATTATCTGACCTCCTTATATTTAGTGCTGATATTAGTGTGGCTGAAAAAGTAAAAATTATATTGGTAATTATTAGAATGATGAAAGTGAGGAATCCCATGGCAGGACAATCCAACCGCAAAGTTGTAAAATATCGCAGAAAACCAAAAGCAGCGGGGCTTATTTTTGCAATTGTTATTATATATATCGTATGTTTTATCGTGATGTATCTTTCCAAATCCAAAGTACAGACATACGAAGTTGAAGCCGGTTCACTGACTACCAATTCTTCCTATACGGGAATTGCCGTGCGCAGCGAAGCTGTATACCGTTCTGAATACTCCGGCAATATTAACTATTATCAGCGTGAAAACACCCGTATTAAAGGAAATGACACAGTCTATACCGTCGATGAAACCGGGCGCGTATCAGATATCCTTGCACAGTATACGAATGCCGAAGAAAATTCTCTTTCAAAGGAAAGCCTTGGCAATATTAAATCGACTTTAAACTCTTTTAAAACCGGTTATGACGGCAGTAACTTTTCAGATTTGTACGATTTAAAAACAGATATTAATTATATGGTACTTGAATCCATGAACCAGAACATTATGGCGAATTTAGAGTCCATTATTGAAAATACGGGAAGCCGGAACTTATTCCGTACCGTGTCTGCGGAATCGGGAGGTGTCATTGTCTATTCTATCGACGGTTATGAAGACCTGACTGCTGATACTGTTACACCTTCAGACTTTGATAAAAATAAATATACCAAGACCAATTTAAAAGCACAGGAGCTTGTTGTTGCCGGAAATCCTGCCTATAAACTGATTAACAACGAATCCTGGTACATTTTAATTCCACTGACACAAAGTGATATTGATAAAATGGATTTAACTTCCAAATCAACAATAAATATTAAATTTAAAAAAGATAACGTCACAACCACCGCAGATTTTTCACTTGTCAACCACGACGGTAATTATTATGGCAGATTAAGCCTGGATAAATACATGATACGATATGCCTCAGAACGTTTTCTGGATATCGAATTAGTCACAGCTTCCAAATCCGGGTTGAAAATTCCGGTTTCCGCCGTGACAGAAAGCGAATTTTATACCATTCCAAAAGAGTATCTGACAACCGGCGGCAACAGCAACAATTCCGGATTTATCTGCGAATCGTACGATTCAGCCGGACAACTGACCACATCCTTTGTCGATGCTGATATTTACCGTAATACCGATACCGTTTATTACGTAAGCTGCGATGACTTTGAGAAAGGTACAATTATTGTAAAACCGGATTCTTCGGAACGCTATGTTATCGGCGCCATCGAAAAATTAAAAGGTGTATACTGCGTCAATACAGGATATACCATTTTTGAACAGGTTGAGATTTTGGATGCCAACAATGAATATTACATTGTGAAAAAAGGGCTTTCCCATGGTATCGCCGCATATGACCACATTTTACTGGATGCCGGTAAATACACGGCAAATCAGATGATTTACTAAAACAACAATTACAAGGAGGGCATTTTCATGCTTGCAGAAAATATTAAAACCGTTAAAAAAAATATTAAAGAAGCCTGCGCGCGTGCAAACCGCAGTGCATCCGATGTGACATTAATTGCCGTCAGCAAAACCAAACCGGTTGACATGCTTTGCGAAGTCTATGATACCGGTATGCGTGAATTCGGTGAAAATTACGTTCAGGAACTTGTTGAAAAAATTGACCGGCTTCCAAAGGACATTCACTGGCATATGATTGGACATTTACAGCGCAATAAAGTCAAATACATCGTAGGTAATGTTACAATGATTCACTCTGTAGATTCGCTGCGCCTTGCTGAAGAAATCAGCAAAGAATCCGTTAAAAAGGATGTCTGCACAGAGATTCTGATTGAAGTCAACGTTGCCGGAGAAGAGAACAAATTCGGTTTTACACCCGAAAATGTTTTTCCTGAACTGGAAAAAATGGCAGCACTTCCGAACATTAAAATACGGGGTCTGATGACAAGTGCGCCATTTGTCGAAAATCCTGAAGAAAATCGTAAATATTTTAGACAATTAAAGCAATTATCTGTTGACATCAACGCGAAAAACATTGATAATATCTATATGGACACTTTATCCATGGGTATGACAAATGATTATGTTGTTGCAGTAGAAGAGGGTGCAACAATGGTGCGTGTAGGTACGGCTATATTTGGAGCACGTAACTATAATAAGTAGATTGGAGATAGGCACAATGAGTATTTTAAACAGTGTAATGAACGTATTTAAACTTACCGGGGAAGACGATTATGATGAATACGACGATTACGATGAAGAATTCGAAGATGACGAAGATGACAAAGGGTCTGCCCGGAAGAAATTATTTTCAGGCAGCCATAAAAATAAAGACGATGAAGATTATGATTCAGACAGCCGGACAAACGATAAAAAGCCTTTAGGCAGAAAAGTTGTTCCGCTAAAAACCGGTGGTTCAAGAGGTCTTGAGGTAGTTGTTATCCGTCCTGAATCCATGGAAGACTCCAGTGAGATTACAGACACACTTTTAAGCGGAAAGGCCGTTGTTTTAAATCTGGAAGGAATCCACGTTGAAATCGCACAGCGTATTATCGATTATTCAGCCGGTTCATGCTATGCAATGCGTGGCAATCTGCAAAAGATTACCAACTACATATTCCTTGTAACACCGCCGAATGTTGATATTTCCGGTGATATTCCGGAACTGGTGGCAGGTGGTATTGACCTTTCAACATTTAACAGTTCAGACAACAAATTTTAATGTAAATATTAAAAGTGCCGCCCATAGTCTTTGATTATCGGCGGTATTCTTTTGTATCTTACCAATAAGCACAGACACATCAGGAGGAGTTATGTCAGAGATTATTACTGTTCATTTAGATCAAAAACCGATTTATGATATTGTCATTGAAAAAGATTTTTCACAGCTTGGCACTGCATTTTCCAGGTTAAATGTAACCGGCCGTAAAATCTGTATTGTAACAGACAGCAATGTCGGACCTTTATATGCCAAAGCCGTTCAGGAAGTTTTAGAAACAACCGGCAATCAGATTTTTGTCTATACATTTGCTGCCGGAGAAGAAAGTAAAAACTTAAATACCGTTCAGGATCTCTATGAATTTTTAATTGAAAATCATTTTGACCGTAAAGATATGCTTGCAGCGCTTGGCGGCGGTGTTGTCGGTGACCTTACCGGTTTTACAGCGGCAACCTATTTACGCGGCATTTCATTTATCCAGATTCCGACTTCCCTTCTGGCTCAGGTCGACTCCAGCATCGGCGGCAAGACCGGCGTGGATTTCCGTGCTTATAAAAATATGGTCGGCGCATTCCATCAGCCAAAGCTTGTATACATGAATATGTCTACACTGCTTTCCTTAGATACCCGTCTGTTTAATTCCGGTTTCGGTGAAATCATCAAACACGGGCTGATTAAAGACGCGGCTTATTACCGCTGGCTGCAGAATAATGCTGCAAAGATTCAGTCAAAAGATTATGATGCCTTGGAACAAATGATTGCAGGAAGCTGTAATATCAAGCGTGAAGTGGTTGAATTAGACCCGACAGAACAGGGCGACCGCGCACTTTTAAATTTCGGACATACACTGGGACATGCTATCGAAAAACTGATGAATTTCCAGCTGTATCACGGCGAATGTGTTGTCCTTGGCATGATTGCCGCATTAAACATTTCCGTTACCCGCGGTCATATTACACAGGCTGAATATGATGATGCTATACAGATGTTTAAAGACTACGCATTTCCAACAAACGTTACCGGCATTTCCATTGATGATGTCATCCGCGTTTCAAAGAGCGATAAAAAAATGGAAGCCAATCAGATTAAATTCATTCTGTTAAAACAAATTGGAAATGCTTACATTGACAGAACTGTAACAGACGACGAGATGAAACGTTCTCTGACAGATATTATCCGATAACAAAACATCCCGTTTAGAAATGAGGCATTACATGAAAAATCTGAATAAAAAAGGACTTTTGGGATATATTTTAGGTATTGTACTTTTATGCCTTATAGACCAGCTGACTAAAATTGCTGCCGTTTCGGCATTAAAAGGCAAATCCCCTTTCGTCCTGATAAAAAATGTACTGGAATTTTATTATCTGGAAAACACCGGTATGGCATGGGGCATGATGAGCGGTGCAAGAATCTATTTTCTGGTTCTGACGGTTCTGATTGTCGGCGTTATTACCTATGTCATTATAAAAATGCCGCGTACACACCATATGCTTCCGTTTTTTGCCGTACTGACCGTACTGGCATCGGGCGCTTTAGGTAATTTTATCGACAGACTGACACTCGGCTATGTCCGTGATTTTATTTATTTTAAACTGATTAATTTTCCTGTTTTTAATGTTGCAGATATCTATGTAACGGTATCTGTCGTCTGTTTTGCTGTTTTAATTCTTTTTTATTATAAAGAAGATGATTTTAGCTTTTTAAAGAAAACTGATACAAATAAACATTAAAATCAGGAATCTGGTAACAAAACTATAAAAATCCGGCTATGCAGAATTTTAATAACTGGAGGCACTTAAACTGTATGGAAAACACAAAACTTCCTGTAGATAACGCAGCTTTGGATGCTGCATATATTGAAAATGAACCGGACGAATTCATTACGGATATGACAGACTCTCATAACGGTATTGATACCGCAGACAGCTGTATGAAAATCACATTGTCTGTATCTGCGGACAGCGATACTTCCGATGCCGTTGGAACACGTATTGACAAATTTTTATCAGAGAATTTACGGGATTTTTCACGATCTTATCTGCAGACATTGATTCAGGACGGCAATGTTACCGTAAACGGCAAAAATGTAAAATCCAATTATAAATTAAATGCCGGGGATATCATCGCAATTCATGTTCCCGAAGTGAAAGAGCAGGAGATTGCCGCTGAGGATATTCCACTGGACATTTTATATGAAGACGAAGATATTATTGTTGTAAACAAGCCAAAGGGAATGGTTGTACATCCTGCGGCAGGACATACCAGCGGTACACTTGTCAACGCCTTAATGTATCACTGTAAAGACCATTTATCCGGTATTAACGGGGAACTGCGCCCCGGCATCGTCCACCGTATTGACATGAATACAACTGGTGTCTTAGTTGCCTGCAAAAATGACTATGCCCACCGTAAAATTGCCGAACAGCTGAGCGTTCATTCCATTACCCGTAAATACGAAGCAATCTGCTACAACGCTTTCCGGGAAGAAACCGGAACTGTTGATGCGCCGATTGGCAGAAATCCGGTTGACCGTAAAAAAATGGCAATTGACAAAAAGAATGGCAGACGCGCAGTGACACATTACCGCGTTCTCGAAAATTTCAAGCATTTTGCCCATATTGAATGTCAGCTTGAAACCGGAAGAACACATCAGATCCGCGTACATATGGCAAGTATCGGTCATCCGCTCCTTGGCGATGATACCTACACTGCGGCAAAACCGCCGTACCGGCTCACCGGTCAGACACTGCATGCACGCGTACTTGGGTTTATTCACCCCAGAACAGGGCAGTACGTAGAGTTTGAAGCACCACTGCCGGATTACTTTACCAAAATCCTTGCTGATTTACAAAAAAAGCGGCATTAAAAATGCCTGCGGAATGGAGAATGAAGAGTAGTATGCGTAGGAAAGAATTTATTGATTTGATTCTGGACAGCATTTCAGATTATTTTGATATTTACCACAATTACTGGTTTGAGAATCATAAATTTGTCATTTATGCGTATTGTTATAACAGACACAATAAATATGAGAGTGCAACACAGGAATCCCGGTTATGGGAGATGAAATCCTTTGAGCATTTATTTTTTATCAATTCTGATAATCTGGATATGGAACAGTTAAATGCTTTAAAACAATTTGCGATAGAACGCATTGAACCGCATTTTGTCCGCGGTGACGGCAAATTACCTGTAAAGCACCACCTATACACATATATTTCTTTTATTATCATAACCAGAAATAAACCCTCACCGGAAGTTGCAAAAGCTATTGAAAACACTTCATGGAACAAAAATTATATGCTTTCTGCCAAAGGCTCTGCCAGCCTGCGGCTTGCCTGTGTAACCCCGCGTGAATACAGTGTTATCACCAGCAAAAACGCACAGGACATACATGATTTTCTCTCGGATATCATGTTTCATATCGAACATTATGAAGAATAAATTTCATAAAAATTATGTAAAAATATAGATTTTTCTGACAATTTATTGTATAATATAGCCATGAAATAACTTGAAGGAGGCGGGAAATATGGATGAAAGAACCGTAATTACAATAGGCAGAGAATTTGGCAGTGGCGGACATGAAATTGGCATGAAGCTTGCAGAAAGACTCGGAATTAAATGCTATGATAAGGAATTATTAGAACTTGCAGCAAAAGAAAGCGGTCTCTGCGAAGATTTATTCGCTTCCCAGGATGAAAAGCCAACCAACAGCTTTTTATATTCTCTTGTAATGGACACATATTCTTTGGGATATACAAGTTCATACATGGATATGCCAATTAATCACAAAGTTTTTTTGGCACAGTTTGATACCATTAAGAAACTGGCTGAAAGAGAATCCTGTGTTATTGTCGGACGCTGTGCTGACTATGCTTTGGAAGATAACCCATTTGCAGTCAGCGTATGGATTAAGGCCGATTTGGATGTCCGTATCCAGCGTATTAAAAAGCTCTATGATTTAAGCGATAACAAAGCTGCCGACATGATCCAGAAAACAGATAAGCGCAGAGCCAGCTATTACAATTACTATTCAAGTAAAAAGTGGGGCGAAGCAAAGAGCTATGATTTATGTCTTGACAGCGGTCAGCTCGGTATCGATGGTTCAATTGATTTAATATTAAAATACATTGAATTAAAAGAAAAAAATAATAAACAGTAACTAATGCATAACCGGATTCAGCCATATATATCTATTATATATGGCTGAATTGCAGTTTTATCAAACATCTGTCATTCATCAGAATTTAGGGAATAATAAATGGATTTAAAGAATTTAAAAGAATTTAAAGAATATACACGAATTAAAAAAATTGATGTCAGAAAATGGCTGCTCCGCGGGCATGCACCCCTGTATACATTTATATTGATTGTATTCGCTGCAGCTGTTGTTTTTATGTTCAGTACCATACATTCTATGTTTAATAATGAAAATACATCGGACAATCCATCGGATGAAGTTTCCGTTTCTACAGAAACAACCGGTTATATTGCCGATAACCAGTCCTATATGCTTGCGATTAATAAATCAAAGAATTATCTGATTGTTTATAAAATGGATGCCACCGGGGAATTTACAAATATATTCCAGATATTCCGTTGTTCCGTGCCGCAATCCCTTGCCACCGGTGAAACCTCCATCACTGACAAATTTATCTGGAAAATGTTTGATACAAATGTCTATGGACACTATACGGTACAATTTGGCAACAATGCCTATTTACATTCTGTACCGTATACCAAGCAGGATACAATGACACTAATTGTCAGTGCCTATAATAATCTGGGTAAATCGTCATCGGTCGGTTCTGTTGCATTAACCGCAGCCGATGCTAAATGGATTTATGAAAACTGTGGTTTAAATACCAAAGTAAAAGTATATGAAGATTCAACCGAAAACTTCGATAACCGGTTATCTGAACTGACAACACTTGCTGCAGATGCCAAATATGACCCTACAGATCAGGGTGCTGTAAATAATGCAGAAAACAACATCGTCAATACTAAAATTGCATATATGACAGGAACCCGTGACTGTACCGTTGCTTTAAATTCCAGCTTTGATATCTGGACCGGTGTTTACGCAAAAGATGTAAATAACAATGATATCACTTCATATATCACAGCTACAGGAAGCGTTGATACATCAACGCCCGGTGTATATAAGGTCATTTACTTTTTAAATGACAGCTTTGGTACAAATTTAAAATACTACCGTTATGTAACGGTAACAGATGAAGCGGAGAGTACTGTGCCTGCCGAAACTACAGCTCCGGCAACAGCTGCTGCGACACAGCCGGCACAACCCGATACAACGGCACCAGCTCCAACCAATTCACAGCCTGTAACAGCTGTCACAGAAGCTTCAACTTCATCAAACAGCATAAATAACGGTTCTGATAACAAAAGTCAGATTAGTCCGACGGGCAGCGCCGTTCAATAATAATTTAAAATAGTCAAAATTTTCAAAAGGAAAAACCGGACAAAAACAGAAGATAAATAAAAAATGCATAAAAGAAAATGCGAAAAACTGTATATTGACAGATTACAGTTTTTCGCATTTTTTATTTTACAGATGCTCGTAGTTTTAATCTCTGCGTAAATGAACGATATTTCTTGCATTTCTCTTATTTTCATCTACGATTTCTGCATAATGGCGGCGGGTTGTATTGACGTCTTTATGTCCTAAAACATCGGCAACTAAATAAATATCCTTGCTTTCCTGATACAGATTCGTACCATATGTACTGCGCAGCTTGTGCGGCGTAATGTGCTTTACGGTTGTAACAGTAGAAGCATACTTTTTCACCAAAAGTTCTACTGACCGCACGCACAGCCTTTTTCCGACAGAAGATAAGAACAGGGCGTTTTCATGCCCCTCTTTTGGATTTAGTTCTTTCCGTTCCTCCATATACGCAGATAACGCTTCTTCAACTTCATCGCCAAAATATACAAAACTTTCAGCACCGCCTTTACGGACGACTTTGATTCGGTCATTGTCAAAATCAACATCCTTCATATCCAGCCCGACACATTCCGATACACGGATTCCCGTCCCAAGCATCAGTGTAAGCAGCGCTAAATCCCTTGTCTTTAACTTTTCATGGCGCTTTAACTGTGCCTTTGACAGTTTATTGCCGGATTCCACATTGTCTAAAAATTCTGCCACTTCATTAACATCTAAACGCGTAATAGCCTTGTCATGAATCTTTGGCATATCCACTTTAAGCGTTGGATTCTCCCCAATCATTTCATAACGGTAGTAGTAGGCATAAAAACGGCGCAATGCACACAGCTTCCTTTTTGCTGCGCGTTCTGAATTGCTGACTTCTTTACCTTCTTTATCATATAATTTTACATACCGCAGATAATCTGAAATATCCTGACCTTTAAGTTTTTCAAGATCTGCCAGTGCAAAATCCTTTACTGCATAATTGGCATATTGCGGATATTCACATATCAGAAATTCAAAAAAACCCTTGATATCCATTGCGTAAGCAACCCTTGTCCGGGGCTGCTTGGAATATTCAAGACTGTTAAAATACTCTGTACAAAACGATGGAAGAATTTTCAGTAATTCGTTGAGTTTTTTTGTATACTTTATCGTTTGCTGCTGGGCATATGTTTTTGTTTCAGCCATATTTCCTCCATAATCAAAAAAGCAGAGGAGCGTTCATATAACATAATTTATAATTGCAGACAGTATCTTTGTAATATGTCACTTCGCTAAACCCAAGTTTAACGAAGTTTCGTATTTCTTTTTACATAAATCACCGTCTATCGTTTATTTTCTTACTTAGCAACCAGTTTTCCGTTATATAAACGTTTCTGTACTACATTGATTTTAAATTCTTTTTGATACTTTTTAATCTTATTCAATTCATTTTCTGTAATAATGGATACACATAATCCTTCCTGACCGTTTCTTCCGCAGCGGCCGGCCCTGTGCAGATATTCCTTGGATTCTTCAGGAAGATTCACATTAATCACGGTTTCAACATTATCAATCTGTAAGCCTCTGGCTGCAACATCCGTTGCCAAAAGATACTGAACCTTTCCGGATTTAAAATGTTCAATTGCCGTTTTCTTTTCCTGCTTATCCTGATTCCCGGATAACGCAGCTACATTATAATGATGATATTGAAGCTTCTGATAGGATTCTTCAAGGTCATATCTGGTATTAATAAAAACCATGACCTTATCTGAATTTAACGCCTTAGCGATTTTTCTTAAAGTTTCAATCCGTTCCCGTCTGTCTGTCACAATAAAAATATGCTTAATCGTTTTTGGAATCAGACTTTCATTCTTTTGCTTTGTATCTAAAACAACCGCATGATATGTAATCTGATTGGCAATCTGCCGTGTCTTTTTATCAATACTTGCCGAAAACATCAGCACCTGCGTATACTTCATCAGTGATTTACGGATTGCAAATATCTGTTCGCAATATGTCTTGTCCATCAGCTTATCCGCTTCATCAATCACAAGTGTCTTGACATCATGTACCCGCAGCTTTTTCTGACGGATTAACTGCAAAATACGCGCCGGTGTACCTACAACCAGTGAAGGCTTTGTTTTAAGCGATTCAATCTGGCGGTTAATATTTCCCTCGCCAATCAGAAATAATGCCTTATATGGCAGCTGTGCGCCTTTAAAGAGCAATTCTGCTTCATTACATACCTGAACTGCAAGCTCCTGGGTCGGAACAAGTATCAACGTCTGTATATATTTGCTGTCCGGCTGCATCGTTGCAATCACAGGCAGTAAATAAGCCAGTGTCTTTCCCGAACCTGTGCTGGAACAACCGATAACATCCGTTCCTTTTGTTACCGGCTGATAAGCACGCTGCTGTATCGGGGTCGGTGCTGTAATATTCCGTTTATTTAAAACAGCGGTCAGTGCCTTTGACACCCCTAATTCTTCAAATGTCATCATACAAATTCTCCATTTCACTCTATCTGACTTTATCGTTATACTTCTATATTATACACGATTCTTACGGAAAATCCAATGACTTGATTTGTTTTCCAATTGATTACAGCTGATGCAATTTCATTACACAAAACACAAATTCTTCGCAGCGGCGCCTCTGTGCAGATATTCTTTTCAGTGCTTTTAATTCGTCTGTGGCTGACCGTAATAATAAATGATCAGATTCTGTCCGCTGTATAAAATATCAGAACTCATATGATTCATCTGCATGATGGAGTGGATATACTGTTCTTTGTTCTCTGCGCCTGTATTGTAACGTGCCTCGATATCCCATAACGTATCACAATCTTCAATAGTAATGCTTGTATAATACCGTTCCAATGCATTCTGTTCGTCTTTAACAGAAGCATTTGCAATTATCATTCTTCCCCCAATGCCGGTTACTGCAATTAAAAGGACCGCTGCTAAAATTGCGTGAATGATGCGTATATCCAGCCTTCTGACTGCCGCAATAACTCCTGCCGGTGAAAAAAGTCCTGCTATAATTCTTATCTGCTCTTTTTTTGTAACTGCCATCATACCATTCATAATCGTATCCTCGCTTTCCAATGAAACTCAAACATTTGTTCTTTTGAATTGATTGTATTATATCTCTTGAACATATGTTTGTCAATACATAATCGAACATATATTCCGAAAAATTGTTCTGAAAATTTGTTTGCATTTTTGCGCATGATATGTTACGATAGTTTTATAAATTTATGGAGGTTATGGTCTATGGCATATGGCAGAATTACAAAAAAGCAGACTGAAATATTAGAATATATTAAGTCCCAGATTTTAAATAAGGGCTATCCGCCATCAGTACGTGATATCTGTACGGCAGTCAATTTAAAGTCGACTTCTTCTGTACATGCACATCTGGAAACCCTGGAAAAGAATGGATATATCCGCAGAGACCCTACAAAGCCGCGTGCGATTGAGATTATAGATGATAATTTTAACCTGACAAGACGTGAAGTTGTCAATGTTCCTTTAATAGGACAAGTTGCTGCCGGACAGCCGCTCTTAGCTGTTGAAAATATTACAGGTTATTTTCCAATTCCGGCAGAATTTATTCCGAAAGAAGAAGTCTTTATGTTAAATGTCAAGGGGGAAAGTATGGTAAATGCCGGTATTTATGACGGCGACCAGATTATTGTTAAGCAGCAGTCTACCGCATCTAATGGAGAAATTGTTGTTGCGCTTGTAGATGACTCTGCTACTGTAAAGCGTTTCTACAAGGAAAACGGACATATCCGCTTACAGCCGGAGAATGATTTTATGGAACCTATTATTGTAGATTCCTGCGAAATTATCGGAAAAGTCATCGGATTAATCCGTATCAATATTGATTAAAAAACAGACACCCATCTACAATAAAGTGGATCGGTGTCTGTTTTGCGTTAACCTGTCTTCATGTTTAATAACTTCTATCTGCAAAATATGGTGTTTCCATGTATCTTTTAATATCGTCAATCTGCTCATAATGTGCAAGCGCCCACATCAGCTTCATCACAACAGCTTCTGTCGTCATATCTGCAGCAACAATAACCTTCTGCCGTCCAAGAGTCTGCCCAACCTCATAGATACTCAGGTCAATTCCCTCGTAAATGCATTGCGTTGTAATGACAACTGCGACTCCGGCCTCAATCAGTTCATGTATCTTTGACACGATATCCTCATCAACATTCGGAATTCCGCCGATACCAAAGCTTTCAATAATAACACCCTTATACTGTGTGCGGATAAAATCAAATAGCTCTGTTCCGATTCCCGGAAAGATTTTCAATACAAAAATATCCCGGCAGACCTTTGTATCTATTGCAAAATCACCGGTTATTTCCTCACTTAATTTATCCAGATGCCCGGAATAAGTAAGCAGCTGATTATACGTAATTTTGCCCAGTTTAATCTCAGCAATCACCGGAAAATTAATACTTTTAAACGCATCGGAGCTTCTTGTTTTAATCTTCATGGCATGTGTACCGTTGATTACAATTCCGTCAAATGCAACATACACACCACGGATACCCTCACACGCAAAACGAATCGCATCGGAGAGATTCTTTTTGGCATCGGTATACAATGCCTCTATCGGAATCTGTGAACCGGTAAACACCACCGGCTTTGCAAGATTTTTTAACATATACGTAATGCCTGCCGCACTGTATGCCATGGTATCCGTACCGTGTGCAATAACAAAACCGTCATATGCATCATAATTCTGTGCTATCGTTTCCGCAATCCGCGCCATCAGCTTCGGATTCATATTGGTACTGTCCACCCTCATCACGGAAATGCCCTCCAGATGACAGATAGACTCAATTTCCGGAATATAGGTAAGCAGTGTTTTTACATCAATCGACGGTGTCAGCCCCTCTGATGATTCAGAAGACGCGATTGTTCCGCCTGTCGCAATTAATAATATTTTCTTCATATAGTCCCCAATCCGCCGTTAAACGGCATTTTTATTTTTCCACATAAACAGACCTGTAAAACCGAAAATTATTGCCAATGCAATGCATGAAAATGAAAGCCACATATACGGTAAATACTCAAATGTCGCAACACCAAGAATTGTTGCCATATAAATACCGTTGTCACTCCACGGAATCATTCCGGCTGTCAGCGTACCGCCAATTTCAGCATTTCTTGAAAGAACCCGTCGGCTGTAACCCATTTCGTCATACTTTTCCGCCATGATTTTCGGTGTAAGGACCAGTGAAACATACATTGCACTGCCAAGCAGACAACCTAAAAATCCAACAATAATCGTAAATACGGTCAGCGTTCCACCATTATTGATATGTTGATAAACCTTTCCGGCGATTGCCTTAATAATACCAATCCGGTCAAGTAATCCGCCAAATCCAAGCCCCAGAATAATAATTGCCACCGACCACAGCATACTGTTCATGCCGCCACGTGAAAGCAGTGAATCAATAAATTCGATTCCCGTATTCATTTCAAGCTGTACCCATGCTGTAGAAATGGCCTTTACCGGAGTCAGTCCCTGAAATATAATGCCCCATACAATTCCAAGTCCCGCACCAAATGAAATAACCGGCAGGGACGGCATTTTGAGTATCAGTAAAATAATAACAATCAGCATTGGCACAAATGCGAATAAACTGATATGAAAATTTTCCTGAAGTGCCGCCATAACGCTGTTGACCTGTGTCATATCCGCACTGCCGCCGCCCAGGCGGAAACCAAGAACCGTAAATGCAATGCCTGTAATACCAAATGCACTTAATGATACCGGCAAAATACCGCGTACATGGTCAATAACATCAATATCCGCCATTGCCGCAGACAATACGCAGCTGTCTGAAAGCGGTGAAAGCTTGTCACCGAAATAAGCACCGGACAATACGGCTCCGGCTGTTATTGGTGCCGGAATTCCAAGTGCTGAACCGATACCCATCATGGCAATACCGGATGTTCCGACTGTTCCCCATGAAGTACCGGTTGCAATCGATGTAATACTGCAAAGAATCAATGTCGCCAGTAAAAAGATAGACGGATGTATTACTTTTAGACCGTAATAAATCAGACTGGGTACAATTCCGCCGGAAATCCACGTTCCGACCAGCGCGCCGACCGCCAGCAGGATTAAAATAGCGCTCATGCCGTCATAAATGCCTTTCGTGACCGCATGTTCCATTTCCTGATAGGAAAATCCATTTCTTTTGCCGACAGCCATTGCAAGAAACCAGGCTGCAAAAAGTGCAAGATGTATCTCGATGCCAGACTGATTGCATAAAAATGCCAAGGCAAGAAAGCCGCCTAATACAATAACTGCCTGTAATAAAGTGGTTTGTCTTTTCATGATTATGATTCTCCATTCTCCTACGGGTAATATATCTTACACGTATGCTTTTACTTGAGTAGATGTATCATATCATTGAATTCCGTCAAAATCAATCAAAATACTTTATTTTTATTTTCCAATTTTTGCTTAATATATTATCAATATTCGACCGTAATTTTCAATATTATTAAGTAAATTTATAGATCAGTTTATTTTTTAATCAATCTCATTTACTTTTTTCCAACACTGCCTCTACTTCTTCTTTGCTCTTTTCCGTGACATCGGCTATCTGCTCTATTGTGTAGCCTTTTTCGTTCATACTGATGATAAACTTAATTTTAGTTTCTTCTGCCGCACTTTCCACAAGGCTTTCTCCTAATCCGCTCACTTTCCTCACATCCTTTCGCAATTCATTTTTCGCTTCAATGTTATATTCTGATTCTATGATACTGATTTTCTCATCTGCCGTCAACTCATTTGTAAATAATGCACCCAACAGCCTGTGCAGTTTATTTTCCTCTGTATAGGGTGGTAAGTTTTTTGCAAGTCCCAGTAAAATAATGTGTATCAAATCCCCTGCTTTTTCTATTACAGTCTTCCCCATAAGCTTCTCATTCGTTAAATGCAGATAATTCAGGCTGTTTTCTTTTTGATTCATGCATATCCATATTGTATATACTTTTTTAATATCATTATAATTCATGCCCGTAAAATCCCGCTCTTTCTGAGAAGACACCATTCGGCACGCATAAAACACTGCCCTGTTCTGTATGTAATACGAGGTCGGTTCATCTTTCTGCGCTTCGATATTTACAAGAATATTTGCCAGTATGATTTTATGTGCCAATACCTGTTTTACACTTTCATCGTACTGTTCCATTCCCTGCACTGCACGCACAGTTTTTTTCAATTCTTCGTTCAATCTTTCTCCCCCTTTATTCGATTTTCGATTTCATACTGGAAAATTGGAATTGAGTTATTCCTAAGATACAAATGTAAACACATATTAAATATATATGATATAGATATGCATTTGCATTTGCATTTGCATTTGCCAAGCCCTGAGCCTAATATCAGCAAAGGCTTCATAGATGTATGTTTTTTGTAGTTGTTTTTGCCTTACGGTATATGTATCATAACATATCCGTCTGTATTTTGCAAGTGTTTCTTTATTTTTTATTATATACAAAAAGTCCCTCAGGCGGACTCTGAACGTCTGCCCAAGGGAACTAAGATTATTACGATAATCCAAATTACTGAAGAAGTGAAAGAACACCCTGATTCTGCTGATTAGCCTGTGCAAGC